>ENA-ORIC01000126-ORIC01000126.1-human-gut-metagenome-genome-assembly--contig:-NODE-126-length-106798-cov-4.641373_pt1 | contig 106798 bp, 92 predicted proteins | sample MGYA00243023_ERZ508732 | MGnify/ENA primary metagenome ERZ508732 (study PRJEB26277, sample SAMN04329767) | human gut metagenome | biome: human-associated habitat | host: Homo sapiens | place: USA... | reverse complement strand
ATCGTGTCGTCGTTCTCGAACAGGAAAATATTCCTGGAGCGCAGAAGCGGCTTCGATATCAGCGCCAGATACTCCTTCGACGACTTCGAGCTGAATCTGCACATCAGCTTCGGGTAAATAAGGTCAAGCTCAAGCGCCGAGTCGACGAACATCCTCGTGATGTCGTTGAAGACCTCATTCCCGTTCTCGTCAACCCCGCCGATGGTTATCGAATTCTCATACTCATAGTCTGCGTACCCGCTCATGACCTTGTCGTGGTCGACGTGACAGTCCCAGATCAGCATGAAGCGGCACATAAGATCGTACATCTCGTCGTATGTCATGCCATTTTTCCTGTCGTTCTCCATAAGCGGCGCGATAAGCACGTCCGGTCTGCCGACCGAGTTGTAGCCATAGCCCTCGATGCTGCCGATAGCCTTGCGCATGAAGGCGAGCGTCGCCATTCCCTCATAGAAGGTCTTCGGAGCCTCCCACGGCACTCTTCCGGCGGTTTCAGCGATCATGGTGAAGCAGCGGATATTCTCAGGATCGGTCTCGTTTTCAAGTCTGCTGCGAGCCTCCGCGGCGAACTTTTCTCCGATGAGCTTTATCGACTCAAGCCCAGCCATAGCCGCCATGACGAAATCTCTCTCCTCGTCATTTTCACATTTCACGAGGGCTTCCTTCGCCTCCTCGTAAACGCCGGAAAGTCCGACCGAGAAGATTTTCTTCATTGGTATCGGCGTGTGCTCGATGTCAAAGAATGGTCCGCAGGTCAGATAGAGTATATCCGATATGTTCTGCGAGAACAGCCGACGGCTCTCCGGAAATCTGTCGTCCACGATATGGTTGTTCCGGTCGAATATCCATCCGTCAGCGTGGCGACCGCCGCGCCCGTATGAGCCGTCCCCGTAAGCGGCTATCGCGCCGGTCTCGTAGTAGAACGGCAGATGATCGAACAGCTTCGGCTCGAATGTCTCCGCTATCGTTCTGTACTGCTGTGCCTTGAGCTTCATTGAGTTCAGTCCCGGGTTCTCTCTGTCAAAGTCGTCGAGCTTTTCGTAGACCTTCCCCCTCAGATTCTCAACACTCACGGCAAGAGTACGCATATAGTAATCCGTGAGCTCTGAGCGTATAGAAGAATAATCCATAAAATTTACCTCTCTAATCTGCGATATGTCTTTTTCGCAATTAAATTATAACAGATGCACCTGTGTTTTACAATGAACTATATGGACAAAGATGGATTATCCGGACATCAGATTTTCCAAAACGGCTTGAAATTGTCTCCGGAATGTGGTATAATTTATTTATCACAGGCAAAAAGGGAGAACGACGATGAACGACATAAGGGTAACCGATATCTTCACAATACACCGCTTCATCACACCGAGCAGCAGATGGGAAGCCCCCGCGCCGAGAGCGCATCACTTTCTTGCCTTTGAGAAGGAGGGCGTGGCGACTCATTTTCTGAGCGGCGGAAGAGTTTTAGTGGCGTCCGAAAACACGCTGCATTTCCTGAATCGCAACGACCCGTACAGAGTTGAGGTTCAGCGTTTCGGATACTCCATCGTCGCCGAAATTGCCGCTGACAACGCGCCGGACTCCTTCATCGTCGACTGCTCCGGCGACAGCAAAATGAGCGGTCTGTTCACCGCGCTGCTGAACGCACGCAACGACAATCTTCAGAGCAACCGTTACCGCGCGCTCGGGCTCATCTATGAGATTTTCGGACTGATAAGCCGTCGTCAGGAAGCCGAGTATATGACTTCCTCCGCTGAAGGACGCCTCTTCGCCGTCCGCGTCTATATTCAGGAACATTATTCAGACCCATCGCTCGATATGAACGCCCTCGCGTCGATCTCCGGCGTCAGCGCGCATCAGCTTAGCGGGCTTTTCAGAAAAAAATTCGGCGTGTCGGTCTGGCAGTATGTGATTGACACGAGAATCGACGCCGCGTCAAAGCTGCTGCGCTCTCCCGGTTTTTCGGTCGGCATGGTCGCTGAGCAGTGCGGCTTCCGCGACGTGTATTATTTCAGCAGGCTCTTCAAGAAGCAGATGGGAGTGTCGCCAAGAGAATATCGAAGCATTAAATGAAATAAAATTTCCTCGGAGAGTATAATACACTTGTCAATGAAAATTTCGGTTTCATCGCTATTTGTGTGTTTTGAAATTGAATTATCGGATATTATTCGCTCACCTCATTGACAATTCGTTTATTTTATGATACAGTGATTCAACGCCATGAGTGAAAACTTTCCCCTTTACCCATCAATGAAAATCGGTATATCAGATCTGAGAGTGTTTGCGGCATTCGACACAGTGTTCGCCGGCGACGATTTCAAAATCTCCACTGATATGCACATTCACGCGTACTATGAAATAATAGCGGTAGTCAGCGGTGCTATGCGCATGGACTTCACCGGACGCGCGTCCGAGATTATGGAGGCCGACTCGGTCTGCCTTATTCCTCCGGGTGTGTATCATTGCTCGGGGCTTGTCGGTGATGTACCGAAAAAGCTCGCCGTGCGGTTCACGATCAGCAGAGCGGCTGCTGACACCGAGTTTGCTCCGGTTTATGACGCCTGCGCGGAAATGCTCGAGAAGAGCAGAGAGCCGATTTTCTTTCCGGACGGCAGTGAGCTTGTCGGGCTTCTTGATAAAATGTACTCCGAGATGGTTACGCCGGAGTTTGCTTCTGACGCGTATATACGGCTGCTGCTTGAGGAGTTCTTCATAGCCGTTTTCCGGCAGCTCAGAAAAAACGACAGGGCATCCACGCAGAATATTCTGAAGCAGATGGACGTCGAGGAACAGAATTCGCGATATCTGAAAATAGAAAATTTCTTCGAGTCGCGGCTGGCGGACCAGGTGACCGAGCAGGATCTTGCGGATTATCTGAATCTCTCAAAGCGGCAGACAAGCCGTATCCTGACGGACGTTTATCACCGTAGCTTCCGGAAGATACTGACCGACAACCGTATGTGGCGGGCGGCGCAGATGCTTGTCACAACCGCTCTTCCGGTCGATCAGATAGCGTATAAGGTAGGATATACTTCCGTGTCTGGGTTCTATTCGGCGTTTGAGCAGAAATTCGGCGTCTCCGCGGGGAGATACCGACACGAAAACCGGAAATGAAACAGCAAAACTTCCGAAAATGGGACACCGTGCGCCTCTAACAAGTCGCACGGTGCTATTGTTTTTTCGGAATGAATCATGTATAATATATACAACATCGATGAATACGAAGAAAGCAATGGGGTGGTATTAACTCTGATGACATCGGCAAAGGAAACAAACAATACAGAGAAGAACATTGAGAAGACGCAAGCGATGATTTCGGCGGCGCTTCTCGGGGTGACCGCGGTCGGACTGATTGTGACGTGGATCGCTTTCGGGCAGACGCCGCTCAGGATGCTGCCGCTGTTTGTATCGCTCGTCGTGGGGATGCTGCAGGCGGGAGCGAACCGGTACGCGTGTCTGATCGGGGGAATAAACTCGATTATTTACACGATCGTCTATCTGATGCTTGGAATCTACGGTTCGGCGGCGCAGGCGCTACTTGTGTCCTGTCCGTTCCAGCTTGTGACATTCGCGAGGTGGTCTAGGCATAAATATAAGAACTCGACTGAGTTCAGGCGGATGAGCGTGAGGGCGCGGATTATATCGCTTGTGGGTCTTGCTGTATGCTATGCGCTGACGCTTGCCGTGCTGACGGCGGCGGGGTCGGGATACAGTCTGCTTGACGGAGCGACATCGATTCTCGGTGTCGCGACGAGCGTTCTGACGCTTCTGTCGTATATCGAGTACACATGGCTGATGCTCGTCTCGGGAGTGCTCGGCATAGTGCTGAACATCGCGATGGCGATTGACAGACCGGAGATGGTCACATATGTAGTATTCTCGGTCTACTCGTTCATCTGCGTCACAAGGCAGTTTTTCTCGGTGCGGAGAATTTACTCGGAACAGAAAAATCAAAAAACAGAAAGGGCTGAATCAGAATGAAAAACAGTTTTATGAGAATAACGGCACTGGTACTCGCTATGCTGGTTTGTTTGTCAGGCATTGCGTGCGGGGACAGTCAGCCGACAGATAAGGACACGGATACAGTCACGCAGGACACGACGCCGGAAGAGACGACTTCGAAATGGCTCGACAGTCTGCCCGACAAGGACATGGAGGGCGCGGAGTTCAACATTCTTACCGCCGCTGAGCAGTGGAAGTATTTCTACGACGCGGAGGAGACCGGAGATATCGTTAACGACGCCGTGTATACGAGAAATAAAACCGTTGAGGAAAGGTTCAACAGCAAGATCAATTATAGGATCTATAACGGCTATATGGGCGGTATGTCGGATGTAAAGAGCGCTATCACAGGCAGCGTTATGGGTGGAACTATGGATTTTGATCTGATGGTCGGAAGTATAGTTTACGTATTTCCGCTTATCGCGGACGGCGTGTTTTCTGACCTCAGAACTTTTGAACAGCTTGATTTTAATCAGCCGTGGTGGTTCAACTATCTGAATGATGAGTTTTCGGTAAACAACAGCGTTTACTTCGGATTCGGCGCATACGGGATGATGAACACGGCGGAGAGCATTGTCACTTTTTTCAACAAGAATGTGGTTTCAGACTATGGAATAGATGATCTGTATCAAATCGTACTCGATAAAAAATGGACATTTGATAAGATGAACGAGTTTTCCGAGCTTGTGACACATGATATTGATGGAAACAACAAGGTCGATGACAAAGATCTTGTAGGTATAATATCGACCGATGATTTTATTCCGTTCCTGACACTTTCAATGGGATACAAATTCACAAAGAGAGAAGACGGAAAAATTATCATGAAAGATCCGGATGACAGACTTGTTGCTATAGCGGAAGACATGAAGAAGCTATATTCCGGTGACCAGTATTTTGCTGCAAAAACCGAGATTGATTACCCGACAATGAGAAATACATTTGTCGGCGATCACTGTCTGTTTATGATACATAAGCTGGAGCACGCCGGCGGTACGGAGCTCAGAAATTTTGGCGAGTATGGAATAATTCCGACACCAATGTATGACGAGTCACAGGGAGAATATATAACGGCTGTCTTACCGGAACCGGCGACTATTCCGCTGATTGTCAAAGATTTTGATAATTCGGCAATCATGCTCGAGGCTTTGCAATCGGAAACATACCGCACGGTATTTCCGCAATACTTTGAACAGGCGCTCAAAGTCAAGTATTCATCAGATGAGGTCACCGGACAGATGCTTGATATAATAAATTCCGGAAAGCAATGTGATATAACTTATGGATTCCTTTTCCAGTTTGCCGAATCATATCCGATGTATAAAGTAGGTAAGGAAGACGTTGTTTCATCATTCGCCAGAAATCTTAAGAAATGGCAGGGGATTCTTGATGATTTTCAGGAAAAAGCTGCTGAGAACGCCAACACATAAAAGATCAGGAGTAACAAATGAACGATATTATAAAAACAGGGAACCGTATTGAGTGCTTCTTTACCGGAAGACTGGTTGATGAGGAGAAGACAACGGCGGAATACCGTATGCATAACCCGGTACGCCGTGAGACTGTCATGGTTCATGATGAGCCGTGGGAAGGTTCGATAAGCTGTTATCACGTGATAATAAAGGACGGGGATATTTACCGTATGTATTATCGCGGAGGAAGCGGTGTGACGCTGCGCTCATTCATATGCTATGCGGAGAGTACCGACTGCCTGCACTGGGTGAAGCCAAAGCTTGGGCTTTTTGAGTTCAATGGTTCAAAGGATAACAATATTATAATAGATGAATCGCTTCATCCCAATATCGACAACTTCTTCGTATTCAAGGATACGAATCCGGCGTGCCCGCCCGAAAGACTTTTCAAGGCGGTCAGTCTGTACAACTTTCCGACAGAGAACGGTCCCGACCCGGAAGGCGGACTGAGAGTGTATTACAGCGCGGACGGACTACATTTTAAAAAGGGCGAATTGCTCCTCGACGCCGACACTGGCGCGTATGACTCGATGAACGTCATATTCTGGGACGAGGAATACGGAAAATACCGCTGCTATTTCAGAGGATTCCATCCCGCTCCCGAGGGGACGCCTTCATCGGTATCCGGAAACGCGATACGAGACGTCAGATACACCGAATCGGTCGATTTCAAAAACTGGAGCGAACCGTTCATCATAGATGATCCGGAACACACGGATATTCCGCTCTATACGAACAATATCATGCCGTACTATCGCGAGCCGCACACGTATATCGGACTTCCGACAAGATATATCGAGCGTATCACGTGGGGAGACAGCTTTGACGAACTCTGCGGACAGAAGGAGAGACGCGAGCGTATGTCGCGTTTCGAACCGAGATCCGGTCTTGCGATAACAGATTGTGGATTTATGACATCCGCTGATGGCAAGAAGTTTGTGAAGTATGAAGAGGCGTTTTGCCCGCCGCTTCCGGAGGATGGGACGAACTGGCTTTACGGTGACTGCTTCTTTGCATACGGAATGCTTGAGACTCCGTCTGATATAATCGGTTCAGACCCTGAGATATCGCTTTTCAACGGTGAGAAGTATTGGATAGAACCCGCAACACTTGTCCGCTACACCATCCGTCGCGACGGATTCGTCTCCCTCCGCGCGGACGGCAAGGAGAAGATGATCCTTACAAAGGAGTTCACATATGATGGCGATGAGCTGTACGTCAATTTCGCGACATCCGCGTGGGGATATATGTACTTTACTCTGATTGACGAAAACGGAAACCATTATCAGAGCGAGGAACACTTCGGAAACTCGACGCACAGAAGGATAAAGATAGCGGATGACGCAGTGAAACGTCTGTCGGGAAAGCCTGTAAGACTTGAGGTGCGGCTCAGGGACGCTGACCTGTATTCGATACGGTTCGGAAAGTAAAGGATGCAATATGCTTGAAAACACTCTATACAAACTCAAAAACGAAAACAAACTTACGCTTGGATTCTTCGGCGGTTCAATAACTGAAGGCGCGGGAGCGTCTGACACGGAGAAGACATCTTGGCGCGGCGCGGTTACTGATTGGTTCCGTGAGCGGTATCCGGATCACGAGATAAACGCGTTACAGGGAGCTATCGGCGGCACCGGGTCCGAGATGGGAATGTTCCGCCTTGATCGCGATCTGCTGTCCGGAAAACCTGATCTTGTATTCATCGAGTTTTCGGTCAACGACGCCGGAACCGATTACAATGAGATCCTAACGAACGCGGAGACTATCTTAAGAAAGATATATCTTGCTGATCCTCACACTGATATCGTTTTTATCCACACGATGACAAGAGGTATGGCGGAAAATCTCGCGTCCGGCGGCGAATATGTGTCGCGCGGGGCTTATTCCACGGTGATGCACAGATATGGCATCCCGCAGATAGATGTCGGGGAGGCTCTCAGAACTCGTGTGCTTTCATCCGGCGGCGTCTGGGACGACTGGCTTCCTGACGCTATTCATCCGAATGACGCCGGATACGCGGTCTGCGCGCGGACAATAACCGATCATTTGGCGGAAATGCTTGATAAAGCTGAACCCACGCCGACGGTGAAGGAGCTTCCGGAACAGATTTCACATGATCTGAGGCTCAGCGCGCGGCTTGAGGATGCGTCGGAAAACGCGGTCGCGATCGGATTCAAGAAGGTTGACAAGAGCATCTGCGGATACTATGATGGGTATCTTGAAGGCACGAGCGGCGCGTCGCTTACATTTGAGTTTGACGGGCGGAGAATCGGCATGTATGTAATGTACTCTAAGGATTCAGGGAATTTCTACTGGAGTATTGATGGTGGTCAGGAAACTCTGTTCCGTGTATGGAGTCCGTTTAACCGGAGAAATGATTTTCTCGGCGGACCGCTTTTCGGCGGCGAGCTTGAGAATGGTCATCACACGCTGAGTATCCGCGTCGCAGACAGCAAGGCTGACGAATCGGATGGAAAGATGATACGTATCGGTGCGTTCATGGTGTATTGATCAGAGCAACAATTTCCAAATTGTAATAGAAACAAACAGGCACAATGCAATGAAAACTTGCATAGTACCTGTTTGTTCTGTTTCGCCGTTACATACTCAGAGCGAACTCAACGGCTCTTCCTATAACATCCGCCATACCGACCATTCCGAGGTCGTTCGGGTGGCAATTGTCTACCGTGCATTCCTCACGCATATTTGCCGGGAACAGAGAGTGACCATCAATAAAGATCACCTTTTCACCGCGGAGCCGCGCGTTGTTGTAAGTTCTGTAGATCACGTCGCGGCGTTCCATATTGCTCTCATTGCACAGCCAGAAGTCTGGCTTGCCAACCATGATGACGGGAGTATCCGGATGAGCGGCGCGGAATGTTCTGTAAAGATTCTCATGAGTCTTCGCGAGGTATTCCGGGTCGGGCGCGTTGTAGTCGTAATCCATGACGAACACGATCGGGTCTAGCGACGCCAGATAATCCGCTATCGGCTGTTCCGCGCGCGCGGAACCGTTGAACCCGAGGTTGATGAAGTCGGCGTCCAGACGGCGTGAGATTATCGCTTCATACGCCATGCCCGGTCTTGAGGCGCAGCCGCCCTGGGTTATAGACGAGCCATAGTACAGGATTGGCTTCCCGATTCTGTAACCGGCTCTTTTTTCGATCCCCGAGTTTCTGTCAAGCCCGATCCAGAGCCCGGTAACGCCGGAGTACAGAGGAAAGTTTATCGTGACCTCCTTGCGCCCCTTCGGCAGCCATGGCGGACCGATTATATCGTCGTACCCGTCCGTGTATCCGGTGAGCGGAGGGTCAAAAACGCCAGCGAACCGATCGGTTCCGTTCCGTGAAACGTATATATCGAACGCCGACGAGGCGTTGAGACACATATTCGACATATGCGCCGATCCGCCTGAGATCATCCGCAGCGCGATATAGTCCGAATCGGTGACGAAACGGACACGTCCGCCGGCAGTGCAGAAGTTGTTAAGCTTCACCCCGTCGTTCACGGCTTCGGCGACCGATTCTGGCATACGATGGTACGGAAAACCGCCAAGCGGGTCATATAGACCGTAAGTGGTGAACGGCTCCTGCTTCACGCTGTAGAAACGGAGATCACTCTGACACGTGATTTTCGGGTTCGTGACACCGAGTTCATCGGCGCTCAGTGATGAGAGTGTTATCATTTTTTCCATCAGTCTCACTTGCCGAATCTGATCGAGTACAGATCCGCTTCACGCATCCTTATTTCCAGTCTGACAGGCTTTCCGGAGTTGAGACCTGTCGCGTTTTCACCGATCTTTATCCTGCGGCAGGTAGAGTTTCCGAAGTGCTTCGCGCTCTCATGGCGCTTTCCGTCAGCGTCAATGAGCGTGAAGCTCATATACCCTCTCGCAGAGGTCGCGAAATTCACGTGAAGACTGTCGCCGTCATAGGTGAATTCCTTCGTCAGCACGACTTTTTCCTTCGCTCCGGCGTGGAGCGAGACGAAGCCGTCGCGGCGGATAGTGTATCTGACAAGCTCCGCAGGTATACCCATCCAGTGGTTTATACCCGTGAGATACAGTGATATTTCAGGGTCGGCTCCTTCATTTTCAGAAGGCGTTTCTATCATGCCATACGCGAAATAGCAATCGGCGTATGTCCAGTTGCGGCCGTTTTCCTCATACGGCGGCATCCATGCCTCGTCGTATTTCTTGAAATCGACACCATTCCTTGATGTCATGAATAACGCGTCAGTCACTACCAATCCATATCGCTGGCAGTCTTTCATGCGATCCAGACGCTTTTCCTTCCCGCAGAGTTCCTCAAAGCTGTCGTCCCATTCGATTCTCTCGACATATCTTGTCGGTATTCCGATAAATATGTGCGGCGCGCGATAGTACGGCTGGACATTATTCGTATAGAGCGGAGAATCCTCAGCTTCACCATATCTGAGCATGACCGGCTCGCTCCAGTTCTCGAAATCATCAGATTCCATATACCTGATGTCGCGGATATCGTTTCCTGTCGGAGACGCCGGAGTCCCTTCGGGAGCCGGATGAAAGCTTCTGAAATAGCACCTGTATTTCTGTGATATTTTGTCCCAGAATATCACATTCATGGAGTCGAAGGCTCCTTTCGTCGTTATCAGTCGTTCTCTTGTAAAGTGTATTCCGTCAGCGCTGACATACAGGTATAGTCCGGTCCCCTGAATCACTCCGTCCTTGAGTTCACCATACATTGCAGCCGCTTTGTATCTATTTTCAGGGCTGCACATCGGGTTCTCATCCTTGAAGACCGTAAAGTTGTCTATTGTCGGGTTATCATTTCTGTCAAGTATGATATTATTTGCACGCGAACCGTTGAACTCATAAATGCCGATCTCCGGCTTCACCCAGTGTATGCCGTCACGGCTTTCCGCGTAACAGACAACAGGCGCGTTTCCACGATATCTCCACCCGAGATAGTACATACGGTAAAGATCATCGTCATTCAGAATACAGTGATAGTTGCTCATGTCGCCTTCCCATTCGGCGTCATGAACCATTGAAACCTCACGGCGCACAGGCTGATGAAGCCTGACCTCCGCGTCTGTCGCGTTCATGTCGAGAAGCTCCTGGTCAAAGAAGCACTCAAGACGGTTTCCTATGTTAAGCATTTTTGGTTCCCCCATTTTCTGTCAGTGGTCGATTTTTTCTATTGTTTCAATGATCTTATCAAGCTCCGCGTTGAGCCTCTCCTTGTTGGAAGCCCACCATGAAGCGTATTTTGAACATATATCCTGAGGCCATATCAGCCTGCCTTCAATTCGGATGAAGAATATTGTACCGAAATCACAGAGCGCGTTCTGACTGATAATATCAACTATTTCGGCGGATTCGTCGTCTCTGGCTAATTTTCTCTGGAGAACTGTCTCCTTATAGATCGGGTATACGTCAAGATAGGAGACCCTGTTCAGCGCTTCAAGCACTGTGGAACTCATATCCCGATTTCTGACAAGAGCGGGAATCGCGCTTATTTCCGGCCATGCCTGAGTTATGTAATTTTCCTGCTTCTCGTCATATTTTGGCAGAGGGAGAATACCGAAATCAGAAGCCTCGCGCATTTCCGGATATTCAACAATACGCATCGGATACATCGCAAACAGCGCCTGCTTGTTGTTGAACATCGGAATCAACTCTTTCTCAGGCTGAGCATGAGCGGAAAACATCACATGATCCTTGTTACCGGCAAGATTATTGATTTTTTCCATGATATTCAGCGTGCGTTCATTCGCGTCTGTCAGTTTCGGAATGCCGTTCTCATCATTCTCTGTCACCAGACGCCCCATTCCGTAACAAAGCGAAGCAAATCCTTCCTTTTCTGTCATAATAAGTCCATATCTGTCGTTATTATCGAATTTCGAATCCCCATTCAGATCGACAACGGCTGTTCTTGCCATACTGAGCATCTTGTCGAAAGTCCAGGTGCCATCATATACGGAGGCATACGGAGACTCAAGATCAAGATCTTCAATCAACCCCTTGTTCAGAAGAATACACCACGACTCTGTAAGTGTCTGAATCTCATAGAATCCGCTCGCGATATACAGGCGGTCATTCATCATCATACTGGCATTCCCGAGCTTGTGCCACCACGCTCCATCAAAATCAAAGTTCGGATCGTTCATCAAATTTGAGAATAGACCCTCAAGAACCAATGATGACACATATGCTGATGAGCCGACGAACAAATCGTATGTACAGTCACCAGCAAGCACGCTTCCGGTCAGTCTTTTATGAACATCACTCATTCCGGCCGCGTATCCGTTGACAACATCATAATTGAATCTGATGTTGTACATTTCCTCAACATCCTTGTTTCGTTTGTATATTGCGTCAGACAGATTTTCGCCGGTCATATCTTCAACCAGATACTTTGTTACTACTTGTTCTATCGGCGCCAGTATCGTATACTCTGTCCCTTCGTAATCCCTTTCCGGCAGACTGTCAAGTATTGATGTTTCTGCCGCTGTCGTCGATTCGGCGTCGGTTGTCGTGTCTGTCGGATCTTTTGGCGTTCCGTGATCCATTCCTCCGCATGAAACGAGAATCTGAACGGTAAGAAGTGTGATCACCATGAGTCTGAGGGCTTTTTTCATTTCATTTCTCCTTTTTCATCTGAAGTTTTCTGTTGAATCCTGTATATCTCGCGTGTCCTGACGAACGCCGCTGTCGTGCAGATGAGCGCGTATACCGAGTATATGAGATAGGTCAGCTGCTCCGGATTCGTCCCGAGCATCGCGATATACAGTCCGATACTGCATATCTGCCCGGCGAGCATCAGCACCGTGTACTCGATGTACGACAGCATCGTCAGCACCGTCGCCAGTATCCCGAGTATCGTTGTGGTTGTGTCGAGCAGACTGTGCGCTGACCCGACCTTGTTCAGGACAACTACAACGGCAAGCCATACTGCTGCTGACCCGGCGGATACCGCGATACGCTGCTTTGTCGTCAGTTTCTTCAGTATCGTCGAGCCCCGCCACGGGTGCCTGCTCCACCGTATGAACGTGATGACCTGAAGCGGGCAGGACACCAGAGCAGCATACGCCATCGACGCGTAGAGATGATAATATGCGTACACCGCGGCGTACAGCAGCGAGTTGACGCTCCCGATAAGCGGCGCGTACCGGCTGACCTTTGACTGCATCAGCGAGATCACGAGCGACACGTAAAGCGGAAATATCCGGAGCGGCGACTGCCTGAAGATTATCCCCGCCGCCGTGATCATTACCGCCGACGCGCCCATAATGACCGGCATTATGAGAGCGTCCTTTGTCTTTTTTTCTGCCATATGTACCTCCTTTACTGTATGAACATTATACCATGATTTTCTGTCTCTGTAAAGTCAGAAAATGTTCAATTTTACAAACCGATGCGTCTTTTCCATACACTTTGCTTGACAAACCAGGCGGAATGTTATATAATGAAATAAACAAACATGGAGGAAAGGGTACTGTGGACAACCTTAACTACAACGATCAGAGCATAGTTCTCCCGCGGAGATGTGAGTTCCGGGTTTCGGTGGAAGACCTGACTCTCAGGGTTCTCACAACGTCGGCGTCATATAACGAGCCCGCGCCTATAACCGGAAGCTCCGGGCACACGCACGCTTATTGTGAGGTGTTTGTCTGTGTAAACAGCGAGGCGGTGCTCATGACAGAAAAAGAAAAAAGCGTCCTCAGACGCGGTATGATAGCGATAGTTCCGCCGGGCGTGTCGCATGTCTGCCTGTCGACAGACCGGAGCGGATGGGATTCCATCGGACTTCTGGTGTCCAGACGACGCGTCAGGGGCTGCGAAAATCTGTATGACCAGATCGCCGGGTTTCTGTATGGCAGTAGTATCAGAATTTTCAAGGATGAGGAAAGCATTGCGGGGAGACTCTACAGTATATCGTCAGGAGTCGAAAACGGAAGACTCAGAGCACCGCTTACTATCCTGATGGATCTACTCGCTCTGCGTGAAGCATCCTGCCTTCCGGCAAGTCAGAAAGCTCCATCCGACAAAGGGAATTATGACATCAACCGGCTCGCTCAGCTTGAGCAGCTTATAAATGTTTATTACTCAAGCAATATTACACTCGAGAAAGCGGCGATGGAGCTTTTTATAAGTAAAAGCCAGCTCACCCGGCTTGTCAGACAGCATTACGGAATGACTTTTCACAAGCTGATCTCGTCGTACCGTGTGAACGCGGCTGCGAAGCTGTTATGTGACACCGATCTTCCGGCAGACAAGATCTCGGCGATAGTCGGATTCCGGACGAAATCCTGCTTTTACAAAGCGTTTATGGAGAAGTTTGACGCCACCCCGAACGCGTTCAGAAAGGCGTATCCGACGAGAAACCCCGCAATGAATGCGGATTAAAAAAGCTGCAAAAATGCAGAACCGGGGCTCGGATAAGTGGCGTCAAAAGTGAAAATCGTTCACCGTATTCAGCTATGTTCAGAATTTTCTGTAAATGCCCGGCAGTCTGACCTCGTGCGCCCTGTGCGGACCGGAACGGGCAGAATCTTCTCCTTATTTCAGTACAGATACCAATCATCAATAAAACCTGTTCCTGTACTCCTGCTTTCTGAGCGGCATCCCCCGGCTTCAGCTGCAAAGGAATCACCGTCATCGGGAAGCTCCGCAGTAAATCCTTCACGAAGTTCAAGGGGCTGTCGCTTTTGCGACAGCCCCTATCTGCAATATTTTTGATTAAGCCGCCGTGTAATGATCGGCACACACGGTGGTGTGAGAGTCAGGCTGCTCAACTAATGTGCAGCTTCCGACTCGATTATACGATTATTTGCTGAATTCTTCGATGAATTCGGAAATTTTCTCGTTGGTCCTGGTTTCGTTCTTCGCGAAGGTCGACGCGAATGCGTTCGATTCGTTCTGAATCAGCGTTCTGTAAATGTAGCCGACCGAGTTGAAGGCGTCATTGTAGATGAACGCGATGTCGGCTGTACAATCATCGCGGATAAGGTCTATCATCCGACCGGTCGATTCGTCACGCGAATATTTATTTTTGAGAATCGTGTTGTAATAGGTAGGCAGGGTGTCGTTCCAGCCGATGAAAGCCAGCTCTTCGAGAGCCGCGCAGACGGTTTCGGGCTTCCCGCAGTTGCGCGGGAGGAACATGATCCGCATAATGTCGTGCGTAATGCTGTGATAGCTTTCCTGGTTCTCGTCGAGCTTGGGGTAGGGTATAATGCCGAAGTCAGACTTCATGTCGCGGAGCCCATCCGCGTTGTACAAAAAGCCAAAAAGGAACATACTGTTGTCTTCACTGAAGTTTACCAGATTATTCAAAGTCTCCTGTGCGCGGTTTTCGTGCCCTTGGAAATATCCACCGGTTGTGTTGTAGACAAGCTTATACAGACGGTCGCAGACATCGGCCGTGCGCTCGGTGTTGATCGAAACTACCGGAAAATCATCCTTGTCGCGGGTCGTGGCGCGCGCTCCGGTTCCGTAGAAGAGGCAGTCGAGATTGCTGTAATCATTGATACAATATCCGACTCTGTCGCCGCGATCCGGCTTTCCGTCGTTGTTTACGTCGGAATATACCTCAGCCGAGATTTGCGCGAGCCGATCGAACGTCCATTTTCCGTCTATGACGTCGTTGCAAATCGCGTCAGGGTCGCCGTAGAAATCGCCGCTGAGTTTCTTATTGTAGAACATAGAGCTCAGACAGCGCGTCCGGTCTATCGAGTAATCGCCGACCAGACCGTAGATCACCTCGTTTCCGATCGTCATTTCGTTCATATAATCGGCGTCCCACCATGGCTTGTCGAGGCTGAGATACGGCATGCCGCTGACATTGAGGTACAGTCCCTCAACGGCGAGCTGCGCGGAGTTGTACTGGATCGTGAAAAAGGCGTCGTAGGTGTTGTCGTCGGCCATGACGAGCGTGCGGACGGTATTTCCGGCCTGATTGCTCGGAATTCCTGAATTGTAGAAATCGAACTTGACGCCTATATTTTGTTCGACGATGCGATTGTTGTTGTAGATTTTATCCGATAGAACGTCGCCCGTAAGCTCCCCGGCGATATCAATGAAGGACTCGCCAATCGCGTTTGCCGTGGCCGTGTACCAGACGCTGATAGTTTCACCGTTGAAATTTGTGCCGTCCGGAACGCCTGACGACTCCCCGGTCGGGAGAGTCTCCGTGGTCTGATCGGAGTCGGACGGTTTGTCGATTGCTGAATCTGACGGAAGCGATTCGTCAGAGCAGGATACGAGCGATAACAGGATCGCCGCGAGCAGAAGCTTTGAGATTGATTTTTTCATGTTGATTTCCTCGCCTTGCATTTATGCAATATGCACATATTTATTTAACCGCATCGAAAAGCTCGGCGTAATGCTCCTCGTACATGAATTTATTTTTTGCGTAGAAGGACGCGAGATCAGTTGAACCTTCGTTCAAAAGCTTGCCGGGCGCGCCGTAGCATCCGATGAAATTGTCGAAGCAAAGGCCGATGTCGTATACGAGTCCATCAAAAATCAGGTCGAGCATAGCTGCGGATTCGTCATCACGTACAAATTTTGAATCGAGAAGCTTGTCGTAGTAGGCTGGCATCAAGGTCGACTGCGAATAATACGCCATCGTTTCGAGAACCGCACCCGAGAGCGAGTAATCCTTCGCGGTCACGGGTACGCAGACCAGTCCGTTCCAAACCGACGACTGATATTTTTCCTGCGACTCGTCGTATTTTGGAAAGGGAATTATGCCGAAATCGGTGTCATAATCGCGTAGAATCTGGAGCTTCAGCAGCACCTGCGAGCCGAAAAGCACCTTTCCGTTACCGAATTCGACATTCGTGATAGCAGTATTTCCATCTTTGTAAATATAATCGTGAAGCTTTGTTGTGATATTGTACATTTTCTCGCTGCCGAGCTGAATGTCAAAGCCGTTTTTGACTTTTGTGACGAAAAGCTGGTTAGAACCATGAATGAACGAGGTTGCGAGTCCGGTATTCGCGAGATCAGAGAAGGCGTAGATGTCGTTTTTGTCCATAATGCCATTTCCATCAGCATCATGAGTTATATCTTTGGTATATTCGCCAAGTTTGTCAAGCGTCCACGCGCCGGAATTGATGACTTCGTAGATGTCGGGAAGCTTGTAATCCTCCATCATCCGCTTGTTGAAGACGATGACACGCGCGTTCGGGACAATCATGTCGCCAGACGCGTAGAACAGTTTGCCGTTGAGATTCAACGTATCGGTAAAATCACCATTCCACCATGATTTTGTGAAGTCGACATAATTAATATGCGATAAATCGACGACCATATTTTCGGTAACAAGCTGCGAAATTGATTGCAGGATGTGCGGCGAAATCATGTCATACTGGGCGTCGCCGCTCATCACGTCGCGCGAAAGCGGCGTATAAATGTCGGTTCGCGCTGTTTCGGTGCTGGTGTCGACGATCTTGAGCGAAATTCCGAGATGTTTCTCGACCTTTCGGTTGCGAAGATAGATCGCGTCGTCCATCGCGTCGCCGGTCTGCTCGACGTCTTCTATATATGTATAACGAACGTCCTCGTTGCAGGCGAGAATCGTGAAGATTTTTCCGCCATTGTCAAGCTCTGGAACGTCGAGAGTTTCGGCGGGTATGGTCGTTTCGGTTGAATTTTGCGCGGATGTCGTTTCGTTTTGCTGAACATTTTCGCTTCCGCACGCGCTCAATGACGCGATCTGTGCGAGGAGGATGATAATGGAAAGCTGGCGTTTCATTTTGACTTCCTTTCATTTGTATAAAATGACCGGTGCAAACTGCACAATTTCTACACTTCAGGCACGATCGCGCCGTTTTTTACGAGTGTGTCGCGCAGTTTCCGGATGTCGAGTCCACGTGTCCGACCCGAATTTTCGTCGACAGCCTGAGCTGCTGCCGCTCCACAGGCCTGCCCCATCGCCATGCAGGATGCTTTGACCCGATACGCCGAGTTCGCGAGCCGATCGCCCCACGCGCAGCGGCCCGCGACGAAGAGATTCGACAGTCCACGAACGGTCATCGCTGAGAGCGGAATCGACGGCACCTGCCCGTCGGTCAGGAAAATCTGATAAATTTCGTCCATTCCGTCGCGGTGAAGGTCGATCGGATAGAACGAATTGCAGATTCCGTCCGGGTATTTCCGCGCCGAAACATAGTCATCTACTGTAATTTTCATATCGCAGACGATTCGACGCGTCTCACGCATTGCCGTTTCGGGCGAGATTGATTCGAGGTCTGGTGAAATCCCGGCTTTTTTCAGCGCCATATACAGACGCTTCACGCATTGCCGCCCCTCGATGTCGGCGAGAGTCTTTTCATGACTGTCCGCGCCGTTGAATCCGGAAATGTGATTTATGTTGTTGTAGCGCGAATCCAGAAGCTGCCGGATTCCCGCGCCTTTCGTGTCCGGGGGTGAAAGTACTCCGGAGTCGATAGAATCCTTTAACGAGGCATTGATGTTTTCGACGGAATAATCGGATACGCTGCCTCCAAGATACGCTCGGATTGTTCCGGGCTGAAGTGAGAGACCTTTTCCGGTCGGTTCGCCGCATTCGTAATCCGCGCCCGCGAAAACCGAAAGATCGCCGTCTCCGGTGCAGTCGATGAAAACGTCGGCCTCAATTTCGACAAGTCCCGACTTCGACGTGACCAGAATGCTGCTGATTTTCTTCCCGTCACGATCTGATTCCACATTCGCCGCGCAGATGAACTGTTCGTAGCAGATGTCGACTCCGGCGTCGAGGAGCATCTCGTCCATCTTCGCCGCCGCGAGCGGAATATTGACGTGAACTCCGTAATACCAGTGCGGGACTCCGGTCTTGTACATATCCGGAATGACAGCTCCACCTTCTTCCTTGAGCAGATTGACAAATTCCCAGCCGATTCCGGCAATTATCTGATTCTGATGCGCGTAGAACTGAGCGACGTCGTTGTTGCCGCCGACTGTCATAATGCCGCCGGGCATACCGTTTTTCTCAATTATCAGAACATTTTTGCCGAGCCGTCCGGCTTGAACCGCCGCCGCGAATCCGGCGCATCCGCATCCGGCGACGATAATATCGTATTTCTTTTGCATAAAAATGTTTCCTTTCGGTACCGATGTATAAATTATAGCACAGATTTTTCAAAAAATAAATGCGATTACCGCAGTAATTACTGTAATAATCGCAAATATTGATAAAATTGTAACAATCGCTTTTTTCGTCCGGATCACTCACCACTGCCGAGTGTGCGGCCGCGGACATGCTTGTACAATTTGAAAAAATACGACGGATCCGAAAAACCGCAGGAGAGCGCGGCGTCAGTGGCGGTGATGTCTTCCGAAATCAGAAGCGATTCTACTTGCTCAATCCGACGGAGAATAATAAATTTCTTTGGCGTGATTCCGGTATATCGCTTGAAAATTTCGCGGAACGCGAACTCGCTGAGGCAGCAGAGGCGCGCGAGTCCGGCAACTGTCGGCACATCGGAATCCTTCGACATCGGGCACGCGAGGAGGTTGAGAGCAGGAGAAATCATCGAAAACTCGTGTTCGCTGATCGCGGACATTGTTTCGGCGCTTGCGAGCGCCGAGATGATTGCGCAAAGTGCCGATTTTACTTCGAGGTTTGAACGCTTAAGCTTGAAAAACTTATTGACGGCGTCCTCGAAAAGAATCCGGAAATGCGACGGATCCACTGGTTTTATCAGAATCGGCTGATTTCCTACGCCTTCGGGGTGGAAATCCGGCGTCAGCGAGAAATACAGCACGTACATCACGGCCGGACCGGGGTTCTGATGATGGTAGAGCGAGCCGATCGGGAGGAATGTCATCTCCCCCTCGCGGCATTCGAAGCTTTGCTGGTCATTGCCCGGAACGCGAACTGCGCAATCTGATGAGTCATAATAGTAGATAAACGAGCCTTCGGCCACGAAAGTCAATGCGTAATTTTCGCGTCCGGTGACTCGGTGAATCGTCGACGAATCTGCCAGTTTGTTTACGACGCGAAATGCTGCGATATCGCGCGGACAGACGTCATGGCAGTCATAATCTGTGAATATGCCCATTAAATCATCCTTTCCCTGAGTCATTAAGCCGGAAATTATAGGCTATCCGCTCCAGAAATATGATACAATATCCGCGTCCGGAATTCAAGAGAAGTATGTGAACAAAATGATAAATGCAAGCGGAAAATCGCGGTTTCCGCGATATACTTGCGCTAAAAAACTGAACATGTGCGCAAATCCCGAATATCCGCCGAGAAAACGGCAGAAAATAGCTCTGAAACCAGAAAAGTGAGGTGCTTTCATGAGTAAATATGATTTCCGCGGCGCGCCCGAGGCTCCCGCCATCGAGGAACTCTGGCTGAATTACTTCAACAGCTACCTATTCGAGCATGGAACGATCAGCGAGAACGAATACAAGCGTATGACCGAGAAAATCGCCGAGAAGACCGCGCGATACTCTCCGCTCAAAAAGGCGCGCTGACATCCGGCGGATGGTTTATCCATCCGCTTTTACATACGGCAATATCTGGTATATCCCCGCGTTTACTTGATTTCGCGCCCGCGGTATGATATAATTATAGATAGCAGAAAACCATAAGGAGAGCCCAATGGACATACTTGAAATCCGCACGCTTCTGCGGACAAAACCTATTTATGACATTCCGATGCGCGTGACCTTCTATGCCAGAGTTTCCTCGGACAGCGACGAGCAGCTGAATTCGCTCGACAACCAGATCGCGTACTACGAAAATTTCATAAAGAAAAACGAAAAGTGGATTTTTGTCCCAGGCTACATCGACGAGGGACTTTCGGGAATCTCGACCAAGAAACGAAAGCATTTCAACGAGATGATCTCTGACGCGAAAACCGGAATGTTCGATCTCATAATAACAAAGGAAATCTCACGATTCGCCCGCAACACGCTTGACTCGCTTCAATACACAAGACAGCTTCTTAGCATGGGCGTCGGCGTGTTTTTTCAGAACGACAACATAAACACCCTCGACGAGGACGCCGAGCTTCGTCTTACGATAATGTCCTCAATCGCTCAGGATGAGCTTCGCAAGCTCTCAAGCCGCGTGAAGTTCGGTCATCAGCAGGCGATAAAGTCGAGCGTAGTTCTCGGCAACAGCCGCATATTCGGCTATAGGAAGGACGACAAACGGCTGATAATCGACGAGACTCAGGCTCCGATGGTGCGCGACCTCTTCCGGCTTTATTCGACCGGACAGTACAGCATGAAGCAGCTTGAAAAGCGCTTCTATGACGAGGGCTACCGCAACTACAATGGCAACCGGATTTCGCACACCACGATGTCCGGCATAATCTCAAACCCGAAATATAAGGGTTATTACGTCGGCAACAAGGTGCGCGTCGTCGATATGTTCACCAAGAAGCAGAAATTTCTGCCGAAGGAAGACTGGGTGATGTACAAGGACGAGACAGGCGAGATTGTCCCCGCTCTGGTCTCGGAGGAAATCTGGGAACGCGCGAACGAAGTTCTTGCGCGCCGGAGTGAGGATGTCAAGAACCGTCAGGGTATCTGCAATCACGCGAATCTCCTGACCGGGAAGCTGTTTTGCACACATTGTGGAAAGCCCTACTACCGCCGCGAGTCGAAGGACAAGCATGGAAATGTCAACTCGAAATGGGTCTGTGCCGGGAAGATAAACAACGGCGCGGATTCCTGCCCGTCATTCCCGATCTACGAGTCGGAGATAAAGCCGATACTGCTCGATGTGTTCAGCGCGACGAGAGTCGACACCGAGGCGATGCTCCGGAGCTACACCGAGATGTTCCGCTCGATGGAGAACGACGACGAAACCGCGATTAAGATCGAAGAGCTCAAAAAAACTATCGCGCTTGCCGGGCAAAAGAAAAACAAGCTCCTCGAGCTTGTCACGTTTGGAACGGTCACAGCGGCGAACTTCAAATCGATGACCGACAGCTGTGACCGCGAGATCGACGAGGCGAACGCTGAAATCGCCGAGCTTGAAAAGCTGGTCTTTACCAAGGACGAGTACCGCAGGCATATGTCAGAGGTCAGAACGAGACTTGACGCGGCGGTCCGCGACGCGGCGGACGGACTTATCACGAACGAGTTCGTCGCGCAGTATATCGACAAAATCATGGTCACAATAACAGATGATGATACAGCGAACCTGAAAATCCGCATATTCACCGGAAAAAGCACCGAAAGATGGCTGAGTAACCTCGCGGAACGAAGTCAGAGTCGTGCGGGTCACACGTTCAAGAAGATGATCGAGAAGTACGAGAACGACATCAAGGCATCCAAGTAACCAGAAGTCAGAATAAAAGGAAGCTGCCGCGGAAACGCGGCGGCTTCCTTATTGTTTGCCGGAATGGTGAGCTTATGTATCGTACTCAATGCTGAATACTCGGGATTTCATAAGTTTTTGTCGATAAATTCACGATAATTCTGTTGACTTCCGTCTGCGGATGCGATAAACTGTTGATACATACAGTCCGGCATCTGCGCGGAGTATCGAAAGGAAGAACGAAAGTATGAAAAGAGCGTTTACGAACGGTATTATTCTGGACGGGACAAAGGATATGGTTCCTCAGCGGGGGAAAGCTGTTCTTACAGAAGACGGCATCATCATGGATATAGTTCCGGATAACGAGATTCCGGGCGGTTATGAGAAGGATGACCTCGGCGGGAAATACATCCTTCCGGGACTTATAAATCTGCACGTTCATCTTGCCGGGTCGGGAAAGCCGAAGAAGAAGCAGTCCGATCCGGTCAGGCTGGTGCGTCTGATCACATCGAGCTCATTCACAAGGAGCATCGGCAGAAAGCTTGTCGCGGGATACGCGAAAACTCAACTTCTGAGCGGCGTCACCACCATCCGCACGGTTGGCGGGATTTCGGATTTTGATACATATGTGAGAGACAAGATCAATTCCGGCAAATTGCTCGGTCCGCGTATCCTCGCGTCGAATATGGCGATTTCGGTGCACGGCGGGCATATGGCAGGGTCGCTTGCCTACGAGGCGTCGACTCCGGAAGAGGCGGCGAATTATGTCGACATCATCGCGAAGGAAAAGCCGGACATCATAAAGCTGATGATCACCGGCGGCGTGCTTGACGCGGAGAAGGTCGGCGAGCCCGGCGTCCTGAGAATGCCGCCGGAGCTCGTGAAAGCCGCCTGCGACCGCGCGCATGAGCTCGGTTTCAAGGTGGCGGCTCATGTTGAGAGCCCTGAGGGAGTGAAGGTCGCCCTGGAAAACGGCGTCGACTCGATAGAGCACGGCGCGAAGCCGACAGATGAGATTATTGAGTTATTCAAAGAACATAATGCCTTTCAGGTATCAACGATATCTCCCGCTCTTCCGTTTGCAATGTTTGACAGGTCTGTCTCTCACGCGACTTATGAGCAGCAGGAGAACGGTAAGATCGTGTTTGACGGAATCATCTCTCTTGCAAAGGAGTGCCTGAAGAACGACATTCCGGTCGGACTCGGCACTGATACGGCGTGCCCGTATGTCACGCAGTACGATATGTGGAGAGAACTGTGTTACTACGTGAAGTACTGCGGAGTCAGCGAGTCGTTCGCCATCTATTCCGCGACCTTGCTGAACGCGGCTCTCGCCGGGATTGACAAGGAGACCGGATCCATTGTAAAGGGCAAGAAGGCGGAGATGATCGTCACGGACAAGAACCCGCTCGAGGATCTGAAGACGCTGAGACACCCCGATATGGTGATAATGCGCGATAATATCATCCGCTCACCGCAGGTGAAAAAGATACCGGAGGTCGAATCGGAGCTCGACAAGTGGCTCTGATCCGGCGCGGGGACAGTCAGGTCTCTGTCCGGAGGATCGCGGAATGTTTTGTTCACGAAATTGTTTCAGATTAGTATATTGACAGGTATTGAAATCGGGTCGTCGGATATGGTATAATATTGCCGGAACATGGGGATGCGATACCGGACGCTTTCCGGCGTGTCGCGGCGCCGTGTTCCGGAGCTGACCAATGTTGTAATATCTGAATAAATCATGCCGATCATATAACTGACGGATCAGTGGGCAAACCACAGGAAGTATGATCGAATATGGCCGACCGTCTGGGCGATTGCAGCACAGAGGGGCGGTCTTTTATTTTTTCCATTACGCACGCCCCCGGCTGTTATGAGAGAACAGCAAAGTAGACAAGGAGAAAGCAAATGTCTGAACAGAATTTTCCGAACGGGAAAACAGAGATCTTCAAGAAAGCATGGAGAGGATTTACCGGAAACAGATGGACCGACGAGGTGAATGTCCGTGAATTCATCCAGAACAATTATACAAATTACGACGGAGACGAGAGCTTCCTCGCCGCTCCTACAGAGGCTACAGACAAGCTCTGGGGTCGTCTTCAGGAGCTCCAGAAGGAGGAGCGCGCGAGAGGCGGAGTCCTTGAGTGCGAGACTGAGGTTGTCTCAAGCCTGACCGCGTATGGCCCGGGATATATAGACGAACGCATGAAGGACCTCGAGACGATCGTCGGACTTCAGACAGACAAGCCGCTGAAGCGCGCGTTCATGCCGTATGGCGGTATCAGAATGGCTCAGGAGGCGGCTGAGACCTACGGCTATAAGGTCAACGAGAAGTACGACCAGATCTTCAATGAGTACCGCAAGACACATAACCAGGCAGTTTTCGACGCTTACACCCCTGAGATGAAGGTCGCGCGTCACTGCCACATTGTGACCGGTCTTCCGGATACATACGGCCGCGGAAGAATCGTCGGCGACTACCGCCGTGTTCCGCTTTACGGTATTGACTTCCTTATCGCCGAGAAGAAGAAGGATATGTCTCTCTGCGGCGACGGCACGATGACAGACGATATCATCCGTCAGCGCGAGGAGATCGCGGAGCAGATCCGTGCGCTCCAGGGAATGAAGGATATGGCCGCGATCTACGGCTTCGATATCTCCGGTCCGGCAATGAACGCGAAGGAAGCTATCCAGTGGCTCTATTTCGGCTACCTCGCCGCTATCAAGACCCAGAACGGCGCCGCAATGAGCGTCGGACGCATCTCCACGTTCATCGATATCTACCTTGAGCGTGACCTTGAGGAGGGCACCATCACCGAGTCTGAGGCACAGGAGCTTATCGACCACCTGACCATGAAGTTCCGTATGGTCAAGTTCGCGAGAATCCCGTCCTACAATCAGCTCTTCTCGGGCGACCCGGTCTGGGCTACCCTTGAGGTTGCGGGTCTCGGACAGGACGGTCGTTCTATGGTCACGAAGACCGACTTCAGATTCCTCCACACCCTTGAGAACATGGGTCCGTCTCCGGAGCCGAACCTGACCGTGCTATATTCTTCGCGTCTGCCTGCGACCTTCAAGAAGTACGCGGCGAAGATTTCGGTCGACACCTCGTCCATTCAGTACGAGAACGACGATGTTATGCGTCCGGTATGGGGCGACGACTACAGCATCTGCTGCTGCGTGTCCGCAACTCAGACCGGTAAGGAGATGCAGTTCTTCGGCGCGCGCGCAAACCTCGCGAAGTGCCTGCTCTACGCGATCAACGGCGGCAGAGACGAGAAGTACATGACGAAGGACGGCAAGCCGACTCAGGTCGGGCCGGAGCTCGCGCCTGTAACCTCCGAGTATCTTGATTACAATGAGGTCATGCACAAGTATGATATCATGATGGATTGGCTCGCCGGTCTTTATGTCAACATCCTGAACCTCATCCATTATATGCACGACAAGTACTTCTATGAGGCTGCTGAGATGGCTCTGATCGACACTGACGTGCGCCGTACGTTCGCTACCGGTATCGCTGGCTTCTCGCATGTGGTTGACTCGATCTCCGCGATGAAGTACGCGAAGGTTAAGGTTGTCCGTGACGAGAACGGCATGGCGTCCGACTTCATAGTCGAGGGCGACTTCCCGCGCTACGGAAACGACGACGACCGCGCGGACAAGATCGCGGTATGGCTCCTCAAGACCTTCATGGGCAAGATCAAGAAGCATCACACCTACAGAAATTCCGAGGCTACCACCTCTATCCTTACCATCACCTCCAACGTTGTCTACGGTAAGGCGACAGGCGCTCTTCCGGACGGACGCCCTGCGTTCACTCCGTTCGCGCCCGGCGCTACACCGTCTTACGGCGCGGAGCAGAGCGGTCTGCTCGCTTCGCTGAACTCGGTCGCAAAGCTGCCGTATGAGTATGCTCTCGACGGTATCTCCAACACCGAGACTATGGCTCCCGACGCGCTCGGCCACAACGAGGACGAGAGAAAGAACAATCTGGTCAATGTCCTTGACGGTTACTTTGATCAGGGCGCTCATCACCTCAACGTCAATGTGTTCGGTCTTGAAAAGCTTCAGGACGCTATGGAGCATCCTGAAAAGCCCGAGTACGCAAACTTCACTATCCGTGTTTCCGGCTACGCGGTCAAGTTCATCGACCTGACGAGAGAGCAGCAGCTCGACGTCATCTCCAGAACCTGCCACCACACTCTTTGATTTTAACGAGAAGGACTGACCGTTTATGGAAACAACAGGATATATCCATTCGATAGACAGCTTCGGCTCTGTGGACGGTCCCGGCGTCCGGTTCGTGATCTTCCTTCAGGGGTGTCATATGCGTTGCAGATACTGCCACAATCCTGACACATGGAAGATCGCGGGCGGCAAGGAGAGCGTGAACGGCGTCAGAGAGATGACGCCGTCCGAGCTCGTGAAGCAGGCGCTCCGCTACAGACCTTATTGGAAAAATGACGGCGGCATAACGGTCAGCGGCGGGGAGCCGCTCTTACAGATCGACTTTCTGACCGAGCTCTATCGTCTCGCGAAGGGGAACGGCGCCAGCACGGTGCTTGATACCGCGGGGCAGCCGTTCACGCGGGAGGAGCCGTTCATGTCGAAGGTATCGGCGCTGATGGAGTATACGGACCTTGTCATGCTGGACATAAAGCATATCGACCCGGAGAAGCACAAGTGGCTCACCGGGCACACGAACGAGAATATTCTCGATTTCGCGAGATATCTTGACGAGACAGGCAAGCCGATGTGGATACGTCATGTGCTTGTCCCCGGCGTGACGGACGACGAGGAGAATCTCCGCGGTATACGCGCGTTCCTGGATACGCTGTCTAACGTTAAAAAAGTAGAAGTGCTCCCGTATCATACGCTTGGAGTTTTCAAGTGGGAAACATTGGGGATCCCTTACACCCTGAAGGATGTGGTTCCGCCGACGGCGGAGTCTGTCAGACGGGCGAAGGAGATCCTTGGATGTGAGACCCGGTAAACCGTGATAGTTTTATTGGCATAATAAACTTTTTGTGGGTTTATCCGGAAAGGTATTGACAATTCCGGACGTATGTGCTATAATATTTTACGAATATGAGCAATCGGGAACACGGTTTGAAAGGTTGTAAACTGAGTAGATTTAAATGGAAGTCGGTTCAAATCCGACGCAACTGCCCTTACTGTGTGAGACGCTGTGACGCCGTTTTTTATGGGGGCTTTCTGTGTGCGTCTCAAGTCAGATACCATACGTGTTTTCGTTTTGCATTCGTCGGTGACGGCGGATCGCAGTGGCACTTCTGGGTATGAGAGGATGTCGCTCCCGGGAATATGATTCCCGGGACGATATGCTCTCTTTTTTATATTACAGGAGGAAAAAGGAAAAATGGAAAAAAGAACGAAGCGGAACGGCTTCCGGCTCGGCATACTCATGCTCTGCACAGTAATGCTGCTTTTCGCAGTGATGCCGACGGGGGTGCTGGCGGATGAGGACGGGGTGGAAACATATCCGATCACCTTCTCTGTAACGCCGGAAAATGCAACTATTAAGCTTTATAAAAACAGTAGCTCCGGTGCGTATGGTGACCCGATTCAGCCGAATGAGAAGGGAGTTTACAACATTCCATTCGGTCAGTACCGGTATATCATTTCGGCTGATGGATATGTGACTGCAAACAAAACATTCAACGCGACTGACACAAGTCTTAAAAATAACAACTATGTTATCAAAGTCAGTCTGAAGGATATGACAGACACCATTCTTTCTGATGCTTATTCCGCAATTTTCAATTTTGCCGGAGAGGATATCACACTGACAGAGTTCTCCGGAAATCTTTATGAGCCCGGTGATGAATTCATTCCGTGGTCGATTGATTCGGACTATCAGGATGTGAACGTCATTGATTGGGTGCGTGCTATCCTTGATAAAAGCGGAGACAAATTCAAGAACGTGACAATTTCTGTTGCTGATGTCTGCCTTGACTCTTGGTATTATGATGATGCTTCTGAAGGCACTGATTATTCTGTCATCAATGAAAATGGCGTTATCAATTACTATGCGGTAGATTCCGAAAACTATTCGGAAGAGGCTGAAGGTGCCGCATATGAAGTTTCATTTGAGCTTTCAATGAATGGAAAAACATACGGTGATACCATAGAAGTAACATTCATAGTCCCTGAGCACATTTTCACACGTCAGGAGCGTCTCGAGCAGACCGCTGATGATGTAATGAAAGGTATTCTCGGCACTAATCCTTCAAAGGACGCTGTTACTGATGATCTTGTACTTCCGCGTCTTCTCGAAGACGATGATTACGGGTGGTATTTCATCGACAGCTCGTGGAAATCTTCTGATACATCTGTTATAGCGAATGACGGCACTGTCACCCGTCCGGATTACGACAAAAACGTTACGCTTGAACTCAGGGTTTTCTACGCAGAAAACTTCATTGACGATGATAACAGCTACCTGCTTGACCCCGGACCTCTTGGCGACGGCGAGACATTCCGCACCATCACCGTAACCGTCAAAGGCACCCTCGGCGAAAAGAAACCTGAGCCTGAACCCAAACCCGAGCCCGATCCCGAACCCGAGGAGCCCGATCCGCTGCCGATCATCATGTTCAATTCCCTGACCTTTGACACGAACGGCGGCACCGCGGTCTCTACCGTAAGGTCTATGCAGTGGAGCACGATTGACCTTTCGTCGTACACGACCGAAAAGGAAGGCTATGTCTTCACCGGCTGGTATCTCGACGCCGAGTGCACGAAGCCCTGCGACAAGGTCACGATGGACAGAAACATCACCGTTTACGCCGGCTGGGAGAAGATCGCCGAATTCCCGTACACCGATGTGACCGCCGACGAGTGGTTCTTCGATGACGTCCGCTATGTCTGGGACAATGACATCATCGACGGTGTGACCGAGGACACGTTCGAGCCCGAGGCAAACGTGACCCGCGCCGTTCTTATCGAGGCGCTCTGGCGCGCCGAGGGCAGACCCGAAGCTGAGAGCGCCGGGCTCTTCACCGACGTCGCTGAGGACAACGCGTTCACGGGGGCAATCGCGTGGGCAAAGGAGACCGGCATCGCGAACGGCTATGACGACGGACGCTTCGGCATCGACGACGTTGTCACCAGAGAGCAGACCGCCGCGTTCCTCTATCGCTACGCGCAGTACAAGAAGATGGACGTCTCTGTCGGCGATGACACGAATATCCTCAGCTTTGACGACATTGACACGGCTTCTGAGTACGCGATCCCCGCGCTCTGCTGGGCGTGCGGAGCCGACATTCTCCGCGGCGACGGAAACGGCTGCCTGAGACCCGCTGATACCGTCACCCGCGCTGAGCTTTCGGCGCAGCTGAACCGCTTCATCGAAGCGGCCAGGTGACCCGTGAGCTGACCCGGATACGTAAGCAATTGTACCGGCAGGAAACGACACATAAATAAAAACTCCCGATGACAGACACAAAAATGTCATCGGGAGTTTTTTTGGTGCCGTAAAATGGCGGTAAACCGTCATACGGCTCAGACTGCAATCTGCAAATCAGTCCTCGGCGCAGCAGTAGATATAGCTCGAGGATATGGTCTCCGTGTCCATATAGTCGCACCTTGAGCAGGTTATAACCTTATAATAGACCTGCTTGCATCTCGGAGCTTTCTTGTTGACCTGGTGTTCAATAAGGCTCGCGTTGCGCGTCTGTTTGTCGTGACCGAACAGGGTGCAGGTCAGGTTATACGTGCTGATGCCGTCGGATGCGACTTCCCCGGACAGATAGACGGCGATGACGCCGTTCTTCACTCTTGAGATCTCGCTTTCGGACAGTCCGTCGGCGTCTTCGACTCTGACTTCTATGTCTCTGTTGTAAGTCTGATCCGATGTGAGCGCCATCGCGCAGGTGGACATAGACGCGGTCAGAGCTATCGCCAGAGCGGCACTCCTGACAAATTTCTTCAGTTTACTCATTTGCGTATTTTAATCCTTTCATCATAGTATAAAGATCTTCTTCATTTGCGCTCCAGATTTGGTATGTGTACAGATCGTCCATTGTCAGCGCGACCCATTGATCGGCTGCTTCCTTTATGTAGAACGTATTGCCGCCGATAGTGACGACGATGTCATGGTCATTCTGAAATTCTTCATTGCTTGTTGTTCCGCGCTCATGTACAGAGATCGAAAATAGCGGGTCATCGAACGCGAAAATTATCGGGAAAGTGGTTTCCTCAACCGTGTTTATCTCCTTGAAGCCCGTGCTTTCCGGGAATTCGTGCGGATACATGATGTCAAATCCGGTCGCTTTCAGCAGTTCCTCAGCGTTACTGTATATACGGGCGGTTCCGATCACCTCGAACGTGTAGTTGTCAACGTCCACGGGTTTGCCGTATCCCATGCCTATAGCGGTTGTGAAGCCTTCCCGCAGCTTCGGGTCTATCAGGCACACCGCCCCGACGCTGACGCAGAGCAGAGCCGCCGCTAAAATAACCGAACCGGCACGGCGCGCGGCGGTCCTTTTCCTCGTGTGGCTCCGTGTGTCATTTCTGCCCGTGACAATTTTTATTCTTTTTTCAATCTCGTCGTCGGATATAGCGGCGTCGTTCCCGACAAGATCGCAAAGCATATCTCCGCACTCCTCCATCAGGTCGGTATTAGCTTTGCCGTCGCTTTTCCCGGACTCCATTTCGATGATGCCGCCGAGGAAATCGATCATCTTTTTTCTGTAATCTTCATTCTCGTTCAAACATTACAGCCTCCTTGCTGACAGATGCTTTTTCAGTGAAACATTATATTGCCGTCATATACTATATGTTAAAAAAGCGGTTGTTGTTACAGGTCGGATAAATTTTTTTCAGAATGGTTCGTTTCATCCGTTCCTTGAGCTTTGATATCCTTGTCCGCAGCGCCTGGTCGTTTATACCGAATCGCTCGCACAGCTCCTGCCGCTGTAACCCGACGAGGAACACGAGCCGGAAGAGTTCCTTGTCCGATGGAGTCATGTCTTTTTCGAGCGACTCTATGAGGTCACTGTACCTGAACGCTTTGTCGGCGTCGTTTCCGACCGTGAGAATGTCGGCGTAGTCATCCAGGTTCACGGTGTCGTGCTTCTGGTCATTTCGCCTGTACTCATTGATTATGAGAGTTATCGCCTTATACATCCATTTTATGAGGTACTCGTCTGTGTATCTGAATATCTCCGGCCATTTTTTATAAAGCCGCATGAATGCCTCGCTCACGATATCATCGGCGTCACCGTGTCCCGCGCGGCGCGAAACGCAAAAGGCGTAGAAGCGTCTGTAATTATTACGCATGAACGTCTCGAATAACTCATCCAAAGTACACCGGAACATCCCCCCTGACGGCACAGAATAACCAAACGGCAGACCCGTCTGTGAATATTATACCAGATAGACGAAAGAATGTCAATAGAGAAAAGCAAAAAAAAACGAGAAATCGTCATATCGCACAGATATTGCGAGCGGCAATGTATAATATGACGATTTTCTGAGAATCGGACGATTTTTTTGATTTTCCTGTAACAATCCGCTCCTTTTTGTTATATAATTATATAAGGGTCAGAAGAGCCTGACGTCCGCGGTGAAGAAAGGAACAAAATCATGGAAAATAATGAAATGAACACACTTATTGAAACCTCTCTCGTTGAGTCTCTCGCGTCATCAAGTCTTTCGGCGCGTGAGGCGGCTTACGCGCCGTATTCCGGCTTCAGGGTCGGCGCCGCTCTGCTCGCGGAGAGCGGGAAGATATATATTGGCTGTAATTTTGAGAACGCGTCGTTCGGCGCGGGGACCTGTGCCGAACGGGTCGCGCTTGGCTCGGCGATAGCGGCCGGGGAGCGCAGATTCCGCGCTATCTGCGTGAGCGCTGAGCGGATCGTCACGCCGTGTGGGATCTGTCGTCAGGCACTGTCGGAGTTCGGCGATATGGTGGTCTTCTGTCAGGATACGAATAGAAACATGAAGCGGTTCACGCTGTCGGAGCTCCTTCCCGAGGCGTTCGGGCTGAACTGACGGTCAACCGTATTGTCAGGACTTCCGTTCCGGCGCGGCGTATACAGACCTGACACTGTACGCGGTCGGTTCCTCCGTGTGATTTGTCTTTTCGAGGTATTTTTCCTGCGCGTCGAGAAGATACCTGTATTCTTCCGGCATATTTTCGACTCTGAATCTGTGGTTCAGCTCTTCGTTCCTGCACACCGGGTAGTGCTCCGGAACAAGGCAGACTGAACCTTTTCTTTCACCGAAGCCGTTGTATGTCTCGAAGGATATGCGGAAGCAGTTTTTCAGGAAATAAAGGTTTATGCTTTCGTTTTTCTCCGCCGCTTTCCGGAAGTCGGCGTCTTTGTCATCCGCGGAGACGAGAGTGAGAAATTCGGAGTTCAGGTAGTTTGTTCGTATCTCATACATTGAGAGCGGCACATTGTCCTCATTCACGAAGTAACCGTCGGTCGTCGGATCGAGCATTATCCATTTTCCCCGCTGCTCATCAAATATCTCGCAGACGACGTGGGAATCAAAATCAAACGGTGAGAGCGGGTGGATGAACACCCTCCGCGCGAAAATGCCCAGAGCCAGACAGCACTCGGCGAGGATTTTCGCCTTGTTCAGGCAGTTTATCCCGTGCTCGTCGTTTTCAAAGCTGTACGTGAGCAGCTTCATCGCGCTGCACTCCACGTGGTTGTCGTAAAAGGATTCGTGCTTCAGTCTCGGCGCGAAGTAGTGCAGAAGCCTTTCGGCGCGCTCAGAGGCTGTGCCGTTTCCCGCGATATTATCAAGGGTATACGCGTAGCGCATTTCCTCAAATTCCGGCGCCGCGAAGTCATATTCGAGGTGTGCGTCATCTTCTCCGGCAAATTCGGGGTAATTGTTCAGGATACCAAGGTACAGGTTTCTGACCTGCTCTTCGTATTGATTCATAAGTTATTCCTTCCTGTCAAAAGTCTGCTTGAAAATATTATACAGCAAGCGCGCGGCGGATGCAATGCCGGATTTGTAAACAAGCACAGAAATAAAAAAAATCCCCCGCGAGTGACCCGCGGAGGAGAAATATTCACTTGTTCATGAGCTTATCGAAGAGCTTCCCGAGCCCGCACTTGTAGACGATGATAACGCCCGCTACGGCGCCGACAGCCGCCTGAAGAATCTGGAACGGAATCTTCAATATTGCGTACTCAACGGACGCGTAGAAGCACCGACCGATCGTGTAGCCGACGACCATGATGACCGCGCCGATCGCCACACCGACGGTTGATGCGAGCACAGGCTTGCCCTTGCCGTCGTTCTTGCCCTTGAAGAGCTTACGGGTGCAGAGCGAGATGACGACCGCCTGAAGTCCGTGAACGATGAGCGACGTGACCATAGGCGTCGGATAGAAGAAGAAATCTCCGAGGAAAGCCCCGATGCCGCCGACCGCGAACGCTCCGACCGGGTCGAGAAGTATCGCCGCCGTGCAGATGATGACGTCGTTGAGATAGAGATGTCCGCCCGGAACCGGGAGACCGAAGGAGCTCATCACGACGTTGAGCGCCATGAAGAGGGCGGTAACGGTTATCCACTTTACTGTGTAGTGATTCTTTGCCTGTGTGTCTGTCATTTTCTTTCTTTTCCTTTTCAATTATTTTTGTCAGTTTGCCGCGACGGGTTTGCCGAAGAATCGGTCATAGACCTTTATGAGTCCGAAGCGATAGCAGATGAGAAGGCTCGCCGCGGAGCCGATGCCGGACTGGAGCAGCTCATACGGGATATTGATCACCGCGTACTCGGGCGTGGAATAGACTACCGCGGCGCCAATCGTGTAGCCTACAGTCATTATGAGCGTTCCGAGCGCGACGCCGATAACCGCCTTGCCGAACCGTCTCGGCTTCACCGGGAGACCGCGGATCTCGTCCGTCCCGTTGACGACGAGCGAGATGACCGCCGCCTGAAGACCGTGAACCACGAGCGAGACCACCATCGCCGACGGATAGAAGAAGAAGTCGCCGATGAGCGAGCCGATGCCGCCGACCGCGAACGCCGTCACGGGGTCGAGAAGTATCGCCGCCGTGCATATGACCGCGTCGCAGAGATAGAAGCTCCCGCCCGGGACGGGTATGCCGAACGAGCTCATGATGACGTTGAGCGCCATGAATATTGCCGCGAGGGTTATCTTTCTTGGTGTGATGAAACTTTTCTTGCCGGTTCTTTCTGTAGTATTCATTTTCTTTTCCTTCTGGACTCCGGACGTCTCCGCACTCCGAGATAAAAATCAGCTGCTGTACATATATTATACAGCAGCTGTGGGTATAATTAAAGCCTCAGATTTGCGAAATATTTTAATACCAGATCAGTTTCCGAAGAGCTCGCTCGCGAAGATTTTTCTCGAATCCTCGGTTATGAGCGTATAAATCGCCGCGAGAGCCTCGTCTGCTTTCTCGCAGTCTCCGGACGCCATGACTCCCTCGAGCGAATCCGGGAATCTTCCGTTCATTGACGCGATTCTCGGGAGCATGAGAGCGTTGTAGACAGGGTACAGCTCGCAGGCTACGACTCTCTCGTCGTGCGTCAGCGGGCAGATATGGCGGTATCCGGCGACGAAGGCCTCAAAGAGTCCCGGCCTCGACGCGTCGGTGAGCCCGTCCGCGAGAGGGGAGAAGTACACAAGTCTGAGCCCTTCGAGCAGCATATCCCCGACGAGCGTTTCGTCTCCGGAGGAGCCGAAGTCGCAGAGCGTCAGTACTCCCTCGCGTCTTGTGAGGTTATGAAGATTGAGATTGCCCTGTACGGCGCCGCGCGGAAGTCTGTCCCACAGCTCGCGCGCGCTGGCGAAGCGGCGGTTGCAGATGTCGAGGATTTCTCCGCAGATCTCCGGCTTCTTGCAGAGGCGGTGCGGGTACGTGACAGACTTTATCTGGCTCTCGAGTGCCTTCTTCGAGAGTTCGACGAACTTATCTAGCCCGGAGAGCGGATTCTTCCCGAGCGCGTCGAAGGGCGACGGAACTCCGAGCTTGCAGTTGTCGCGGAAAGACAGGCGGTGCGTTCTCGCGAGCAGCATTCCCGCGTCCCTTGCCGTGTCGGCGTCGAGGACGGACAGCGGCTCTCCCGCGAAGTCCTCTAGAACGACATCGACCTTTTCTCCGTCAAGAGACATTAACAGGCAGTATTCGCCGCCCTTGGAGTAGCGTTCCGGCGTCGGTACGCCGTTGCGTCTCAGATGCTCGGCGAAGCAGCAGCGCTTTTCGATGAGCTCGTGCGGATGCTCGTGATCGTGCGAGAGCTTCATCATGAGCGGCGGGCGGTGCTTGACGTCGACGCGGGCGAGTATCGTGGCGTCGCCGTCGTTCTGGATATCAAGGTAAGTGTTTATGCCGGTGACTCCGGTGGAGATACCGTATTCACGGAGCAGCGGGGAGGCGGATTCGGTGGTTAGTTTCATTTTTTAAATGCTTTACGCACACTTGTACGCAAGCTCTCCTTTCCGAGATTATGTCTTACATATATTATACAATGTTTTTGCGCGGGTTTCAAGAGGATTTCTGAAAAAAATTCCGCAAATTCCACCAAATTCCGTATTGCCTCCGCGCCGCTCCGAATATTTTCCGGACTTTTCACGAATAATAGAAATGTTTCCGCGGTACGCGGAACACAGCGAAAATAATTCCCGCCGCGGTCAGAAAATTCCGCGGCAGGAATTGCGCGATGAAAGGAAAGAGATTTATGAAAGGTTACGCAATGCTCGGTATCGGGAAGACCGGGTTCATCGAAAAGCCGGTGCCGGAGTGCGGTCCGCTCGACGCGATAGTCGAGCCGATCGCGGTGTCCCCGTGCACGTCGGATATCCATACGGTATGGGAGGGCGCGATAGGCGACCGTCACGATATGATACTCGGTCACGAGTCGGTCGGCGTCGTCCGCGAGGTCGGCAATCTCGTTAAGGATTTCAAAATCGGCGATAAGGTCATAGTTCCCGCGATAACTCCCGACTGGGGCTCGGTCGAGGCGCAGCGCGGGTTCGCGATGCACTCCGGCGGAATGCTTTCCGGATGGAAGTATTCGAACTTCAAGGACGGCGTCTTCGCGGAGCGCTATCACGTGAACGAGGCGGACGCGAACATGGCGCTTTTGCCGGACGGTGTCGAGCCGACCGACGCCGTTATGCTGTCGGACATGGTTCCGACGGGATTTCACGGCTGCGAGCTCGCGAAGGTGACGTACGGCGAGTGTGTCTGCGTCATAGGTATCGGACCGGTCGGGCTGATGGCGGTCGCGGGCGCGAGACTCAGGGGCGCCGGACGGATAATCACGGTCGGCGGCTCGAGAAAGATCTGTGTCGACGCGGCGATGAAGTACGGGGCGACCGATTTCGTCAATTACCGTGACGGCGGGATATACGAGCAGGTCATGGAGCTGACCGGAAATGGGGGAGTCGACAAGGTGATCGTCGCCGGGGGAAACAACGACACCTTCATTGACGCGATAAAAATTCTTAAGCCCGGAGGCATCATCGGAAACGTCAACTATCTCGGAACCGGCGACTATGTCCGCATCCCGCGCGCCGAGTGGGGCTGCGGAATGGGGCACAAGACGATAGCGGGCGGTCTGATGCCAGGAGGGCGTATGCGCACCGAGCGGCTCGCGTCGATGCTGAAATACGGCAGACTCGACACGTCGATACTGCTGACCCACCGCTTCACCGGTTTCGAGCATATCGAGGAGGCTCTGTATCTCATGAAGGACAAGCCCGAGGGGCTCATCAAGCCGGTTGTGGTATTCTGAACAGCAGACAGCCTGCCGCGGAATTATCTGCGGCAGGCTGTCTGCTACATATCAGAGCGTGAATTTTTCGAATCTTAGAGTTCCGTCAGGCGCCTGTATCGTCCGCGCGGCGACGGCGCTTCCGGCGTAGCCTCCCTCCGGGACAAAGCCGATGAATACGCGCTCGCCGTTCCACGGGCAGAGGGCGGATTTCGGGACGTTTCCGCAGTCGATGATGTTGTCGTCCGGAATTGTCCATCCCTCGTCACCGAACGGCGTCTTCGCGAAGGCGTATCTCGCGCGTCCGCCTTCCGACCAGACGAGGTAATGGTAGTCGCCCATCGCGAACCAGTCCGGGCATTCGGGCTGTTCATAGTAAGTTGAGCCGTCCGGGCGGGTGCTCAGCTTTGTTCGCAGTACCGGTCCGAGGTCGGTGAAGTCGCGCATATCGCTGTGATCGCTCACGAGGTGCGCGAGACAGCCCTCACCGGTCTCTGTAAGGCTCGTGGTGATGAGAAGGTGGTATTTCCCTCCGTCATAGACAGCCTTCGGGTCGCGCGCGCTGGGACCGTGGTAGCGGTCGGGAAGGGTGAAGAATTCTCCGGTCTTGTGCCAGTGAATGCAGTCGTCGGACGCGGAGCGTGTCATGCGCGCCGGGGAGCCGTCGGACATTCTGACGGCGTACCATGACGAGAATTTTTCGACAGCACCGTCGGCGTTGCGTATCGTCGAGCCGGTGCAGATTGAACCCTCGATCTGATCGGTTATCGGTATCGCCATCTGGTGCTCGTCCCAGTGCCTGAAATCGGTAGTTGAGGCGTGTGCCCACTGGTGCGCGCCGAGTCCCCACTTGCTGCAATGGTGGTGGCGGTCATACAGCCAGAAGAGGTGATAACGTCCGTCGTCGCCGTAAGAGAAGGGCATACAGTCGCCAATATTTACTCTCGGCATCCGGATTTCCGGAAAATCAAGCCCGGAACGGAGAATCGCCGGAGCGTCTGTATTTTCCGGCAGCGTAGAGACGGTGATTTTCATGTCGCCGTCCGACGCCGCGCCGTCAAGGGGCAGGTTCCCGATCGGCCAGTTCTCGTCCGCGAGCTTGTCACGGATAAAGAGCGAGACGCGGTACGGGAGAAGCTCTATCCGGGCGCTGTCGCCGTTTGACGCCGGAGCTTCCATTCTGAGAGGATCTTTCCGGACGTCGTAGAAGAGATTTACGGAGAGTTTTCCATCCTCAAACGATATTTCGGCGGCGGTCTGTCCGTTTGACGCGAGCGCGGCTCTACTGGGGTTTACGGTGAAGGTGAGAAGTGCTGTGTTCATATGCTTTCATTCCTTTCGGTATGTTTATCTTCTGTGTATTTTATGAGCCGGAGAGATTCCTCACGTGTGATCTCCCCGGCGCTTATCGCCGAGTGAAGCGCGGCTCCGAACGCCGATTCCTCGATGTGCGCGGGTGTCATCGGATCGCTCCCGAACGCCTCGGCGCAGAGACGTCTGAGCGGAGCGCAGCGCCGCATCGCGTTGCCGGACACGACGACTCCGTATTGTCTGTCGGGTTCTGTCATTCCGAGCGACATCGTGTGAAGCTCCTCGATAATTCCGCGGAGAATTCCGTCCGCAAGGTGTGCAAGGTCAAATGAGCTGAGACTGAGACCGCTGATCGAGCCCCGGAGCGATGGATCCGAGCGTGTTCCGCAGAATCTCGTCGAGATTGTGAGCGGGTCGGACGTCGAATTTTCGGCGAGCCGGTTGAGCAGGGCGTAGATCTCCCGCCGCGGCGGCTTTGCCATGAACGCCGACACTGTCTCCGAGACGAGGTCGGCGAGCGCCGCGTATGCCCGCCCGCCGCAGAGTATCGAGCCGGAGAGCAGCTTCTTCCCGCCAAAATACGGTCTGTACTCTCCGTCGCCGACACCGCCGACAAGGCTCACCTGACCGCTCGTCCCGACGTTCACGAGAAGCGTGTCCTCATCGCGCAGCGAGCCGAAGACTCCCGCCTGATTGTCGCCGACAGCTGAGGAGACCGGTATCTTCTTCCCGCCGGCGCTTATCTGTCCGATTACCTCATAGTCGCCGGAGACGCGCGGGAGCCTGATCTTCCCGGTGATTTTCGCGGCGCACGGCAGGAATTTCCCTTGGTCGATATCCCAGAATCCGAGCGACGCCGCCATTGTCGGGTGTATCACCGGCTCCGTGAGTCCGCAGAGCTTCAGAACGGCGGTGTCGGCGATCGTCGCGATCATCGAGGTTTCCTCCGGGAGAAGCCCGAGCTTTCCGAGAGCGTACAGCGTGACAATGCCGTATCCGGTGGGAACTCTCACTCCGGTCATATCCCTCAGCTCATCGCAGATTGTCCCGCCGTGTCCGTTGTCCCGTTCCCCGAAGCCGTTCTGCCACGTGTACAGCGGCGATATTATGTTCATCCGCTCGTCGAGGCACACGATGCCGTGCATGGCGCCGGAGAAGCCGACCGAGACAATGTCCGGATACGCCCCGAGAGCGCTTTTGACGAGTCCCGCGACCCTTCCGACGAGCATCTCCGCGTCCTCCGCGAATGCGTCGGGGAAGCCGTCAATATCTATCGCCGCTTCGTGGTCGAAATTGTATGTGTGTATTTCCTCTCCGGTCGCGAGCGACACAATCTGCGCCGAGACCGACGTTGTCCCGATATCGACGCCGAGGGCGAGCTTTCCTCCGCCTGTGTATTCGGATTGGCTTTCGGTGTATTCAGCCGCCCCGGAGCCTAGATCGTCGATGGATACGCGGCGGTCGAGTATTGAGTCGCAGACCAGGCGCTGTTCGTTTCCGAGCTTTGAGTCCGACTCGAGCTCGGAGCGGCGCTTCGAGACGAGCTCTCTCAGACCGACGACGCCGTCCCGCCAGAGCTTTATGTCGGCTATGGCGACGCCGAGGTTCCGAAGGGTTTTTATCTGTTTCAGCAGCGCGATATCTGTGTCGGTGTAGTCGCGGTAGGAGTTGTCCTGCCTTGTCACGTCGACAAGCCCCCGGCTCTCGTAGTATCTGATCGTCTTTGAGGTCAGACCGGTCGCCTTTTCCGCTTCTTTGATTTTCATTACTGTGTATTTTCCTTCCGCTTGTCATATATACATATATATTAAACCTTCCAGCAGGGGGAAGGTCAATAGATATTACGCAATATTCTCAATATGTTTACAAATTGGCGCCGCACATCGGTTCTGATACCCTTGACATATCGAACGAAAAGTTGTATAATTTAATTGAAGAGCCGTGATCGACGGCGGAAAGGAAATTTTCTGTATGACAAGATTCATTTTCGTGCGGCACGGGCAGAGTGTCGGGAACCTGACCGGGCGCTTTCTCGGTCAGTACGACGGCGCGCTGACCGATCTCGGCAGACATCAGGCGGAGCGCGCGGCGGAGTTTTTAAGGGACGAGCGGATAGACGAGGTGTTCGCGAGCGACCTCTCGAGGGCGTATGAGACCGGAAAAATTATCGCGGAGCCGCACGGCATAATTCCGGTGCCGGACAAAGCCCTGCGCGAGATAAGCGCAGGAAAGTGGGAGAATGAGGAGTTTTCAAAAATCGAGGAGATATACGGCGCGGACTTCGGCGTGTGGCAGAACGATATAATGAACGCGCGCCCGACCGGCGGTGAGAGCGTCCGCGAGCTCGCGGAGCGGGTCACGAAAGAGGTCTGGCGTCTCGCCGCGCTGTGCGATGGTAAAACCGTTCTTGTCGCGACCCACGCGACGCCGATAAGGATGCTTCTGCGTGAATGGGTGAATATGGGCGCGCTCCCCGACGGCCCGAAGTGGGTCAGCAACGCGTCGGCGACGACCGCGGTGTACGACGCCGGAAAGCACACGGTCGAGGTCATAAAGGTCTCGGAGAACAGCTATCTCTCCGGCGTCGAGACCGATCTGCCGCCAAATGTCTGATGTATGCTGAAAGGAATGGTCACGGCAGAATGTATGATATCGGAAAAACGCTGTTTGTCTCGGATCTTGACGGAACGCTTCTCGCTCCGGACGGGAGGCTGAGCGCTTACACGCTTGAGACGCTTGACAGGCTTGTCGCCGGGGGCGTCAGGCTGGCGTTCGCGACCGCGAGGTCGTATGTCACCGCGATGAAGGTGGTCGGAGACGCCCCGGGCGGGCTCCCGATGATACTTCACAACGGCGCTTTCATCCAGAAGAAGGACGGCAGCTTTGTCCTGAAGAATCTCTTCGGGCGGGAGGACGCGGAGTATCTGCGCGGCGTCCTTGACAGATACGGAATACCGGCGATAGTCTATACGCTCGACGGAGCGGATGAGTATTTCTCATATCTGCCGGACAGGATAACGCCGGAGGAGAGAGCATTTATCGATTCGAGAGGGATTGATCCCAGAAACCGCCCGGCGGCGTCTGACGACGAGCTGTGGTCGGGAGACGCTTTCTATATAGCCTGTATAGGCGACGCCGGGCGGCTCTCCGCGGCGGCGGCTGAGATATCGGCGCGCCGCGGGGTCACTGTGCTGAACCATCCGGACTATTATACCGGCGATATGTGGCTCGAGCTCCTGCCCGAGGGGGCGTCAAAGGCGAGCGCGATGAAGAAGCTCGCGGAGCTGCTCGGGTGCGAAAGAACAGTAGTGTTCGGCGACGCGGAGAATGATCTCGATATGTTCCGCGCCGCGGATGAGCGGTACGCCGTCGCGAACGCGGTCCCGGAGGTCGTCAGCGCGGCCGACGGGGTGATCGGCGCGAACGGCGAGGACGGTGTCGCGAGGTTCCTGCGCGGCGCGCTCGGGATATGAGCGCTTCCGACGGACAGAAAAAACGCCCGCCGGAAACTTGGAAAGCACTGAATAATTCGGGTTTTCCCAGAAAAAATCTTGAATTTGTGGATTTTTTCTGGGAAAACAACCTCAGATCAGTGTTTTCCTTGTTCCGGCAGGCGGAAAAGCTTGGCAATCAGTAATACCACGACTCAAGCGTGTCGAGCGTGCCGAAGGTATAGCCTTCGTTTTGCAGATACTCTATCATCCATCCGAGTATGTCGACCGTCTCGTCGTACGTTTCGTGCGCGAGGACGATGAGCGGCGCGTTCTTGAGTGATGAGCCGTATTTGTAGGTTGAGATGAAGGACTGCTTCATCCATTCTTCGACATCTGTATCTTTCGGACACTTGCGTATCAGACAGTCATTGTCGAGGCAGTTCCAGTCGTAGCCGGTGTACCCGAGTTCCGCGACAGCCGCCTTGCAGCCCGCGGTGTCCTTCGTCGGCGAGCCGCCGGGAAAGCGGAAGAGCTTTTCGGAAGGAACTTCGCCGAGCGCCTTCTTCGCGGCGGATTCCCAGTCGGCGATCTCGGTCTTCACGCCGTCCGGGGTCGTGAGAGTCTTGTAGACATGATCATACGAGTGGCACCCTATAGCGTGACCGGCGTCGCGCACTGCCTTCAGCTGATCCGGATAGACGGAGACACGGTTTCCGATGACGAAGAATGTCGCCTTGACACCGTAGTCGTCGAGGATTTTCAGTATCCGCTCGGTATTTTTCTTGTGCGGGCCGTCGTCGAAGGTCAGGTAAACGACCTTGTCGCCGGACTTATATGGCTGCTTTGTCTTCGGGGCAGGTTCCTCGGCGGTGGTTTCCGGCTGAGTTCCAGTCGTGTCATCGGTTTCCGACGGCGTTGTCTCAGCCTCACCGGTTGTCTCGTCGGCTGTTGGTTCGTCATCGGACGTTGTGCTGTCCGCGGCTGTGTCGTTATCCGTGGTGACCGTGTCGTCAGCGGCGACAGAATCATCCGCGGACTCACCGGTTGTTTCCTCCGGAGCAGATGTATCATCATCGGCGGATGTTGAGCCTGATCTTTCGGCGACGAGGGCGCCGAGCAGACCGCCCACGTCCTGCGGCATAACCGCCGCCGTCACCTGACCGGACACATCCTCGGCGCCGACCGCGAGCGACGAGCAGGACGGCAGAGTCGCGACCGACACGGCAAGCAGAGCGGTCAGGATGAAATTAATGAATTTGTTACGCACTTGGATACGCCTCCCCGGAGATTGAATCGGTATTTAAGGAAACACTGATTTAAGGTTGTTTTCGCAGAAAAAATCCCATAAATCCTTTTTTCTGCGAAAACCCGATTTATTCAGTGTATCCTTAGCTTATGTTCAGACAATTAGACGCGTACCAGTGAAGTTTTGTTCCCGATAATCGACAAAAAAGTACAAAAATTTTTGGAATTGATGAAGAAAGACGAGGTAAGACATTGAACAGACCGACACCCGCCGAAATACTCAAAAGATACTTCGGCTATGACTCATTCAGAGAGGGGCAGGAGACCCTGATAAACTGCATTCTGTCCGGACGCGACTGTCTCGGCGTCATGCCGACCGGCGCGGGCAAATCCATATGCTATCAGATACCGGCGATGATAATGGACGGCACGGCGATAGTTGTTTCCCCGCTGATCTCGCTTATGAAAGATCAGGTCGGAGCCCTGACCGAGGCCGGCATACCGGCGGCATATATTAATTCATCGCTTACCGAGGCACAGCAGTCGGCAGTCTTCTCGAAGGCTCACTCCGGCGCTTATAAGCTTATCTATGTAGCGCCGGAGCGGCTTACCTCCCGTGATTTCATAGATTTCGCCGCGGGGACGGAGATATCGATGCTGTGTGTTGACGAAGCGCACTGTATCTCGCAGTGGGGTCAGGATTTCAGACCGAGTTATACCGGCATTCCGGATTTTCTGTCCCGCCTCAGGAAGCGTCCGGTCGTCTGCGCGTTCACGGCGACCGCGACTCCGAAAGTCCGGGACGACATCAGAAGTAAGCTTGGTCTCGTCTCTCCGGAGCTGCTTGTCACGAGCTTCGACCGGAAGAATCTGTATTTCGAGGTTAGGCGTCCGGCGTCGAAGCCAGCCGAGCTGCTCGGGATAATAAAGAACCGCCCCGACCGGAGCGGTATTGTCTACTGCTCGACAAGGGCAAATGTTGATACCGTGTGTGAGCAGTTATGCGACGCCGGAATCAGCGCGTCGCGCTATCACGCCGGGCTCTCCGACGACGAGCGCCGGAAGAATCAGGACGACTTCATTTTCGACCGCGTGCAGGTGATGGTCGCGACGAACGCGTTCGGAATGGGCATTGATAAATCGAACGTGTCTTTCGTCGTCCATTACAATATGCCGAAGGACCTTGAGAGCTATTATCAGGAGGCGGGGAGAGCGGGTCGCGACGGCAGCCCCGCCGACTGTATTCTCCTGTTCTCAAGGCAGGATATCCTGACGAATCAGAGGCTTATCGAATCTCCGAATGATGTCGAATATCCGGATAAGCAGACGGAGTATGTGATCAAGGAGCAGAACCTCCGCCGTCTGCACGAGATGGCGAGGTACTGCACGACGACGGAATGCCTGAGACGGTATATACTGAACTATTTTGGCGAGAGCGTCGACAGTGACTGCGGTCACTGCGGAAACTGCGACGCGGAGTTCGAGGAGGTCGACATGAGCGTCGAGGCGAGCAAGATGCTCTGCTGTATCGCCAGAATGAAGACTCCGTACGGCGCGAAGATGGTCACTGACGTCCTGCTCGGAAAGAAGACGAAGCGGATAAGGGAGCTCGGCTTCGACACGCTGACGACATTCGGTATCATAAAGGACAGATCCGAGGATGACCTGCGGGAGCTCGTGAATGTCCTGACGGTCGGCGGATATATAAAGAAGACGAACAATCAGTATCAGTGCCTGACCCTCGGCGAGAAGTCCGGACAGATAATACACGGCGGCGATAAAGTGTACATAAAGGTGCGCACGACCGAGAATTCGGAGGCCGAGGACGCAAAGGAGAATGATGGCGCCGGAAGCGGAACCCGCGCAAGGACACGCCGTGAGACGCGCTCTCGCGGTTCCGAAAAACCGAAGGCGGTTCCGGGCAGCTATGATAAGGACCTGTTCGAGGTGCTCCGCGCGCTCAGACGGAGGATCGCCGATGAGCAGAACGTACCGGCTTATGTGGTGTTCCCGGACAGCACGCTGACGGACATGGCGATGAAGAAGCCGGTCACGGACGACGCGATGAGGGATGTTTCCGGGGTCGGCGGGGTCAAGCTCGCGAAGTACGGAAAGATATTCGAGGATGAGATCGCCGGGTATCTTGACGGCAATGGCGCGGCGGCTGTGCCTGACGGCGGAAGGAGCGGCTCCGAGGCGTATGACAACTGGGTTGAGGGGCGTGACAATGAGAACGACATGCCGTACAATATTGAGTACGACATGATGGAGCCGTCGGCTGAACTGATTCCGCCGCCGGTCGATATTGAAGAACCGCCGGCTGATCCGCTATTTGCAGGTGGATACAATATTCCGGAGACGCCGGGGATGCCTGCCGAGGAGGAGATTCGGGAGAGTGATGATGTTCAGCCTGACCGCGGACTTCCGGATGTCGAGATCGGCGAGGACTGCGTGACGGTGAGCCTGATCGCGGATCGCGTGAATTGCTATCAGATACGCGAGGGAAGACCGAAGATAACGTCGGTGCGTATAAATAAGTGGCTGATGTCGAGGGGATTTCTCGAGACAGTGACTCAGAGTGACGGGACGAGCGCGAAGCGTCCGACGAGGGCGGGTCGTGACATCGGCATACTGACGGCGATTGGTTCGTCGACCGATCGCACATACATAATGACGTTGTTCGACATAGACGCGCAGCGCTACATAGTGTCGCGTTTATCCGATATTGAGAACTTTACCGAGAAATGAGTTTTTTGCAATGGTTTCTTGAACTTTTGACATTGACATGACTGCTTTTTACGTGTATAATTATATGTTGTTGGAATAACCTTGAAAAATATGATTATATCACAAAAAGGAGTTTGCAATGAACAGAAAGATTTCGTTTGTCCTCGCCCTTCTGATGCTTGTGTCCGCGGTGTCCTGCGGTTCTTCCGCAGGCACGGAGAAGGATGATACTTCAGGAAATACCGAGGAGTCGACGACCGTGGAGGAGACTGAAAAAACGGTCACAGACGATCTCGGGGACATACGTTTTGACGGCGAGGAATTCAATATTTATCTCGCGTATCCGGTCAAAACGATGTTTGTTGAGGAAGAGACGGGTGACAATGTTGACGACGCAATATGGGAGCGCAACCGCGCTGTGGAGGAGCGGCTCGGAATCAGTCTGAAATTCACCGAAGGCGGATTCGCTACGGACGGAGGCTCGCAGGGCGCCGCGACGCAGCAGATACGTTCGTTCGTCATGTCAGGCGATACCTCGAATGATCTCTTCATCCACGTTCAGCATTCCGGTATGCCGGGGCTTATCTCCGAGGGGTGCTTCATTGACTGGAATACGCTTCCGAATGTAGACTTTTCGAAGCCGTACTGGTATGCGAACTGTATACGCGACATTAATTACGGCAACAAGATATACGCGATGACCGGAATGTACAACCTCGAGATACTGAGAGCGTCGCATATCCTCGCATTCAACAAGCGTCTTGTCAATGAGGCGGGGTATGATTATCCCTATCAGCTTGTGCTTGACGGGAAGTGGACATATGACAGATTTGTCGAAATGGTCGCGAGCGCAACGCGCGATCTTAATGGTGACACGATCATTGACCCGAATGTCGACCAGTTCGGCTATTGGGGCTGGCTCTGGGAGAGCGTCCCGTCGCTCTACATGGCTCTCGGCGGAGACGTCATAACGAAGGACAAGGACAATATGCCGGTCATATCGATAGAGACCGAGCGCAACATCGCGGTTGTCGAAAAGATGAACGAGCTTTTCGCGATGGACGGCGCGGCGTATGAGACGGCGACTTACGGAACCTTCGACACGGCGTTCAAGAACGGTACTCTGATGTTTGATCACTCGAGTCTCGGCGATATCCGGAATATGCGTGATATGAAGGACGATTTCGGCTTTGTTCCTTACCCGAAGTTTGACGAGGCGCAGGAAGGCTACAACGTCCGCGTCGGAAACTGCGCGGGGCTCAGCTATATCCCGGTGACGAACACGAGACCGGAGCTCACCGGAGCGGTGCTCGAGGTAATGTCCGCAGTGTCCTACAATACGGTTGTGCCGGCGTATTTCGACGTTGCGCTGACGGTCAAGATAGCGCGCGACACCGAGTCGGAGCAGATGATACCGATAATCAATGACAGCGCGTCCTTCTACGACGAGGCGGCGGACTTCAGCATAATCTCGGTGATCACATCCGGCGAATCCCTCCCGACCTACTACGCGAAGGTGAAGAATAAGGTGGCGGACAACGTCCAGAAGCTGATAACAGACGTCTACAAAGCGAACTGAATAACAAAAAACTACAGCGCCGTCCCGCTTAAGCGGGACGGCGCTGTATGTGTTTCAGGTCTTATTTGTATAACGGACCGTAAGCCGCGCAGGCTCTGTAGTCAGCGTCTTCGGTGTTGGTGGTGCCGAAAGCGGACCACGCGTGCGGGCGGTAGATCTTGTCTGCCGGGACGTTGTGCATCGAAACCGGAATTCTGAGCATCGACGCCAGTGTGATGATGTCCGCGCCGACGTGTCCGTATACGGACGCGCCGTGGTTTGCGCCCCAGTTTGCCATTACGCTGTATACATCCGTGAACGCGCCTTCGCCGGTGAGCGACGGTGCGAACCAGATGGACGGCCAGGTCGGGTCGGTGCGGTCGAGAAGAGCGTGGTTAACCTTTTCCGGAAGCTCAACGGTGTAACCCTCGGCAATCTGAATGACCGGTCCGAGCTTGTCAACAAGGTTGACTCTCACCATGGTCACGGGCATTTCGCCCTTGGAGACATACTGGCTTGAGAATCCGCCGCCTCTGAAGTAGCCTTTGTTTGCTGGAGCCCACTTGGTTGCCTCAAGCATTGCCTGCATATCGGCGTCGGTGACGTTCCACCATTCCTTCATGACGGACTCGCCGTTCTCGTCCTTCGAAGCGCCGTTTCCGTCGAGCGCCGAAGCGCCGGAGTTTATAAGGTGCATGAAGCCGTTCGCCGCTTTGCCGGTCACTTCATAGTCCGCCACTCTCTTAACAGCGTCGGGTGACCAGTATGTGCGCACGTCAGAGAAGATAGCCGGACGGTTCGTGACAAGATTCAGAAGCAGCATCGCGAGTCCGTTGAGTCCGTCGTTCTCGGTAGCGAGAATGAACGGAGGACGCTTGCCGTTCCAGTCAAAGGTCGTGTTGAGAATAGCCTCGGTGAAGTCAGCGTTCGGCTTGTAGTCGGTCCACTGGCGCTGACCCTGGAAGCCGCCGAAGATGGCGTTTCTGCCGTTCGACTCCTCGACATATCCCATGTCCGCCAGGACAGGGTTTCCAAGCATTATGTCGCGGACGATGATAGTCATCTTCGCGATGAATTCCCATTCCTTCTCGTCCTGTTCCGCGTTGTTCTGAAGTTCGGGGATGTTGACCTCGAGTCCCTTCTTGCAGTTCTTCTTGATCCACGCGAGTTCCTTCTCGTACTCGGCGTGATCGTAGATGCCAAGGTCTATCCTTCTGAGGATTTCGACCATGTCAACCCACTCCGCGCGGATACCGAGATACTTCTGTAAGAAGTCCGGATCCTCAAATGAGCCCGCGATACCCATCGCGACCGCTCCGAGTCCGCAGTACGCCTTGCCGCGCATCATTCCGACAGCGATTGCACAGCGCGCGAAACGCAGGATCTTCTCCTCCACGTCAGCCGGGATGGTGGTGTCGTTCATGTCCTGAACGTCGTGACCGTAGATGGCGAACGCCGGGAGACCTCTCTGCGCGTGAGCCGCCATGACAGCCGCGAGATATACGGCGCCGGGGCGCTCGGTTCCGTTGAAGCCCCAGACAGCCTTGGTGGTCAGGGGATCGAGGTCCATCGTCTCGCTGCCGTAGCACCAGCAGGGAGTGACCGAGAGGGTCGCGCAGACGTTGAGCTTCGAGAATTTCTCGGCGCAGGCAGCAGCCTCCGCCCCGCCGCCGATCGTTGTGTCGGCGATGACGCACTCGACGTGGGTGCCGTCCGGGTAGAAGAGCTTTGACTCGATGAGTTCCTTCGCCGCCTTCGCCATGTTCATGGTCTGGTCTTCAAGGCTCTCGCGGATGCCTCTGCGGCGTCCGTCGATGATGGGGCGGATACCTATGATCGGTTTGTTCATATGTAAATCTCCTTTGTGAAAAATTGATTTTTTAATGTAAGGGCGCGGACAGACCGCGTCTATATCTATATTACCACATCCCGCTCCGGAAATCAATGGAATTTTCAGTTTTTTTTATGCAGATTCCGGTAAATATTCGCGTCGGTAACGCGCCGCGTTGTTTTCTCGCCCGGTATGACCAGAAAAAGTATATTTATGTCCAGTGAAAAATATTGACAAGCGGACAAACTCTGTTATAATATAATTGTAAGCTCGGAATACCATACGGATTTATCCCAAGGAAAGGACTTGATTATATGTCACAAGAACTGCTTGAATATGTTCTCGCGAAGAAGCATCACGCTTTCCGCGAGGAATACACCGAACCGCTCGCGAAGATATACAGCGAGGCAAAGATGAGCCCGGTCGAGAGGATGGCGGATCGCTTTGAGAGGCTCACGAAGGCAGAGAAGCCGCACATTCTCCCGGACGAGAAGATCTGCTTTGTCCGCACGGTGAAGAATATCCCGGACTGCTTCACTGAGGATGAGTGGAAGGAGATACGCTCGAAGCACTTCATCCACGAGCTCGGATATATCTCGAACCTCTCGCCGGATTACGAAAAGGCGATATCGAAGGGTCTTCTCGCTCTGAGGAAGGGCGCGGACGAGTACGGAAAGCGCGCCATTGACAATATAATCGCTCTCGCCGACAGATACCGCGAGGAGGCGCTGAGGGTCGGCCGCGAGGATATCGCGAAGGTGCTCGAGAGAGTGCCGAGATACGGCGCGACGAGCTTCCGCGAGGCTCTGCAGATGTTCCGCATCCTGCATTTCTCGCTCTGGCTCGAGGGCAACTATCACAACACCACCGGACGCTTTGACAAGTATATGTATCCGTATTTCAGGGCGGATATGGACAAGGGCGTCTATACCGAGGAGACGGCGCTCGAGCTTCTGAAGGACTTCTTCATCTCGTTCAACAAGGACTCGGATCTCTATGTCGGCGTTCAGCAGGGAGACAACGGACAGTCGATGGTCCTCGGCGGCATCGACGAGAACGGAAATGACGTCTTCAACGAGCTCTCTAGGCTCTGCCTGATCGCGAGCCGCGACCTGAAGCTCATCGACCCGAAGATAAATCTCCGCGTGTCGAAGAAGACGCCGATGGAGCAGTACATACTCGGCACTGAGCTCACGAAGGCGGGGCTCGGTTTCCCGCAGTACTCGAACGACGACGTCGTCATTGAGGGGCTGAAGCGCAAGGGATACGCGCCGGAGGACGCCGCGAACTATGTCGTCGCCGCTTGCTGGGAGTTCATCATTCCCGGATGCGCGTTCGACGTCGTGAATATCGGCGCGATGTCCTACCCGAAGGCGGTGGACAGGATGCTCCACAACGGCTTTACAGACTGCAAGGACTTCGACGAGGTCATGGCGCTCACGAAGAAGGAGATTAACTCGGAGTGCGAGGAAATAATGAACGGCATACACGATCTGTGGTTCGTCCCGTCGCCGTTCATGGGCGTGATGCTCGACGACATAAAATATCGCAATTTCGGTATGCACGGAACAGGAATCGCGACCGCCGCTGACTCGCTCGCCGCTATAAAGAAGTATGTCTTTGACGAAAAGTACATAAGCGCCGCGGATATGCTGAAGGCGGTGGACGAGAACTTTGAGAACTCTCCGGAGCTTCTTGACAAGCTCAGAAACGAGGCGCCGAAGATGGGCTGTGACGACGATTATGTCGACAATATCTCGGTTGAGCTGCTCGACACCTTCGCCGACTGCCTTGAAGGAAAGAAGAACTGCGAGGGCGGCGTTTGGCGCGCGGGAACCGGAAGCGCTATGTTCTACCTCTGGCACGCGAGAGAGATCGGCGCGTCCCCGGACGGCCGCCGCAGCGGAGAGCCTTTCGGCACGAACTTCTCGGCGAGCCTGTTCGCGAAGGTCTCAGGACCGGTTTCCGTCGTGAAGTCCTTCACGAAGCAGCATTTTGTGCGCGCGATAAACGGTGGACCGCTCACGCTCGAGTTCCACAACAGCGTTTTCCGCGGCGAGGGCAGCCTTGAGAAGGTCGCGTCGATCGTGAAGTATTTCATAGACCGCGGAGGACATCAGCTCCAGCTGAACGCCGTGAACCTCGAGACAATGAAGGACGCGCAGAAGCATCCCGAGGATCACAAGCGCCTTGTCGTCAGGATCTGGGGCTGGAGCGCGTACTTCGTCGAGCTCGACAAGGAATATCAGGATCACGTCATAGCGCGTCAGGAATACACTGTCTGATATGACCGGAACGATATTTGATATCAAGGAGTTTTCGGTTCACGACGGACCCGGTGTGCGCACAACGGTGTTCATGAAGGGCTGTCCGCTCTCCTGCAAGTGGTGTCACAACCCGGAGGGACTGTCACCGGAGCCGGAGATAATGGTGAGGACGGCGAGATGCAGGCACTGCGGGCGGTGCCTGAAGCCGTGTACTCATCCCGAGTGCCAGCCGTTCCACCGCTGCATACATGCCTGTCCGGACGGGCTCGTCTCGATCATCGGAAAGACGTGGGACGCCGGAAAGCTCGCCGAAAAGCTCGCGAGGGAAGCGGATTTCTTCGCGTCGTCCGGCGGCGGGGTTACGGTGTCGGGCGGAGAGCCTACAATGCAGGCGGAGTTCGTGTCGGAGCTTCTCGGGCTTCTCGGAGAGAAGAAGATCCACAGAGCTGTGGAAACCTGCGGCTTCACCTCGGCGGATAGATATATGTCCGTGATAGACAACGCAGACTTTGTGATGATGGACATAAAGCTCGCCGACCCGGAGCAGCACAAAAAGTGGTGCGGGGTCGATAATTCACCGATCCTCGCGAATTTTGAGCGGCTGAAGGCGAGCGGCAAACCGCACCTGATTCGAGTCCCGCTGATACCCGACATCACCGACACGAGGGAAAATCTCGCGGCGATAGCGGAGATCGTCGGCGACAGTCCGGTCGAGCTCCTCGGCTACAACAGCTTCGCCGGCGCGAAGTACGAGGGCGTCGGAAGGGTCTACACCCTTGAGAATAAAAAGAACCGCGAGGTCGATCTGACATTGTTCAGAAACGCGAAGCTCAGTCGGTAAAAATAAATCCTGAAAGGAACTACGAAAAATGAATCTGTTTGAAAACGCAAAGGCAACCGCGCGTCTTGCCGGAAACGAGAGCTGTCTTTCTCTCGCGGACGGACGCTGCAAGGGCAAGTTCACCCTCAAGGAAGGAAAGACGACGGTCTCTTCCGCGATAACCGAAAAGAAGTGCGGCAGGCTGACCGCGGCGTATGTGAAGGCGTCGGTCAAGGGCGGATGCTTTGACGCTGACACGGCAGTTAGCTTCATTATCCCGTCGCTCGGCGATATCGAGGGATATATGGCGAACTTCCAGAGCTGCCCGCACTGGTGCAGACCGCAGTTCGGCGACGATCTCTCAAAGATACAGAACAGGACGCAGGCGCTGCTTTATAAGAAGACAGACGGGAAGTACGGCTTCATCCTTCCGATAGTCGACAAGCGCTATAAGGCGGCTCTGCGCGGCAATGAGAACGGGGCTGAACTCTATCTGTTCGCGAACGTTTCCGACCTCTCCGACTGCGACACGCTCGCGGCTGTTTACGGCGAGGGCGACGAGCCGTACACGCTGATGAACGACTGCGCGAAGCTCGCGATGAAGCTGCTTGACAATGGCTGCCCGGTCAGAGAAGAACGCCGCTATCCGGAAATATTCGAATACCTCGGCTGGTGCTCGTGGGACGCGCTCGAGATACGCGTCAGCACCGAGGGTCTGCTCGAAAAGTGCGAGGAGATAAAGGCGAAGAAGATTCCATTCAGATGGGCGATCATCGACGATATGTGGGCTGAGTGCGACAAGCTCCGCGATATCCCGGACGACCTCACACGCGAGACCGGTATGTTCTCGGTCATGCATTCGTCGAAGATACGCAGCTTCGAGGCTGACCCGAAGAGATTCCCCGGCGGGCTCAAGGACTGCCTTGATAAGATGAAGAAGTACGGTCTGAAAATCGGTATGTGGCACCCGACGAGCGGATACTGGGCTGGCATCGACCCTGAGTCGGAGCTCGCGGAGAAGTACCGCGATCTGCTCATCGAGACGCCGAACGGAAGGCTCATGCCGAGCCTTGAGCCTGACAAGGCGTTCCTGTTCTACAGCGCGTTCCACGACTTCCTGAAGCACTGTGGGACCGACTTCGTGAAGATCGACAATCAGGGTTTCATCGCGGACAATTATAAGAACGTCTACCCGCTCGGCGAGGCGGCGAGAAATATCCAGAGGGCGATCACGAGCTCGGTCGGATCGCATTTCGACAATGATATCATAAACTGCATGGGCATGGCGAGCGAGAATATGTTCAACCGTCCGTCCGGCGCGGTTTCCCGCTGCTCCGGCGACTTCCAGCCGGAGAACCGCGAGTGGTTCATCCGCCATATCCTCGCGTGCAGCTACAACTCGCTCATTCAGGGTATGTTCTACTGGAGCGACTGGGATATGTGGTGGTCCGACGACGAGCAGGCGAAGAAGAACAGCGTCCTGCGCGCGATCTCCGGCGGACCGATCTACGTCAGCGATAGGATCGGCAGGAGCCGTCCTGAGATCTTCGAGCCGCTCTGCTACAGTGACGGCCGAATCCTCCGCCCGGAGAACCCGGCGATCCCGACGAAGGACTGCCTCGTGTCCGACCCGGAGACGAACGGCAGGATCTTCAAGGTGAAGAATACCTACGCGAAGGGCGGCGTCATCGCGGCGTTCAACCTCGATCACGGGAACAAGCCGGTGAGCGGTACCGTTTCGGTCGCCGACCTCGGCTGCGGCTGCCGCGAGGTGGCGGTGTATGAGCACTTCTCCGGCGATGTGACGGTATTGAAGGACGGAGAGGCGCTCGATGTCACTCTGAACGACCACGACGATTTCAGGCTCTATACGATAGTTCCGGTTGAGAACGGCGTCGCTGTGCTCGGTCTCATCGACAAGTTCAACTCCCCAATGGCGGTCTCCGGCGGCTTCGACGGCGTATATGACCTCCATGAGGGCGGCGAGTTCGCCTTCGTCGTCACCGACGGGAAGAAGTATCCGGTTGAGACCGAGAGCGGTAAGCACAAGGTCACGGTGAACGGTATGCTGAACACCGTGAAGATTCCGCTTGCGGACAGACACGTTAAAATCGGCTGAACTTATTTGACGCCGATATTCGCGCAGTCCTGATTACATAGATAAATTCCGACCTCTCCCCGAGACTTTGCTGAGATTTTCATTAAATTGCAGTAAAAATTTCGGGGGGGGGGATTTTTATAAAAATTTTTATTTTCAAAGGAGAATTTTCAATGAAAAAGGAACTGATCACATTAACGGCTCTCATGCTCGCCTCCTCATTCGCGGCGGGCTGCGGCAGCGGTACCGCAGACAAGGAGACTGACGCTCCGGACACGGACAAGACGACGCCGGAAGCGGAAAGCGTGACCTCCGCGGACTACATCTACCCGACCGCCGATTACGGCGGATTCGAGTTCACATTCCTGAATATTGAGCCGGAGATCTGGGCGAACGTTATGATCGCCCCTGAAGAGATGAGCGGAGATCTCGTGAGCGACGCGATGTTTGAGCGCAACTCGCGGATAGAGGACAGATACAACGTCGTGATAAGCGACAGGCAGGTCGGAATAAACGATGTCGCTAACGAGCTAAAAAAGACGGTGACCGCGGGTGAGGACGTGTATTCCGCCGCGATGATATCAGCGCACACGATGAGCGGGCTTCTCGGGGACAACTACCTCTGTGACCTGAAAGGGCTCGACGGTCTGAACCTCGACAAACCTTGGTGGGACCAGATGGTGAACGAGTCGGCGGACATTATGGGGCATCTGTATTTCACGACGAGCGATATATGCCTTTTCCCGTTCGAGGCGACGGTCGTTCTGTTCATGAACGAGAAAACGATGACGGATGTCGGGCTTGAACTGCCGTATGACCTTGTAAGACAGGGAAAATGGACGGTCGACCGCCTTGCCGAATACGGTAAAGCCGGAGCCACGCTGAACGGCGACGAGAGCTATCTGCCGATAGCAGCGGATGAAAGCTGCCGGTACGGCTTCGGAACCCACTTCGGAATGATCGACGCGTTCATCTACGGCTCAGGCGGAAGATTCGCGTGGATCGAGGACGGCAAGCCGGTTTTCGGGGCTGACAGCGAAAAGATGTACGGCATTTACGAAAAGGTGGGCGCGCTCGCCTCGACGGACGGCTGCGTGCTCTGCTTTGAGAAGGCTGACGGAATGTCCGACCTCGACGCGTTTCTGCGCGGACGGGCGATGATCTGCTCCGAGACGCTTGGCTGTATCTCGAATCTCAGGGATATGAAGGACGATTACGGCGTTATTCCGGTTCCTAAGTACGACGAGGCACAGGAGGATTATATCTCGCTTCTGGCGAACTGGGGAACCACACTGATGGTCGTGCCGTCCTCGGTGTCGGACCTGTCGCGGACAGCCACCATTCTTGACGCAATGGCATATGACAGCCATATAAGTCTTATGGAGCCGTACTACAACGCGTATCTCATGCAGAAGGGCACGAGAAACGACGATTCCGCCGAGATGCTCGGTATCATCTCGAGAACGCGCACACTGGCGTCGGATGTCATTCTCGGGTGGACAAGCGATATTGAAACCGCGCTTATAAATACGCTGAACACCGGCGATACCGCTGTCGCCTCGAAGATCGCGGCGCTTAAGGACAAGAGTATCGCGAAGATCGAAAAAGACATCGGAAAATACGAATAAACAAATAATTTGACAGAAAACCTTGACAAAGCGCCCCTGTGGTGATAAAATGGAGTAAACGGACAGCGCAGTTTTATGAACTGCCGTTCACCCTGAACCAAAACATCACCGAAAGGACGTCACGCCATGAATTTCTACCGCCGCAGACCGCTCGCATTGGCGCTGAGCCTTTGTATAGCTATGTCCGCGGCGGCTTCTTTTGTGCCGGTTATGGTCTTGCGTGTTTGCCTGCTCACCTTCTGTGTTGTCGCCGGAATCGGGGCATTTCTGTTTTTCCGGAAATTCAGACCGGGCGCGCTTATCAGCGGGGTAAGGGCTCCGGCGTTCGCGCTTCTGACCGGCATTGGGTGCGCGCTTATGGTGCTCTCGGCTGTCATTCTGTGGGACCGGATTTATTTCTACGATGACTTTGTCATGGATGAGGGCGATTACCCGGACGAGATAACAGCCGTTGTGACCGATATCCGCCGCGAGACCGGATACGGAGCGACCTACACAGTGCGCCTGAAAAGCCTGAACGGCGGCGCGAAACGCACATCCGGACTCATGTTCACCGACACTCCGCTTGGTCTTCAGAGGGGCGACGTCATATCCGGACAGGTCAGGTTCTCGCCGCTCGGCGAAGTGTTCGCGATATACGGAATGGAAGAAGGTGAGATGGCAGCGTCCGGATGGCTGTTCGCCTGCGAGGCGGGACGTGTTGAGATTACGGGCGAAACACACGGATTTTCTGTTTTTATGTCGGAGCTGCGCGGCAGACTGAGCGCGGCGCTCTCGCTCTATCTCGACCGTGACAGCGCGGGGCTCGCCGGCGCGCTGCTGCTCGGGGTCAGGAACGAGCCGGCGGTCATGAGACGAGACTTCTCGCGTATCGGCGCGTCGCACCTTCTGGCGCTGAGCGGTCTGCATCTGACTATAATCTGCGGAATACTCGGCGCTGTTCTGCTGAAGCTCAGAATACCGAGACGGGCGCGGATCGTCGTAACGTCGGTCTTCATAGTGCTGTTCCTGATCCTTACCGGATGTCCGTATTCGGCGCTGAGAGCGGGAATAATGTGTGTTATCGCAGAGACGGCGTTCCTTTTCCGGCGGGGAAAGGACAGGATCACCGCGCTTTTCATCGCCGGTGCCGGGATATTGCTTTTTGACCCGGCGGCTATATATGATATCGGATTCATGATGTCGTTCACGTCAACTCTCGGTGTCGTCCTGTTCACCGCGGACGCGTCGCGCTTCTGCTCGAGGCGGCTTGGCGGACACTACAGAAAGCATCCTTTTCTGAAGAAAGTCAGTCTCGTCATCACCGGCGTTTTCGCGGCGGTCGGCGCCGTGATATTTCTGATACCGCTACAGATGGCGTATTTCGGCGAGGTCTCGCTGCTGACCGTTCCGGCTTCGCTTTTGCTCACGCCGATTTGTGAGGCGCTCATATGGCTTCTCATTCCGCAGCTGATATTTTCGGCGGCGGGGTTCAGGCTGCTCGCCGGGCGGCTCGGGCTGATCATCAGTCTTATCACAAAGCTGATCGGGAGCGTATCTTCATTCATGTCGCGGGCGAGGTCGCTTGTTTCGCTCGAGTACCCGTTCGCCCTGCCGATCATTCTTATCTTCGCCGTCGTTATTATTGTCATGATGGTGAAGAACGTTAAAAGCTGGCTGTACGTGCTGATTCCGTTCTGCGCGGCGTCACTTGTCTATCTCGGCGGCGTCGGGATATACGGCGTCGTGACGCTTGATGATGTTCCTGTCAGCTGGCTCGGCACGCCGACGAACGACGTGTTCGTCATGACGGTCTCCGGACGTGGCTATGTTGTCGACATAACGAACGGGAACACAACCCTCATGTACACGACCTGCGATGAACTCAGAAATATGCGACAGACCGAGGTCGAGGCGTGCGTCCTGACTCATCTTCACCGCCGCCACGCTTATTCGCTCGCAAGACTCTGCGCCCGGAGAATGGTAAGAACGATCATACTCCCGGAGCCTTTGGACGAGGAAGAGACAGGGTATGCCGAGGATATCCGCGCGGTCGCCGATGAATACGGCGCGGAGGTCATGTTCTTCCCAAGACCGTCCGACGCGGAGATAGATATAGACGGTGTTCGTCTCACGTTGTTCGGGACGTCTTATATAAAGCGCTCTGTCCATCCGCTGATCGGGCTTCGCTTTGATATCGGTGACGCTGAACTGCTCTACGAGGGCGCGGCGCTCTGGGAGAGCCCGGACTCCGGCGGGATAAAGTCGGATATCGTGATCTTCGGCTCGCACGGACCGAAGATAAAGAGCCTTCCGGATGGCTTTTCCGGAAAGGCGTTCACGCTCTCGCCGGAGCTTTCGGAAATGAACGGCGTTATGATGCCCGCCGGGACGCTGCGCATGAATTTCAGGCGGCAAAGCGGATAATACTGTCCTAAGAGTAACATTTTTGAAAATTTGCCGCGGGAATGATTGAAATACATCCCAAGGTGGTGTACAATAGTAATAATGTATAAAACGCCGCCGCAGCGCGGCGCGACTCAGGAGGAAGTCAATGGGACTCGAAAAAAGGAAGATCGCGGAGGGGATAGGTCTCACCTGTCTTTCGACCGGAAAGTTCAAGACGAACTTTCTGTCGGTGAACTTCATCTCTCCGCTCGACAAGGAAACCGCCGCCGCGAACGCGCTGATACCGTCGGTACTGCTTCGCGGATGCGAGACATATCCCACGATGGCGGATATAAACAAAAAGCTCGACTATCTCTACGACGCCGGGCTCTCTTCCCGCAACCAGAAGCGCGGGGAGGCGCAGGTGTTCGGAATCTGCGCCGGAGTGCTCGACAACTGCTACGCGCTCGAGGGGGAGGATCTGCTCTCGGAGATCGTCGGAATCGTGGGCGATATACTGCTCAATCCGGTGACGGACGGCGCGGCTTTCGACGCCGCCTACACGGAGAGCGAGAAGAACAACCTGATCGACGCGATAAACGCGAACATCAACAACAAGGCGTACTACGCGAAGAAGCGCTGCACCGAGGAGATGTGCCGCGGCGAGCGCTACGGGTTGTCCGAGAACGGAACTATCGGAGACGTTCAGGCGATAACGCCGGAATCGCTCTATGCCCGGTACAGATACGCGCTGAAGCATTACCCGATAGAGATATTCTTCGTCGGTCAGACCGACGAGGACAGGCTCGCGGAAAAGCTGAGAGCGGTATTTGCCGGTCTTGAGCGCGATATCATAAGCGTTCCCGCGCCGGAGATTGTCCGCGCGGTGTCGGACGTGAAGCGCATCGACGAGGATATGCCGGTGAATCAGGGCAAGCTCGTCATAGGCATGCGCTACGGCGTGACGCTGCACGACCCGGATTATCCCGCGATGCTGATGTTCAACGAGATTTTCGGCGGCGGGGTGACGTCGAAGCTGTTTATGAACGTGCGCGAGAAGATGAGCCTGTGCTACTACTGCTCGAGCTCTCCGGATTCCTACAAGGGGCTTTTGTTCGTTCAGTCGGGCATCGAGGTGGAGAACCGCGAGGTCGCGGAGACAGCGATAAACGATCAGCTCGAGGCGGTGCGCCGCGGGGAGTTCACCGAGGAAGAGATGAGAAGCGCTTATCTCGGTCTCGTCAACAGCTACAGAGAGCTGTCCGACAGCGCGAGAGGGCTCGAGAGCTGGTATCTCGGCCGTATGCTCGCGGGCGTCGGCGGAGCCCCGGACGACGTTTCGGAGCGCCTGTCGGTTGTGACGAAGGACGAGATAATCGCTGCCGCAAAAAAGTCAGCGGTCGACACGGTCTACTTCCTGAGAGGCACGCTGAAGGGCGACGGGAGCGAAGGAGATGAAGAGGATGCCTGAATACAAGACTAAAAGAAACGATTTCCTGAAAGAAGAATACTACGAATACACGCATGAGAGCGGACTTCCTGTCTATGTCTTCCCGAAAAAGCTCTCGACATCCTACGCGCTCTTCGCGACGAGGTACGGCTCGATAGACAGCAGGTTCAGGCTCGCCGGTGACAAGGAATTCACGACAGTTCCGGACGGTATCGCGCATTATCTCGAGCATAAGATGTTCGAGAACCCGAACGGCGAGGATACTTTCGAACGTTTCGCGAGATTCGGCGCGAACGCGAACGCCTACACCTCGACCAACATGACGGCGTATCTGTTCTCCTGCACGTCCTGCTTCAAGGAGAACCTTGAGATCCTGCTCGACTTCGTGACGACCCCGTATTTCACGTCGGAGACGGTCGAGAAAGAGCAGGGGATAATCGCTCAGGAGATACGCATGTACGACGACCACCCGTTCAGAAGTATGTACCAGATGCTCCTTGAGAGCCTGTATGAGAAGCACAATGTCAGAATAAACGTCGCCGGAACGGTCGAGTCGATCTCGCATATCACGGCGGATATCCTCTATGAGTGCTACAGGGTGTTCTATAATCTGTCGAACATGATGCTGATAGTCTGCGGTGACGTCACGGTCGACGAGGTGAACGAGGTCTGCGACAAGGTCCTGAAGAAGCAGGCGCCGGTCGACATCATCCGCGATTACCCGGTTGAGAAAGCGGATGTGTACAAGCCTTACGCCGAGAAGGCGATGCAGGTCTCAAAGCCGCTCTTCGGCATCGGAATCAAGGATATCGACATTCCGTCCGACGGTTACGAGCGCATGAAGAAGTACGCCGAGGCGGAGATTCTGAACGATGTCCTGTTCGGGAAGTCCGGGGAGTTCTACAACAAGCTGTACGAGGAGGGGCTGCTCTCAAGCCAGTTCGATGTCAGCTGGGAGATCAACCACAGCTACTCGTTTAATGCCTTGTTCGGCGAGAGCCGCGACCCGAAGGCGGTGTACGACCGCTTCGTCAGCTGCGTTGAGGACACGAAGAAAAACGGCATTTCCGCGGAGGATTTCGACCGCTCGAAGCGCGCTCTCTACGCGTCGATGGTCAAGTGCTTCGACTCGACCGAGGATATCGCGAACTACTTCCTGAACTACAAGATAGATGACGGAGATCTTCTCGACTATGTGGATGTTATAAAGAACGTGACGATTGGCGATGTGACAAAGCTGCTGAACGACGCGTTCAGACCTGAATACTATTCCATGTCTGTTGTAAACCCTTTGGAGGTTAATAAATGAGCAATGTAATTTCATTCCCCGGGCTCGGGATAGACGGGTTCAACGTGAACCCGGTCGCGTTCTCGATATTCGGGTTCGATATCATGTGGTACGGGATAATCATCACCTGTGCCATGGCGGTCGGTTTCTTCGTCGCGCTTCACAACGCAAAGTTCGAGAAGATAAAGACCGACGACGTGCTCGACCTCGCGATATTCCTGATTATCTTCTCGATGATCGGCGCGAGACTCTACTATGTGCTGATGAAGCTCGAGGACTACCATTCATAAACGTCCGCAACGGCGGACTCGCGATCTACGGCGGCGTCATCGCCGGGACGATAACGATATACGTCGTCGCGAAGGTAAAGAAGATAAACCCGGCGAAGATGCTCGACATGGTCGCTCCCGGCGTCATGATCGGACAGGCCATCGGCAGATGGGGCAATTTCACAAACGCCGAGGCGCACGGCGTTGAGACGAAGCTCCCGTGGAGAATGGGCATAATGTACGCTGGCTCGACCGTCACGAAGTACTATCACCCGACTTTCCTCTATGAGTCGCTCTGGAATCTTCTCGGCTTCATCCTCATCATGTGCTTCTATAAAAAGAAGAGGTTCAACGGGCAGATTGTGCTCTCCTATATCACGTGGTATGGCTTCGGACGTTTCTTCATCGAGGGGCTCCGCACCGACAGCCTGTATTTTATGAAGTCGGTGTTCGGTGAGACAATCCGCGTGTCGCAGGTGGTCGGAGCGCTCTGCTTCATATTCGGCGTTGTCTTCCTGATAATCGGCAACATCCGTGCGAAGGACAGGGCTCTCGACGACGCGGAGTATGAGCGCGTCTATTCCGCCGATCACGATATCCTGAACGGTACGGCGTCCTCCGGAAAAGAGAACTTCACCGTGAAGACTGTCGAAAAGGCGGACGGTGAGAGCGCTCCCTCCGACGACACGACGCCCGACCCGTTCGACGAAAAACCGGAAAAGAACGACGATGATGCGTCAGACGACGAGACTGACGACGATACCGACAAATAACAGGAGAAATACAAAGTGGCAAAGATAATTGACGGAAAACAGATTGCGAAGGAAGTAAGGGCGGAGATCGCCGCCGAGTGCGCGGAACTGAAGAAAAAAGGCATCATCCCCGGTCTCGCGGTCGTGATAGTCGGAACCGATCCGGCGTCGCAGGTATATGTGCGAAACAAGAAGAAGGCGTGCGAGGAGGTCGGCTTCCGCTCCGAGGTCTTCGAGCTCCCGGAGGAGACAACCGAGGAGGAGCTTCTCGCGCTTGTGAAAAAGCTCAATGAGGATGTCAATATTCACGGCATCCTTGTCCAGCTCCCTCTGCCGGAGCATCTTGACGACGAGGTCATAATCGCAAATATCGACCCGAAGAAGGACGTCGACGCGTTCCATCCGTCGAATGTCGGCAAGATAATGATCGGAAATTACGATTTCCTGCCGTGTACTCCCGCGGGCGTCATGGTTCTTCTTGAGAAGAGCGGGATCGACGTGTCCGGTAAAGAGTGCGTCGTCGTCGGACGCAGCAATATCGTCGGCAAGCCGCAGGCGATGCTCCTGCTCCACGCGAACGGTACCGTGACGATCTGCCATTCCCGCACGAAGGATCTCGCGGAGGTCACCCGCCGCGCGGATATACTCGTCGTGGCGATAGGCAAGGCTGATTTCATCACCGGCGACATGGTGAAGGACGGCGCGGTCGTGATAGACGTCGGCATGAACCGCAAGGCTGACGGAAAGCTCACCGGAGACGTGGATTTCGCCACGGTCGAGCCGAAGGCGTCCTACATAACGCCTGTCCCCGGCGGCGTCGGACCGATGACGATAACGATGCTTCTGCGCAACACGCTGACGAGCGCGAAGAAGCACGCGGGGATAATCTGAGCGCATAACGAAAAACAGGGCTGTACGGCATTTGTCGGACAGCCCTTTTTTTTGCTTGTTTACAAAAACGCAACAAATTTGGCACCGGGTTAATAAAATTTTTCAAAAAATATTTCGGAATCGCATTGACAAAATACGGTTAATATGTTACAATATAAAGCGTACAGTGTGAAATTTAACTGAGAAAATGTTAAATTGATCTTAAAATGTGAAGAAAGGAATGAAACTGATGACTTCTTCCCGCAGGGCGATAATAAAGGAACTGCTCATGGAGAAACCGTTCCTGTCTCTGAGGGAGCTTGAAGAGAGCTTTCCGGATGTTTCGAGCATGACGCTGAGGCGTGACATAGAGTATTTTGAGAAGAAGGGCGACGCTATAAAGGTGCGCGGCGGAGCGAGGTCTATGAAGTTCATAGCCGCCTCGGTTGAGGATTCCTTCCATCACCGCATGAACGAGAATCCGACCGCGAAGGAAAGGATCGCCGCGAAGGCGGTCGGGCTTATCGAGCCCGGTCGGTCGGTTTTCATAGATTCCGGCACGACCGCCTCGAAGCTCGCGGATATGATGCCGGACGAGAGACACGCGATAACGACGACCGGTCCGAACATAGCGCTCGAGCTGATCAAGAAGACCCAGCCGATTGTAAATCTCGTCGGCGGGATGGTGAACCGCGACAATGTTTCGATTTCCGGGAACCAGGCGCTGAAATTCCTTGAGGATATTAACATAGACCTCGCGTTCATCGTGCCGTCGGGAGTGTCGGTGAAGGACGGGTTTACCTGCGGGAACTACTCGGAGTGCGAGCTGAAGCGGCTGGTTGTCGGGAAGGCGAGGCGGGTGATCGTGCTTATTGATCACTCGAAGATGAATCGTTGTCTCCCGTACACGTTCGCGGAGTTCGACCGGGTGCATGTGATAGTGACCGATGAGTATCTTCCCGAGGATATCAGTGCGAAGGCAATCGCGTCTGGGGTCGATGTGATCGTCGCGAGATGACATATAGTCCGAACGATAATGACAGAAAGGATACAGTACTATGGCAATCGCTGTAATAATGCCGCGGCAGGGGCAGAGCGTCGAGAGCTGCGTCATAACCGAGTGGCACAAGAAGGAGGGCGACCGCGTCAGGGTCGGCGACATTCTCTTCTCATATGAGACCGACAAATCGAGCTTTGACGAGAAGAGCCCGGTCGACGGCGTCCTGCTCGGAATTTTCGCCGAGGAGGGTGACGACGTTCCCTGCCTCGAGAATGTATGCGTGATAGGCGAGGAAGGTGAGGACATTTCACCTTTTTGCCCTGAATGTGAGGAAACCCCGGACGAGACGGAGACAGATGAAACGGAGACCGAAAAGACGGATATCGCGGTTGTTGCCACGGCTCAGGAAACCGGCGATATCCTGCGTATCTCACCAAGGGCGCGGAATCTCGCGCTGAAGACCGGCGCGGACCTCTCGAAGGCGGCGCCGACCGGACCCATGGGGCGGATAATCGAGCGGGACGTGAATCGCATTCTTGATGACGGAAATGTTGTTCCGACAGAGAGGGTTGAGAAATATCTCTCCGGGGAGAGGGATATTCCGGAAGAGACGGAGACTGTGATAGCGGAGAATATCGCCACGACCGCGCCGGAAGTTCCGGCAGAGAGCGCCGTGCCTGAGACAACGGTACAGGAGATGAAGTCTCCGGGAACGGAGGCTCTGTACACCGATGTGAAGCTCACGAACATACGCCGGGTCATCGCGAAGTCGATGCACGCGTCTCTCTCCACGATGGCGCAGCTTACTCTGAACACCTCGTTTGACGCGTCGGCGATACTCGCTTACCGCGCGAGGGTCAAGGCGCGCGGAGAGGAGCTGGGGCTCGCGAATATAACCCTCAACGATATGGTTCTCTTCGCCTGCGCGAAGACGCTGCTGTCGCATAAGGACTGCAACGCGTATTTCATGGAGGATTTCATCCGTGTGTTTGACACCGTGAATCTCGGCATCGCGGTTGACACGGAGCGCGGACTTATGGTTCCGACGCTCGCCGGGGCTGAGAAGCTGTCGCTCTGCGAGCTGTCGAGACAGGCAAAGGCTCTGATAAAAGAGGCGCAGAGCGGTTCGATATCCCCCGATAAGCTGACCGGCGGGACGATAACCGTCACGAATCTCGGCTCGCTCGGGATTGAAAGCTTCACTCCGGTCATAAATCCGCCGCAGGTCTGCATACTCGGAGTAAACTGCGTGACATACAGACCGCGTGAGGACGGGACGACATACCCGGCGATGGGGCTGTCGCTGACCTTTGACCACAGGGCGCTCGACGGGGCTCCGGCGGCGAGATTCCTTAAAGATCTCGCGGCGGCGCTCGCGGACTTCGATCTGCTTCTCTCAAAGTGACTGACGGAGGACTGATATGTACGGACTGATAATACTCGGCGGAGGTCCCGCCGGATACAACGCGGCTGAGAGAGCGGCGACGGGCGGCATTGAGACCCTTGTCATAGAAGAGAGGGCGCTCGGCGGAGTCTGCCTGAACGAGGGCTGCATACCGACAAAGACGCTTCTCTACTCCGCGAAGATATATGATTACTCGAAGCATTCTGAAGACTACGGCGTTACCTTTTCCGGCGCGGCGATTGACCACGCGAAGGTGGTCGCGCGCAAGGACAGGGTCGTGAGGCAGCTTGTCGGCGGTATCGGCGCGAAGATGAAGCGCGCGGGTGTGACGGTCGTCTCCGGACACGGTCAGATAACAGGTCGCCGTGATGGCTTCACGGTGAGGGTCGGCGACACGGTCTGCGAGGGAAAAAGGCTGCTTATCTGCACCGGTTCGTCAGCGGCGGTGCCGCCTATACCGGGTTTACGAGAGGCGGTCGCTTCGGGATTCGCGAAGACGAACCGTGAGATACTGGATATGACCGATGTTCCGGAAAGACTCGTCGTTATCGGCGGCGGGGTCATCGGGCTCGAGATGGCGTCGTACTTCAATTCGATAGGTTCGCGGGTGACGGTCGTAGAGATGCTCGACCATATCGGCGGGGCGACGGACCGGGAGATAGCGGATATATTACTTAAAAACTACAAGAGGAAGGGCGTCGGTTTCCTGCTCGGCGCGAAGGTGACAGCTGTCGGAGACGGCGCGGTTACCTGTGAATACAACGGGAAGACGGAATCGCTTCCGGCGGACTGTGTGTTGTGCGCTGTGGGGAGGCGTCCCAATACTTCCGGTATCGGGCTTGAGTCGATAGGAGTGCTCACTGAGCGCGGGGCTGTCGTGACGGATGAGCGGGGGCGCACGAACGTTCCCGGCGTCTGGGCGTCGGGCGACGTCAACGGTCGGTCGATGCTCGCGCATACGGCTTACCGCGAGGGAGAGGTCGCGGTTAATGATATGCTCGGGAAGAAGGACGCCGTGAATTATATGTCGATACCGTCCGTGATTTATACGAATCCGGAGGTCGCGTCGGTTGGCGAGACGGACGAGAGCGTGAGGGCGAAGGGGATAGAGGCGGAGACGCGTTCGCTGACCCTGCGTTATTCGGGGCGGTATGTCGCGGAGAACGAGGGCGGCGACGGGATTGTGAAGATCATCACCGATAAGGCGCATCACCGTGTCCTTGGCGTCCATATGATAGGAAATTACGCGTCGGAGATAATCTACGGAGCCGCGATGATGGTGGAGCGTGAGATGCGCGTCGAGGACGTTCGTCGCTTTGTCTTCCCGCACCCGACGGTCTGCGAGGTTATCCGCGAGGCGATGTTCGAATAAAATCCCTCTAAATAACCCATGTATGAAGCTTGGGGAAAAGGGGAGGGTGCAGGGAGGGGGAAAGCCCTTCCCGAAGGGCTTTCCCCCTCCCTGCAAGCAAATGAATATAGGAGATAAAGGTTATGCCAAAGAGTCAGTATATTGACCCGAAAAAGGTCTTTCAGCCCGGATATATCCATTTCGACGATATCCCGGTGAATCAGTACGCGAAGACGCTTGACGAGGAGAAAGCGCTTTATTCGAAGGACGATATGATGCGTATATATCGTGATATGCGTATCATACGTGAGTTTGAGACGATGCTCGGCGAGATAAAGACGAAGTCGGTTTATAACGGGGTGGAGTATTCGAACCCGGGTCCGGCGCATTTGTCTGTCGGGCAGGAGGCTTCGGCGGTCGGCGAAGCTTATTCGCTGGATATAAACGATTTCACGTTCGGCTCGCACAGGAGCCACGGTGAGATACTCGCGAAGGGATTGTCGTCGATATATAAGCTGGACGACACTGAGCTTTATGATATCATGAAGGAGTTCCTTGGCGGAAGGATACTGAATGTGGTCGAGGGGCGCGAGGAGGTCAAGGGCAATATAAAGGAGCTCGCGATAGATTTCCTGCTTTACGGCGCGCTCGCTGAGATATTCGCGCGGACTACCGGCTTCAATGAGGGGCTTGGCGGGTCGATGCACGCGTTTTTCATACCGTTCGGGATATTCCCGAATAACGCGATTGTCGGCGGGTCGGCTCCGGTGGCGCTCGGCGCGGCGCTCTATAAGAGGGCGAATAAGAAGAAGGGCATTGTCATCGCGAATTTCGGCGACGGTGCGTGCGGTCGCGGGCCGGTGCTTGAGTCGTTCAATATGTCCGGAATGGATCAGATAAGACAGCTCTGGGGCGAGACGGATAATGGGAATAATCCGGGACTTCCGATACTTTTCAATATTTTCGATAATTTCTATGGCATGGGCGGTCAGACTATGGGCGAGACTATGGCGTTTGGCATGGCGGCGCGTCTCGGCGCGGGCTTCAATCCAGAACAGATGCACGCGGAGAGGGTGAACGGATACGATCCGTTTGCTGTCATTGACGCGGTCACACGCAAGAAGGAGCTGCTGCTCAGAGGCGAGGGGCCGGCCCTGCTTGATGTTGTCACTTACCGTCTCAGCGGGCATTCGGCGTCCGACGCGTCCACTTATCGTTCCGAGGAGGAGCTTGAGGAGTGGAGAAAGGCGGACCCGATCAGAGCTTATAAGGAAAAGCTCATAATCGGCGGTGTGGCGTCCTCTGATGAGTTCGACGCGATAGATGAAACCATCATCCGCCGCATGACGAAGATATGCCGCCTCGCGATAGACGAGACCCTGTCGCCTCGGATGGATCTTGAGAAGGATCCTGACGCTATAGCGCGCATCATGTATTCGAACGGCCACAAAAAAACGATGGAAGAGGGCCGCGAGCCGGAGGTTCTCATGCCGAAGGCGGACAATCCGCGCGTGAAGTCGCTTGCTCTGAAGGCAAGGTGGGCATTCGACGAAAACGGCAAGACCCTTCCGAAGGCGAAGACCTTCGGTCTCAGGGACGCTCTCTTCGAGTCTATAATCGATAAGTTCTATGAGGATCCGACGCTTATCGCATATGGCGAGGACAACCGCGACTGGGGCGGCGCTTACGCCGTTTACCGCGGGCTTACCGAGGCGCTTCCGTATCACCGCTTCTTCAACGCGCCGATATCCGAGTCGGCTATAATCGGCTCGTCGGTCGGCTACGCGATGTGCGGCGGACGCGTTATCGTCGAGCTTATGTACGCGGACTTCATCGGCTGCGCGGGAGACGAGATATTCAATCAGGTCGCGAAGTGGCAGTCGATGTCCGCCGGTATACTGAAGATGCCGATAGTCATCCGTGTCTCGGTCGGCTCAAAGTACGGCGCTCAGCATTCGCAGGACTGGACAGCGCTCACAGCGCATATCCCGGGTCTGAAGGTCGTCTTCCCCGCCTCTCCGTATGACGCTAAGGGTCTCATGAACGCCGCTCTGAACGGCACTGACCCTGTCGTGTTCTTCGAGAGCCAGCGTATCTATGATATCGGCGAGCAGTTCCACAAGGGCGGCGTGCCGACAGACGAATACGAGGTGACGCTCGGAGAGCCGGATGTCAAGCGTGAGGGTAAGGATGTAACTATCCTGACAATAGGCGCGGTTCTGTACAGAGCTCTCGAGGCGGCAAAGACGCTCGAGGAGAAGTACGGCATTTCCGCCGAGGTCATAGACGCCCGTTCGATCGTTCCGTTCGATTATTCGAAGGTTATCGAGTCGGTGAAGAAGACCGGAAAGATTGTCATCGTCGGCGACGCGTGCGAGAGAGGCTCGGTCATGAAGGACATGGCGGCGGACATCGCGGAGCTCGCGTTTGATTATCTCGACGCCCCGCCGGTCGCGTTCGGCTCGAGAAACTGGATAACGCCCTGCCACGAGCTTGAGAAGTACTTCTTCCCGCAGGCTGACGGCATCATCGACGTGATTCACGAGAAGCTGATGCCGATACCGGGCTATGTCGCGAAACTGAACGTAAGCGACGTCGAGAAGATTGACAGGAGCAAAAAAGGACTCTGATCGATGATCCGCGGGGAGGAACACCGCTTGAAAAGCGGAGCCTCCCCGCTCTTTTATACGGCAGCGTCCTGTTCACGGCGGCGCCGGAAATCTTTTTGCGGAGGAATGATCAATGAAGATCTTCATAAACGAAAATACGGATCCTTACTTCAATCTCGCGTCAGAGGAGTATCTGCTCGAGCACTCGGATGACGATATATTCATGCTCTGGAGAAATTCTCCGGCGGTGATAATCGGCCGTAATCAGAACGCTTTCGCTGAGATAAACTTTAATTTCACAAAAGCGCACGGGATAAAGGTTGTGAGACGTCTGACCGGCGGCGGCGCGGTATTTCATGATCTCGGGAATGTCAATTTCACATTCATCTCACCGGCAGGCGGCGAATTGTCGCGGGGAATACGTGAGGGCGGACTTGATTTCGGTTATTTCACGGCGCCTGTCGTCGAGGCGCTTTCCGGTCTGGGTGTCTCGGCTTCCCTCTCCGGCAGGAACGACATTGTCGCCGTGTGCGGGGACGAAAAGCGCAAGATTTCCGGGAACGCTCAGTGTGTCTTCACGGCGTCTGACAGGAGAGACAGGACTATGCACCATGGAACTCTCCTTTATTCCGCGGACATGACAAATATGCAGGGAGCGCTGAACGTTGATCCGGAAAAGCTGAAGAGCAAAGGAGTGCGGAGCGTGCGCAGCCGCGTTGCGAACATATCAGATCTTATACCTGCCGGCAGACGTCCGGACGTTGTTGGATTCATGGATTACCTCGCGGATTTCGCGGCGGAGCGCTTCGGAACGGCGGCGAAAGGGTTTGACGCGGTCACGGCGTCCGGTATACAGGCGCTCGCCGATTCGAAATATTCAACCGATGAGTGGAATATCGGCAGGATGGCGGATTTCGGACTCACGAGAAAAAAACGCTTCGATTTCGGCAGTGTCGGTCTCGGACTTGATGTCCGGGATGGACGCGTCGCGAGGATACGGCTTGACGGAGACTATTTCGGAGTGAGGGATATATCCGAACTCGAAGGATCGCTTATCGGCGCTTTCTGCACGCGCGAGGAGATAGAGCGGAGGCTCACCGCGGCGGGCGTCGGCGGATATATAGCGGGCGCCGACGCGGCGGCTCTCGCGGAGTTCATCTGTCCGTGACGTCTGTATTGTCACGCGGATCATCCTGCGGTTTCGACCGGCAAAACAGGGGTTAAACAATAAAGTCGATATAAATTTACTTATTTATTTTCAAAAACCCCTTTACTTTAAGAGAAAAATATATTACAATATAAGCATGATGATCTTTTAACGCGCCGCCGGGCGGCGGCAACATACGAACTCAGTTTGAAAGGACAATATTCAATGAACAAGCTTAATGATGAAAAGATAGATTTTCTGTTCAAGGGCATTCTTACCCTTGACAGCGTTGAGGAGTGCTACAGCTTCTTTGAGGATCTCTGCACCGTCGCGGAGCTTCAGGAGATGTCGAAGCGCCTGCTTGCCGCGAAGATGCTCAGGGAGAACTATATATACACCGAGATCGCCGAGAAGACCGGCCTCAGCACCGCGACCATCAGCCGCGTGAACCGCTGCCTCAAATATGGCAGCGACGGCTACATGACCGTTCTCGACAGACTGGAGCGCAGCAAATGAGTTCGGATACTTCGTACACTTCCCTCGCGTCGGTGTACGACCGGCTGAACGGCGTCGATTACGTGAAGGTTGCGGATCATATCGAGCGGCAGTTCGAAGAGTTCGCCGCGAAGAAGCCCGAGAGTGTGCTCGACCTCGCCTGCGGTACCGGTTCGCTGACTGTTGAGCTCGCCGCGCGCGGGTATGACATGACCGGGGTCGACATATCCGAGGAGATGCTGTCAGAGGCGAGGTTCAAGTGCGACGCAAACAGATTCCCGCACAAGGTTCTGCTCGTGAGACAGGATATGGCGGAGCTTGAGCTTTACGGCACGGTCGACGCGATTGTCTGCTGCCTTGACAGTCTCAATTACCTGACCGACACCGGGCGCGTCTCGCGGGCACTCTCGCATATACACAATTACCTGAACCCGGACGGGCTCTTTGTGTTTGACATGAACACGCCGCATAAGTATGAGAACGTCTACGGGCAGAATTCGCTCGTCCTCGAGGAAGATGGCGTCCTCTGCGCGTGGCAGAACGATTATAACCCGAAGTCGAAGATGTGCGACTTCTATCTCTCGATCTTCAGAGAGCTTTCTGACGGGCTCTGGGAGCGCTCTGACGAGGTGCAGAGGGAAAGATGCTATTCTCTGAGAACGGTGAAGAAGCTGCTTGATGAGAACGGGTTTGAACTGCTCGCGATGTACGGGGAAGACGGCGGGGCTGTCAGCGAAACGACTGAACGCTGGCTCTTCACCGCGAAAAGGAAAGACTGACAAAATCGCCGGGGAGTTCTCTTCCCGGCGAATCTGCGATATGCAAGGAGCGCGGATATGTACGAATGACGCGCTCCGGAGTTGAAAGGAACCTTCAGAATGGAAAAAAGATCAAAGCTTCTGCGCGCCATGACAAAGGATGGCAGCGCCCGCGCTTTTGTCATCGATTCGCGTGAGATAGTGAACGACGCGATAAAGTATCATGGTACGACCCCGACAGCGTCCGCGCTGCTTGGCCGCACTCTTACCGCCGCGTCGATAATGGGCAGCCTGCTCAAGGATAAGGGCAATTCGCTCACGATAAATATACGCGGCGACGGACCCGCGGGCAGCGTCATAGCTGTTTCAGATTACGCGGGCAATGTCAAGGGATATATAAAGAACCCAATTGTCGATATTCCGAAAAAAACAAACGGAAAGCTCGACGTCTCCGGCGCTATCGGACACGGGACGCTGAGTGTGACCAAGGATATCGGTCTTAAGGAACCGTATTCAGGCACGATAGATCTTGTCAGCGGTGAGATCGCCGAGGACATAACGCAGTATTTCGCGACGAGTGAGCAGACGCCGACTCTGTGTGCGCTCGGCGTGCTTGTGGACCGGGATTATTCATGTCTAGCGGCGGGAGGCGTGCTTGTCTCGCTCCTGCCTATGGCGGACGAGGACACGATATCGAAGCTCGAGAAGAACGCGCCGCGGCTCGCGAATGTGTCGAGACTTTTCGCGGACGGTCTGACGCCGAAGCAGGTGATGGACATCGCGCTGGATGGGATCGAGTACGACGTGTTCGACGAGCTCGACGTCGGGTATGTGTGCGACTGCTCGAGGGAACGCTGCGCGAGAGCTCTGTTCAGTCTCGGAAAGAAGGAGATCGAGGGCATCCTCGCCGAGTGCCGCGACGATGGCAAGCCGGAGGAGATCGACATGGAGTGCCACTTCTGCGACAAGAAGTATAAGTTCACCGCGAAGGAAGCGCTCGCGCTCTTCGACGGAGTCACGGAAAAAGACGAAGAAAAGAAATGAACAGGATACTTTGCTCGACCGGGGCGATTATAGGTCGCCCGAACGGTAGAAATCACCGTCTGCTCGCGTCCTTCGCGCCGGAGCTTCACTGTGACGGGTTTGAGTTCATGATCTACGACACGTGGTATGACAAACTCGATGAGGTTGTGTCCGACACGGCGGCGCTCGGGCTCTCCATGCCGACTGTCCACTGCGAGAAGACGGTCGGCGAGAGGTTCACGCTCGGAGATTTTTCCGAGGGGTACAGGCTCTTTGAGATCAACTGCCGCGCGGCGGAGCGTCTTGGCGCCGGGCTTATTGTGCTGCATCTCTGGAACGGGATCGTTTCGGACAGCCATTTCGAGAATAATCTGTCGGCTGTGCCGGAGATCATCAGGATCGCGTCGGCACATGGGCTGATACCAACGGTCGAGAATGTCGTGTGCAACCGCGGGGATCCGCAGAAGCGTCTCGATGAGCTCGCGGAGAGGACGGATATCCGCTTCACGTTCGACACGAAGATGGCGGCTTTTCATGGACAGCTGATGGATATATTCGCGCCGGGGAGAGAGTTTTTCTGGCGTGACGGGAGAATAGCGCATATCCACGCCAACGATTACGGCGGCGGGTATATGGATTGGCAGCATCTGAAGGTGCTGCACCTCGGTGAGGGCAACGTGCCGCTGAAGGAGTTTTTCGGAAAGCTCGCGGGACGGGGATACCGCGGCGACTTCACTGTTGAGTCGACCGGGTTCGGCGCGGACGGAAAGGTGGATTTCGACGCGCTGAACCGGGATTTCAATTATCTGAGGCAGTTTTTCGGTTGAGAAAAGCGGCTTGTGATCGCGCTTCCCGGAGTGTTTGCCGGGGAATTTCAAAAAAAACAAAAAAAATTTGAAAAACCCCTTGACAAACGCGTTCGGATATGGTATAATATTATCCGTCGCAGGGAGTTCCCGAGCGGCGCAAAACCCGGAAGCTTAGCTCAGCTGGGAGAGCATCTGCCTTACAAGCAGAGGGTCACAGGTTCGAGCCCTGTAGTTTCCACCACAAATGGCCGGGTAGTTCAGCTGGTTAGAACGCTAGCCTGTCACGCTAGAGGTCGTGGGTTCGAACCCCATCTCGGTCGCCATTTGCCTCTGTAGCTCAGTTGGTAGAGCAGGGGACTGAAAATCCCCGTGTCGTTGGTTCGATTCCGATCGGAGGCACCACACCCTGAACGTTCTGTTCAGGGCAATATGCGGATTTAGCTCATTTGGTAGAGCGCGACCTTGCCAAGGTCGAGGTAGCGGGTTCGAACCCCGTAATCCGCTCCATTTTTTTATTTTTCATAGAATTCTACGCCCTCGCAAAATCCGTTTTTGCGGGGGTTTTTGTATTTCGAAAAGGCGGCGATCCGCTCATTTTATCCCGGCGAGTGCGAGGAACTTTTTGTCCGACTGAATCCCCTGTGTTACGAATTTTCCGTCGCGGAACAGCGCATAGGTCGTCACCGGCACGGGCGTGTCCCGCGCGGTTTCCCTGTCTGTGATGTGGATGACTTTCAGCGGAATGCCGTGTTTCTTTGCCGCTTCCTCGACCTTCGGCACCCAGTAATATGTGAACGGGCACTGGTCGGTGTAGTAGATAACAAAACCGTCCTCGCTAACTTCCGGGTGTCTCGCGCAGTCCCTGAACCTCGGAGGTTCCGCGGCTTCGTCAAACGGGAGATACATCAGGGTGACGCCGCAGTCCGAGCTGTCTGCCGTTATGAATCCTTTGTGCGCGAGATATTTCGGGTCGGACAGAAACTCTCTTTTTCTGCCGTCAGACGAGAGAATGCAGAGTCCTTTTCTGCCATGTTCCTTGGCGTCGCGCTCACATTCCGAGAGCAGGTCGTTTGAGTATCCGTGTCCTTTCATTGAGCCGGAGACCCACAGGCAGTCGATGTAGACGTATCCGTCCGCCTCGATCGGCACCCACGCGTTCTCGGCGGGGATGTATTCGATAAAGCACTTGCCGCGCTCCTCGCTCCGGTAAAAAACGAGTCCGTCGTCAAATCGCTCCTTCATCCATTCCTTTTTCATGACGCTCTGCCTGCCCGACATGGCACAGCAGATATGTTCATGGTCGATGTTGTCCTTAGTTATGCGTATGTAGTTCATGCTGATCTCCTCTTTTTGTGAAAGTCATAATACGGCAGACGGTACAGAGTGACCGTACCGAACACTTATATCATACCTTCCGAACGGTCGGTTGTCAATACATTTTCTGAAATTTTCTGATTTCCCGGAAAATTATCCGAAAGCGATACTATTCCGCCATGTTTGCACCGAATATGTCCCTGTAGTGTCTTGACAAAGCTTGATAAGGGTGTTATAATTATGACGTGAATGATACGATAATTTTACTGGTATGTGCTGGAAGAGGCATTTTCCGGCCTGCCGGAATAATTCAGGAGGAACACAATGCAGATAAAAAGAACCATGGCACTGATTCTTGCGGCGCTTCTTGCGTCGTCTGCCGTCGCGTGCGGGAGCAGCGATGCGAACGGCGCGGAAAATACGACAGATAATGACGTCACTTCCGCGAATTCCGATGAGAGCGTGAACGAAACGGAGACGTCGCCGTATGACGCGCTTGAAGACAGAGATTTCGAGGGCAGAACGTTCACGATACTCGATGCGAACCCTAATCCGCAAGGCTTACAGATCAATATCCCCGAGGACGAGATGAACGGTGAAGTCGTGAATGACGCGCTGATAATCCGCGACAACGCTATCGAGGACAGGTACAATATCAGTATCGAATATGTCAGTGACACGAACGCCGATAAGGTCAAAAGCTCGGTGCTCGCGGGAGACAACGAGTATGATCTCGTTTATTCCAAAATCTATGAGTTCGCTCCGCTCGCGACCGAGAGCATTCTTGCCGATCTCTGCTCATTCAAGGACATCGATCTTTCGGATAAGTGGTGGAGTCCGCTCATGGCCGAAAAGCTTACGCTCAACAATCGGCTGTATTTCACCGCGAGCGATATCGCGCCTTCGATCTATCAGGCGCCGCTCTGTATGTTTCTGAATCTCAAGCTCTGGGAAGATTACAACTTCGATATCGACGTATATGAGACAGTTCTTGACGGCAAATGGACGTATGACGTCCTCACGGATCTGACTAAGGATCTTGACCAGGATCTCAACGGCGACGGCAAGATGCTGCCGAAGGATGATTTCTTCGGCGTCGGTATGCAGACGACCGACGAGATATCGATCGCTTTCATGGAGAGCGCCGACCTTGTCATGACCGAGCTGACGCCGGATAAGACGAACATAACGCTCGCGTCGCTTTCCGGAACCGATATTGTCGATCGTTTCGAGAAGATAATAAAGGTTGCGCGGAATATCAAGCATGAGGATATCAACGATATAATCAATTACGCGTTCAAAGAGGATCGCGCGCTGTTCCTTCAGCATAAGCTGGAGAGCGCCGGAGTGCATCTCAGGGACATGAAGAGCGATTACCTTATACTCCCGATGCCGAAATACTCCGAGAATGAGGACTATATATCCGGAGTCAGCGGATATGTCTCGAGCTTCGCGGCTGTTCCGGCGACTGTTGACAGTGATTTCACCGGCTTCATCCTTGAGGCTCTGGCGAGGTATTCCAACGAGAACCTCCGTCCGCTCTCCTACGATCTCGTCTACAAGCAGAAGACCTCGCGTGATGAGCGCAGCAATGAGATACTCGACCTCATATTCGACACGCTTTACATCGATTTCCTCGCGATCTACGACTTCGGAGGACTAAAGACCGCCGTCACGAACATCATCTTCCATGATAAGCCGATATCTTCGACGATAGAGGCCTGCTCGGCGTCTGCCGAAAAGGCTATCGAAAAGTTCGTTGAGAATTGGTGATATAACATATTGTGCGTAAAATAATGATCTGAAAACAGAAAGACCTGCGTTGCGGAAAGTGTAGCGCGGGTCTTTTGTCTGTCATGATTCTGATATGCCGGTGTTTCTTTTTGCCTTTCTGTATTCGGACGGCGACATACCGTTCAGCCGCTTGAATACACGGCCGAAATAAGCGTAGGACTGGAAGCCCGATCTTGCACAGACCTCTGATATCGGCACGTCGCTGTTTTCGAGCATTTCCTTCGCAAAGTTGAAGCGGACTTCGTTGACCTTTTCTGTATATGACATTCCGTAGTACTGCTGCATGAGCCTTGAGAAGTGCCGTCCGGAGATGTGAAACTGCTCCGCCAGCTCTTCCTGCGTCGCAAAATGCGAGCGTCCGACGAATTCGGCGTCAAGTCTTGCGCGAAGGTTGATCTCTCCAACCGTCATCGTGGGAATGTCTTCTTTCACCGGTGGCTTATGATCCTGATCGGGATCACCGAGGCTTTCCTGTATGCATCTTCCGAGGTTGATAAGTATGCAGCCAAAGAGACAGATCATTTTCTCGCGGAAGCCATCGCGCTGCTGCGCTTTTTCATGGATCAATTCAGCTATAAGCGACTGACAGCCGATGCTGTCGTTGTCAGTTATGAAAAATGGGTGCTCTGTTATTGTTCTTATTATGTTGTTGATATCGCGGTCGGTGTTATCTGCGGGATGGTATTTTATATCGAAGCGTATGGCGTATTCACCCATCATCTCGTGTTCGCTTGAATACTGACTGTGAAGGACTCCGGGTCCGGTGAGATAAGTGGAGCCGACCGAGATATTATATTTACCGGCGTCGGTCATAAGTGTTCCGCTGCCGTCCGAGACGTAGTGCAGCTCAAAATTGTTATGCGAGTGTCTGGCAACGTTCCATATATGTGTTACATCCTGCTTCATGTAGTCGAGTGTGACCTGCCAGTTGCCGAGCTGCGTCGAGAGGCTTGAATATAGTTGATCTGGTGCTGTTTGTTTGCCCATCTGCTGTCTCCTTTTCGTTGACCATCTCATGATAACATTGTAGCATAAAAATCCGTATAAGTCAAGAAATTTTTCAAAATACCCCTTGACAAAACCGCCGAAGTGTGGTATACTTGTAAAGTGATTTGCTCTACAGCAAAAAGGAGTGTCGTTATGCCGCGGGAAAAGGATCTTGAGATCGGGCTTCTGCTTGATTTTTACGGGGAGATGCTGAGCCCCGAGAAGCGGGAGGCGGTCAGACTTTATTATGATGAGGACCTGTCACTTGCCGAGATCGCCGGGGATACCGACATCACGCGTCAGGGCGTGCGCGACCGCATTGAGAAGGCGAAGGTCCAGCTCATGCAGCTCGAGGATACGCTCGGGCTCGCGAAGAAGTCGAGGGAGATCGACGACAGGGTTGCGCGTGTGACGGAGATGCTCGAGGAGCTTCGCCGGAAGGCGGACAAGGATCTCGCGCCCGATATAGACGCGATAATACGTGAGATAAAGAATATTACGATTTGAACTAAGTGCTGATGCGAAGGGAGGATGCCGATGTTTGAGAGCTTGGTCGACAAGATGTCGGCGGCGTTCAAGAAATTCAAGGGCAAGGGAAAGCTCACCGAGGCCGATGTAAAGGCGGGAATGCGCGAGGTCAAGCTGGCGCTTCTCGAGGCGGACGTCAACTATAAGGTTGTCAAGGATTTCATTAAAACGGTGACCGAGCGTGCCGTCGGCGCGGAGGTGCTTGAAAGCCTCGTTCCGGCGCAGCAGGTTGTCAAGATAGTCAACGAGGAGCTGTGCGCGCTGATGGGCGGCACTCAGGCGAAGCTGAATATCTCCTCGAAGCCGCCGACAATCGTGATGATGGTCGGTCTTCAGGGCGCCGGAAAGACGACCCACGCGGCGAAGCTCGCCGGGATGTACAAGAAGCAGGGCAAACGCCCGCTGCTCGTAGCCTGCGACGTTTACAGACCCGCGGCAATAAAGCAGCTCGAGGTCGTCGGCGAGCAGATCGGCGTGCCGGTCTTCCAGATGGGAGACAGCGTCAGCCCGGTCGAGATCGCGAAGGCGGGAGTCGAGCACGCGAAGAAGTACGGTCACGATATGGTGTTCATAGACACCGCTGGACGCCTTCATATCGACGAGAAACTTATGAACGAGCTCAAAGAGATCAAGGAAACGGTCGAGCCGACGGAGATCCTTCTGGTGGTCGACGCGATGACCGGTCAGGACGCCGTGAACGTCGCGGAGTCCTTCAACAATCTTCTTGACATAACCGGAGTTGTCCTGACGAAGATGGACGGCGACACGAGGGGCGGCGCGGCGCTTTCGGTGCGGCACGTCACCGGCAAGCCGATAAAGTTCGTCGGCACCGGAGAGAAGCTCGACATGATCGAGCCGTTCTATCCGGATCGGATGGCGTCGAGAATACTCGGTATGGGCGATGTGCTGTCGCTCATCGAGAAGGCGCAGCAGAACTTCGACGAGAAGCAGGCGGCTGAGCTTGAGAGAAAGATGCGTGAGCAGACGTTCACGCTGACCGACTTCCTCGAGCAGTTCAAGCAGGTGCGCGGCATGGGGTCGCTCGATCAGCTCATGGGGATGATCCCCGGTGTGAACACGGCGGCGCTCAAGGACGTCAAGGTCGACGAGAGACAGCTCGACCGCGTCGAGGCGATAATACTTTCGATGACGCCGCAGGAGCGGGAGAAGCCCGACCTCATAAACGCGTCGAGAAAGCGCAGGATAGCGGACGGAAGCGGCATGAAGGTCGAGGACGTCAACAGGCTATTAAAACAGTACGATCAGATGAAGCAGATGATGAAGAAGCTGTCGGGCTTCGGCGGCGGAAAGCGCTTCGGAAAGATGGGAAAGATGAAGTTCCCGTTCTGATCCGGCATAACCAAATTAAGAAAATCCCGTATTTTACGGTTTTCAAATAAAATTTCAACACAATATATTTTCGGAGGAAAATTAAAATGGCAGTTAAACTCAGACTCACCAGAATCGGTGCTAAGAAGAATCCGTATTACCGCGTTGTTGTCGCTGACTCGCGTTTCCCGCGCGACGGCCGCTTCATCGAGATCCTCGGAACCTACAATCCGATGGTCGAGCCGGCAGAGATCAAGATCGACGCTGAGAAGGCACAGAAGTGGATAAAGAACGGCGCTCAGCCGACCGATACCGTCAAGGCTCTTCTCAAGAAGTCCGGCGCTATTGACTAAAAGTCAGTAAAAGTTTCTGAAAGGACGCCCTCATCCCTGTGAAGAGGGCAAGGTGATCGTATGGTAGATCTAAAGCAGGTCCTCACGGACATTGCGAAAGCCATCGTAGATTCGCCCGAGCAGGTTTCGGTCGACGAGACCGACGCGGGCGGCAGCGTGACGCTTGAACTGCACGTCGCCCAGGATGATATGGGCAAGGTGATCGGCCGCCACGGACGGATCGCCAAATCCATCCGCCTTGTGATGAAGGCGGCAGCCGCGGCCGACGGCAAGAAGGTCACGGTCGATATTGTGGAATAAAAAATCAGCCGGGTTTTAACCCGGCTGATTTTTTCAACCTTTCGCGGAGTCTGTCGTGTTTCCGGAGAACTTGAGCTTCGCGAGCCCGGCCTCGGCGGTTTCCTTGTATTTTTTCGAGATGTCGAGCCCGGTCTCCTTCATCACGCGGATGACCTTGTCGAGCGAGATCTTCCTCGAGTCGCTGAGGAAGCTTGCGAGGCTGACCGCGTTGATCGCGCGCATCGCGGCGACGGCGTTGCGCTCTATGCAGGGTATCTGCACAAGCCCGCAGATCGGGTCGCAGGTGAGACCGAGATGATGCTCGATCGCTATCTCGGCGGCGTACTCGATCTTGTCGAGGTCGAGCCCGAAGAGCTCAGCGAGAGCCGCGGACGCCATCGCGCAGGCGGAGCCTATCTCCGCCTGACAGCCGCATTCGCTTCCGGATATCGAGGCGTTCGTTTTGATAAGGTTCCCGACGACCCCGGCGGCGGCGAGCGCGTGGATGATATCCGTATCCGAGTATCCGCGCTTTTTCTGCTGATAGTACAGGACGGACGGAACAACACCGGAGGAGCCGCAGGTGGGCGCCGTGACGATTCTCTCGGCGCAGGCGTTCTGTTCACTGACGGCGAAGGCGTAGGCGCAGACGATGCGGTTCTCACGCGTTTCCGCGCTTTCGTCTATGTGCTGGCGGTTGAAGAGCTGCTTCGCTTTCTTCTGCACGCCGAGACCGCCGGGGAGTATGCCCTCGTCGGCGAGACCGCTCGTGATGCTGTGCTTCATACAGCTCCAGACCTCCGAGAGATAGTCCCATATCTCCGCGCCCTCGACCGACTCGACGTATTCCCAGAGCCGGATTCCGCGCTCGCGGCATTCCGCGGCTATTTTTTCAAAGGAACAGACGGGGTAGATGTCCGGTCCCTCCGAGAATTCGTATTTGTCGCATTCGATCCTGCCGCCGCCGACGCTGATGAAGCGGACCGAATCGATCACCTCGCCGTTCTTCATGGCGCGCATATCCATCGTGTTCGGGTGCGGGATGTCGATCGTGGTCGTGTCGAATATGATATCGCATTCTATAGGCGCGAGGGTGGCTTTTATGACGCGGTCGGTGCCGTGACCTACCCCGGTCTTCGCGAGCGAGCCGTAGAGCGTGACCTGATAGTGGTCGGCGTCCGGGTGTTTCTCGCTGAAGAAACGGCAGGCGCGCTCCGGTCCCATCGTGTGCGAGCTTGACGGTCCGCGGCCTATGCGGTAGAGCATACGGAGGGATTTCATCGCGCCGGGCGCGGGCTCTGACGCCTTCGCGTCCGGGGATTCGATGGAAAAGAAGTAGTCGACCGGAACTCCGAATATCCTTGACAGCCTGTATATATTCTCGACCGACGGCATAGCGAGTCCGTTTTCCCATTTTGAGACGGCGCGGTTGCTGACTCCGAGCTCGTCGCCGAGGCGCTGCTGAGTTATTCCGCTCTTTTTGCGGAGTATCGTGAATCTGCGGGCGAATTCCGCTTCGTTGTTCATTTCTTGATTATAACCAAAGCTTTCGCCGCAGCGAAAGCATCCTTTCTCCCCGTTTTGGGGCTGGTTTTGCGAAGCAAAATCGTTGTCGTAAGACAACGAAAGCCTCAAAATGTCTGGATTGAAAGATTTATCTTTCAATCTTTTGCCTCCGTGATGATTTTCAGATTATGTATTTTCTTATCTCGTTACAGAGGTTTTCGGCGTACTGTGTGAAGCCGAGATCGTTCGGGTGCAGGTATCCGTCCGAGTAGAAGTCGGTGCAGTGCGGGGTCATGCGTGTCCCGCCGACGACGGTGACGTTGCCGAGAGGGGCACAAACGCTGCGTATTATCGCGGCGACGGTTTCGAACGGTTCTCCGAATTTCGTCTCTTTGTCAAGGTCGGCGCGCCAGATCGGCGCTATAGCGAATATCCTTGCCGACGGGTATTTTTCCGACAGGGTTGTGTAGAATTTCCGGCAGTTCTCGGATAGGGTGTCATAGTCGTGGACGTTCCAGTCGTTCGTGCCGTACGCGGTTGTGACAATGTCCGGGACGATGGTTTCTTCCGGCTCGAGAAGCTCCGGGAAGAAGGTGTCTCCGGCGATGGCTTTGTTCGTGTTGTCCGTGTCTAGGAGGCGCGAGAGCTTTGACGAGTACGCGAGGGAGGGAAACTGGGCGTCGTAGCCGTGGGTTATCGAGTCGCCGTAGGTTATCATTTTGTATCGACGCTCGAGCGGATATACGAGCGAGCCGTCGTCGAGCTCGAAGGAGGATATTGACGCGGCTTTTGACCATGGAAAGTATATTTCGACGCTTTTGAGTCCGGCGGGGAGGGTTATGTCGGCTCTTCCGGTTATGTGGGTTATGCTGTCGTCGCCGATGTGGTGTGTGAGTACTCCGTCGACGAGGACGTCGAACCAGCCGAATTTGCGGCTTGATCCGAAGCCGAAGCGGTAGTCGAAGTTGATGTGTGCCGAGTCGGTGCGGAACGCTATGCGAACGTCCGCGGTGGCGTTTGTTTTGAGATAGAAGTCCGGTGGGCGGTGGAAGCGGTATTTTTGCGCTTGTTCGGGCGTGAAGCGGAAGAATGAGGTTGTCCCGTCGTGGTCGGTGATTTCTTCGGTTCCTCGGGTGATTTCCCGAAGGCGTTCGGCGTTGAGTATCATATGAGTCTCCTGTTCTGCGTTATACTATCAGTATACCACATTTTCCGCCCGAATGCAAGCGCCGCCGAGCGATTTTACGCTCTGTTCAGAATTAAAACCTCCCGCTGTGCGTCGGGAGGTCGTGTTTCTAATGTATAAAAGTTTAGCGGAGAGGGGGGCGGGGGAGAGGTGCCTTTTCAAAGGCATCTCTCCCCCGCAAGCGAAGGTATATCAGAGATTGATAGCTTTCCCGGTAGCAGCGGACTCGTTGCAAGCCATGGTGAGCTTCAGCGACTTGAGAGCGTCGCGGTAGTTCGAGCGGATACCGGAGGGATCGCCGGACTTGATAGCGTCGATGAAGGCGCGGTCCTGGAGACCGGTCTGTTCGGTGTCGGGGGTCTTTGTTACCTTTCCGTCGACGTCGGTGAAGATGAGTTCGTCGTTGGCGCGCTCCCAGTGGCGGACGCCGGTCTTGTCTGTGATGGTGACGGTGTGGCGGAGGCCGTATTCAACAGTGAAGTCCTTGCCGTAGATGGTCATGCCGCTCGGAGCCTTCGAGCCTGCCTGGAAGTAGCAGGCTGTGAAGAGGTTGGCGACGACGCCGTTCTTGAACTTCATGGTCGCGGAGGAGTAGTCGTCTACGTTGTAGCCCGGAACGCCGTATGCTTCGGGGTCGACGATGCCCTTGCCGGACGCGCAGAAGACTTCTGCGGGTTCACCGAAGAACCAGCGGAGCTGGTCGAAGAGGTGGATGTTCTGCTCGACGATCTGACCGCCGGAGGTTTCGAAGGTTCTCCACCACGGCACACCGGGGATGCCGCCGAGCCAGCCGCCGGAGACGAGACCGATCTGCTTGTCCTTTATGTAGTCCTTCATGATGTCGGTGAGGGACTGGTATCTGTCCTGGAAACCGACGGCGGTGAGTATGCCCGCCTTTTCGGCTTCGTCGCAGATGTGTTCGGCGACGGAGTAGTCGAGAGCCATCGGCTTTTCGACGAGGAAGTGGATCTTTCTCTTTATGAGTTCGGGTTCGATTTCACCGTGAACGTGCGGGGGGACAGCGATGAAGACGACGTCGGGGTTCGTTTCGTCGAGCATCTGGACATAGTCGGTGTATGCCTTGCCGGAGCCGTAAGCGTTGCGTCTTGCCTCGGCGCGCTCGGGGATTATGTCGCAGAAGCCGACGATGTCGACGTCAGCGAAGCTCGAGAGCTTCTGGAAGTGGGCACCGTTGCGTCCGCCGCAGCCTATCTGGGCAGCTTTGATCTTTTCCATGATAAATTCTCCTTGTTATAAAACAGAAATTTTTATTGTTCTTATTTTTGCGCCGCCCGTCTGTCGGAGGCAGCTGTTCACTGATCATTTTTACTCATCTGATGTATTATATCACATCCGGTATGAAAAAGTCAATAGTTTCCGCGCAATTTGTTTCCACTTTTTTTGTCCGGCGGAAGAAAAAGCCGCGCGGCTCAGCGCCGCGCGGCTTGAAAGGATATTACCTGAAAAGCGATTACTTTCTCTTCTTGGTGAGAGCGTAACCAGCCGCGCTGAGAGCCGCGCCGACAGCCGCGACTGCGGTGAAGTCAAACGTTGCAGCAGAGCCGCCGGTTGCTTCGCCGGAATCCTCAACAGGGAGAGATACGGTGGAACCACCGATGGTGATGTAAGGATACTCGCCAGGGGCCCAGCTGCCTGCGCCCGCGCCGGTAACCTTGGAAGGAGCCATTGCGAGAGACTGAGAACCGTCGCTCAGCATGTCGTTGATCTGGAAGTTAACGCCAACTTCCTTAGCGGAAACAGGGATGGAGTACTCAACGGCATAGCCATTGTCGGTGGATCTTGCTGCATAGGTGAAGTAGCTGTCAGCGTTACCAGGGCCGTACTCAGCAAGACCGTTTTTGTCGTAAGCGGACGGGAAGCCGGCGCAGTCGATACGATACTGCATGATGTCAGCCTCGACGTCGCTGTTCTTCTCATTTACGAAGACCTCAAAGGAGTCGGTCATCCACGGGGAGCTCGACTGTGTGTCCGGATCCGGATCAACGAGATCCTTATCGGCTACTTCAGCGTAGACATAGAGATGACCATCAGCGTAAAGGAGCCAAGCCTCGCCTGTAGCGTTAACGCTTGTGCTGCCGTTTGCCTGGTCGACCTTGACCTTGAGAGCCTGGTCGTAGATGGCGTCCTTCTTGCCGTCGACCGTGATCTTCTCAGCGGTGTTCGGAACGTCTCCGAGGTTGCCGCCGTCAACGTGAGCGGACACACCGGTGATGAGTGCGGAAAGAACCAGAGTAAGAGCTAAGAGTTTTCTTTTCATGATAGATATCTCCTTAATTATAAATGTTGAACACAATCCTTGGTTCTTGCGGATTTATGTCTGTATTTATTCTATCACATCTTTTCGCTTTTGTCAAGTAGGTTCCCAAAATTTTTTTAATATTTTTGTTTGTACTTATTAATGATGGACAAAATAACCTTTTCGGATTTTTGGACCCAAATGTAAACAATTATCACTTCTTCCGAAAATCATTGACACGCAGTCAAAAAGTAATTATAATAATAAGTACAGTATTTATAGTGGGAGTCCTCAGATGAAGCTTGCGATAATATCTGACATACATTCGAATTATATGGCGCTTGAGAACGCTTTATGCCTTATCGGGAGCCTGCATCCGGACGGGATCGTGTTTCTCGGCGATTACCTGACCGATTTCCCGCACCCGCAGTACACGCTGCGGCTTCTCGATGAGTGCGCGGCGGCGTTCCCCTGCTGGTTCGTGCGCGGGAACCGCGAGGACTATCTTCTCAGACACCGTGAGGACCCGTCGGACGGCTGGAGATTTTCGTCCAGCAGCGGGTCGCTGCTTTATACGTTCGAGAACCTGACGAAAGCGGATCTCGACCGTCTGGCGGCGCTTCCGGTTTCGCTTGACATTGAGGCGGACGGAGTGACTGTGCCGCTCGGTACGCCGCCGCTGACCGCCTGCCACGCGTCGCCCAGAGCGACGAAGGAGTGGTTGATGAACCGTCCCGCGCTCATTGAGAAGTGCCTTAACGAGGTGAAGGGAAAAGCGCTTCTCTGCGGTCACACGCACAAGGGCGGTATCGCGGAGGCGGCGGGAAAACGGGTCATTTTCTGCCCGAGCGTCGGCTTGCCGCAGGATCACCGCCCCGGGTCGAAGTTTCTGATGCTCGAGCCGAGGCGCGGCGTGTGGAGATACCGCACGATGACGGTCGATTATGATAAGAACAGGATGGCTGCGGAGTTCCGGCGCAGCGGTCTTCTCGAGAAGGCGGGCGTCTGGGCGAAGTGCATCATCCGCTCGATGTACGACGAGAAGGACTACGCTGCGAGGTGCGTCGCGCTCGCGTGGAGGATAGCCGCGTCGGAGCGCTTTGACGGCGACACCGTCCTGCCGGAGGAGTACTGGGAGAGGGCGGCAAGGGAGCTGCATATCATACCATGACGGAGACAAAATTCATTAAAATGAATATTCCGTCCGGAAAACGAATACTCGTGACGAGCGACATACATGGTCACCCGGAGCTGTTTCGCCGTCTGCTCGACGCGGCGGGGTTCTCGGACGACGACCTGCTCGTGATTGTCGGCGACATAGCTGAGAAGGGTCCGGACAGCCTCGGCGCGCTCAGAGAGGTCATGCGGCTCACCGGAAAAGGGAACACAGTCGCGCTGATGGGAAACGTCGACCTTGCGAGGGTGGACAGCATACTGCGGCTTGACGTTGATTCAGCCGTACAGTTCTATGAGTATCTCGAGGAGATACGCTCGTGGAGCCACGGGATATGGGACGAGATGACGTCGGAGTTCGGGGTGTTCTGTTCTTCGCCGGAGGAGGTGCTCGCCGTGAAGGACAGGGTCCTGGAACGATTCCGGACGGAGCTTGATTTCATTTCCGGTCTGCCGACTGTTCTCGAGACACAGAAGTATGTTTTCGTTCACGGCGGGCTGCGCGACAGTGATATCCGGGCGAACGCGTCGAGGGACGCGAGAGAACTGCTCAAGTACGACGATTTTATGACCGGTGCGCCGGTCTTTGATAAATATGTGGTCGCCGGTCACTGGCCAGTCCAGCTCTACAGCGACAGAACCGCCTGCTGCGACCCTCTGATAAACCGGAAGAAGCGGATAATACCGATCGACGGTGGCTGCGGGATAAAGGAGTACGGGCAGCTCAATCTGCTCATTATTCCCGATATCGCGGCGGACGTCGGAGATATCTGCTTCCTGTCTGCTGACGACCTGCCGCGCGCCGAGGCGCTTGACGATCAGGCACCGTCGGAGGATCATATCAACCTCCGATGGATCGACAACCGGGTCGAGACGCTTGAGCAGTTTGATCAGTACAGGCGGATACGGCACCTGTCGACCGGGCATGAGTGCCTGATTCCGGACTATTATATGTACGACGACGAGTATGCCGCCGATTACTCGGACTATCTGCTGCCTGTAAAGGCGGGAGACAAGCTGTCTGTCGTCGGGGAGTCGCCGCTCGGATACCACGTCAAGAAGGACGGCGTTTTCGGTATCTACCGCGGACGGATAAAGCCTGTCGGCGGGACTGAGATAAGAAAGGGACATCTGATGGAGGCGACGACGTGAAACTGAAGCTTGTCAGACTGACTGAGGAATACCGCCCGCAGCTGGAGGATATGATGACCGAGTGGACCGCGAGCGGCGAGCATATCCTTCCGGCGGCGATACGGAGACATGATTTCCGCGATTTTGAGGGCTACATAAATGAACTCGAGCTTACAGAGGAGCGCGACGGGCTTGTTCCCGCGACAACGCTGTTCTGTCTCGACGAGGAACGGAATATCTTCGTCGGAGCGGTCGATATACGGCATTATCTGAACGATGGTCTGCTCTTCGCTGGCGGGCACATCGGCGACGGCGTGAGACCGTCGGAGCGCCGTAAGGGAATCGCGACAAAAATGATCGCTCTCGCGCTCGGAGAGTGTAAAAAGCTCGGAATCGACCGGGTTCTGATGGTATGCGACGACACGAACATCGGCTCGGCGAAGTCAATAGAGAACAACGGCGGCGTGCTCGAGAACAAAGTCGACGATGACGGAGTACTCGTCAGAAGATATTGGATTGAACTGAAATAAAAGGAGAAAAATAAAATGAGTCAGATAAAAGACATTAACCTCGCGAAGAGCGGACACGACAAGATAAACTGGGTGAAGAGCTATATGCCCGTTCTGAATAAAATAAACGAGGAGTTCACCCGCACTAAGCCTTTCGCGGGCAAGAAGATATCGATGTCTATACACCTCGAGGCGAAGACCGCTTATCTCGCGATAACCCTCGCGGCGGGCGGCGCTGAGGTATATGTCACAGGGTGCAACCCGCTCTCGACGCAGGACGACGTCGCGGCGGCGCTCGTCGACCTCGGCTTTGAGGTCAACGCGTGGAGGGGCGTCACCGACGCGGAGTATGAGTCTCACCTGAAGAAGACGCTGTCCCTCTGCCCGGACGTCATGATCGACGACGGCGGCGACCTCACGCATCTTCTCCACGGCGAGTGCCGCGAGTACGGAAAGAATCTTATCGGCGGCTGTGAGGAAACCACGACCGGCATACATCGTCTTTTCGCGCGTCAGGCGGCGGGGATGCTCGACTATACGATGATCGACGTAAACGACGCGGACTGCAAGCACCTTTTCGATAACCGCTACGGAACCGGTCAGTCGACCCTCGACGGAATCATGAATTCGACGAATCTTATCATCGCTGGCAAGACGGTCGTCGTCTCCGGCTATGGCTGGTGCGGCAAGGGCGTCTCGATGCGCGCGAAGGGCATGGGCGCGAACGTCATCGTCACCGAGATAGACCCGGTCAAGGGCATCGAGGCTGTCATGGACGGCTTCAGAGTCATGCCGATGGAGGAGGCTTGCAGGTACGGCGACCTCTTCATTACAGTCACCGGCTGCCGCGACGTTATCCGCACCGAGCATTTCGACAAAATGAAGGATGGCGTCATCCTCGCGAACAGCGGCCACTTTGACGTCGAGATCGACAAGAAGGCGCTCGCGGAGAAGGCGGTCGAGGTCTGGGAGCGCAAGCCGAACATCACCGGATACCGCATGGAGGACGGTCGCATCCTCAATCTTATGGCTGAGGGCAGGCTCGTCAACCTCGCCGCCGGAAACGGACACCCGGCGGAGATCATGGACATGAGCTTCGCGATTCAGGCGAAGAGCCTAGAGTACCTCGTGAAGAACGCCGGAAAGCTCGAGAAGAAGGTATATCAGGTCCCGCGCGAGATCGACCGCGAGGTCGCCGAGATAAAGCTCGCGTCGCTCGGCGGAGGACTTGACGTTCTGAGCGACGATCAGAAGGCATATCTCGCGAAGGTCGACTGATTGTCCATCCAACCTACGGTTGGAAAATGAATTTTCGGCTCAAACCACACCGTTATTGATTTCAACTCTCTTATCTGATATAATTGAATCAGATGAGGGAGTTGTTCTCATATCATCAGAAAGGAATGGAGAAACATGATAAACGAAAAAATAGCGGAGCTCAGAAAGAGAAAGAACATAACGCAGGAGGAGCTCGCAAGGGCGCTCGGCGTGACGAATCAGGCGGTCTCAAAATGGGAGTCTTCACAGTGCTGCCCGGATATATCCCTGATACCGGAGATAGCGGACTATTTCGGCGTCACGACAGACGAGCTCTTTGGTCATGACGTGAAGGAAGATGAGCCCGCGGACGCCGTCGGGGCGGTCAGAAAGGCTATGGGCTCTCTCCCGGAAAAAGAAGCCTATGACTGCGCGCTGAAGCTGGCGCTTGTGACCCACGCCTCACTTATCTCGCGCCTGATGGCTGATGAGGGCAATCCCGGATTCGATCCGGAGAGCGCAATAGATCACGCGGAGCGCGGCGAGTGGGGAAGCTCGACTGTCGGAACGCCGGAGATATCGACCGTCATGAACGGCGGTACGGTCATCTTCTCTGACAACAAGTGCCGCTTTGCATGCGACAGCCAGATAAAGGACGCTGCCCGTGCCATGCGGCTGTTCTCGGATGAGGATTCTCTGAGAGTGATGATCGCGGTCTTCGACCTGACTTATTCCTCTGATGACAGCTATGTCTCTGTCGGCGAAATATCCGGCAAGAGCAGACTTTGCGAAGAGGATACCGAAAAGGCGCTCGAAAAGCTCGACGCCTTCGTGGAGCGGAAAGCTGACGGGGTGCGCGTCCGTAACGATAAGGCGTTCATCGTACCTCTTCTCTCGCTCATTACGGCGTTCTGATGAGCCTGATGATCTGATAAAATGGATACTGTTGGCGGCGGTCATACCGGAGTGTGGCTGCCGTCCGCTTTTTTTTGACTGTTTCCGGATATTTGCGGGCAAAATATTATCTATCTGTAACAATATCCGGAAAGATTCGCCGAAACCCTTGCAATTCTCCGCCGGTTGGGTTATAATTATTCCGTATAAGTAATTAACGGAGGACGTTTTTTTGAATTTTAATGATATAAAAGACAGGATACGCGCCGCTCTGTCCGATGTCTTCGGAAAAAAAAAGACCGCGGTCGGGACCGGCGACGATATATATGAGCTGACGCCGGTAGAGTGCTCGGAGTCGGAGAATTTCCTGCGCTCGCTGAACGACCTCACGCCAGACGATATCGCGCCCGCGCCGGAAAAGAAGAAAATGTCGGCGTCCGATCTGATAGGCGAGATAATACGCAAGACGATCACGGTCGCCTGCGTCGGAGTGTTTCTGTGGAGCGGCGGGACGCTTGTCAGGAGCTTTGTCGACTACAAGCGCGGCGACGACCTCTACAGCTCGATCGCGGACAATATGTTCGACGGAACCCTCGGCGGCGGCGACCACGCGGTGGCGATGGCGCTGCAATCGAGACAGAGCGCTCCGACAGCCGACTATTACACCGGGCTTTCTTCCGACGGCAGCGAGCTCGAGGAGGAATACGGCACCGGCAGCTACAACGCCGACTTCGAGCGGATGAAGGCGAACATACAGTATCTCCAGACGACGAACCCGGACGTATACGGCTATATCTATGTCCCGGACACGAAGATACAGCTCCCGATCGTGCAGGGGGAGGACAACGATTACTACCTCGATCACGCCTACACAAACGAGTACATGGCGTGCGGCTCGATCTTCGCCGACTACCGCGCGTACAAGAACATGGAGTACAACCGCAACACGGTCCTCTATGGGCACAACATGAACAACGGCACGATGTTCAACAACGTGACGAAGTTCCTCGACGAGGACTTCTTCAACTCGACGAACATCACGATATACACGCTCGACGGGATCTATACCTATGAGCCGTTCGCGATATTCGAGACGATCTCGACCTTCCAGTATTTCAGGATGCGTTTTCAGGACGACGCGGACTTCGTGTCCTTCTGTGAAAAGATGCAGGAGCAGTCGCTGTACAACAAGAACATGAAGTTCACGGGGAGCGACCACATAATAACGCTCTCGACCTGCACGAACAGCTTCACGAGCACCGGGCGCTACGCGCTCCACGCGAAGCTCATAAAGGTGGAGAAGTAATATGGCGGGAGAAGATATACTGCGCTGTCCGGTCTGCGGCGGCGGGATGACGAGAGAGGGGAACAGCCTTTTCTGCCCGAAGCGTCACTGCTTTGACATCGCGAGGAGCGGATACGTGACGCTCACGAGGGCGTCCGGCACCTCCGGCGACGACAGGGACATGGTCCGCTCGCGCACTTCCTTCCTTGACGGGGGAAGCTATGAGCGGTTTTCGGACGTGATAAACTCGACGGTGTCAAGGGCGCTTGAGACGGTAAAAAACGCCGTCGTCATCGACGCCGGGTGCGGAGAGGGATACTATACCGACCGCCTCGCGGTGTCGCTCAGAGCTTCCGGAAGAACCGCGGACGTCATAGGCTTCGACCTGTCAAAGCATGCCTGCGATCACGCCGCGAAGAGGGCGAAGAAGAGCGGCAGCGGCGCGTCCTTCGCCGTTTCGAGCGTATTTGAGATGCCGGTCGTCGACAGGTGCGCCGACGCCGTAATAAGTCTTTTTGCTCCGATTGCCGAGAACGAGTTCGCGAGGGTGCTGAGACCCGGCGGATACCTGATTGTCGGCGCCGCCGGGAGAAGACACCTCTATGAGCTGAAAAGGGCGGTCTACGCTGAGGCGTACGAAAACGATGGCAGACGCGACCTTCCGGAGGGATTCGAAGAGGTGTCGGCGGAGGAGCTGAGCTATTCCTTTAATTGCGGGAGCGAGGCTCTGCGCGCGCTGTTTCTTATGACTCCGTACGCGTTCCGCACGTCGAAGGAGGATATGTCGAAGCTCGACGCGATAGACTCGCTTGACGTGACGGCGGATTTCGATATATTCGTCTACCGGAAAAAATAATATTGACCTTCATGAAAGGTAAAATCAGATGAAAATTTCACTCTGCATACCAATGTACAATGAATCCGGAATAATCGACGCGACACTGCGGACGGTTTCGGAATATATGAAGAAGACCTTCGGGAACCGGGACGGATATGATTACGAGGTGATCTTCTCGGACGACGGCAGCACCGACGGGTGCCGCGCTAAGGTTGAGTCCTTCGGCGACGATCATATACGGACGGTCGGATACGAAACGAACCGCGGAAAGGGCTGCGCGATACGCACCGGCGTCCTCGCCGCCGAAGGGAATATCGTAATCTTCACCGACTGCGACCTCGCGTACGGTCTCGACGTCGTCGCGGAGGCTGTGGAGCGCTTTGAGAAGGACCCGGAGGCTGATATCATAATCGGGTCGAGAAACCTCTCAAAGGACGGCTACGAGGGCTACACGCTGCTCCGGAAGATCGCGTCGAAGACGTATATAAAGTGCCTCGCGCTCGCGGCGGGGTTCAGGCTCAGCGACTCGCAGTGCGGCTTCAAGTGCTTCAGACGGGAGACCGCGCGGAAGATATTCAGCACCTGTGAGGTGGACGGCTTCGCGTTCGATTTCGAGGCGCTTATAAAGGCGAAGAATATGGGCGCTGTGATACGCGAGATGCCGGTCAAGGTCATAAACCACCGCGCGAGCAAGGTCAATGTCTTCCGTGACAGCCTGAAGATGCTCCGAGATGTCCGCGGCATAAAGAAGCGCAACCGCCTGGCGAAGGACAGATGACTGAGATAACCGGGCGCGGAAGACGCGCGAAGGAGCTGTTTCTCTCCGGCTACAACTGCGCTCAGTCGGTCGCGGGCGCTTACGCCGATGTCATCGGGCTTCCTGAAACGCTCGTGCTCAGGCTGTCTCAGCCGTTCGGCGGCGGGATGGGGCGTATGCGCGAGGTTTGCGGGACATTGTCCGGCGCTCTGTTCGTCGTAGCGCAGCTGTATGGCGGTGAAGACCCGTCGACAGATGAGGAGAAGCGCGACGGCAAAGCGAGAGTCTACGCCGTCGTACAGGATATAGCGTCGTCATTCCGCGCGGAGCATGGAACGATAATCTGCCGTGAGCTGCTCGGTATCCGTGAGGCGGAGACGGACCCGCTTCGCCCGTCGGAGCGGACGAGCGAATATTACAGAAAACGCCCGTGCGGCGATATCTGTGCCGAAACGGCGTCGATACTCGAGAGGTACATCGCGTCGCACCAGCCGGTGAGACACCCCGCGAATGGCGCGGACCGGCAAACGGAGATTTTATAAAATGGAGAAACAAGCGGAATTATTCTATTACAACAGCGCGGTGCTGCTCGAGAATCCGTGCTATGACGAAAAGAGAAACGTCGTCTGGGCGATCGAGATACGAAAGGGACGTATCTTCGCGATATCTCCGGAGGACCACTCGTGCGGAACCTACACGATGCCGTCGCTCGTCGGCTGGATAGCTCTGATGCCAGACGGAAGACTCGCCGCGGCGCTTAAGGACGGCGTTTACGCCTTTGACCCGGATAATGGCGAGCTCACTCTTATAGCTCATCCTGAGACCGATACGAGGTTCAGGTACAACGACGGCTGTATCGACCCCGAGGGGCGTATACTCGTCGGAACGAAGGGCGACTCAGAGCCCATGACCGGCATGAGCGGCTGTTTTTCGATATCCCCGGACGGCACAGCGAAGAAGATCATCACCGGCGCCACAACGGCGAACGGCATGGGCTTCTCACCCGACGGCAAAGTCTTCTATTTTATCGACACGCCGTCGGCGAACATCTACGCCTACGATTACGACCACGCGACCGGGGACGTCAGCGAGCGCCGTGTCTTTCACACGGTGACTGACGGCGGGCTGCCGGACGGAATGTGCGTCCTTTCCGACGGGCGTATTTGCGTCGCGGAGTGCGACGGCGGCGGGCGTGTCTGCATTTATTCGCCGGACGGAAAGATCATGGATACGATTTTCCTTCCTGTAAAGGACGTCACTGCCTGCTGCGTCCACGGGAACACCATGTACATAACAACCGCGAAGGCGAAAAAGCCCCGCCCGGACGAACCCACCGCCGGCGGGATGTATATATGCGAGATATAAGGAAACACTGATTTAAGGCTGCTTTCGCGAAAACCCGGGTTATTCAGTGTTTCCATACAAAATATCCCGAAGGGACGCTCCCCTCGGGATATTTTTCCGACTCATTTTCTTCCGGTCTTTTTCAGGTAGTCCTTAAGCGCGAGGACCCAGTCGGTCTGGATTATATCAAAGTTGTCCGCGCTCCAGCCCCAGCCGGAGGCCGGGTCGCCGCAGAGCGCCGCGTCGTCGGTATGTCCGGCTGAGATGACCGCTCTGTAGTCGTAAACTATCGTGTTTATCCAGCAGAGCTTTCTATCGCGGTGTAGCAGTTCGCGGTAGTCGGCTCTTCCGACGTCCTCGTTTTCGTTCCTGAAAAGAAGCTCCGCGCCGACGTAGTTTATATCCCGGTTTTTAAGCATCTCGTGCGTGCCGTTGTCCTTCCATATTACCGGCAGAAACTGGATATCCGACGCGTACTTCTCGATGACAGAGAGGCTCGCCTCGTCCGGCGCGCATTTGAGGACTATCTGGTCCTTCATGTCGTGCCGCGCGATATCCGCGATGATCTCCGTCGGGTTGTCGCCGAATTTGTCGACGTTTATGAAGCATTTGCCTTTCAGGTGTTCGAGCACCTCATCGAGTGTGTTCAGTCCTGTTGTCGTCGGGACGTTGTCGTAGTTCACATAACGGAGCTCGCGGATCTCGTCCGAGTTCATTTTCCGTATGTCGACGCTCTTCCCGAGATGAGCCGGTTCCATGCCGGGATGGAAGATGAACAGCTCGCCGTCTGCGGCTCTGGTCACGTCTATTTCGACCATGTCCGCTCCCTGCGAGAGGGCTATGTCGTAGGCTTTTATGTTGTTGCATGGGATGTTTCCTCCCCATATTCCGCGGTGGGCACAGATTACGGTGTGGTCCGCCGCAGTTTCTCTCAGATCGAATCTCATTTTGCTTTCCTTCTTTCATTGATTCCCTTTACCAATAATTGTATCATTTTGCGCGGCAGATTTCAAGTATAATACGTAATATTTACAATTCTGACATATGACCGGAAGTGTGGAGCAAGAAAAAAGCCCGGGCGGATATCGTCCGGACTTATTTTTGTCTTTTACGCGAGAGCGGCGCCGAGAGCTTCGCACTCGGCGATTCCGTTGTCATCCGGAGCGTCGTTGCAGATAACGCTGTCGCAGGCGAGGATCGCGCCGTCAGCCTTGCAAGCCTCCTCCCAGTTTCTCATCCACTCGCCGTCTCCCCAGCCGTAGGAACCGAAGAGCGCTATCTTCTTGCCATTCAGCTTCGGCTCGCAGGCGGAGAACATCGGCTCGAATTCCTCTTCCTCGAGGACCTCAGCTCCCATTGCCGGGCAGCCGAAAGCTATCGTGTCGAAATTGTCGATCATCGACGCGTCGAATTCAGCGGACGTCATGAGAGTGACCTCCGCGCCCTTCTTCTTCGCTCCCTCCGCGACGGCGTTCGCCATCGTTTCGGTGTTTCCTGTTCCGCTCCAGTATACAACTGCTGTTTTCATAATTGGTATTCCCTTTCTTAGATTATTATAAAAATTTTGTCGGTCACTTCCGACGGGTATTATGAACAACCCATGATGAGTTTATCCATCGATTTTGTCCTGCGGTAGTATTCGCGCATGATGCGCGTGCAGTTACGGTAGGCGTCAAATTTTGACTTCGCGGAGTCGATGTTGCCGTAGACTTTCCACATGCCTGTGCATTTCGGTTTCTCGCCAGAGATGAAGCCTTTGACATCCTCTGACGGATATCCGAGGAAAAGTCCGATCTCGTGCGGAAAAGTCTTGTTTTCGCGCACTCTTTTCGCGAGCTTCGCGATGCAGCGTCCGCCGCTCTCAAGCGGGTATCCGAGCGCGCCGAGTATTTCCTTCGCCAGCGGGTCGTCGAGATCCTCACGGAGCCTTTCCGGGCGGTAGATATACATCAGCGCGCGCTTCTCGTTGAACCTGAGCGGCATCAGCCTGAGCCCGTGCGGCGTCAGGCGGCGGTTCATCCGCGCGGCGAATTCGGAGAGCTCCTCTTTTCCGCCGCACTCTCCCGAGAATAGGCTCCCGGTCTTTATCCCGGCGAGGGTCGGTGACGCGAAGTCGACTATCAGTTCCTCAGACATCCGGTGTGCTCTTCAAGCAGATTCTTCAGAGCCGAGACCGAGCTCGACTGGCTGCGCGCTATGCGGACGTCCTGCCCCTTCGTCTCGCGTATAACAGCGTGCAGCATCTTGTGCGACATTGTCGCCGTGAAGAGGACGATAAGGTCCGGGGAGCCTATCCCGCGGATTCCGTCGCTCATTTTCGCGTATACCTTCGCGTCGCAGTCATATTCCTCGCAGATATCCTTGTAGCGGCGGGTCATGCACTCGTTGCCGCCTATTATCACAACACTCATTTGTTAACTCCTTTTCCTTGAGTTAGCAGTTGCTAACCTGTGGGGATAAACCGAACGCTCACTCCCGCGAGCGTTCTTGTATTGATATTATAGCATATCGGACGGTTGGGTTCAACTCCATACGGACGGAAATCCGCTCCATACGGACGGGTTACGCGCCGGTCGGAATATCCGCCGAGCGGTACTCGTTCGGAGACATCCCGGTCGAGTCGCGGAACGCCTTCGCGAATTTCGACGCGTTGTCGTACCCGACCATTCCGGCGATCTCGAGCACGGTGTGTTCGGTCGAGCGCAGCAGTCCCGCCGCCGCGCGCATCTTCATGTCTCTGGCGAACCTGCCGAAGGAGACGCCGTAGACGGCTCTGAACCCTGTTTTTATCTGCGTCGGGGAGACATGGAACTCACGCGACAGCATATCTATCGTCACGCGCTCATCGAGGTGCTCCGAGATATACGCGCTCATGCTGTCCGCCATCGCTGCCTGTGACCGCGTCGCGGCTCTCGGGTGTATACTGTCGGAGAGGGACGGCACTGTCGAGAGAAAGAGCAAGAGCTCGAGTATCTTGACCTTGAAATACCCGCGCCGGATGCTTTCGGGCACGCTGTAAAGCTCGGAGAATATATGCGCGATCGCGGCGTCCGAGCGCGCCGTGTAGCTCCCGCCGTTCTCGGTGAAACCGCGCATCAGACCCGCCGGGTCGACCTTCACGTCCTCGAGAAAGCAGGAGAGGCACCGTGGAGTTTCCGCGGTATCGATCTCGATAGATATCCCGTGGCAGCTTTCACCGGGAAAGTATACGCCGCGTATGTCCGAGGCGCTGAGGATCGAGAGGTCGCCCGGTGAGAGACAGCATACGCCGCTCCCGGTCTCGAACCCGATCTGCCCCTCAAGACAGTGCTCAATTGTAAACACGGTCCCGCTCCGCTCCGGCGGAACGATGTGCCCGCGCGTGTCGACGTCACGGTAGATCAGGGTGATCCCCGGAAACACGCGGAACGCGCGCAGGGTCACGATTCCGCCGTCGGCGTCCTCTATACGGCTGATTACGCATTCCGCGTCGTTTTCCGACCCGGGACATACGTCCCCGGTGGCGCACGGAGGTATCAACGTGTGGCGGTGATTCATTTCTTCTTTCCGAAGAGCCCGAAGAAACCGCCTTTTTGCTCAATGTCGGAGCGCTCAACGCTCTTCAGCTCGTATCCGGTCTCGTCAATGACACTCTTCAGCTTCGCGTCGTCTATGTCCTTTTCGCTCGAGATGATTGTCTCGCCCTTTGTGTGGGAGGAGGAGACTTTCTTTATGTCGAAATTCTTTCTTATTGCGTCATTGATGTGGGATTCGCACATTCCGCACATCATGCCGTCTATCTTGCAGGTTATACGGAGCATTTTAATATCCTTCTTTCTGGTGTTTTGCGGTATCAGTTTTTCTTGACTATTTTTTCAAGCAGCCCGCGAGCTGCTTTCCTGATAAAACTTAACGCGGTGATTATCGCCGCCGTGATCAGCGCCGAGAATATGATATCTGACGCGGTGCGCATGATCACTGCCCTGCCTTTCCGGCAGTGTCCGGGATTATCGAGTCGAGGCTTTCCTCAGGCATCTCGGCGAGCAGCGCGCAGATCGGCGACAGAGCCTGTCCCTCGTCCGGGAACAGCCCGCCGATCTCGGCGTCAAGCGCCTCATAACAGGAAAGATATTTCTCGGCGAGAGTCAGTCCGTTCGGAGTGAAGGTCGCCCCGCCGTAGTGGTCCTTCCTGACGAGCTCCATTTTCGCGAGACTGACGAGCATCGTATGCGCGCTGGGCTTCGTTATCCCGAGACTCGCGGCGATGTCGGTCCCGCGGACGCTTCCGGAGTCGCCGCCGAGACGCAGGAGGGTGATCAGGTATTTGATGTTTGAAGAGGTCAGGTGTATGTCGCCGTCTGTGCTTTTCTGTCCGGTCAAGGTTTCACACTCCTTTCGGAAGATAAAAACCGGGAGACGCCGGTTCTGACGCCTCCCGTTGTGTATTCCGTGATGTACCGCCGGCAATCAGTTTACTTTTACTGTGGTGGTAAGTCTGGTTGCTTCCTTGTACGGTCTGAAGAGCATATAGATCATGCCCGCGAGCAGCGCGATCGCGACGATGAGTCCGATCACGTTGACGTTCCCGGTGAAGAGTCCGCCGAACTGGTTGATCATGAGGGCGATCACATAAGCGAAGCCGCACTGATAGCCGATAGCGAACCATGTCCACTTCGCGCTGTTCATCTCACGCTTGATGGCGCCGATGGCCGCGAAGCACGGAGCGCACAGCAGGTTGAATACGAGGAACGAGTAAGCGGTGACGCCGGTGAAGGCTGCGGCGATATTCTGGTATACCGTGCCGTCTCCGCCGCCGTAGAGGATGCCGAGCGTGCCGACAATGTTCTCCTTCGCGACAAGACCGGTGATCGAAGCGACAGCTGCCTGCCAGTTGCCCCAGCCGAGAGGCTTGAAGATCCATGCGATGGCGCCGCCGATAGCAGCGAGGATGGACATATCGATCTCGTCGTCGGACAGCATACGGAAGCCGTCAGACGTGAAGCCGAAGTAAGTGGTGAACCAGACGAGGATGGTGGACAGAAGGATGATCGTGCCCGCCTTCTTGATGAAGGACCAGCCGCGCTCCCACATCGAACGGAGAACGTTCAGGAGAGTCGGGACGTGGTACGGCGGGAGCTCCATAACGAACGGAGCCGGATCGCCGGAGAACATCTTGGTCTTCTTGAGGATGATACCGGAGACTATGATAGCCGCCATACCGATGAAGTAAGCGCTGGTCGCGACCCACGCGGAGTTGCCGAAGATAGCGCCCGCGATCATCGAGATGAACGGGACCTTAGCGCCGCAGGGGATGAAGGTGGTGGTCATAATGGTCATACGGCGGTCGCGCTCGTTCTCGATGGTACGGGAAGCCATGATGCCGGGAACGCCGCAGCCGGTGCCGATGAGCATAGGAATGAAGGATTTACCGGAGAGACCGAACTTTCTGAAGATACGGTCAAGGACGAAAGCTATACGAGCCATGTAGCCGCAGGCTTCAAGAGCCGCGAGCAGGAAGAACAGGACGAGCATCTGAGGAACGAATCCGAGGACCGCGCCGACACCGGCGACGATACCGTCAAGGATAAGTCCGGAGAGCCATTCGGGAGCATTTGCCGCCTCAAGACCGTTTCCTATGAGTACCGGTATACCGGGTACCCAGACACCGAAGTTTGCCGGGTCGGGAGCGTCGAAGCCGTTCGTCTCAAAGTAGCTGACGGCGTCGGTGTAGGAGGTCATTATCGTGTCATCCTCGCTGGCGTCAGCGGGAACGGTCGAATAGTAGACGGTCATGTCGGTCTGTGCGAGGGTCTCTTCATCCTCAACAGTGACAGTGCCGGTGGCGTTGTCCGACTCGGGGACATAAGCTTTGATCTCGTCAAGAGCGGCAGCCGCGTCGAAATCGTCAGCCTCGGGGTCAACCTCAACGAAAGCGTTGATCGCGTTGAGAGCGTCGCCGTATTCGCCGTCGGCGTCCTCATAAGCGCCGGAGCCGATGCCGAACAGGTGCCAGCCGTCTCCGAACAGTCCGTCGTTCGCCCAGTCTGTAGCCGCGGAACCGACAGTCATCATCGAGATGTAGTAAACGAGGAACATGACGACGATGAAGATCGGGAGACCGAGCCAGCGGTTGGTGACGACACGGTCGATCTTATCGGAGGTCGAGAGCTTCCCGGCGTCCTTCTTCTTGTAGCACGCCTTGATTATCGAGGCGATATATATGTATCTCTCGTTGGTGATGATCGACTCGGAGTCGTCGTCGAGCTCTTCCTCGACCGCCTTTATGTCGTTCTCGATGTGGTCGAGAACCGACTTGTCGAGCTTCAGCTGAGATATGGCCTTGTCGTCGCGCTCGAAGATCTTTATCGCGTACCAGCGTTGACGCTCTTCGGGTAGATTGTGGAGGGCAGCCTCCTCGATGTGCGCGATCGTGTGCTCGACCGGTCCGGAGAAGCTGTGCTGCGGGATGGTCTTCGTGTTCTTCGCGGCGTCTATAGCGGCGTCTGCTGCCTCCATGATGCCCTCTTCCTTAAGAGCGGAGATCTCGACGATCTTGCAGCCGAGCTCGCGGGAGAGCTCCTGAATGTTGATTTTATCGCCTCTCTTGCGGACGATATCCATCATGTTTATCGCGATGACGACCGGAATGCCGAGCTCAACGAGCTGAGTCGTGAGGTAGAGGTTTCTCTCGAGGTTCGTACCGTCGATGATATTGAGTATAGCGTCGGGACGCTCGCCGATGAGGTAATTTCTCGCGACGACCTCCTCAAGTGTGTACGGGGAGAGCGAATAGATGCCGGGGAGGTCGGTGATGATGACTCCCTCGTGCTTTTTCAGCTTACCTTCCTTTTTTTCGACCGTTACGCCGGGCCAGTTACCGACGAACTGATTCGAACCGGTAAGCGCGTTGAACAGTGTGGTTTTGCCACAGTTCGGGTTGCCCGCGAGGGCTATGCGGATATCCATTTCAAATCCTTCTTTCATGTAAATTGACAGTGGCTTTCGCCGCGGCGAAAGCTTCCTTAGCTTCCCTTTTGTGACTTGGTTGGCGGAGCCAAATCGCGGTCTGTGACCGCGATAAAGTCACAAAAGACTTGGTCGAAAACTTGTTTTCGACCTTTCGTCTGCCATTCCGTTAGTTCTTGCTAACCGGATGGCTTAAGCTCATTGTGAACGGGCGGCTCAGGGCTCTGCCTGCCGATCCCGCTTTCTGACTTGGAATATTGTTATTCTATCTCGATCATGTCTGCGTCCGCCTTGCGGAGCGAGAGCTCGTAGCCGCGGACGGTGACTTCAATCGGGTCTCCGAGCGGCGCGACCTTGCGGATGTATATTTCAGTTCCGCGTGTGATGCCCATGTCCATTATTCTGCGCTTGATAGCGCCCTCGCCGTGGAGCTTCACGACCTTTACGGTCTCGCCTATCTTTGCCTGCTTGAGAGTTTTCATTTTGCGTTCTGCCTCCTTATTATAGAAATAAATTATATCATTATTTTCTGCGCCATCTCTTTGCTGACGGCGACACGGGCTTCCTTCACGTTCACGATGAGGTTCCCGCCGATCTCGCATACGACGCTGACGTTTCCGCCGACGACGAAGCCGAGGTTTTCAAGATGCTTCTTCGTCTCGGGCGAACCGCCGATCTTCTTGATTATGTAGGTTTCCTCAGGGGTTCCGAGGATAAGCGGCATCATTTCTTTTTTCTTCCTTTCTCAGGAGCCCTTGATTAGCTCGCGCTAACCATATGGCTTCAAAATAGATTAGCTTCCGCTAAAATTAGCACCCGCTAACCGTATAATATTATATTCCAACCGAGCCGGTTTGTCAAGGGTTTTCCGGCAAAAAATCAAGGTTTGTAGGACATCACAGCAAGTTAGTCAAGACTAACCGCCTGATTGTGGATTTTGCCGATTTGTGGACACGCACCGGCGTTTGGTGTCGTGAGCGCGTGAGTTTTATATATTCAGCGAAGAAACAATGAACTCAGTGTGTAATTTCGCGTTCGCGTACAGAAAAGCGGACGCTCCTGTCTGAAGCGTCCGCCGCCATATTCAGTTTTCCGATTTATGCTCCGACGGGGTCTGATCCTTGCATTCGGGCGTTGGCGTTTCCGCCGCGCCGTCTGTGTCATCGTCAGGGTTCTCGGGAATGTCGTCCGGATCCGGCAGGGCGTCGTCCATGTCGAAGTAGATGTCGTCCGGAACTCTCGCCCCGGCGCGGAACTCTATCACCGGTCTCCTTCTGCGGATCACGAAGTCCGCCGCCAGAACGATGAGGAACACCGCGAGGGATGAGAGCGAGATTATAAGTCCGTATTTCACGCACCACGGCCAGTATACCATCCGGACCGTGTGCTCACCCGGCTCGAGGTCGACAGCGGTGAGAGCGCCGAGCGTCTCATAGGATTCGGTCTCAACGCCGTCGATATAGATATGCCAGCCCTTGTCATACGGTATCGTCAGAAGGAATGTCGAGCGCTCCTCGGTCGCGGTTATCTTACCGTCAAAGGTCGAATCTGTGAAGGAGGTGATATCGAATCCCTGTTTCTGAAGCTCAGGCATGATCTCCTCGAAGAGCTCGTCGTCGAGGTACCAGAAATAGTCGGTTCCGTTCGCGATATATAGGTCGTCCTTCTCGAGCGAGAGCGACACGATCAGCTCCTCGCCGGCGGGACGCTTTCCGAGCGAGACTATGCGGCAGGTCTCGTTCGTGAAGTACTCGGAGACGTCGGCGCCGTTCACCTTGAGCTTCGCGTCGCGGCGGTAGTCGCTCGGGAAGTAGACGAATATCTCGCGGTCGTTCACCGGAGTGAAGGTGAATATGATCTTTCCGGCGCGGGAGGTGTTGTTCTTGGAGTATTTCTTGTGGCCTGTGACATAGGCGAGGTCGACGTTCTCGGTCGTCGGCTTCAGGTTCTTGTATGCCTTGAAGAGCTCGATCTTCTCGTCGCTTCCGAGCATCTTTGTTACAAGGTCGTTCATGCGGTCGAATGGCGATTCCTCTTTTTCCATGTCGTATTCCGCGACGGAGGAATTCACCATGTAGCCGAGCGACTGCGCGTAATCGTTCTTGTAGATGACAGTTTCGTTTTTCTCATCGTGGTATATCGGCTCGCCGTAGACGTCGTTCATCTCCTTCGTGTCGAGGGTCATTATATATTTTATCCCGAGAAGGCTGTCCGCGACCGGCGTGCCGCCGAGGTATTTCGACCAGTGGGATTTCGACGAGTAGCCCATCTGCTCGAGGAATTTGATCTGCGCGGTGTTCAGCGTCGAGGTCGAGTTCGACAGACCGCGGATGTTCAGCGCGAAATTGTCGTTGGTCTTGCGGTGCTCGGTTTTCTCGGCGCGGTAGAACGAGGTGTCGTTCTCGTTCATCCACTCCGCGATCGGGCTCCACTTCTTCATGAAATTGACGTATGACGCGCGGGAGCTGTAGTGTACGTCCGAGTCGAGAGAGACGCACTCGGCGAGACCGTTGCAGAACATCTCGAGGACGACGAAGACGCAGAGTATGGTCTTAATCGACCCGTCTAGCCAGTTGTGGTTGCATCCGGCGAGGAGTATCATGTACGCCGCGATGATCGCGATAGAGAACCAGACCGAGGTGAGGTCTGGCGTGTTCTCGTAGTCGAGTTTCTGAATCACGCAGATGAGGAGTCCGAGGACAGCTCCGACACCGAGAACGAGCTTTATGTCGATCTCACGTATATACTCGAATGTCCGGTATGCCATGACTATGATGACAAAGCAGAAGATGAAGCTGTAGCGGTAGTTGAGCCAGTTCGGTCTCTGGAACCCGTGCCAGACGAGGTCTATCGTCGTCGAGTTGAAGCTGAACACGAAGAAGCCCATCAGCGCGCCGTAGGCGATCTTTTGTCTCGGCGTGATCTGCCGTATCATGAAGAACACGGGCAGGAGTATCGTCGTCAGCGTTCCGGAGAAGACGAACGGCCAGCCCTCGGGTCTGACTGTGTCATATGAGCCGGGGAACATCTTCGAGAGAAGGTCGAGGAAATCGAACTTCTGCGCGAAGCTGAAATTCGGGTTCGAGAAGGTGGTCTTTCCGAAGGTCAGCGAGTAGTACGCAGGAAGTATCATTATCGACGCCATGCCGACCGCGAGGGCGGAGAAGACCGCCATGCGTCCGAGCGTCTTTATGAAGTGCGCTCTCTCGCCGAGCGGGTTGCGCTCGGAAGACGTGCAGAGACAGTAGTAGAAGAAGAAATACGCCGCGGTCGCGATGCAGACCATGTAGCCGATATAATAGTTCGAGAGCACGGCGACGGTGAGGGTTATCGTGTAGAGCCGGAATTTTTTGTATTTGATGAGCGATTCGACACCGAGGAAAATTAGCGGCAGGAAGAGCAGGCAGTCGATCCACATCGTGTTGTGCTGCATGACGACCGCGTAGGAGGTCAGCGCGTACATCACCGAGAAGATGACCTCGGATATCTTCGACACCGGGTGTGACTTGTGCAGGTAGAAGCACATATTCATTCCGGAGAGACCGCATTTGAGGAGCAGTATGACATACAGCGCCTCAGTGATCATTCCTTCCGGAAACAGCGCGACAATGAACGAGAACGGGCTCGCGAGATAGTACGCGAAGATACCGAGGAATTCACCTCCGAGCGCGCGCTCGAAGGAGTAGAGTATTCCCTGCTCGCCGTGCAGGATGTCTCTCAGCGCCTCGAAGTAATATACATATTGTCCGTTGAGATCGAGTACGAGTACGGAGCTCTTGCCGAACGGCCAGACCTCCATCGCGACATATATGAGCGCCATTATGAGAACTGGCAGGATGAACGCCATCCAGAGGTGCCCCATCCCGGCAAATGGCGCCGTCACCCGTGCGAAAAAGTCCCGCACGCCGGATATCACCCGTCGCGCCGGTTCGTTTTTATTAATGCCGGAGGGCGAGGGGGAACCTCCGGGAACGGTTATCTCGTTGTCCATATCAGATTCGCCACGGCGGAGCGTGACGGATGTCTCCTTTCGTCATGGGCGGAGCCGTCATGGAAACGGCGTCCGTTTTTTGCTTTAATATTTGACGCGCGGAACGGCAAAAAGTTCCGTAGCGCGTTACGGCTGCGCGTCCGCTTTTTCGGGGCGGATTATCTTCTTTATGTTCTTCTCGAGCTTGATGCGCGGAATCGTGAGATCCCGCCCGCAATTTTCACAGACCATGCGTATATCGCTCCCGACCCGCAGCACACGGAATCGCGTGCTCTTCGGCGAGCAGGGGTGGTTCTTCTTCATCTCAAGTATGTCTCCGACCTCTATTTGTGGGATCTCAGGCATTGTCCGGCGTCCTTTCCTTGTCGTTTTCTATATTATAGCATATTTTTCCCGGTTTGTACAGCACCGGAGCGAAATTTAAGACGAAATTTTTTCCGGATACTTTCCGGCATAAGAAAAGAGACCGCCGCGCGTCGCGCGGCAGCCCCTTTATACGGATATATTATTCGAACATCGACATGAAATCGTCGAGCGCGCCGTTCATCTTCGACTCAATCTTCGCGTAAGAGGACGCGTAGGGCTTATCGTTGAATATCGCGTTGTTGACCACTCCGAGGGAGTTCCCGAAGTTGTAGATGCCGTTGAAATCAATGTAGGTCGTGTCAAAGATCAGATCGAGCATCGCGATGCTGTCATCGTTTCTGAGTGCCTTGCCCTTGAGGGTGATGTCGATGACAGCCGGTCTGACGTCGCGGACCGTCATGTACTCGAGCACCTCGGTGATGAAGCCGGTCATCTCCTTGTCCTCCTGAACAATCGGAGCGGCGATGAACGCCTTCACCCACGGGTTGAGGAAGGAGACGTAGCTTTCCTGCTCAGCGCTGTATTTCGGCATCGGGTAGATGACATAGTCGCTCTCCATGTCACGGAAGCGGCGGAGCGACGACTCGACATAGTGTATCGCGAAGAGCGACTTGTCGAGCTTGAAGTTTTTGTCGAAGAGGTTCGTGTTGTCGCCCGCGTTGTCGATCAGCTGGAACTCGCTTGCGAGCTTGTCGATTATTGACACCACGTTCTGCGTGCCGAGGTTGACGGTGAGCTTTCCGGTGTCCGGATCGGTGTCACAGAGGTGTACTCCGCAGGAGGTGAGAAGAAGGTTCGAGGTGAGGGTGTTTGCCTCGAGAACAAGTCCGTAGAAATCGTTGACACAGTCCATCTTGCCGTCGTTGTTGAGGTCGAGGTCCATGTCCTTCGTGATGCTGTATAGCTCATCTATCGTCCACGTGCCGTCGTAGACCTTTTTGTAGAGCGCGTTCTCGTCGACGCCGTACTTTTCAGCGAGGTTGGTGTTCATATAGACGCAGCCCGCGCCGATGAAGGAGTTGATCGCGAGGTCGCCGGAGGTGTAGAACATTTTGCCGTTGTACTGAAGATTTTTATAGGTGAGGCTGCTCCACCACTCCTTATCGAGCTGGAGGTATGGCAGGTCGAGCAGGTTCATGAGGCTGCCCTGAGTGAACACGGAGGACATTCCGCTCGTTCCTTCGCAGAGCGCGTCGATATAGATGTTTCCGATGAAGTCGCCGGCGAGCCCCGCGTTTGTCACCATCTTGTCGGTGTTGTCCGGGTCGGCGGCGGGGTAGTCGATGACGACGTTGTATCTCTTCTCGACCGTCTTGTCGCGGTTGTACTGCTCGTCGTTGAGGACCTCACCGGTGATTTCGCCCGACTGCATATTGAGTATCGAGATAAGGTTGTTCGGCGCGGCGATTATTGTGTAGGTTTTGCCGCCGAAATCCTTCTCGCCGAGCGTGTCGATATAGTCGGTTGTCGCCGCCGCGTCGGTTGTCGTGTCATTTGCCGCTGTGGTGTCGGTATCGTTTCCGCCGCTGCTGCCGCAGGAGCCAATCGAGAGGAGCATCGCCGCGAGGATGATTATTGCCGGAATTCGTTTTTTCATTTTTTCTGATCCCCATTCTTTAGTTTTCATCCGTGTGTCATAAAGACACGTTAAAAATAATTATACCACAGCCGCACAGAAATGTCAATTATTTGAGCTGAATTTCAGATGACTTTATATGGGATTTTTACATAGATGAAGAACTTTTCGCACCGTCGAGCTCTCTGTAAGTCCGCGCG
>ENA-ORIC01000124-ORIC01000124.1-human-gut-metagenome-genome-assembly--contig:-NODE-124-length-107277-cov-4.263647_pt1 | contig 107277 bp, 96 predicted proteins | sample MGYA00243023_ERZ508732 | MGnify/ENA primary metagenome ERZ508732 (study PRJEB26277, sample SAMN04329767) | human gut metagenome | biome: human-associated habitat | host: Homo sapiens | place: USA... | reverse complement strand
GCCGAACGGCGACGGATGAGGGGCAGTCAGACAGCGAACAGTTTGTTATAAACCGTTCGAAATCAGAATTCCGCCTCATCCCCCGGCTTCCCCTTGCCTGAAAGAAATTGTCAGCCGATTCTCGGCTTCCCCTTGGGGGGAAGCTGTCTGCGAAGCAGACTGAAGAGGACTTATCTTTCAAATCCTGCCCCACATGGCAACTCCCGCAACAAGTATTACAAAAGAACGGCATATCAAAAAAATCCGCGCCGTCTTTTCCCTTATTCCATTCACTCGGTTTTCCGAAGCGAAGTGAGGCTTTTCTGATGTTACATGCACTCAAAGAAAAATTCAAAGAGAGTTTATCCTCGGTATTGCCGGTGGCGCTTATCGTCGCAATTTTAGCGGCGACGGTTGCCCCCGTCGAATCGGGGATTTTTTTGTCGTTCTGCGCAGGCGTTCTGCTGCTTGTTCTCGGCATGGGGCTGTTCACGCTGGGCGCCGATTCCTCCATGCTGGAAATCGGCAAAAAGGCGGGCGCGAAACTTACGGAAAGCAAAAAAATCTGGCTTATCGCGTTTGTCAGTTTCGTTATCGGCGTTATCGTAACGGTGGCGGAGCCGGATTTGCAGATTCTCGCCGCGCAGGTAGAAGGCATTAAACCGATGCTTTTAATTCTTTCCGTCGCCGCGGGCGTGGGCATTTTTCTGACGGCGGCGATGCTGAGAATCGTTTTCGGTATTTCCTTTAAAATCATGCTCGCCGTGCTGTACCCGCTGGTATTCGTGCTTGCGCTGTGCTTTGTGGATAAAAGTTTCTGGGCGCTTTCGTTCGACGCGGGCGGCGTTACCACGGGCCCGATGACGGTGCCGTTCATCATGGCGCTCGGCGTGGGCGTGGCGGCGATACATAAAGGCAAAAAAGGCAACGATTCGTTCGGGCTCGTCGCGCTGTCCAGCATCGGTCCCGTCATCATTCTCGGCATGCTTTTCGAAGTGAGCGGAAAAGATCTCGGCGCCTCGGTGGTCGCGCCGGAAACCACGCGCAACGTTCTGAAAGATTACGGCGCGGGGTTTGCGGAATATTTAAAGGAAGTAGGGCTGGCGCTCTCGCCCATCGCGGCGTTTTTCCTGTTGTTCCAGCTGTTTACGCGCGCCTTTACGAAGCGTCAGGCAATCAAAGTGGGCGTAGGGCTTATATACACGTTCGTCGGGCTCACGCTGTTTCTCACGGGCGCCAACGTCGGTTTCATGCCCGTCGGCGCAAAGATGGGCGAAACGCTCGCAAAAATCGCGGACGGCTGGTTGCTCGTCCCCGTCGGCGCAATCATCGGCTATTTCATTGTGGCGGCGGAACCTGCCGTGTATGTGCTCAATAAAGAAGTGGAACATACCAGCGCGGGCGCCGTTTCGGCAAAGGCGATGAACCGCGGACTCTGCGCGGGCGTGTCGTTCGCCGTGGCGCTGGCATTTTTCCGTATCATCGCGGGCTTCAACATCATGTGGGTGCTGGTGCCGGGCTATGCCGTCGCGCTGATTTTAATGATATTCTGTCCGTCGATGTTCACGGGCATCGCGTTCGATTCGGGCGGCGTGGCAAGCGGCGCCATGGTGTCCTCGTTCGTGCTGCCCATGGCAAAGGGCGCCTGCGAAATTCTCGCGCCGGGGCAGACGATGACGCTCGCGTTCGGCTCGGTCGCGCTCGTCGCGCTCGCGCCGCTCATCTCCATCCAGATACTCGGCGTAACAGACAAACGCAAAACGGCGATTTATAAACGCACGTTTTTAAGCGAAGAGGATACCTTCCTCAATTTCGAAGTGGATTGACGGGGAAACGACTATGGAAAAAGGCAAAACGGTATTAAAAAAACTGCAATCGAAGAAGTCCGCGCGGGCGGCGGAACGCACGGGAAACGGCGCGGCGGAACGCGGCGGCAATTTAAAAGCGCTCGTCGGAATTTTATCCCTGCGCGACGCGGAAAAGCTCACGGAGCTCATCAATGCGTCCTGCGCGGCGCTTTCTTACGAAGCGGACGCGAAAGGCACCGCGCGCAGCTCGGTTCTCGATTATCTGGGCTTGGGCGAAACGGATAAAAAAATCGTGGTATCTCTGTTTCCGGAACGCGCGGAAAAAGCGGTGCTCGAAGAAATCCGCGAAAACATGTCGCTGTATCTGGCGGGAAAAGGAATCTGCTTCACGGTGCCGCTTACGGGTGCGTCGGCAATCGTGGCGAACGCTTTGAAAAAAAGCGTTTCCGATACGGAAAAAAACGGAGGTAAAAAAGTGAAAAAGCAAAGAGAGTATACGCTCATCGTAACCGCAATGCAAAAGGGTTTTGCCGAAGAGGCGATGGAAGCCGCGCGCACGGCGGGCGCCGCGGGCGGCACGGTACTCACGGCGGCAACGCTCGGCGATAAAAAGGCGGAACAGCTTATCGGCGTAACGCTGCAGAAAGAAACGGACGTTTTGCTGATTCTTGCCAAAAACGACGGCAAAGACGCGATTACCGAAGCGATTTTGAAAAAAGTCGGCTTAAAAACGGACGGCGGCGGCGTCGTTTTCACGCTTCCCGTCGATAATCTCGTCGGCGTGGGAGGCGTCGGGCTGCGTTCTCCCGAAAAACCCGCGGAAGAAGAAAAAACCGCGGAAGAAGACGAAACCGCGGATGCGGAATAAGACGAATATCCCGAAAAAAACAAAAGCCGAACGGAAATTGTGTCGAAAAAGTTTACAATAAGTGAAAAAAAATCACAAAAAAAAGTTTTTTTCTTTTTTTTTCGGGCTTGCGTTTGACAATTCCGAAGAAGTGTGGTATAGTGTAGACAAGCTCGTGAGGGCAAACAAAATTCCATAACGTAAAAGCCGATATATGTTCCCTGAAGTGGTGGGAATGTCTCTACCGCAGTACCCGAAAACCAACTGCGACTATCGAGCAGTTTTTTCCTTTTTCTTTTTTTTCGTAAAGGAAAGGGGAGAAACGGTATTGGCGAAGAAAACCGTGTTTTCTCGCCTTTTATTTTTTTGCAGGCTCGGAAAAGCAGGCGGCTGAAAAAAACGTCGGGATCACGAAGGAGAGGGTTTTACGAAATGAAAGCGTTGGAAGAAAAAATACTCAAAGAAGGGCAGGTGCTCCCGGGCAACGTCCTGAAAGTCGGTTCGTTTCTCAATCAGCAGGTAGACGCGGTATTTTTAAAAGAAATGGCGAAAGAAACGCGCCGCCTGTTTTCAGGCGAGCGCATCACGAAAGTGCTCACGGTAGAAGCTTCCGGCATCGCGTTCGCCACGGCGGTGGCAATGGAACTGGGCGTGCCCATGGTCTTTGCGAAGAAGCATCCTTCCGCAAACGTATCGGGCGAGCAGTACAGCGCGGCGGTATATTCCTACACGCACAAACAAACCTACAACGTGGCGGTAACGAAAGATTATCTTTCTGCTGCCGACAGAGTGCTTATTACCGACGATTTTCTTGCCGGCGGCAACGCTTTGAAAGGGTTAATCGATATAGCGAATCAGGCGGGCGCCGAGGTTGTGGGGTGCTGCGCGGAGATTGAAAAGGGTTTTCAAGGCGGCGGCGACGAGCTGCGCGCGAAGGGCTATAAAGTGGAATCCCTTGCAATCATCGAAAGTATGAACGAAAGCGAAATTTCGTTCAGAAAATAAAAACGTATTAAATTTTTTAGCCTGCGGCGAAAAAACGTCCGGGCAAAGGAGAAAAAATCTATGAAGAAACTTGTATCTCTGGCTCTTTCGGCTGTGATGGCATGCGGCGTTACCGCCGCGCTTGCGGGATGCGGCGAGGAAAAATCCTCTTTCGAAAAGGTAAACAAAGCGGACCTCAAAATCGGTCTTATCACGCTTCACGATACCTCTTCCACGTACGATAAGAACTTCATCGACGCGATGTACGAAGCGGCTGAAAACAAAGGTCTTACGAAAGAACAGGTACTTCTTGTAACCGGCGTCGCCGAAAACGAAGCTTGCTACAATGAGGCGAAAAAACTTGCTTCGCAGGGCTGCCAGGCAATCTTCGCCGATTCCTTCGGGCACGAAGATTTCATGATTCAGGCCGCGCAGGAATATTCGAACGTCCGTTTCTGCCACGCTACCGGCACGAAAGCGCACACGCTTGATATGAAGAACTTCTCCAATGCATTCGCTTCCATTTACGAAGGCAGATACCTTGCCGGTATCGCCGCAGGCATGAAGCTCAACGAAATCGGTTCTACCGCTGCCGATCACGTAATGGGTTACGTAGGCGCGTTCCCTTACGCCGAAGTCGTTTCCGGTTACACCTCTTTCTATCTCGGCGCTAAATCCGTTTGCTCCGACGTTACCATGAAGGTTCGTTACACCGGTTCCTGGTACGATACCGATATCGAACACGATACCGCCGAAACGCTGATTAAGAAAGACGGCTGCAAGCTGATTTCCCAGCACGCCGATTCTTACGGCGCTCCCAACGCCTGCGAAGAAAACAAAGTGCCCAACGTTTCCTACAACGGCAGCACCAAAGCGCAGGGCCCCAACAGCTACATCATTTCTTCCAGAATCAACTGGGCTCCTTATTTCGAATACATGATCGACTGCACGATGAACGGCGAAAGAATCGACGCCGACTGGACGGGCACGATCGCTACCGGTTCGGTAGAGCTCATCGACCTCAACACTTCCGTTGCGGCGAAAGGCACGCAGGAGGCGATTGACGCGGCTAAGAAAGAACTTGAAAACGGTACCCGTTTCGTATTTGCCGACTTCACTTATGGCGGCGGCAAGACTCTTACGGCAGACCTCCTTGCGGACGTTAATACGGACGATAAGTACACTCCCGATACGAAGATTGTGGAAGAAAAGAACGGCAAGCTGGTATTCATGGAATCCAAGTTCCGCGCCGCTCCTTACTTCGAATTGAGAGTAGACGGCATCACCGAACTTCAGAAGGACGCTAACTAATCTGAAAAAATATCGAACATAAAGGAAAGGGCGGAGATCTTCTCCGCCTTATCCTGCTTTTTTAAATGATTTTTTTCTGTCCGTCTTATCGGATAGGCTCAACGGAGGTAGCGCGTGGAAAGAGAAATTGCGCTGGAAATGAGAGGCGTTTCGAAGTATTTCGGAAGCGTCGTGGCAAATAAAAACGTAAATCTCAAAGTGTATAAAGGAGAGATTTTAGCCGTGCTCGGCGAAAACGGCAGCGGTAAAACCACTCTGATGAACATGATTTCGGGCATTTATTTCCCGGATGAAGGGCAAACGTTCGTCGACGGCGAAGAGGCGGTCATCCGCTCCCCGCAGGACGCGTTCGCGTATAAAATCGGCATGATTCACCAGCATTTCAAACTGGTGGACGTATTCACCGCCGCGCAGAACATCGTTCTCGGCGAGAAAAACGAACCGAAACCCGTAGACGATAAAAAGAACGCTTTTTCGAAGTTTTTCGCGAAAATCGGCAGAAAAATGGAAAGCGGCTTGTACAAAAAAAAGGAAGTCGCCGCGCAGGTGAAAGAAATCGCCGATAAGTACGGCTTCGAAATCGATCCCAATAAAAAAATTTACAATATGTCCGTCTCGGAAAAACAGACGGTGGAAATCGTAAAGGTGTTATACCGCGGCGCCAACGTGCTCATTCTGGACGAGCCCACCGCCGTTTTAACCCCGCAGGAAACGGAAAAACTGTTCGCCGTGCTCCGTAAAATGAAAGAGGACGGCAAGTCCATCATCATCATTACCCACAAACTCAACGAAGTGCTTGCCGTATCCGATCGCGTGGCGATTTTAAGAAAGGGCGAATCCGTGGGCGAAATCGCTACGAAAGACGCCGACGAAAACAAACTCACCGAATTGATGGTGGGCAAGAAAGTGGCGCTCAATATCGAACGCAGCACGCCCGAAAATTGCGAGGACAGGCTGGAAATCAAAGGTCTGAATGTAAAGAGCCACGACGGCGTAAAGGTACTGGATAACGTTTCGTTCACGGCAAAATCGGGCGAAATTCTCGGTATCGCGGGCATTGCGGGCAGCGGGCAGAAAGAACTGCTGGAAGCCATCGCCGGCTTGCAGAAGCTGGAAAGCGGCGATATGATTTTCCACAACCCCAAAAAGGATAAGCCCGTAACGTTCTTCCACAAAGATCTGCACCGCGTGAAAGAGCTGGCGAAAGAGGGCGCGTTCCGCTACGAAAACGGCGAAACCGTCGATTTTACGGGCAAAACGGATAAAGAAATCAAAGAACTCGTCAACGCGGGAAAAGTGCTTTTCAAAGAGGACGAAATCATCGATCTGAAAGATAAAACGCCTCTGCAAATCCGCGAACTGGGCATCCGCCTTTCGTTCGTTCCCGAAGATCGCCTCGGCATGGGGCTCGTCGGCAATATGGACATCGTGGATAACATGATGCTCAGAAGTTACCGCAAGGGCAATTCCGTGTTCCTCGATCGCAGCAAACCGGGAAAACTGGCGGACGAAATCATCGAAGAACTGGAAGTGGTTACGCCCTCGGCGCATACGCCCGTAAGAAGGCTTTCGGGCGGCAACGTGCAGAAGGTGCTTGTCGGGCGCGAAATCGCTTCCGCGCCGAAAGTTTTAATGGCGGCGTACCCCGTACGCGGACTCGACATCAATTCGTCGTATACCATCTATAATCTTTTAAACAAGCAGAAAGAAAACGGCGCGGCGGTCATTTTCGTCGGCGAAGATCTCGACGTGCTCATCGAACTGTGCGATCGGATTCTCGTCATCGGTTCCGGCAAGGTTACGGGCGTCGTAGACGGCAGAACCGCAAACAAGAGCGAAATCGGTCTGCTGATGGTAAAAACGGAATCCGCCGGAAACGGCGACGGCGTGAAGGAGGCTGTCAATGACTGAATCGACAACGAAGAAAGTAAAAGAACCGCTGTTTCATATCACGAAGCGCGCGTCGATGCCGTTCTGGAAAGCGGCGGGAATCCGCGTCCTTTCCGTGCTTTCCGCGGTGATTATCTGCAGCGTCATGAGCACGATTTTAATCGGACGCAACCCGTTCGCTATTTTCGGATCGTTCGTAAAGGGCATTTTCATCGATCCGTGGACGCTTCTTCAGGATACCGCTTTGCTGCTTGCGTTCGGGCTTGCCATCGTTCCCGCGTTCCGTATGAAATACTGGAACATGGGCGCCAACGGTCAGGTGCTGATGGGCTGCCTTGCGGCAATTTATTGCATGATCAACGTGCCGGATGAAGTGCCGGGGGGCGTGGTGATTATCATCATGCTGCTTGCGGCAATCGCCGTCAGCGTTCTCTGGGCGGCGATTCCCGCAATTTTCAAAGCGCTGTTCAACACCAACGAAACGCTGTTCACGCTGATGATGAACTACATCGCCGCGGGGCTGGTAAACCACTTCTGCTATAAGCAGACGAAGTATCAGAAAATCAATATCGGTATCGTCAATCTGATGAGCAAGCGCGCCTGGCTGCCGCAACTCGGCAACAAATATCTGCTGCCCATTCTGATTGTCGCGCTGATGACGGCGTTCGTGTTCGTGTACATGAAGTACAGCAAGCACGGCTACGAAATCGAGGTGGTGGGCGAAAGCGCCAACACGGCGAAATACGTGGGAATCAACGTAAAAAAAGTAATCATCCGTACGCTGGTGTTATCGGGCGCCATCTGCGGCGTTATCGGCTTTTTGTACGCCGGCGCCATTTCCCACACGGTATCGGAAAAAACGGCTACGCTCGGTTTCACCGCCATTCTTATCGCGTGGCTCGGCAAATTCAATCCGCTGATTATGATCGGCACGGCGCTGTTCGTGGTGGTCATGCAGACGGGCACGGGGCAGATCAATACGGATTTCTCTCTCGGCAGCACCGATTTTTCCAATATGATTATCGGTATCGTGTTCTTCTTCGTCATCGGCTGCGAATTTTTCATCACCTATTCCATCAAAGCGGCGGGCGGCTGGAAAGAATTTACCGCGAAAGCGGGAAAATTTTTCAAACGCAAAAAAACGGCTGAAACGACGCAGGGCGCCGGCGAAGCCGCAAACGAAACGGATCGGCAGACGGAGGACGAAAAGAAATGATTATCAGTTTACTTGTAAAAGCCATTCGCATGGGCACCATTTTCCTTTTCGGCAGCACGGGCGAAACGGTCATGGAAAAATCGGGGCATCTGAATCTCGGTATTCCGGGCATCATGTGCATGGGCGCGTTCGGCGGCTGCTGGGGCGTATCCGTTTATATGTCGGCGATCGGCGACGGCACGCCCGTGGGATTCTTTCTGGTGCTTACGGCGCTGTTGTTTTCGGCGCTCGTGTCATCGTTCGGCGCGTTGATTTATGCGTTCCTTACGGTTACGCTCCGCGCCAACCAGAACGTAACGGGGCTTGCGCTCACCACGTTCGGCGTAGGTTTTATGAAGTTCTTCGGCACAAGAATCAATTCGGATTACCTCATCCGCGCGCACAAGAGCTTCAAAAATTTATTTACGTTTTCGGATAAGCTCGGTTCGTTCGGCGAAATCTTTTTCTCGCACGGCGTCATGGTATATCTTTCCATTTTCCTCGCGCTGTTTGTGTGGTACTACCTGTTCAAAACAAGAAAAGGGTTGCAACTTCGCGCCATCGGCGAAAATCCCGCCACGGCGGACGCCGTAGGCATCAACGTGGAAAAGTACAAATACCTTTCCATTATCGCGGGGTGCGTCATTGCCGGCTTCGGCGGCTTGTATTACGTCATGGATAAGTCGAACGGCACAACGTTTGTGGAAGCGCCCATCGAATCGTTCGGCTGGCTTGCCGTCGCGCTTGTTATCTTCACGTTGTGGAAGCCGAACTACGCCATTCTCGGTTCGATTATTTTCGGCGCGTTGTCCGTGGCGTCCAGCGTGTTTACCATTCCGCTGAAGATGATTAAACTCTTCGACGTGGTGCCTTACGTCGTAACGGTGCTTGTGCTTATCGTTACCAGCGTAATGGACAGCAAGGAAAATCAACCGCCCGCGGCACTGGGACTTGCCTACTTCCGCGAAGATCGTTAAAAACCGATAAAAAAGTGTAAAAAAAGCAGTCTTTTTTGTATGAAAAAGGCTGCTTTTTTGTATGTATTTACGCCGTTTTTGCGCTGTTTTGAAGTGATTTTTCCCTCATTTTGCTTATTTTTTCCGTGTTTTTGCACGTTTTTATCGCCTTTTTTCGCTAAAAATCTGCCGAAAAGGCGCTTTTTTATGCCGTTTTTTCTGCTATAATCGTATGTGAAATGCGTTTGCGGGCGCAATGACGCGGAGGGCGGGCAGACGATGCAGGTGTACATAGAATATGCTTTTATCGAAAATTTTCTGCTGGATTCCATGCTGCTTTTTCTGGCGTTCCGCAGCACGAAAACCCGCGTGCGGGCGCTTCCCGCGGTGTGCGCCGCGTCGTTCGGCGCCGCGTTTGCCTGCGTGTTCGCGCTGATTTCCGTTCCGTACGCCGCAGCGTTTTTCATCAAAGTTTCGGCAGGCGCGCTGATGTGTTTTTTCGCGCGGCTGAAAAGCCCGAAAGTGTTTTTTACGCTTTCAAAAACGGAGAAAAAAGCCTGTTTTTGTGCGTTTTTACGCTTTTTATGCGTGTTTTTTCTGCTTTCGGCGTGTCTGGCAGGGGTGTTTTTCGCCATCGATTATACGGGCGCGGCGTTGAAAGCTTGGCAGATTCCCGTGTGCGTTTTCTTCGTTTTTGCCTGCGTTGCGGGGGCGAAAAGACTGTTTAAAGCGCAGAAAACGGCACGCTTTATCCGCCGCTGCGAACTTCGCGCCGACGGAAAAACGCGCGGCGTAGAGGCGTACGGACTGGTCGACAGCGGCAACCGCGCCGTGGCGGGAGACGGAGCGCCGATTTGCTTTATTTCGCCGGAACTGGCTTTTTTGCTGTGGGACGGGCGTACGGAAACGCGCGATTTTACGATAAGCACGGTGAGCGGAACGAAAAAAATAAAAATTTTTTCGGGCACGCTTCTGATATATGAGGAAACGCAGGCGCATACAATAAATAAACGGTATTTCCGGCGGGTGTATTTTTCTCCTTCCGCGCACGTATCCGCGGGCGGAAAAGGCGGATATTCCGTGCTGCTGCCCGCTTGTTGCGCTTCGGTAATGGAGGAGAACGCGGCACAGGGAAGGGAAGCGAGCGCGGCGGAGCGCCGGAGGAATGCGGCGGAAGTAAATACGGCGGAGGAAAAGCCGACGGAAGAAATTGCCGCGGGAAAGGCGACGCAGGGAAAAGGAACAAAAACGGACGAGGTATAAGGCGTTGAAATTTATAGAAGTGTTACGGAGTTTTTTACGCAGGATAGACGCAGAGGACGCGGTGGATTACGTATGCGGCACGGAAGCGCTGCCGCTGCCTTTTTCGCCGCAGGAAGAACGCGAGATGCTGGAGAAACTGGAAAAGGGCGAAGAGAGAGAAGCCGATAAAATCAAGGGCGAGTTGATCAAGCACAATCTGCGCCTTGTGATTTATATCGCGCGGAAATTCGATAACACGGGCGTGGACGGCGACGATCTGGTTTCGATTGGAACGATAGGCTTGATCAAGGCGATCAATTCGTTCCGCTCGGATAAAAACATCAAGCTTGCCACATACGCTTCGCGGTGCATAGAAAACGAAATTTTAATGTATCTCAGGCGGACGGCGCGCCTGAAAAGCGAGGTTTCGTTCGACGAGCCTCTGAATACGGATTTCGAGGGAAACGAACTGCTGTTATCGGACGTGATGGGTACAAGCGCGGAAAGCGTGTACGGCGGCGTGGAGGACCGCGCGGAAAAGGAACTGTTAAAGGACGCACTGACGAAACTTTCGGAGCGGGAACGCAAGATTATGTTTTTGCGCTTCGGCCTTTCCGGCGGCGAAGAAATGACGCAGAAGGACGTGGCGGATATGCTGGGAATTTCGCAGAGCTATATTTCGAGATTGGAAAAAAAGATTATTCAGCGGCTGAAAAAGGAAATTTCGAAAATGGTGTGATTTACGGCGGCGAAAGCAAAAGCAAAGGCACAAGCAAAAACGCGCCCGAAATTTGCTTTCCGGCGCGTTTTTGTAAATGGTTGCCGAAATGTTTCCGGAAACGTCTGACTTATTTTAATTCGCACCGAATGACGGTGCGAATTTTTATACTCGGAAATCATGCTTCCTGTAAAAGACGAGAATTTATGCGATTGTATTCATAGATATTCTTAAAATTTTACAATTTGGCTTCGACGGCGGTTTTGCGGTAAACGGCGGGAGTGGCGCCGAACGTTTTGCGGAATTCGCGGATAAAGTATGAGGGCGAAGAGTAGTTCAGCGCTTCCGCCACCGCTTCGACGGACTTATCGGGGCGGGAGATGAGATAGTTTGCCGCTTTTTTCAGCCGCACGGTATTCTTGTACGCGATGGGAGCAAGTCCCGTGGCGGCTTTGAACAGCGCGAAAAACCTCGGATCGCTGAGATAGCACAGCCCGGCGAGTTCTCCGACCGACAATTCTTTCGTGCAATTTTCCGCGATATAGTCGACGGCGGGTTGTACGCGTTCGTTCGCGATCCGCTTTTCGCAATCGAACTTCGGCAGTATATCGCCGATCAGTTTGTAAAAGCAGCCCGCGCTTACCGCCGCGCCGCGCTCGTCCGCTAAAAGCCCCCTGAGCTTTTCGTATTTTTCGATAAGACCGTTGAAATTTTCCGCGCGGTATTTCTGCACCGGGTAGAAGTTTTCGGCGAAGTCGGAGAGCTGCTTTTCGAACGAGAAATGCATGGAAAACATGGACACGCCGCCGTTTTCGGGAATCCACCTCGAAGCGTAAGTGCAGTTTTGCGGGATAAGGAATACGTCGCCGCATCCGACGGGAACACTCTGCCCGCGATAATAAAGTTCGCCGGAACCGCGGAGCATCAGCGCGATAGAGTGGAACGGGCGCGGGAACGCCGTGTAGTCGCATTCGTAAGCGCGGTTGTCTGAATATACGTTCAATATGAGTTTCGATATGTTTGCGTCGGACAGTTTCACGGTAAAATTAACCTCGCGATAGAATAGTGATATTTTTTGATAGTATACTGTATTGAAAAGAAACAGTCAAGCTGTTATAATAGGATATAATAAAAAATGTCATAATTTTTGCGAGGTATCGTTATGAACGGAGAGTTTCTTGGCAAAACCGCGATAATTACGGGCGGAGCTTCGGGGATGGGATTGCTTACCGGTAAACGCATGTACGAGGACGGTGCGAACGTAGTACTCGTCGATTGCGACGGAGCGGCGCTGGAAAACGTTAAAAGCGAGTTTACGGGCGGCGGCAGACTGCTTACGGCAAAGTGCGACGTAAGAAATTTCGACGAGGCGGCGGCGGTTGTTAAAAACACGATAGATACGTTCGGCACGCTTGATATCATGGTCAACTGCGCGGGCGGGAACTCGTGCCGTATTTTTAATTGTTGGGAAGAATTCTGCGACCTGCCGATCGAACAGGTGAAGTGGGGGATAGAAGTCAATCTTCTGGGTACGGTGTATTTTTGCCACGAGGCTATGCGGCAGATGAAAAAGCAAGGTAGCGGCGCGATAGTCAATTTCGGTTCGATAACCGGCATCGAAGGCGATACGCACGGCATGGACTACGCGATTTCGAAAAGCGCGATTATGAACGGACTGAACAAGTCGCTTGCGATGCTTGGCGCGAAGTACGGCGTGCGCGTGAACTGCGTGGCGCCGGGACCGGTGCTTACCCGCCCGGGAATGGCGGCTATGAAAACTCCGCTCGGCCGCGCCGCGAACCCCGAAGAGATAGTGGATATGGTGCTGTACCTTGCTTGCGACAGAAGCGCGTTCGTAACCGGATCGACGATTCTGATGGACGGCGGCAGACACCTTATGACGAACGAGTAGGAGCGGGTATGAAAAGCTTTAAAAACCTCGGTGAGTTTCCGATAGTTTCGTCGCTGAGAGTGCGTACGCCGGACGAAGCGATTTACGATATAGAGGACGGCGAAAAGCAAGGAGCGGAAGGCTTTTTACTGCACGTCGAACTGATGGACGAGCCGTACCGCACCGCCGGAAGCATAGAAAAGATTGTGAAAGCCGCGACAAAACCGGTTATGGTGCTGAATTACCGTACCGCGGAAAATTTTGACGACGAGCGGCTGAACGCGCTGAAACTCGCGGGGGTGAAAGCGGGCGCGGCGGCGGTTGATTTGCCGCTCAATTCGTTCGATAACGATTGCCGGGAAAGCATAAAAGGTTGTCGCGCGTCGTATGCGGCGGCGAATCCCGACGAGGTTTCCGTGAACCCCGAGGCGACGGAAAAGCAAAAGGCGTTTATTGCGGAAGTACACGAAGCGGGCGGCGAAGTGCTTGTGTCGGCGCACGTCGGAACTATGCTTACGCGCACGCAAGGCACGGATCTTGCGAAAGAGATGGCGAGCCGGGGAGCGGACTACGTAAAGATTATCGTTTGCGCGCAAAGTATGGACGACGTTGCGGAGATTTACGATACGATCCGCGAACTTGAGCGTACGTTGAATAAGCCGTTTTTGTATCAGACGTACGGGCTTTACGGCAAACTCGTGCGCCCTACGGCGTGGATGTTCGGCTCGGGCATGATACTTTGCCACAATCGCTACACAGAATTGTCCAACAAGGAAAAACCGCTTATCGCGGACGTCAGACGCGTGAAAGAATTATTATTTTCGAAGAAATACGGAAAATGAAAGCAATGCTTATAAAAGACGGCGGCAGACCGGAGCGGACGGAAGCAGCCGACCCGGTAATCGAGCCCGACGATTGACGCGGCAATGCCTGTAGAAGAAGCCGAAGCCGCGCACGACCTTCTGTATTCGGGCAAAAAAACGCTTAAAAGGCGAGCGTTTATTTTATAAGCGTTTTGCCTTTTTTCGTATAAAAGCGCATAGAAACAAGAATAATACTCATACTTTCGTGTATGCCGCGAAGGGGTGTGCTATGGGGCGGAAGGTTGAGGCGTTGCGCCGGCGTTGCAGGAAGCGATTCGCTACATATCTTATAGGAGGCGGACGTATGCAGAAAGTAGAGATATGCGGCGTAGATACGGCGGGGCTGCCGAAGCTTACCGCGCAGGAAAACGAAAAATTGATGCGCGAACTGAAGGATGGCGACGAGAGCGCCCGCGAAAAGTTTATCGTGGGAAATATGCGGCTGGTGCTTTCTTTGACGAAACGGTTCCGCGCGAAAAACGCGCAGGCGGACGATTTGTTTCAGGCGGGATGCGTGGGGTTGATTAAGGCGATCGATAATTTCGACCTTTCTGTGGGCGTAAAGTTTTCCACGTACGCCGTGCCGATGACGTTAGCGTAGGGAAAAAATTCACGGCGCCGGCGGCGGAAATTATCGATGATTACGAAAGAAAGTCTTTTATTTCATGGGATTGAGAGCAGTTCTCGAAGCGGCGATTTACTGCCCGTAACGCGCCGGAATGCGCTTTTAAAGGCGGCTTTTTTGCTTGGTAACAGGGGCGAAAAAAGGGAAATTATCGCGGCGATAAGGGGGGCGGCGGAAATTCCGCCTGCCGTAAAATGGGATGCGGAAACGATTAAAGATTGTGTAGCGAATTATTATTTCGAAAACAATCGTTATCCGCGCGTTTTCGACCTTTGTTTGTTAAATTGTTTGCCGACGGCGGAAGCGATTAAATATGTGTTCGGGGTGTCGGCGCAGCGGTGGCTGGACGGGTATCGATGTTTTGTCGTGGGGTTTGAAAGCGAGGCTGCGGGCGGGCAAGGAACGGGAAAACGGACGAAAAAAAAGATTGCGCGCGTAACGAGGAAACAGGCGTTGCTGGCGGCGGAAAGCGTTCTGGAAGGGGAAGAAAAGGAGCGCGTGCGCGAGATGATTGCGGAATACCCGATTGCGGAATGGAACGAACGGAACGTGGCGGACGTGCTGATTTCGTTTTATGAAAAATACGGGCGCGTGCCGGCGGAAAGAGAAATGAAAAATTCGTGCGAATTGCCGTATTACGGGATTTTTCGGTATCGGTTTCACACGACGTATCGCGCGTTTTTAAGGGAGTTTTTGCCGCCGCTGTATGAAATTTATTGCGGCGGCGCAAACGTACGGAACAATGCGGAAATTCCCGGAGCGGTTTCCGGCACGGTTTCCGGCGCGGCGAAAAAACAAGGGGCGAAAAGCGCGGAAAGAAAGCGTAAGTCGGAAACGAAAAAGGGCGAGCCGAAACGAGGAAAGGCGAAGTCGGGAAAAATCAAGTCGATTAAAATTATCCGATTGGATTTCGGCGGCAGTTTTTTCTTCCCTACGTGTTCGAACGTTCAGGACTATTATTTCTGGGAAGAAGAGAAAAAATACAAGGATACTTTTATTCTGGATTATTTTTTGAAGAAGAGTGCGCGGAAAGATACCGGCGAAACCTTGCCCGATAACGCTTTAAAAAATGCGCCCGCTGCCGACACGGATAACGCGCCGGGTAACGACACGGATAATGCGCCGGGTAACGAGCGGAAAGTTGCGCGGCATGGTAAACCCTGCGGCTCGCGTTTCGCCGCTTGGGATAAATCTTGGGAAATCGCGCAAAAAACGGCGCGGCTTACGGAACGGGAAAACGCGCTGAAAAACACGCTGAAAAACGCGCCGTTGGACGATGAGATTCTTACTTTGTCAGACGGGCGGACGGGCGATCCGACAGGTTCTGTTTTAGCCGCTCCGACGGGCGGACGGAGAAATTTTCGGGGAAACGCGCGGTAGGTTGCGCAGAAAATCGACGAATAGGCGGGAATCGTTTTTTTTGTTTGGTTAGTACGGTTGAAATTCCGTTTCGCTTTGCAAGATCGCGAGAAGTTCGGGCATGACGTCTTGCTTTTTCTTGTTGCGGCAATCGATTTTGAATGCGGCGGTGCTTTCTTTGTACACGCGATAGAAAATGAATTCTAAAAGTTTTGTGATGTCGAGATCGTGCGTTTCGGTTTCGTTGATTATGTAAATTGCCTGTAAAACGGCGTGAATTTCGTAGGTGTGGCGCATGGTTCGTTTTTCCATGGGGTTGTTCTCCTTTGTGATTTTATTGCAACGTTGATTTTATTGCGGCGCGGATTTTATGGCAACGCGGAGTTTATTGCAACGCGGATTTTATGGCAACGCGCTGACGGCGTTTAAATATTTTTTCCGGATGCGGATTTTGCGGCGATAGATTGTGGTGTAATCTACGTTGAAATACCGTTTCATATCGATTAAACGCATGCCGCTCATCATCGCCAGCAGCGTTTCGTATTCGTAATCGGGTAAATTCATTGTTTTTATAATTTTATCGTAGCGTTCGCGGGCTTCTTCGGCGTGTTGTTTTTCGTACGGATCGATTGTAGGCTCGTTGTGCCGCAAATTTTCATCTTCGTAACGGCCGACTTCGTATTTTGCGTTTTTTGTGTACTTCTTCCAAAGTATTCTGCCCATATGGCGGTAACAGGCGAGGCGTATCGGAAGGGGCTTTCCGAATTTACCGATGCAAAGATCGCTTAATTTCTTGCCTATAAATCGGCATAAAAAGCAGACGGCTTCTTCGGCGTAATCGTATGCTTCGGAATACGGCTTCAGAATATCGTTGCGGCAGTAAACATCTTTATACAGGTTTTGATAAACGTAGTATAAATCGCGTGTGGAATGGATCATTCGCGTTCTTACCGAGCTTAAAGCAATCAATTCGCCGATTTGGCGGATATTCTGTTCGGTGATTACGGTATCGTCGCTGAAACGGTAGGTTTTTTGTTGTTGAATCATAGTGGTTTTCTCCCGAGTTTGTTTTATTTTGCCTTTTCGGCAACCCGAAAATAAGCACGGAGAAAATTTTTTTGTGCGTTTTTATATGTGGCGGATGGAGGGGAAGTCAACGAAACAGCCGAAAAATTGTTGCGTTTCGGGCGATACGTTGCAAAGTTTCGGCGACAATTTTTGCCGTTGACTTCCGCTTTTTTCCGTGCTACCTACCCTTTGCCCGAAAAGGCAAAAAAATGCGAAAACGGTAAAATTCGGATCGTAGTTTGTTAAACGATGACAATAATTTACAGTCGCGCGGACAAACGGCGATTTATTTTTGATTTTTTGATGAAAATGCTGTAAAGGGCTTGAAAAATAGTGAAATGTATGATATAATACAGTAAGATATTTTGTGTAAAATGCATAAAAATTTTTGGGAATATAGCATGTTTCCGAAAGCGAATTACACGAAATATTTAATATTTTTATCGGGCATACGTTGACGCCGGGCGTTTATTGACGGGGCGTTCGATGGTGCGCGCGTATGTTGAACGGGGCGCGCGTAAGAGGAAAATGACGATAAAAAGGAGAAATATGGCATTTGTAAACAGCGGGAGATTAAAGCCTTTCGATAAAAAAGTATATCTTGCTTCGCCGACGATGCACGGGGAAGAATTGAAGTATATGACCGAGGCGTACGAAACGAATTGGATGTCTACGGTGGGTGCGAACATCAACGAGGTGGAACGTATTGCCGCGGAAAAAGCGGAAATGAAATACGCCGTTGCGCTTTCGTGCTGCACCGCCGCGTTGCATTTGTGCGTGAAATCGGCGGGAGAAAAATTATACGGCAAGCCGGCAATCGGGCACGGCGCGCTGGAAGGCAGACGGGTGTTCTGCTCGGATATGACGTTTGACGCCACGCTTAACCCCGTTGTGTACGAAGGCGGGATTCCCGTGTTTATCGATACGGAAGCGGATTCGTGGAATATGGATGCCGTGTCGCTTGAAAAGGCGTTTGAGCTGTACCCAGAAGTGAAGCTTGTGGTATGCGCCGAATTGTATGGTTTCCCTGGGCGGATCGATTTAATTAAGCAAATCTGCGAAAAGCACGGCGCGCTTTTGATAGAGGACGCCGCCGAGGCGATGGGCGCAACGTTGAACGGCAGGCAATGCGGTTCGTTCGGCGATTATGCGGCGATTTCGTATAACGGCAATAAAATTATTACGGGTTCGTCGGGCGGATGCCTTTTGACGAACGATATAGAAGTGGCGGATAAGGCGAGAAAGTGGTCTACGCAGGCGCGCGAGAATGCGCCGTGGTATCAGCACGAAGAAGTCGGTTACAACTACCGCATGAGCAATGTGATTGCGGGGGTGATCCGCGGTCAGTATCCGCATTTGGAAGAACATATTGCGCAGAAGAAAGCGATTTACGAAAGATACCGCGACGGCTTGAAAGATTTGCCCGTGAAAATGAATCCGATTGTGGGCGGCGCGTTGCCGAATTATTGGCTTTCGGCGATGATTATCGACGAGAAATATATGTGCAGGCAGGTGCGCGACGATTCGACGGCGTTGTTCGTTGCGGAATCGGGGAAGACTTGTCCGACGGAGATTTTGCAGGCGATATTTGCTTTGAATGCGGAAGGCAGACCGATCTGGAAGCCGATGCATATGCAGCCGATGTACCGTATGCACGAGTTTATTACACGCGAGGGAAGCGGGCGCGCAAAAACGAATGCGTACATAGCGGGCGGTGTTTTCGACGTGGGTGCGGATATTTTTAATCGCGGTTTGTGTTTGCCTTCGGACAATAAAATGACGGCGGAGCAACAGGAGCGGATAATCGAAGCGATAAGGGCGTGTTTTGAATAATGGAAAAGTTTTTTCGTGAGTTGACAAACACGTGGTGGGGCATTACAATACTCTGCGTTGTGTGCGCGGCGGTGTGGATATTGCTTTCGGCGGCGTTATACCGGCAGTTTTTCAAGCGGTTTTACGATTTTGTTTTATCGCTGATTGCGATTGTAGTGCTGTCGCCGTTATTATTGATTTTAACGATTGTAGGGGCGATTGCGATGCGCGGGAATCCGTTTTTCACGCAGTTGCGCCCCGGAAAGAAAGATAAAAACGGGAACGAGAAGATTTTTCGGCTGATTAAATTCCGCACGATGAGCAATAAAAAGGACGCGGACGGGAATTTGTTGTCGGATGCGCAACGGCTGAATAAGTATGGAAAGTTTCTGAGATCTACGTCGCTGGACGAGCTGGGAGAACTGATCAATATCCTGAAAGGCGATATGTCGATTGTAGGGCCGAGACCGTTGTTGGTGAAATATTTGCCGTGGTATACCGAAGCCGAGCGGCATCGGCATGATGTTCGTCCCGGATTGACGGGTTGGGCTCAGGTAAACGGAAGAAACTTTATATCTTGGGAAGAGACGTTTGACTTTGATTTGTACTATGTAAAAAAAATTTCTCTTTTTCTTGATATTAAGATTATCTTTTTATCTGTAAAAAAAGTTTTGAGTCGTGCAGATATTACAGATGCAACGCAAGGCGTGAATGATAGTAGTGGCAAAAAAGTTCACGATGCTCTTGATGCGGAGAGGAGAGATGCCGATGTTAAGTGAGGTAGGTTCAAATTTTTGGGATTTTTCGCTTGATGCTCCGAAAAGACGTATTCCATTGTGGTGGGAAACAGACGATTATCACCGTATCTATTTTAAATCCGGCAGAAATGCAATTAAAGCAATTTGTCGCGCATTAAAGAAAAACAATACTAAAGTATTGTTGCCTATATACACTTGCGAAACGGTTATACAACCATTTCTTGATGAAGGTTGGAACGTTGATTTCTACAGAATAAACAAAGATTTGACGGTAGACGATGATTTTCTTAAAAGAAAAGTCGAAAGTTTTAAACCATCCGTTGTTTTCTTTCATAGTTTCTTTGGTTTTGATACTTTGAAAAGTTCGTTGTCCTTGATTAAATGTTTGCATGATAGCGGGATTGTCGTTATCGAGGATATAACTCAATCACTCTTTTCTAAGCATTATATCGAATTTGCCGATTATTATGTCGGGAGTTTAAGAAAGTTTTTGGCTATTCCCGACGGCGGCGTTCTTATATCGAAGACAAAACTATCGATTTCAGGCATTATGCCGGCGGATAAAGATGTGTTTTCGGTAGCTAAAAAGGCGTTCGAAGAAAAAAGCTTGTATATGAAATCGGAGCTTAAGGAGCCTAATTTAAAGGAAAAATTCAGAGAACATTATAAAGAGCTGAATTGCCTTATAGGGAAGAATGATAAATTGACTGAAATTAGCAATGAATCAAAAGTTATCTGGACTTCGTGTGATATCGAGCAAATACGTAGTAAACGTTTTAAAAACTACGAATTTCTAAACAAATTTCTTAAAGACATCAGCGGTTTGGATAGTATTGTTTCAAGGTGCATGAAAGGAATAACCCCATTATATATGCCTATATATGTTAAAAATAACAGGTTGGCATTGCAGGAATATCTTGCAGTGAATTATGTTTATTGTCCGGTGATTTGGCCTATGCCGAAACAAATACAAGATATAGATAGTGAGACGAAATATATGTACGAACATATGTTATGTCTACCTATAGATCAACGTTATGGTTGTGAAGAGATGAAAAAAATAATTAGTTTACTGCGAGTGTATGATTGTGGCGGAAGGAAATAAAATGGATAAACTTGCTATTATAGGAAGCGGTTATATGGCGCGAATTATTGCAGAACGCGCTAAGGAGTTAAAAATAGAAAGTCATTGCTTTTCAAATGATGAAAATTCAGTGGCTGTAAACGTGGCGGATTTTTTTCATAATGTCAGCATTCTCGATTTAGACAATCTTCTTTTAGAATGTGAAAAAATCGGTATAAACGGAGTTGTAACAACTACTGAACTTACAATTTTTCCCGCCGCATATGTCGCAAAGCGTATGAATTTGCCGGGAAACAATATCGATGTCGCAAAATACATAACCGATAAAACGGTTGTCAGAGAAAAAGTGAAAAACGTCGCAAATCTTTTTCAGCCTGCTTTTTGGAAATGCGACGACTCTATAATCCCGCAAGTCGATCATTTTCCAGTAATAGTAAAACCTATTGCGGGGGGCGGAAAAAGAGGACTGTCAGTAGTAAATTCAGTTTCTGAATTGAAACAGGCTATAGAAGACGCCATTTGTGTTTCTAAAATTAAGGGGGCGTTGGTCGAAGAATATTTAGCTGGTGGACAAGAGTATTCTGTTGAGAGTTTGTCTTATGAAGGGCGACATTATATTATTCAAATAACCCAAAAAGATAGTTCTGGAGCTCCACATTGCGTAGAACTTGGTCATCATCAACCAGCAGACTTGCCCGAGAAAATGAGAAATATGGTAAAAGAAGTGGTGAAAAACGCACTTATCGCCACAGGTATTACTAACGGACCGTGTCATACTGAAATAAAAATTATCAATGGTCGTATATATTTAATTGAAATAAACGGAAGACCTGGCGGGGATCATATAGCATATCCGTTAACAGAGTTAAGTACTGGATATCCGTATATTACAGGGATAATACAAGCTGCTCTTGGCAAACTGGACGAAACTAAACTTCTGAACATGGAACATAATTATTGCGGTGTTTATTTCGTTACGACACAGACTGCTTATTTGAAAAAAATATTTGATAATTGCGAAAAAGAACCATGGTTTTACAAAAAAAATTGCGTAAGTGAAGAATTGCATCCTATTACGCATAACGATGGTTTTAATACGAATTATTTTATGTATTTTTCGAAATTCGGAAAACCGAAAATTTAAAAAGGAATATTTGCATGAAAACGATATTGATTACGGGAATTGGAGGCTTGACGCCACGTTCAATCGCAAAAACGATAAGAAAAAATCATCCGGATTACAAGTTGATTGGTTGTGATATAGAAAAAAAAGCTATGGGCTTTTTTATGAAAAACTTGCTTGATGAGTATTACATCTGCCCTCGCTGTACATCCCCGGAGTATTTTTCTTGGATGGAAAAACTGGTTTTTGAAAAAAAAATAGACTATGCTTTTGTTCAGCCAGAGAGTGAAATCGTTGAATGGGGCGACTATTATGAGAAAAATGGCAGATATCCTTGCCCTGTATTTATGGGGAACAAAGTTCTTTCGGAATCTCTGCGGGACAAGTCAATTATGGCGGAATTGCTTGAAGGTACTGAATTCATACCCAAAACCATTAAAGTGACACAGGATAACCCAAGATATGGAGATATTGAAAAAATAATAGGGTTTCCTTGCTGGATACGAGCAACAGAAGGTACCGGAGGATTGGGTTCACTGCGTTTAGATAATTTGGACAGTTATAAGAGCTGGCTGTTTATAAACGCAAAAATACACGAGTTTACTGTGAGCGAATTTCTTACAGGAAGACATTTGGCAAATCAAATGTTGTATTACAACGGCGAGTTTGTTAAAGGCGCGGCATTAGAGTGCGTGGAATATGTCATGGCGAATACTGCACCATCGCATGTTACAGGTAATACCCATTTTGGTCGCTTCTTGAATGAAGATAGGATTAATAAGTTCTGCGATGATTGTATTAAGTATTTAGAAAAAAAACTTGATGTGACGGCTCACGGTATTTTGTCTTTCGATTTAAAGGAAGATAAAGACGGAAATATGAAGGTAACGGAAGTTAATATTCGACATATGGCATATACAGGCGTTATGGCAGAAGTTGGATTTGATTTAATCGAAGATACTATCAAAATTATGGAAGAGGGCAATTGTGACAACGTAAAGCGCGATAAGTTTTATCATTACGATAAACCGTATGTCTTTTTACGTGATGTTGATGTGGAACCGATTGTGCTGGAAAGTGAAAAGATTTTCGATAAAAATTGATGCACTTAAAGAGGAATAGTTATGGATATTCTAATCGTTTCTCAATATTTAAGAGATATTGAAAATTTTGAAGGAAACAATAGCAGGTTTGTTTATTTAGCAAAACTTCTTGCCCAAAACGGTAATAATCAGGTAGAGATTGTCACATCGGATTTTAATCACGCAACTAAGAAAAATTTTCAATCGGTAGGGAAATTGCAAAATGTAGCGGTTACTGCCGTACATGAACCGGGCTATCCTAAGAATGTTTGTTTAAAGAGATTTTCAAGTCATAAAAAACTTGCAAATAACATCAAAAAGTATTTAACAAATAGAAAAAAGCCGGATATTTGCTATTGTGCGGTGCCTTCTTTATCTGTAGCAGATGTTGTATCAAAGTACTGTAAAAAAAATAATATCAAGTTCATTGTTGATGTTCAGGACTTGTGGCCTGAAGCATTCAAGATGGTTTTTCATGTTCCGATAATAAGTAACATAATTTTTGCTCCCATGAAAAGGCAGGCAGACAGAATATATGCTTCGGCTGATCAAATTGTGGCTGTTTCTAAAACATATGGAGATAGAGCCCAATCTGTAAACAGGAGAAGTAGGAAAACTGTCGTTGTGTATTTGGGAACGGATAAGAAGGTTTTTGAGGGCTATGCGGATAAAAAACTTGAAGAATTAGACAATAACGATACCATCGCGAGCGTTTTAAACATTACACTTGAAAAAGAAGTTGCAGTAGCAAGTAATGATTGCGCGGAGTTGCTTGAAAACGGAATTGTAAGGATTGCATATTGTGGAACTCTTGGTCATAGTTATGACATTTCTTGTGTGATAAATGCGATAAAATTACTTGATAAAAGCCATCGGGATAGAATTGAATTCATTGTTATGGGAGATGGCCCACGAAAACATGAATTTATGTCTGATGCAAAAGGGTTACCGATAATTTTTACAGGAAAGCTTTCATACCCGGATATGGTGTGGATGTTAAGGCGTTGTGATATTTCTGTTAATCCGATAACTAAAGGAGCTGCTCAAAGTATAATCAATAAACATATGGATTATGCCATGGCTGGATTGCCTGTTGTTAATACTCAAGAGTGTATCGAGTATAGAAATCTACTCGATAAATATAGGGCCGGAATTAATTGTGAGTGTGAGAATGCCGAAGAAGTTGCCAGAGCATTAAAGAGTTTGATTGATGACAGAAAATTAAGAGATTTAATGGGAAAAAATTCATTAAAAATGGGAGCAGAATGCTTTGACAGAGGTATTACATATAATCGACTTGTCGAGCTGTTTCAATAAAAATGAAAGTGTTGTTAATTAGCCATAATTCAATATCGACATATCAAAATATGGGGAAGACCTTTCTTTCGTTGTTTAATTGTTTTCAAAAGGAAGAACTTTGCCAGTTGTATATTTATCCCAGTATTCCGGATGTTGAAAAATGTGAATCGTATTATAGAATATCGGATAGAGAAGCTTTAAAAAGTTGTTTTGGAAAAAGAAAAATCGGCAGGGTAATTGCGACTGAAGAGATTTTGACTGCTAAAAGAAGGCTGTTCGAAAATGAGCGCGATGAGACGTTTTATCGAAATCCTAAGAATCAAAAAGCTTTTCGGTCGCTATTGCGTGACGATATTTGGAAATATTCTCATTGGTATAATAAAAATTTAAGGGGGTGGATTGAGAAAGAACAGCCGACTTGTATTTTTGTTGCTCCGGGGACTGGAAAATTCTTATATAATATTGCAATAAAATTGTCAAAGAAATACAATTTACCGATAGTATCTTATATATGCGACGACTATTATTTTGTAAAGCCAAAACGTGGCTTTTTAGAAAAAATATTTTCAAAAAGATTGAAACGCAAAATAGGAGAATTATTTTCTCGTACCGAGTATATTGTTGCTATCAGTAAAGAAATAAGTGTCGCCTACGCTGAAAAATTTCATTTGCCGAGTATAACTATTATGACGGGGAGCAATTATCCGATTCGCCAGAATATCGTACAAAGTGAATCTATCGCATCGCTTACATATATGGGGAATATCCGTTGTAACAGGTTTCAATCTCTTGCCGAGATTGGCGCAATGCTTGATGAAATTAACGCGGAACTTAGCACAGATTATACATTGCGGATTTATACGGCGGAAAAAAACGAAGAGATATTGAAATGTCTGGAAAAATATTCATCCGTGAAATTAAACGAATTTGTTGCAGGAGAAGAATTTGATGAAATTTTTCATTCCGCAGATATGTTACTTCACGTAGAGGCTTTTGACGAAGAGAGTATAGATCGCGTTAAATATTCCGTTTCAACAAAAATCGCCGATAGTTTGGGAAGCGGTATTTGTCTGTTCGCTTATGGTCCGGCTTGCGTGTCTTCGATGAAACATCTGATTGAAAACGATTGTGCGATATGTGCCGTTTCAAAAGATGAGTTAAAAGAAAAATTGCTTCTTGCTTTCAGAAATAGGGAATTAAGAGAAGAAAAGGCGCGTAATGCTTTGGTAACGGCACGTAAATATCATGATCAGGACGTAATGAGCCGAGAATTTTATTCACTTATGGAGAAGATCAGTGAAAGTTCTGCAAATAAATAACCTCTACCAAAACGGTAGCACGGGGAAAATTACATACGATATTCATTCCGAACTATTAAAGCGTGGCATAGAATCTGTGGTCTGTTACGGCAGAGGAAAAAAGATACATGAACCGCACGTTTATAAAACTTGCGGGGAATTGTATTCAAAAATTAACCACTTTCTTGCTTGTTTGACCGGGCTGATGTATGGAGGATGTTTCTTTTCTACCAATAAACTAATTCGAATTATAAAAAACGAAAAACCAGATGTAGTGCATTTGCAATGTTTAAATGGCTATTTTGTCAATATTTATCGACTTGTATCGTGGTTGAAAAAGCAAAAAATCAAAACCGTTTTGACACTACACGCGGAATTTATGTATACTGCAAATTGCGGACATGCTCTCGAATGCATGAAATGGAAAACCGGATGCGGAAAATGTCCGCGCCGTAAAAGAGAAACGGGAAGTTTATTGTTGGACGCAACTCATAAGTCGTGGAGAAAAATGAAAAAAGCGTTTGATGGTTTTGATAACGATTTGATTATTGCATCTGTTTCTCCGTGGCTTATGGAAAGGGCTAAACTTTCTCCGATTTTAATGGATAAACGGCACGAAGTTGTTTTGAACGGCGTAAATACCGATGAGTTTTACTACTATGGAGAAGACGCCGCAAACAGATTGAAAAGAGAGCTCGGAATTCCAATAGATAAAAAAGTTGTGTTTCACGCGACGCCTGATTTTAATAATGATAAAACCCATATTAAAGGGGGATATTATGTTTTAAAGCTTGCAGAGCAAATTGAGAGAGAAAATGTGATATTTGTTGTTGCGGGCAACTATCAAAAAGATTTGACTGTTGCCGAAAATGTTTTGTTGTTGGGAAAAGTTCTCGATCATAAAAGATTGGCGGAATTGTATTCTATGGCGGACGTTACGGTTTTGACAAGCAAAAAAGAAACATTTTCTATGGTTACGGCAGAGAGTTTGTGTTGCGGTACGCCGGTGGTAGGGTTTAAAGCCGGGGCACCGGAACAAATCGCGATTGAAGAATATAGCGAATTTGTGGATTACGGCGATGAAAAAGGCTTGTTGAGTGCAGTGAAAAAAATTTTTACGGATAAACCGCCAAAAGTGGATGTGGCTTGTGCGGCTGAACGGAAATACTCCAAAACAATAATGGCGGGGAATTATTTGAAAATTTATAGAGGTTTGGTTAAGTGAATCAATGCTTTATTACTGTGGATTGATTATTTCAATTATATTTTTGCGTCTTATAACTTTGCGGTTAAAACAAAATGACAGAAAAATATTTTTCTTTTTAACAACATTTTTGGTAGTTTGTTTTCAGGGACTTCGATCGTTTTCGGTCGGGACTGATTTAGCAAATTATATACCGAGCTATTCATATATAGGAAAATACGTGCCGTTTAGCGTTTCGGCAACCTATAAGAACTACGAAGCAGGGTATATTCTATTAAACAAAATAATTTATAAAATTGGACTTGATCAAAGAGGATTTTTAATAGTTGTAACGATTTTAATTCAGATTCCGATTTTTTATACAATATATAAATATTCGGAAAATCCTTTATTAAGTATATTGGCTTATTTTGCTTTTGGCAATTTTATAATGACTTTCAGTGGGTTAAGACAAGCTATTTCGATGAGCTTTTGTTTTTATGCTTATGTTTTTATAAAGAAAAAAAAGTTGTTAAAATATATAATAACTGTATTGATAGCTTGTTTGTTTCATAAATCGGCAATTATTTGTTTGTTATTATATCCACTTTATTACATCAGAATTAAAAGAATAGTTTTTCCTTTTATTTTATTGGGTATAGCCTTATGTTTTTTATTCAGATATCAGATATTTATTGTGATTAGCAAATTGTATTATGGAGAAGCCAAAAACGTCAGAGCGACAGGCGCTTATACGATGTTCGTTATGTTTCTTTTGCTCTATATAGTTGCATATATTTTACAAAGTCAAGACGAAGAATATCGAGGATTGATGAATATTTTACCCTTAATTGTGTGTATTTATTCTCTTGCTTCGATACACGATTTTGTTACCAGAATGTCGTATCCGCTATCGCTTTATTTGACGTTGTTTATTCCGAAGGTTGTTAATAGATTTAAAACTAAATTGAAAGAAAAAGACGGAATTGTAATAGACGTTGTAAGTAATGTACTGTGCATAGCTTGTTTTATGATTTTTCTTGGTGGACTTGATACGTTGCCGTTTAGCTTTTTGTAAAAATTTACTATTGAATCCCCATTCGAGGTTGTTATGAGAAAAGTTGTTTATTTAGCATTTTATGCGGGTAAAAACGAGAAACGGTTGAGTTCTCCTGCAGCCGATGCTGTTACAAAATATACCGCAGAAGCATTGAGCAAGCAGAACATTTTTGTTGAGTTAATTTCGCCCGCACAATCCTCTTCGGCAAATGCCTTGAAACAAGAGACAGTTCAAAAGAATAATATAAAAATTACTTATATTAAGGCTTCGAGACATGTTAAAAAATTCAATCTGTTGGCAAGGTTTCTGGAAAGGAAAAAGCATAAAAAAAGGATTATAAGTAAGTTGCAATCTGTAATTAATGATGGTGATGTTTTACTTGTTTATCATTCTCTGTATTTAATGGACGTTGTTAAACAAATTAAAAAAGAACGAAATATAAAATTAGTGTTGCAGGTTTGCGAAATATATTCGGATGTGTTGGAGAATAAATACACAAAGTATTTAGAAATGAGATACTTCAAGCAGGCAGATGCATATGTGTTTCCCACAAAACTTTTAGATAATATCGTTAATGTGCATAAAAAACCATCGGTTATAGTTCACGGTACATATTATGTCGAGAAAGAATGTGGACAACCTTTCAACGATGGGAGGGTTCATGTGGTATATGCGGGCACATTCGATCCGCGCAAGGGTGGTGTACAGGCGGCGGCGGCGGCGGCGGAATTTCTTACAGGCAAGTATCATGTGCATATTTTGGGTTTTGGCTCGGAAGTGGATAAACAAAACCTGTTGAAAACTATCGCTGATGTATCTAAAAAATCAGAATGTACAATAACCTATGACGGGTTGAAAAGCGGAGAGGAATATATCAAATTCATTCAAAGTTGTAATATTGGGTTAAGCACTCAGAATCCCGATGCTGCTTTTAATGCAACGTCATTTCCATCAAAAATTCTGTCATATATGGCCAATGGACTTAGGGTTGTTAGTATCAGAATTCCTGCGATAGAGCAATCTGCAGTAGGGGATTACATGTATTATTACGACAGACAAACTCCCGAAGACATTGCAAGGGCGATAATGCAAGTTGATTTAAATGACGGGTATGATGAGAGAAGCGTTATTAAAAAACTAAATGTCGAGTTTTTAAGGAACATCAAACAATTAATAGACGAGGTGACTAATGAAAATTATTAATTTGTTAAAAAACACCTCTCCTAAAAACAAAATAATTTTAAAAAATACAATCGGCGCATTTGCTATAAAGGGCGTTGCTCTTGTTATATCGTTTCTGACAACGCCTGCTTTTATAAAGTATTTTAATAACAATATTATTCTCGGTGTGTGGTACACATTATTTTCTGTTTTAATATGGTTTTTAAATTTTGATTTAGGAATCGGTAACGGAATAAGAAATAATCTTGTGAAAGCATTCAGCACAAATAATAGGGGCGAGGCAAAGAAAATCATTTCGTCCGGACTTTTTTCGATTATAATCGTTTCACTTTTGCTTATTGTAGTCGGGGTAATTGCGATATTTTCAATCGATTTAAATTGGCTGTTCAACGTTGATAATGGTACTATTTCGAAAAATATACTCGTTCTTTCTGTTTGTTTCGTTTTCGGTTCCATTATGGTGCGATTTTGTTTGACGACAATCAGTTCGATTTTTTATGCACTTCAGAAATCCGCCATAAACAATTTTCTTGCGTTATGCGTGAGTGTTTTGCAACTTTTGTATGTGGTCATTTTTCGCTTTCAAAATGCAGAGCAGGCATTATTATACTTGTCAATAGCATATCTGATAATCTCGAATTTGCCCGTGGTAATTGCCGCAATCATTTTATTTTGTACAACATTGAAAGATTGTCGACCGAGTTTTAAAAGTGTAGATAAGAAAACGACAAAGGAGATATTGAACATAGGCGGGATATTTTTCTTTTGTCAAATTGCTTACATGTTGATCGCAAACACAAATGAATTTCTTATTACAAAACTATTTGCTCCGCAATATACAACGGAATATTCTTTTTATTATAAATTAACGAGTTTGATTTCCATAGCTGTTACGCTGGCAATGACTCCAATCTGGTCGGTTGTAACCAAAGCAATGGTTGAAAAAGACTTTAAATGGTTGTGTAAATTGCTTAGGATTATTAAATCAGTCGGTCTTGTAGCGATTGTCTTTGAATTTGCTTTAATACCGATTATGCAACCGATAATGAATATTTGGCTTGGTGAAAACGTTGTCACGATAAATTATTACACAGCAATTGCTTTCGCTTGTTTTGGTGGTTCGTTTTTGTATAGTAGTATGTTGTCAACTATTGTGTGCGGTATGGCACGAATGAAATTACAATTAGTATTTTATATGGTAGGCGTTGTTTTTAAGTTTTTGTTCACAATTTTAGCGGCAAAAGTGTTTGGATTAAATTGGGATATTGTTGTATGGAGTAATGCGATAATATTGATTCCATATTGCGTAGCGCAACAATTAGATTTAGATATATATTTAAAAAAACAGATAAAACAATACAACAAAACAGAAGAGGTGCAAAAAGATGTCATTATTTAAAAATAAAACGTTGATGATAACAGGGGGGACGGGGAGTTTCGGAAATGCCGTGCTGAATCGTTTCCTCAAAACAGATATCGGCGAGATTCGTATTTTTTCTCGCGATGAGAAAAAACAAGACGATATGCGCCACGAGTTTCAGGCGAAAATGCCCGACGTTGCCGATAAAATAAAATTCTATATCGGCGACGTACGCGATTTGCAGTCGGTGAAAAACGCAATGCACGGTGTGAATTATATTTTCCACGCGGCGGCGCTCAAACAAGTGCCTTCTTGCGAATTTTTCCCGATGGAAGCCGTTCGCACGAACGTGATCGGTACGGACAACGTGTTAACCGCCGCCATCGAAGAGGGCGTAGAATCGGTGATTTGTCTTTCAACGGACAAAGCCGCGTACCCTATCAACGCGATGGGTATCACGAAAGCGATCGAAGAAAAAGTAGCGGTGGCGCGCTCGCGGAACAGCGGCAAGACGAAAATCTGTTGCACGCGGTACGGCAACGTAATGTGTTCGCGCGGGAGCGTGATTCCGCTGTGGATCGAGCAGATCAAAAACGGACAACCGATCACGATCACCGAGCCGAAAATGACGAGATTTATTATGTCGTTGGACGAGGCGGTGGATCTTGTGTTGTTTGCATTCGAACACGGCGAAAACGGCGATTTGCTGATACAAAAAGCTCCTGCATGTACGATAATGACGCAGGCGCAGGCGGTTTGCGAGTTGTTCGACGGCAAAAAGGAAGATATTCGGGTGATCGGTATCCGTCACGGCGAAAAAATGTATGAAACGCTTTTAACGAACGAAGAATGCGCGAAAGCGGTGGATATGGGCAAGTTTTATCGCGTGCCTGCGGATAATCGCGGACTTAACTACGATAAATACTTTATTAAAGGAGATGTAAAGCGAAATCCTCTTAGTGAGTTTAATTCAAACAATACACAGATTCTGGATGTGGAAGAAGTAAAAAGCAAATTATTGACGTTGGACTACATTCGGCAGGAATTAAGTAAATCGGAGATACAACAATGAAATTTCTTGTGCTTGGATGCAACGGAATGGCAGGGCATTTGATTTCTTTGTATTTAAAAGAACGTGGGCATGAAGTCTTGGGATTTGCTCGTCAGAAATCAAAATATGTAGATAGTGTAGTAGGTGATGCTCAAGATACGGAATTTTTGCAAGAAATAATTAATAAAGGAGCTTTTGATTCTGTTATAAATTGTATCGGCTTGTTAAATCAATATGCCGAAAATGATAAAGCCTCGGCAACGTTTTTGAATTCATATTTGCCGCATTTTCTCGCCAAAATTACGTCTGGAACAGAAACTCAAGTTATACATATGAGTACCGATTGCGTTTTTTCCGGAAAAAAAGGTCAATATACAGAAGATGATTTTCGTGATGGGGAAACATTTTATGATCGCTCTAAGGCTTTGGGGGAATTGGAGGATAATAAAAACCTTACCCTTAGGAATTCGATTGTAGGACCGGATATTAACAAAACCGGAATCGGATTGTTGAACTGGTTTATGCAACAGCAGAATCAGATTAACGGATATACAAAATCTATTTGGACTGGGCAAACAACACTGCAACTTGCAAAAACAATGGAAATTGCAGCAAAAGAAAAAGCACATGGTCTGTATAATGCAGTTCCTGATTCTTCAATCAGTAAGTACGACTTGTTGGTGTTATTTAATCGATACTTACGAGATAATGAATTAAACATAATACCAGTTGACGGGATAAGTGCAGATAAGTCGTTAAAACGAACAAAATTTGATTTTTCCTATAAAATTCCGGATTATGAAACGATGATTGCTGAAATGTCGGAATGGATTAACGCCCATAAAGAGTTGTATCCTTATTATTTTGATTAAAAGGTGCGAGATGAATAAATTAAAATTAATGACGATTGTTGGAACAAGACCGGAAATCATAAAAATGTCTGAAATTATAAAAAAATGCGATAAGTATTTTGAGAACATCTTGGTCCATACAGGGCAAAATTATGATTATCAGCTTAATGAAGTCTTTTTTAAAGATTTCGGATTGCGTAATCCAGATTATTATTTAAGCGTTGTTGGAGATAATCTTGGGAAAACAATGGGAAACGTGATTTCAAAATCTTACGAGTTGATGAGTCGTGTTTGTCCGGATGCTGTAATTGTATTGGGAGACACAAATTCTTGCTTATCGGTAATATCTGCTAAAAGGTTAAAAATACCTATTTTTCATATGGAAGCGGGTAACAGGTGTAAGGATGAAAATCTTCCGGAAGAGGTTATCAGGCGGATTGTTGATGTAACAAGCGATATAAATCTTTGTTATTCGGAGCATGCACGCAGATATATTTTAGAATCTGGGGCAAGACCTGAATATACTTTTGTTGTAGGCTCTCCGATGGCAGAAGTTTTGAGCCATTATTCTGAAGAAATAAATAAGTGTAATATTTTACAGGAGTTAAATTTAACCCCTGGGAAATATATTCTGTTATCTGCGCATAGGGAGGAGAACATTGATAATGAAATAAATTTTCGCAGCTTAATGAATTCTGTTAATTCAATGGCGGAAAAATACAATATGCCTATTTTATATTCATGCCATCCAAGAGCGCAGAAGTATATTAAAGAAAGAAATTTTGTGTTTGACAATCGAGTGATTCAGCATAGGCCGACGGGATTTTTTGAATATAACAAATTACAAAAAAACGCTTTTTGTGTTGTGTCGGATAGCGGAACGCTCCCGGAAGAAAGTGCTTATTTTGGATTTCCTGCTGTTTCGATCAGAACATCTACAGAGAGACCGGAGGCAATTGATAAAGGGGTGTTTACAATTGGCACAATTTCAGCAGAACAGGTATTGCAAGCAGTCGATTTAGCTGTGAAAATGGCATATAATGGAGATAATGCAGTTTCTGTACCTGCGTATACGGAAGAAAACGTGTCTACGAAAGTGGTGAAAATTATACAGTCGTATACGGGCGTAGTGAATAAAATGGTGTGGCGGAAGTATTGAGCTTGGGGTGGCAGGGCGTTGCTTGGCGCGGGCGGCGTAATGGCGGAAAACGATGGAAAATGTAACGAAAACGGTGATAGATTGCATAAAATACGAAATTTGCGGACAAAAAGAAAAAATTGTATTGCCCGAGATTTCCGCGCGGTTTCTGATTGAAGTATATAAGCTTTCGAAGGCGCACGACGTGGCGCATCTGGTGGGCGACGCGCTGAATAAAAGCGGCGTTTTCGAGAATTTGCCCGCCGATTTGGATGAAAACGAGCGGGCGGCGATATCGAAAGTCAAAGGAAAATTCGACGAGCAGATTTTTACGGCGGTGTATCGCTATGAAAACATCAATTACGAGCTGGAGCAAATCTGTAAAACGCTTGAAGAAGCGAAAATACCGTTTATTCCGTTGAAAGGTTCGGTAATACGCAAGTATTATCCCGAGCCGTGGATGAGAACAAGTTGCGATATTGATGTTCTCGTACACGAAAATGATATTGAAAAAGCGATGTCGTTTCTTGTTAAAAAGAGCGGTGCTGCGTGCGAAACAAAAGGTTCTCACGATGTCGGGTTATTTTTAAATAGCGTACATATCGAATTGCATTATTCGCTTATCGAAAGTGATGTTGTAGGAAAGGCGGATATTCCGTTTCAAAATGTATGGAATTATGCACAACAGATAGAACAGACAAGTCAATATACTTTAAATGAAGGAATGTTTTATTATTATCACATAGCTCATATGGCAAAACATTTTATTCACGGCGGGTGCGGAATAAGGCCGTTTATGGATTTATGGCTGTATAATCGCGTAAATACCGGCAATACAGATAAGAGGAACAAATTATTGTCTGACGGAGGACTCTTAAAATTTTCGGAAGAAGCGGAAAATCTGGCGGCTACGTGGTTCGGGAACAAAGAACATTCCGAAATAACGCAGGAAATGGAAAATTTCATTTTGCAGGGTGGAGTATACGGTACGCTGGAACAACATCTTGCGATGTCGCAAAATAAAAAAGGAGGGAAATTCAAGCACTTATTAAGCAAGGTGTTTTTATCTTACAAAGATATGTCGATATATTATCCTTCGCTGAAAAAATGTCCAGTGCTGTTTCCGGTTTATCAGGTGCGGCGATGGTGCAGAATATTGTTTTGCGGCGGAAGGAAAGCCGCGATGAACGAAATCAAAGTGAATCAAAATATAACAACTGAAGAACAAGAGCGGGCAAAAAAATTATTGGAAGAACTGAATTTATGAAAAATTAAAAAAATTTTTTAAAATATACGAACAAACGTTTGACTTTTTAAAGCGGAGGGTATATAATAAGTGTGTAAAACAAAATCAGGGACATTCTTTATTTTGTTTTTACAACAATTTCATAGAATTATTCGTTAATCAGAATGTGCGGATAGGAAAGTGTCCGCAACGGTGACGAACCCAGTACAAAGATTTCTTGTCGCACAATGGCAAGCAGCGGCGCACTACGAAGTAACTTTTTAAGTTATGGAATAGTGCGTCTTTTTTATTGTCTTTTTCGTGGATTATGAAATTTGAGTGAAATTGTTTTCAAAATTACTTTATTATTTGGCTGAAATTCTCTGAAAAGTGAGGAGTTGTCAATGCTGCATAAATTTTCAAATCAAAAAAAATCAGCGAAAACGGTTGTAGATTGAAATCTCGTGTAGTTGGATAAGTGGGAGAAAAATTTAAAGAAAAATTTTTAAATACGACAAAACCGTTCGTATTTTAATGATACAATAGCAAAAAATCAAAGAATCGGGAGGTAAAAATGCAGGAAAATAAACAGGAAGAACAAGAATGGCGTATATTGCACGGCAAACTAACGAACGACGGCGGTCATAATATTTTTCAGGCAGATCCGCCGCGAAGATATGCAAAACGGAAACGCCGTGCGTATATCGATAAAATCGTGGAAGCGGACGTATCGGCGTTTGAAAAGGCAAAGCAAGCGGCAGCAAATACCGCCATGGAAAAGATAAACGCCGTGAAGCCGCCTACCGAAAATATCGCCGTACTGCCGACTGAAACAAAAGTAAAAGAAAAAATGCCGTTGCGTTCGGTGTTCGATAAGTTTTACGAAATCTGGCAAAACGAGCCGAAGAAAAGACGTCGGGAATTATTGATAGAAGCAATGTTACCTTATCATGCGGGCAGAAAATACGCGGCGGCGTTTGTGGATCAGAATCTGGAACGGAAACGGCAGAATGAAAAAAGCAGAATACGTCGGGCAATGAGAAAATGCAACTTAAGCGGTTTTAATTATTTTGTAACATTTACATATTCGGACGATAAGTTAACGGCAGAAAAATTTTACAATAAATTGCGGGCATATCTGAAAAACAAAGTAAGGCGGAACGGCTGGAAATATTACGGCGTGTGGGAAGGAAGTAACGGCGAAAAACGGTTGCATTTTCACGCGCTGATGTACATACCGCAAGGCACGATGCCTGGCGAACTCGTGCAAGAGAAAAGTTATAATACAAGCCGGAAACGAATGGTAGAAACAACGGGAAATACGGAATTCAACGAAAAATTCGGGCGTTCGGACGTGGAAGAAATATGTATGCCGTTCAAGCATCTGGCGTACAACTACGTGCTGAAATACCTGAACAAAGGCGGCAAGGCGATGTCTTCGAGAAACTGCCCCGAAAGCATTCAAGGCTGGATGAGCGAGGAAGATTTAATATGCGAATCGGATTACACGGAAAATCAATATATCGCGTTTTCGGGGTGTCGGATCGCGGAAGATAAGACAGGAATCATCGTGAAAGTAGACGAAAGAAATCCGCAGGAGGCGTTGGCGGAAATACAAGGAATCGTAAAGCCGCCGGAATGATATGCGAAAACCATAGGCGAAAAACGCCGGCCCGCAAAAAATATCGCGTTGGTTCGCCAAGCGGGTCAGCGGCGAACAACGCGATTTGCGGGCGGTTTCGGCGAAGTTGCGGATGGAGCAAAATAGCCGAAAATCGGTGGAAAAATGAGTGAAGTCGGGTGCGCGGAACGTACCCCGTCGGAGGCGCGAAGCGCCGACGACTTGTATATAGGGGTACGTTCTGCGCTCATTTATCAAAAATCGGGTAATTTTCGCGTAAATGTAAACAAAGTAAAACTGCGCGAAATTGCGTATAGTTACACAAAGCGTTTTTTGCCGTTTTTTCGTAAAAAAGCGTGCGCGGAAAAATTTAAAATTCAGGAGACAAAAAATGGTATCGGCAACGAAAAATAATGAAAATTTTACTTGCGTAAAGTTTGCCTGGCGCGGTATACTGATGCGGGCGGAAGGAAAACTTCGGAAAATCTTTTTAAGATTTGCTTTTCAAGAGGCATTACCTGCGCCGGAAACGGTTAAAAACCGCAAAAAACGGCAACAATTCGGGAAGCGGAAAATTTTTGAAAAGGAGGAGTTTTCATGACGATCAGCGTGTATATGGGCGGTAAGAAATTGCAAAAAGGCGAATATAAAAACTACATTTGCGTGAGTGACTACGTGAGCGAGCTTGTAAACGAGGTGTATTATTCGAAAATCGACGAGTATAATAAACGCAAAAAATTGTCCGGCGCAACGACAGGAGAGCGGAAGTCGGGGCAAAATGCCTGAAACAAACGGTAAAAAATAAAGAGAAAGGAGGCGCGAAAATTGAAAGAAAAAAGCAAAAAACAAAATTTTTGTTTTCCCGTATACGACGAAATTTCCGACGAAATTTCCGATATTACGGCGATTTATCTTCGCGTTTCCACCGATATGCAGGCGCAGGACGGGTACGGACTCGATTTTCAGTTTGACGCGATTAAAAAATACGTACAGGCGTACGATATTCAAAATCCCGTGGTGTTTGTGGACGACGGTTATACGGGAATGAACGAGGATCGCCCTGCATTCCGCGAGCTGAATCGCCTGATGGAAAACGGCAGAGTGAAGTTTGTGATTACGTACAGTCTTGATCGTATCGGCAGAACGCAGATGCTGATTTTAAAGTTTTTAAAAGAACGCTGCGATAAGTTCGGTTGCGATTTTTATGCCGTGAAGGATAATATCGATTCGAGAAGCCGCCAGACGTACGGAATTTTGATTTCGATTTTGTCGATTTTTGCGGAGTTCGACCACGACGCGATTGTGGCGAAACTTTCGCAGGGGCGGTATCAACGCGCGTTGGACGGGCTGTGGAAAGGCGGCGGAATCGCGCCCGTGGGGTATAAATATTCGAAAGAGACGAATACGCTGGAAGTGGTTCCCGAAGAGGCGGTGCGGGTGCAAAAGGCGTTTGAAATGTACAATACGCGCGAATATTCTCCGCGGCTGATTGCGGAAGCGCTCGGATTCAAATCGGATATTTTGGTGTTCAATATTCTGAAAAATCGCACGTATATCGGCGAAATCACCTTTCAGGGGCAACAATTCAAGGGGATTCATCAGCGAATTATCGATGACGCAACGTTTATAAAGGCGCAAGAAATTTTACAGGAACGTGCCGTTACGAAACAAAGTTCGCGGTTTTTGCTGTCTTCGCTTGTATATTGCGGCGTTTGCGGCGCGAAAATGCGGTATATGAAATGGGGAAAAGGCAAAAACATAGGGGGTATGGGCGAGGCGAACGAGGGCGGCGCACGGATAAGCGGCGGCGGTAAAAATAATGACGGCGCGAACGGAGAAATAAGCGGGGATAATTGCGGCTCGAATGGCGGGCGCGATGTAAGAAAAGCGCAATATAAGCTTGTTTGTTATTCGAAATACAACGCGAAAGACAAGCCGTATATCGCGAACATAAACGCGGACTGCGACAACGAGACGTATGACGCCGACGTAGTGGAAGCATATGTATCTGGGGCAATTTTAGAATTTGCGGTGCGTTACAGCGACGAAATGAAAAATCGCTGTGTACGGACGAAAGACATTGCCGAGCAGTTGACGGAAGAATACGAACGGCTGGAAGAACGGTATCGGCGGGCGGTGAAAACGTATACCATGTTCGGCGACGAAAGTATACTGGAACAGGCGCAAGCGTTTCAGACGGATATGAAACGAATTTCGCGGGAGATCGATACGGCGCGGGAAAAGGCGCGGATTTCGGCGGGGCTGGAAGAGAGAATCAATCTTTTGAGAACGTTGCCGGATACGTGGAGAGAGATGTCGGCAAAGCAACGGCAGAACGTGATGCGCGAACTGGTGCAGAAAGTGGTGATTACGCACGGACATATCGACGTGTATTTGTACGACAATAAATATAATACGATAAAAGCGGAGGAAGAAGAATAAGTGCGAAAACTTTGTTTATGCGGCGAACGAAAAATGCGCGTTCTGAAGAGAAAACGGCCAAAAAATGACAAAAATTTTCAAAAAAGCGCGATTTATCTTGACTTGATCAAGAAAAACGATTATAATCAAAACAGGCGAAATGCCGGATCGGGAAGGCTCGGTTTCAAAGAATCGGCTTGAAGAAAGCGATGCGAACGCATAAAGCCGTTGATATTTTCACGGCGGAACGCAACGAGCGGAAAAATTCGGATATGAATTTATTGGATGGAACGATCTGCCGGACGGTTCGGGCGCATATTACGAAAAATTATACGATCTGCAAGTCGGCGTAAAAGTAACTCGCCCGGCTCAGGGCATAAGAATGGGCAGCGAAGTCGAATATGCCGACGAAGCGACGCTTTCGAGAGCTATTCAGTCGCGTGCCGAAATGTAGGAGAAAAATATCATGGATTTCAATAAAAGTATTTTTGAAAACAGAAAAGCGCTTCCCCGTCCGTTTATCGCGGCGCACAGGGGCGTAAGCGGAGCCAACATTCCGTGCAACACGCTGCTGGCTCAGAAAATCGCGATAAACGAAGGAGCGGACGTAGTGGAAATAGACGTTACCAAAAGTCTGGACGGCGAATATTTTTGCTTTCATCCGGGAATGGAGCCTGTTTTTCTTAAATGCGGAAAATATATCCCCGAAATGACCGCAGAAGAAGTTAAAAACACGCCGCTTCCCAACAACGACGAAGTTCCCACTCATTACAGAGTGCCGCTTCTTAAAGACGTTTTTGCTTTGCTTAAAGATAAAGTATATATAAACGTCGATAAGTACTGGGAGGATGTCGAGGGCATTACGCGCGTAATCCGCGAATGCGGAGTGGAAAAACAGGTAATCGTCAAAACGCCGATAGAGGACGAATATTTTGAAGCGTTAGAAAAACACGCACCCGATTTTATGTATATGGGCTTGGCTCGTCACACCGACGACGTTACCGACAAATTGCTGCAACGCAATATCAATTATATCGGAATAGAGGCGTTGTTTGATAGCTTTGACGACGACGTTGCAAGCGAAAAGTACATTTCGTCCATGCACGAAAAAGGTTTGCTCGTATGGGCTAACTCGATATTGTATAACGAACGCGACATAATTTCGGCGGGACTTACCGACGACGCTGCTCTCGAAAGCGGCGACGGAAGCGCATGGAAAAAGCTTGCCGCAATGAAGTTCGACTTTATCCAAACCGACTGGGTACTGGAAGTCGTAAACGCGCTTAAAAGCAAAAATTAACGCAAATACAACCGATTGTTACGTTTTTTTGTGCTTGAATTGTCAAACTAAACGCATGTATTATGCCATAAATCTTGAAAAAAACTCTTGAAAAAAACAATGAGTATTATAAGATAAATATTCAGTGGAAAAATTTTTGTAACTTGTTGCAAATTTTCGTAATGCGTATTAAAATCTTCGCCGGTTACCTTAATTTTTTCTTTACTATGGCAAAGCAATATTGTTTGAAAATCGGCAGCTCCGGGTTACTTGCGGCTGTGTTGCCATAATAGCCCAACTTGGACGAATAAAAATAAGCTTATTTTCATTCGGCGAATCCGTAAAAAGTCTGAAGTGTTGTTTTTAACAAAAATTGCCAAAAAATATATAAAAATTTTACTTGCAAACGGCAAAATAACGTGCTATAATTAAGTAAAGGTTAATTAAAAACCGGTCGGCGTTTTTCCCATACTATAGTCTTTCCGATGATTATCGGGGAAATCAAGCGGTTTATCCGCGACGGAAATTCGTTGAGAGTATCGCGCAGCATACGCGATACGGCATACCTTGTGCTGAAAACGCGCGAGAAAATCGAAAGCCGCGACGAGGTGGCGACGCTTGAAAAAATTGCTGCGGAAATGCGCGTGGCGCAAAGCGAAGTAGTGTACGCGCTGGACGCGATTTCCGACCCCGTTTCGCTGTACGAACCCGTGTATAACAAGTCCGGCGACGCGCTGCTTCTGATGGACCAGCTTGCCGATACGAAGAATACCGACGAATCCTGGACGGAACACGTGGCGCTTCGCGAAGCGATGGGAAAACTGGGCGAACGGGAAAAGAAAATTTTGTTTCTGAGATATTTCGAAGGTAAAACGCAGACGGAAATATCTTCGGAAGTGGGAATTTCTCAGGCGCAGGTATCGCGGCTGGAAAAAACCGCGTTGAAAAATATCCGCACGAACATTTCCTGAAAAATTTTCATGCTGCGGGCAGGCAGAAAGCGTGGGCGACGTTCCGCCTTTTGCGAAAGAGGTGTGGCATACGGAAGAATGATTTTGTTTTCGTGCCGACGGAGAAAACAATTTTTTTGTGAGATGTATAAAAAACGGGCGCTTCCCGGATAAGGGGAGCGTCCGTTGAATTTTATGTAGAAGCGCCGCGAAAAGCGGCTTTTGCGAACAGTCTGTTCTATCTTGCTTCCGCGAGCCTTTTGGCGTAGTTTGAAAACGTTGCCGTGGCGGAGGAAAAAGCGGATGAAGCTACACTTCGATAAATTCGGTATCGGGAAACGCGGCTTTTACTTCCGGCGAAAAGGCGTAATCGGAAATTACGCCCGTGCACGAAGAAAAATCGCAGAAAAAATAAATACCGCTTTTCGGATCGCCGGTAAGTTTATCGCCGTCCACAAGAAAATACGTTTTTTTCGATTGCTTCATCATGGCTGCCATCAGCGGCATCGCCGCGTTTTCGCGGAAATACACTTCGCCGTTTTTCGTTGCCGAAGAGGAGGAAAAAAACAGTTTGTCCGCGCGGTATTTCAGCACGGCTTCCGTGGTTTCCGCGCTCCAGATCATTGCGGGCGGTTCGATGATTTCCCCGCCGAGAACGATGGTTCTGATTTTCATCTCCGAAATTCTTGCCGCCAGCGCGATGTTGTTGGTGATAACGGTAAGATCCTTTTTTTCGGCGAGAAACTGCCCGATGTGTTCCGTGGTGGTGCCAGCGTCGATGAATACCGTTTCTCCGTCGCCGATCAGTTCCGCCGCCTTTTTATCCAGCTTTAATTTTTCGGAACGGCTCTGATGATAGCGGAAAGGCAGGGGGACGTACGTGTGTTTATCCGTGATTTCCACGCCGCCGTAGGTGCGTTTTAATACGCCGCGACCTTCCAGCGCGTTGAGATCGCGGTTGATGGTTGCCGTGGAGTAGTGCAGGACCGAAGCAAGGTATTTCACCGTTACGTAGCCGTATTGGCGTACAAGTTCCGTTATGCTTTCCAGTCGTTCGTTCTGATACATTTTATCACCGTATTTTGAGAATTTTTGAGAAAACTACATAAAAATAAACGTAGTTTGAGAAAAGTTGACTTTTTTTTGCCGTCGGATATAATTATACTGTGAAAATACAAAGATGTCAAGCGACGGGTGCAAAAACGCGGAAAAAGGGCGGCAAATTTGCGGAGGACGACGGAAGATGCGGGAGATAAGCGAAAAAAAGAGCGGAAAATTACAGGTATGGCTGATTTTTATGTGCGTTTTCGCTTATACGGTGAGCTACGTTTCGCGCTACAGCTACAATGCGAATATTGTGGCGATACGCGAATATTACGGCGCGGACAATGCTTCCGCGGGGCTGGCGGGTACGTTTTACTTTTTTGCGTACGGCGCGGGGCAGGTGGTGAACGGACTGCTGTGCAGGCGTTATAACAAAAAGTACTGTATTGCGGCGGCGCTGTTGATTTCGGCGGCGATGAACGCGCTTCTGTTCTTTTCGCCCGCGTTTGCGGCGTACAAATGGTTGTGGCTGATAAACGGCGCGGCGCTTTCGGTGTTGTGGTCGTCGCTGGTATCCGTTCTTGCGGCGCACCTCAGCGACGGATATCTGAAACAGGGCGTGCTGTTTATGAGCATGTCGGTGGCGATAGGGACCTGTATTTCGTACGGGACGAGCGCTTTGTTTATGAAGATTGCGACGTTTCGGGCGGCGTTTTTGTTTGCGGCGGTTCTTGCGGGGGCGTTTGCGGCGTGCTGGTTTTTTGTTTACGACGGACTGACGAAACCTTTGCAAAGCGCGAGGAACGCTGAACGGGCGGAAGAAACGGCAAAAACCGGGCAGGTTAGGCGAATAGAAGCGGACGCCGGGACGCGGCGGAAAGCGCGCGTGCGCGGATGGGACCTTGCGGCGGTGTTTATCGTGCCCGGAGTGCTGGCGGCGATTGTCAATCTGATTAAAGACGGGCTGAACACGTGGGTGCCGGAAATTTTAAAGACGTCGTTCGGATACGGCAATTCGCTTTCTCTGACGTTGACGTTGGTTTTGCCGCTGCTTGGCATGGGCGGCAGCGCGCTGGCGCTTTGGCTGCATAAAAAAATCGGAAATTTTCTTATTCTGTGCGGCGTGATTTATCTGGCGGAAACGTTTGCCGTGGCGGGCATTACGGCGATATTGCGAAGCGGAAGCACGGGCGCCGCCGCGGGCGGCGCGACGGTGGCGCTGTTCGGGGGCGTTTCGCTGTTTTCCCATGCGGTGAACGGCGCGCTGACGAGCGTGGCGCCGATGTTGCTTCGGGAAAAGTACGAATCGGGAAAAATGGCGGGAATTTTAAACGGCTCGGCGTACGTCGGAAGTACGATCAGCGCCTACGGGCTGGGCGCGATTGCCGATAAATCGGGCTGGAACGGCGTGTTTTTATTGCTGCTGGCGCTTTCGGCGTTGGCGACGGTATTATCGTTTGCGGTGCCTGCTTTGGAAAAATTGCGGAAGAAAAAAGGAGAGAACGAGACGAAAAAATGAAAGATCTGACGAGCGGAAACGTATACAAGACGTTTTTCTTATTCGGATTGCCCATGGTGCTTTCGGGGCTGCTTTCGCAGATGTACGGAATCATCGATACTTCGATTGCGGGAAAACTGATCGGCGAAACGGGACTGGCTGCGACGGGCGTAACTTCGCCGCTCACCACGTTTTTATCCTCGGTGTACTGGGGATACGGCGTGGGATTTTCCATTTATATCGCCAAGCTGTTCGGTTCCGGAGAATATCGGAAAATCCGCCGCGCGGTAGCGCTTTCGTTTGCGATTCAGCTGGCGTTCACCGCCGTGATGGTGGCGGTATGCCTCGGCTTTCATAAACAGATTTTCCGTCTGCTGAACGTGGAAGAGGCGTTGACGGAAGAGGCGTACGCGTATTATTCCGTGTACGTGGCGGGGCTGTGCTTCATCGTGTTCAATCATTCGTTTCTGTGCATTTTAAACGCTTTCGGCATCGGCGGGTTTCAGCTGTGGATGTCGGTGGCGGCAACCGTTTTAAATATCGGCGGAAATGTTCTGCTGGTAAAGATGGGCATGGGGGTGCGCGGACTGGCGATTTCTTCCGTTTTCGCGGGGGTAGCGGTGGATATCCTGTATATTCTCAAGCTGCGTTCCTGCTATAAAGAGATGGGCGTTGCGGACGGGAAATTTTCGGCGAAAGCGCAGGAGTTCGGCGAATCGTTTGCCTATTCGATGCCGAACATGGCGCAGCAGATGGTGATGTATTTATCGTCGCTTTTATTATCTCCGCTGGTGAACGGGCTGGGAAAAGAGGCGCCCGCGGCGTATTCCGTTGCGCTGACGATTTTTAACCTGATAGGCGCGGTGTACAGCAATTCTTCGAAGGCGCTTTCGAATTATGCGGCGCAGTGCATGGGCGTGAAAAAATACGACCGAATCAAAAAGGGACTGGGCGCGGGGGCGATACAGGGGCTGGCGTTTTCGCTGCCGTTCCTGCTGGTCTGCGCGATTTTCCCGCAGCAGGTATGCTCGCTGTTTTTCAAGGAGGACGCGAGCGAAATCACGAAAAATTACGCGGTGCTGTTTGCGCGCGTGTATGCGCCGATGATGATTTTATACGGCACGAACAATTTGTTCCATGCGCTGTTCCGCGGCACGAAGGCTTCCGTGTGCTTATTTACTTCCACGCTGTGGGGCGCGACGGTGCGCTATGCGGCTTCGGCGCTTTTAATTGCGAAATACGGCATGAACGGGTTTTACCTCGGCTGGGCGATTTCGTGGGCGGCGGAAGCGGTGTATGCCGTGATATTGTATCTGACGAACGCGTGGTCCCCCGTGAAAAAGATGAAAAAAGCGGCGTAAAAACTTCGTACGGCGGCGCGATTGCTTGAAAAATTTCCCGAAGTGTGTTATACTTGAAAAGACGAACGAGGGGAGGCGGCTTATGTACGAAAGCAAAAACGGCAGGAACGGGGACATATCTTCGTTTTTCGGCTCGCACGAGTTTCTTGAAATGCAGAATCTGTACGATTCGGCGGTGCGGCTTTTAAAACTGAAACTGGAAGTTTTAAACAACGAATTCAACGTTTTATACGCGCGGAACCCCATACACCACGTGGAGAGCCGGCTGAAATCGGCGGACAGCATCATTGCGAAACTGATTAAAAAAGGCGTGCCCGTTACCATAGAATCGGCGAAGAAGAACGTGAACGACGTGGCGGGCGTACGGGTGGTGTGCAACTATATCGACGACGTGTACGCCGTGGCGGAAATGCTGCTGAGGCAGACGGACCTCGAACTTGTGAAGCGGCAGGATTACATAAAAACGCCCAACTATAACGGGTACCGTTCGCTGCACCTCGACATCAAAGTGCCCGTGTATTTATCCGACCGTACGGAATACGTGCTGGCGGAAGTGCAGATACGCACGATTGCGATGGATTTCTGGGCGAGCCTCGAACACGACGTGCGGTATAAGGCGGATAAATCGAAGCTGCCCGAAGGCATCAACGAAGAGATGCTGGAATGTTCGCAGAAAATCGCCGAAATCGACGCGCAGATGCAGGATATGTATAAGCGCATTTCGGCAGCGGAAAAGTAAATGAATCTTCAAAAAACCCGACGGAAAATCTTCCGTCGGGGTAATTTTTTTGTATGCTTCTTTCGGACGTCCGTCAGCGGGAAAGGTATACCATTAAAACGGCGATATCCGCAGGGTTTACGCCGGAAATGCGCCCTGCCTGCCCCAGATTCAGCGGGCGGACGCGGTTTAATTTTTCCCGCGCTTCCAGCCGCAAGCCTTCGATGGACGAATAATCGATGTTTGCGGGAAGAGATTTTTCTTCCAGTTTTTTCGCCCGCGCGATCTGTTCTTCCGCCTGTTTTACGTAGCCGCCGTATTTTACGGAAATTTCCGCCGATTCCAGAACGTCCGACGGGAGTTCTTTGGCTTCTTCGGGCAAATCTTCGGCGTATTCTTCGAAAATTTCGGAAAGAGATACGTTGCGGCGGATTAAATCGGCGAACGACAGCGCGCAGTGAGGCGGTTCGTAACCGTGTTTCTGCAACAAATCCAGACACTTTTCCCGTTCGATTTTTTTATCGAGCAGCGCGAGCGCTTTTTCGTACGTCTGTTTGCGCCGCAAGTATTTTCGATAGCGTTCTTCGCTTACGAGTCCGCATTCGTAGCCGAGCGGGGTTAAACGGAAATCGGAATCGTCCTGACGGAGGCAAACGCGGTATTCCGCGCGGGAAGTCATCATGCGGTAGGGTTCGTCGGTGCCTTTGGTAACGAGATCGTCGATTAAAACGCCGATATACGCCTGATCGCGCCTGAGGACGAGCGGGGGCTTGCCGCGAAGCTTCAAAGAGGCGTTCAGACCGGCAATCAAGCCCTGCGCCGCCGCTTCTTCGTAGCCGGAAGTGCCGTTGATCTGCCCCGCCGTGTACACGCCCGATACCTTTTTGAATTCGAGCGTGGGGAGGACGTCCAGCGTATCGACGCAGTCGTATTCGATGGCGTAGCCGTAGCGCACGATATCTGCGTGTTCCAGCCCCGCCACCGAGGCGTACATCTGCCGCTGGATATCGTGCGGCATGGAGGTGCTCATGCCCTGTACGTAAATTTCCGAGGTGTCCGCGCCTTCCGGTTCCAGAAAAATCTGGTGGCGTTCCTTATCTTTGAAACGTACGATTTTCGTTTCTACGGACGGGCAGTAGCGGGGGCCCGTGGAGGTGATGGCGCCGTTGTAGAGGGGGGAGCGATCGAGATTATCGAGAATGATTTTGTGCGTAATCGCGTTGGTGTAGGTGAGGTGGCACGAAGCCGTGTTTTTCGGCGGATCGCTTGTCATAAACGAGAAAGCGTAGCCTTTTTCGTCGCCTTTCTGTTCTTCGCACGCGGCGAAGTTTACCGTTTTGCCGTCCACGCGCGCGGGCGTGCCCGTTTTGAAACGGCGGATTTTGTAGCCGAGTCGGGCGAGAGAATCCGTGAGATAGGTGGCGCGGGAAAAGCCGTTCGGTCCGCTTTTTTGCACCAGTTCGCCCGTGATCGTCTGCGAATTTAAATATACGCCCGTGCAGACGACGACGGCGCGGCAGCGGATAATGCCGCCGTACGTGGTTTTTACGCCGGCGCACGCGCCGTTTTCCGTGAGAATTTCCGCCGCTTCCGCCTGCAGGATACGCAGATTTTCGGCGTTTTCGAGCACGCGCTTCATTTCGCGGTGGTACGCCGCTTTATCCGTCTGCGCGCGCAGGCATTGCACCGCCGCGCCTTTACCCGCGTTGAGCATGCGCATCTGCAGCGCCGTTTTATCGGCGACGACGCCCATTTCGCCGCCGAGCGCGTCGATTTCGCGCACGAGATGCCCCTTCGCCGTGCCGCCGATCGAGGGGTTGCAGGGCAGAAAACCGATGCCGTCTAAATTCAGGGTGAGCATCACCGTATCGACGCCCGTGCGTGCGAGCGCCAGCGCGGCTTCCGCGCCCGCGTGTCCGCCGCCGATGACAACCGCGCCGGCGGTATATTCTTCAAAGTCTTTCATGGTTTTTTTATCGTTGTTTTTAATTTTTGCGAAAAAGCGGAGCGTTTTTCAACGCTTGTACACGGCGTTTTTCACGTCGTCGACTTCCTTGGCGATTTTTTCGTTGAGGCGGATTAAATCTTCCACCTTGTCGCGGGAGTACATGATGGTGGTGTGATCTCTGCCGCCCATTAAGTTGCCTACGGAAACGAGGGGGAGGGAGAGAAGTTCGCACATTAAATACGCGCAGATTTGCCGCGCGCGTACGAGGTCGGCTTTTTTGCCTTTGCCGAGCAGGTCTTCTTTGCGGCATTTATAATAGGAGCAGACCGCCGAAATGATGGATTCGGGGGTAACGTCCTCTTTTTCTTCGCCGCTTTCGCGCACGGATTCGTTGAGCGCTTTGCGGGCGAGCGAGAGGGAGATGGGCTCTTCGTGCAGTTTCGAGGCGAAAATCACTTTGTTGAGCCTGCCTTCCAGTGTGCGCACGTCGTGCCCGGAATCGCCGGCGAGATATTCCAGCACTTCGTCCGGGATAAAACAGCGTTTTTCCATGGCTTTGCGTTTTAAAATGGCGATTTTCGTTTCGGTATCGGGCGGTTGCACGTCGGTGATGAGTCCGCCTTCGAAACGGGTGCGGAGTCGCTCTTCCAGCGTGGCAATTTCTTTCGGAGGACGATCGGACGTTAAAACGATTTGTTTGTTCTGCGAGAAAAGCTCGTTGAAGGTGTGGAAAAATTCTTCCTGCACGCCCGGTTTTTTCGCGAGAAACTGGATATCGTCGATCATTAAAATATCCACGCCGCGGTAGTGGTTGCGGAACCTTGTGCTTTTATCGCGCGAGGAAAATTTTCCCGCAATCATCGAATCGATGAATTCGTTGAGAAAGTTATCGCAGGTGGTGTATAAAACGTGCTTTGCGGGATCGTGTTCCGCCACGTAATTGGCAATCGCCTGCAGAAGGTGGGTTTTGCCCAAGCCCGATTCGCCGTAAATGAAGAGGGGGTTGAAATTATCGCCGGGGTGTTCCGCCACGGCTTTTGCGGCGGCATACACGAATTTGTTGCCGCTGCCTACCACGAACGAATCGAACGTATAATTTTTATTGAGCGGCACCGTGCGGAAGGAATCGGAAAAGTCCTCCTCTCCTTCGAGCGGGTACGCCACCGAATTTTCCACGTACATGCGGAAGCCGTCTAACCCGACGTTCGCCTTTTCCACGGCGTCGTTGATGGCGGCGGAGTGTTTTTTTACGATGGTATCCGCCGTCATCACCGTCTGCGCTTTTAAAATGATTTTTCTGCCGATGACGTCCTCCGGTTCGAGATCTTTGATGAACGTATCGAACACGACGGGCGGTATGACGTTCTGAATCCTGTCGCGGATCAGCTTCCATAAATAGAGTACCTGCGATTTTTCAGCCAAAACGATTTCCTCCTTGCGCGGATTTTTCTCTTTTTTTGCATAGTTTTTGTGCAGCCGCGCGTTTTTTCTTTGTGTTTTTTGAAATTTTCTGCTATAATTATAATACAAAACGCGCGGAAAAGAAAGTGTTTTTGCCGCCGTTTTTCGATTTCGGGCAAAATTATTATGCAGATCAGATCTCTCACTCTCCGCAATTTCAGAAATTATGGCGAAGAAACCTTTGTTTTTTCGGACGGGCTGAACGTGCTGTTCGGCAAAAACGGGCAGGGCAAAACCAACTGCGCCGAGGCGGTGTTTTATCTTTGCACCGGCTCGTCTTTGCGCATACGCCACGATAAACAGCTGATTCGCATCGGGGCGGAAACGGCGGAAATCAAAGCCGAGGCGGAAAACCGTTACGGGCGCGTTACGATTGAAGCGGATATTTCGGAAAACAAGCGTGCTTTGTACGTGAACGGCACGAAGCTGACGAAGAGCGCGGATCTGATGGGACATATCAACAGCGTGTTCTTTTCGCCGGGGGAATTAAGGCTGATACAGGACGGTCCGGACGAGCGGAGGCGGTTTATCAATATGTCCGTTTCGCAGACGTCGCCGGCGTATTACACCGCGCTTCTCAGGTATATGCGGATACTCGATCAGCGGAACGCTTTATTGAAAAATCCCGATTACGGGACGGTGGCCGCCACGCTGCCCGTGTGGGACGAGCAGCTTTGCCGTTACGCCGCGGCGATTGCCGTGAAACGAAGAGAGTTTCTGGCGAGGCTGGTGGCGTACGCGGCGGATACGCACGCCTATCTGACGGACGGGAAAGAGACGCTTTCGCTGACGCCCGACCAGACGTATACGGGCGACGAAGAGGAGATAGCGGAACGGCTGAAAAAGCGGCTGAAAAATTCGTACGAAAAGGACAGACGGCTGGGGTATACCACGGTGGGACCGCATCGGGACGACATTTCGTTCGTGATTTCCGGCAAAGAGGCGCGGGGGTACGCTTCGCAGGGGCAGACGCGTACGGCGGCGCTGGCTTTAAAACTTGCCGAAGTGGAAATTTTCAGGGAAGTGGCGGGGGAATACCCCGTGTTGATTTTAGACGACGTGATGAGCGAGCTGGACACGCTGCGGCGCAAAAAACTGGTATCGCGGATAGACGGGCTGCAGACGATTGTTACCTGCACGCATGCCGAGCGCGCTCTGTACGGAAAAGAAGCGAATAAAATCCGCATCGACGACGGGCATATTTTACGCTGAAACCGCGCAGTATATATATAGCGGAGGCGGAAAAGCTATGTGCGGATACGGCGGGAAAAGGTTCGGCGGAAAAACGGAATTTTCAAAGCGAAAAAACGCGCTCCTTACGGGGAGCGTTTTTTCGGCGGCGATTTTTACGGCGTTTGCGTTTTTGTTCCTGTTTTTTCCGTTTATCGTGCGGGGAAACGGTCGTTTTTCAAACGAATTTTATGCGGAGCGCACGGCGCAGGCGGCGGGGATAGAAACGAGGGAATATTTCCCCGCGGGGGTGTACGTATGCGGCGTAGACGTGGGCGGAAAGGAAAAAAGGGCGGCGTTCGAACAAATCCGCGCGGAGGAAAGGCGCAGGATTCCCTGCCTGTATGCCGATACGGCGGAGGGGACGGAAATCGTTTCCCCGTGCGAAATAGGATTTAACGACGACCTGGAAGAGATTTTTTCGCGCGCGGAGCGGGGCGGAAGATACGAAACGAAAATGCGCTGCCGTCTTTTCGGCGAGGGGGCGGAACGGCTGATTGCCGCCGCGGAAATTCCCGTTAAAAACGCGCGCGTGATTTTCGATAAAAACGGATTTTCGTACGAGAGAGAAAAAGACGGCGTGCTGATCGATCGGGAAAAATTTTCGCGGGCGCTGGAAAGCGCGCTTTCTTCGCTTGATTTAAAGGAACACGGATATGAATTTCCGCGGCTGGACATGCGGAAATACGCGCGGACGGCGCGCGCTTCGTTTACGATGAAAGACGCGCTGAAATGCACGGAAAAACTGGCTTCGTATACGACGGAATATTCCTCTTCGGGCGGGAACAGGTGCCGCAATATCGAACTTGCCGCTTCGTTTTTAAACGGCGTTACGTTGGAGAGCGGCGAGGCGCTTTCCTTTAACAAAACGGTGGGAGAACGCACGGCGGCGCGCGGATTCAAAGAGGCGAAAATCATTCAGAGCGGCGAATTTATTTCGGGCGTGGGCGGCGGCGTGTGTCAGGCGAGCACCACGCTTTTCAACGCCGCGCTTTTATCGGGGCTGAACGTTACGGAACGCAGGAATCATTCGCTTTCCGTTTCGTATGTGCCCGCCTCGCGGGACGCCGCGGTTTCGTCGCGGTGCGATCTGAAAATCGTCAATCCGTTTGCGTACCCGGTGTATCTTCGGGCGGTGTGCGCCGGCAAGAGAATTACGGTTACGTTTTACGGCACGAGAAGCCGGCGGACGTATGCGCTGTGCGGGAAAATCACGGGGCGCACGCCTCCGCCCGAAGCGGAAGAGAAAAAACTTTCGGCAGAGAAAGCGGCGGGCTTGCCTGCGGACGGCGCGGGGAGAATCTGGTTGCGCGCGCCGAAAGAGGGAATAAAAAGCGTGCTGTACCGCGAAACGTACGAGAACGGCAGACTGATTTGCCGGGAGAAATTGTTTTCGGACAGCTATGCGCCCGTACGGGGTATTTACGGCGTAGCGGTAAAGAAAACGGTGGGCGCGGCGGGAAAGACGGAAGAAAACGGTGAGAAAAAGGACGCGCCGTGAAATAAAGTATGCGACGTCGCCGAAATGAAAATAACGGCGGGCGGGCAGGAAAAATGCCGGCTTAACGAAACAGGTTACGTCCGACCGGAGGGGAAAGCAAGGAGCGGGCGGCTTCGTTTTGCAAAGAACGGGCGGCGGAGGGAAGGCGCTTTCCGATGACGGCGCGAGGGAAAAATACCGTGAAAATCGCCGGAAAACACGACGCTTCGACCGGAATCGATAAAGAATTATAAAATATTTTTTTCGAAAAATCGAAAAGTGCGAACTTTTTTCCGTGAAACGATTGTGTTTTCTTTGAAAAAATGTTATAATACTCAGGTATAAATATCATACGACTTGCCGCGGCGAAAAGTCGCGGTACGGGAGAAAGACGATTATGGACAGAATCGAACTGAAAAAAATCGCCGCGGACGTAGCGGCGTACGCCGGCAAAACGGTTGGCGTTGCCGGCTGGATCAAGACGGTGCGCGATTCCAAGGCGTTCGGATTTATCGAACTTTCCGACGGCAGCTGCTTTAAAAACACGCAGATCGTGTTTGAACGCGCCACGCTGGAAAATTACGACGAGATAGCGCATCAGAACGTGGGCGCGGCGATTTTCGTTACGGGCGAAGTGGTAGCTACGCCCGAAAATAAGCAGCCTTACGAAATCAAGGCGAAAAAAATCGTTGCGGAGGGGGAATCTTCGCCCGATTATCCGCTGCAGAAAAAGCGCCATTCCGTGGAATTTTTACGGGAAATCGCGCATCTCCGCCCGCGGACGAATCTCTTCTCGGCGGTGTTTAAAATCCGCAGCGAAGCGGCGTTCGCCATTCATAAGTTTTTTAACGAGCGCGGGTTTGTGTACGTGCATACGCCCATTATCACGGGCAGCGACTGCGAAGGCGCGGGCGCGATGTTTCAGGTAACCACGCTGCCCCTCGAAGAGCTGGCTAAGAGCGGCAAGGCGCCCGATTATAAGCAGGATTTCTTCGGGAAAAAAGCTTCGCTTACCGTTTCGGGGCAGCTGAACGCGGAAACGTACGCAATGGCTTTTTCCAACGTGTACACGTTCGGACCGACGTTCCGCGCGGAACATTCCAACACGGCGCGGCATGCGGCGGAATTCTGGATGATAGAGCCGGAAATGGCGTTCTGCGACCTTGCGGGGGATATGGACGTGGCGGAAGCGATGGTGAAATACATTATTTCGTACGTCGGAGAGACCTGCAAAGACGAGCTGGATTTTTTGAATAAATTTGTGGATACGGGGCTTCTGGAACGGCTGAAAAACGTTACGGAAAACGATTTCGTGCGGTTGCCGTACACCGAGGCGATTGAGATTTTAAAAGAGCACGCAAACGAATTCGACGACAAGAATATTTTCTGGGGCAAAGATTTGCAGAGCGAGCACGAGCGGTATCTTACGGAAACCGTGTTTAAAAAGCCGGTGTTCCTGACCGATTATCCCAAGGAAATCAAGGCGTTTTACATGAAGCAGAACGACGACGGCAAGACGGTGGCGGCGGCGGATTTGCTGGTGCCCGGCATCGGGGAACTGATCGGCGGTTCGCAACGCGAGGAAAACTACGAAAAGTTATACAACCGCATTGTGGAACTGGGCATGAAACCCGAAGATTATTCATGGTATCTCGATTTGAGAAAGTACGGCAGCGTTACGCACAGCGGCTACGGCTTAGGCTTCGAACGCATGATTATGTATCTGACGGGCGTTACGAATATCCGCGACGTTATACCGTTCCCCCGCACTGTTTCTAATTTGTTGTTTTAACAAGCTAAAATCGTATAGCGGCACATCTTGCGATATAGTTGAAAGGCAGTGAGCTGTTAAAAACGGAAGAGTAACAGTCCGTTACGAAACAGGCGAAGCCTGCGGGCGTACTCGGTACGGCGAAAATCTGCACCACTCTCCGATTTTATCGGCTATGGGTATGAAGCGGCACAGCGGCACATCTTGCGGCTTGATCGGCTGTGAGCTAATAGAAATAAGGCTGAATTTTTAGGAAATCACGATATGATAAAAATAGCGATAGACGCGATGGGCGGCGATTTTGCGCCGAAAGAACAGGTGAAAGGCACGGTGGAGGCTCTGAAAAACGATAAGGAGCTGTTTGCGGTGCTTTGCGGTGACGAAGAGATTTTGAAAAAAGAACTTTCCGCCTATACATACGATTCTTCGCGCGTGGAGATCGTGCATGCGCCCGAAGTGATTACGAACGACGAAATTCCTACCAAGGCGGTGCGCACGAAGAAAGATTCTTCCACCGTAACGGCGTTTCGCCTTTTAAAAGAGGGCAAAGCGGACGCGGTGGTTTCCAGCGGCGCCACGGGCGCGGTGCTGACGGCGGGCGTACTTATGCTCGGCAGAATCAAGGGCGTTTCCCGCCCCGCGCTCTGCCCCAGAATCCCCGATTTTTCGGGGCGCGGCACGCTGCTTTGCGACTGCGGAGCGAACCTCGAATGCAAAAGCGTGAATCTTGTGCATTTCGCGCTGATGGCCTCGGCGTATGCGGAGGCGGTGTACGGGTGGAAGAACGCGAAAACGGGGCTTTTGAACAACGGCACGGAGGACCACAAGGGTGACGAAATGCACCGCGAAGCCAACGAGCTGTTGAAGCACACGGCGGGCATCAACTACGTAGGAAACGTGGAAGGCAGAGATATCATGTACGGCGACGCGGACATTGTGGTGAGCGACGGCTACACGGGCAATATCGCGCTGAAATCGATAGAAGGCTGCGGCAAGGCGATCAGCGGCATTCTGAAACGCGAATTCAAAAAGAACCTTTTTGCGAAAATTCGCGCGCTGACGGTGATGGACGTGATTAAAGCCGTGAAAAAATCCGCCGATTACGAAACGATGGGCGGCGCGGTGTTTTTAGGGCTTACGAAGCCCGTCATCAAGGCGCACGGAAATTCGAAAGCGTACGGATTTTCGGTGTGCATTTCGCAGGCGATGAGCGCCGTGCGGGGCGGATTGACGGAAAAAATAGAAGCTCTTCTGGAAAAGAACGCGGCAACCGCGGCAATCGGCGCGACGGAAAGCGCGGCGGAGGATAAGGAAGCGTGAACAGAGAGAAATTTCCGGCGCAAGAGGCGGAAAAGCTGCCGAGCGGAGGAACGCGAAGCGTGAAAAGAGAAGATTTCCCCGTAGCGGAAGCGGAAAAGAAACTGAAATACACGTTTAAAGATAAAAATCTGCTGATTACGGCGTTTACGCACAAATCGCTTTGCGGGCGGCTCGGCGCGGATAACGATCGTATGGAATTTTTGGGGGACGCGGTATTAGAACTTGCGATTACCGAAAATTTATACCGCGGCAAAAACGCGCTGCAAGCGGGGGATATGACGAAACGGCGGCAGAAATTCGTGAGCCGCGAGCCGCTGGAACGGGCGGCGGACAAGCTGGGTATCGCGCGGTATCTGATGTATTCGGGCAACGCGCGGGACAATGCGGGCAAGAAAGCCAAATCGAGCCTTGTGGAAAGCGTGATTGCGGCGATTTATATCGACGGCGACGGCGCGAACGGCGACGGATACAAAAACGCGAAGAAATTCATCGATGAAAACGTGGAATTTTCGGCGAACGAAAACGCCAAGGGAGATTTGCAGGAATACCTGCAAAAGCGCGGGCTTCCGTTGCCCGTATACCGCTTGCTGAGCGCGGAAGGCAAGGATAACGACAGAACTTTCGTGTGCGAAGCGGCGGCGGACGGGAAATCGGCGCGGGGCACGGGCAGAAAAAAACAGAAAGCGGAAGCGGAAGCGGCAAAAAATCTTCTGGAACTTCTGCAAAACATTCCGTTTTAAGATTTCAAGGCGCGGCGGCATAGAAAAAGCAAAAAAGCGCGCCGACCGATAAAAAAACAAAAACAAGATTTTCAAGGAGAAGAAATCTGTGGATTTAAAGGAAATACAACTTTCGGGGTTTAAATCCTTCGCGGATAAGACCACCATCCGTTTCGACGACGGCGTTACCTGTATCGTAGGACCGAACGGGTGCGGCAAATCGAACGTGGCGGACGCCGTGCGCTGGGTGCTGGGCGAGCAATCCGCCCGCGCGCTTCGCGGCGGAAACATGCAGGACGTGATTTTCGGCGGAACGCAATCGAGAAAACCGCAGTCAAGCTGCGAAGTAACGCTTGTGTTCGACAATACAAATAAAATATTCGACCTTGACGTAGCCGAAGTGGCGATGACGCGCCGTCTGGACAGAAACGGCAACAGCGGTTATTTCATCAACGGGCAGGCTTCCCGTCTGAAAGACATCGTGCGGCTCTTCCACGGCATAGGTCTCGGCAAAGAGGGCTACTCCATTATCGGGCAGGGTAAAGTCGAGCAGATCATGAACGCGAAGCCGGAGGACCGGCGGCTGATTTTCGAAGAAGCCACGGGACTGATGGTGTACAAATCGCGCAAGGAAGAAATCGAACGGAAAATCGATTCTTCCAAAAACAATCTGTTTATTTACGTGCAGCGCATCGAAGAAGCCGAACGTAGACTGGGACCGCTTTCCAAACAGGCGGACGCGGCGAGAGAATACCGCGAGTATTCGGAATCGCTGAAGTACAACGAAGTGAATACATACGTTTATAAATACGACGGCGCGGAAGGCGAGAAGAACAAATTCCGCGAACGCGTGGCGGGGTATTCCGATAAAATCATTTCGCTGAACACGCAGGCGGAGCTTTTGAACAAGAGCTACGAGGACAACCGCAAAAAGTCCGCCGAAGCCGATTTGAAACTGACGGAGCTGAACGACCGCCGCGTGGAACTTTCGGTGGGAAACGAGCGGAAAGACGGCGAATGGAAACTGGTGCGCGAGAAGATTTCCACGTACAAGAGCCAGATTTCCGCGGCGGAAGAATTTCTCGAAAACGGCAAAAACCGCACGGGCGAGCTTGCCGACCTTGTGGCGGCGGCGAAAACCGCGATTCAAAAAGGTGAAACGCGCATTGCGGAAATCGACAACGAAACCGATCTCTTATCGCAGGCGATCAAGGCGCTGACGGGTAAAATCGACGTGTTCGAACGGCTTTCCGACGAAAATCGGCAAAGCCAGCTTTCCTCGGCGGAAAACCTTTCGGAAATCAGGAAAAATCAGGGTTCGCTTACGGCGCAGAAGCAGGGGGCGGAGGACAGAATCGCCGAACTGAAAGCCGCGTTGCAAAAGGAAAACGCGCGCCGCGAAAAACTGAACGAAGAGCTGGAAGGCGTGCGGAAAGACCTGAAAAAACTGAAAGAGTTTACCTCGGGCGGCGAAAAGGAGCTGGCGGAGCGGGAAGAAGAAATCCGCGATATGCAGCTGACCATCAATAATTTCAATCAGGAACTTTTCAGCGTGGGCGGGCAGATTTCTTCGCTGAAAGATTCGCTGGAAATGTACGTGGGTATCAAGAACCGCTACGAGGGGTACAAAGATTCGGTGCGCCGACTGCTTTCGGTGGCGAAAACCAACCCCGAAGTGGGCAGCCACGTGAAGGGCACGATTGCGGACATCATTCATACCGACCAGAAATACGAGCTCGCTTTCGAAGTGGCGCTGGGAGCGGCGACGCAGAACGTTGTAACGCCCACGCAGGACGACGCGCGTATCTTAATCGAATATCTGAAACGCACGGGCGGCGGCGTGGTAACATTCCTGCCCGTAAGCGGCATGAAGCCGCGCCCGGACAGCCGCGAAGCGCAGCGCGCCGTAAACGAAAAGGGCGCGATAGGGCTTGCCACGGAACTGATTCGGTACGACGATTATTATTATAACGTGGTAACCAACCTGCTGGGCAACACGCTGATTTGCGATACGGTGTACAACGCTACGGCGATTGCCAAAAAATACGGCAACATGTTTAAAATCGTAACGCTGGACGGCGATATCGTAAGCACCAGCGGCGCGATGACGGGCGGCAGCCGTCAGCAGAAGAGCGGCGCCGGCGTGCTCTCTGGCGAGCGCAAGATAGAAGAGTGCCGCGAAAACATCGTCAAGAAGCAGAAATACCTCGAAAAGCTGAAAACCGCCATTGCGGAAAGCGAAAAGGGCAAAGAAGAAGCGGAAGCGGCGGTGAACGCGCTGCGGGCGAAGTATCAGGGCTCCCTGAACGAACTGGCGGTGCTTTCTCAGCGCGAAATTTCGCTTGCCGCCGAAGCGGAAGAAGCGAAGAACAACGTGGGCGTATATGAAGAAACGCTGCGCGGGTTCGAAGAAAAACTGGCGCATCTGAAAGACGAAGAAGCGTATGCGGGCAAGAGCGAGGAAGAACTGAACGCGCTTCGTCAGGGCGCGGAAGCGACGTTGGAAAAACAGCGCGCGCAGTGCGAAGCGTTTAAGACGGAACGCGACGATAAGAGCGCGAAACTGCACGCTTTGGAAGTGGAAAAGGCGGCGGCGGAGAAGCAGATAGAAAGCTTCAACGCGGACATCAGGCGCTACGAAGCGGAAAAAGAAGATTTGATTTCCCGCATTATCTCCACGGAGCGCGAAAAAGCCAACGCGTATGCGGAGCTTACGCAGCTGGAAGAGCGGGCGAAGCAGGCGGAACTTACGGAAGAAGAAAAAGCCGCCGTGCAGGCGATCAACGACGAGATCGCCACGCTTTCCGCGGAAAAAGAAGCGCTGAATCTGCGCCAGGTGCAGCTGGACGAAGAGCGTACGGCGGTGCAGGAAGAACTGTCGCGGCAGACGGACAAGCGTTACAAGTGCGAAATCGAAATCAGTAAAATCGATACCAACCTCGAAAACATGCGCCAGCGCATCGAAGAGGCGTACGGCATCGATTACGAGGGGTGCCTTGCCCTGAAAGCGGAAAATTTCAACGCGGACGAGGCGGCGGGGCTGATTTCCGCGCTGAAGAGAAAAATCACGCTGCTGGGCAACGTAAACCTGAACGCGGTGGAAGAATACGCCGACGAAAAAGCGCATTACGACGAAATGGTGATTCAGCGCGACGATTTGCAGAAAGCGATTGACGATTTGCAGAAGGCGCTGGACGAAATCCGCGCGGAAATGCTGAAAATATTCGACAAGGGATTCAACGACATCAACGAAAACTTCAAGATTACTTTCAAGGAGCTTTTCGGCGGCGGCAACGCGGAACTGCAGATGGATTACATCGAAGGCGAGGATCCGCTGGAAGCGGGCGTGGAAATCGTGGCGTGCCCGCCCGGCAAGAAGCTTACGAAAATTTCGTTGCTTTCGGGCGGCGAGCGCGCGCTTACCGCTATCGCCATTCTGTTCGCCATTTTGAAGTGCCGCCCGATGCCGTTCTGTATTCTGGACGAAATCGAAGCCGCGCTGGACGAGGCGAACGTGGACCGTTTCGCTTCCTATCTCAAACGGTTTGCGCAGGAAACGCAGTTCATCGTGATTACGCACCGCCGTCCTACCATGAATCAGTCGGACGCGCTGTTCGGGGTTACGATGCAGGAAAAGGGCGTATCGAAGATAGTATCGGTGAAGCTGGGCGAAGTGGAAAAAGAGCTTGGCGAAGGAACCGTGGAATAACAATTTGTCAGTATCCGGGAAAATCGCCTTGCAGCAAAATACAAGGCGATTTCTTTCGGAAAAGGAAAATCGGAAGGAAAGATTATGGGAATTTTCGGGAAGTTGTTCGGCGCGCTGAAAAAGACGAAAGACGGTCTGTCGACGAAAATGCGCATGCTGTTTTCGAAAAACAAGCTGGGCGACGAATTTTACGAGGAACTGGAAGAAATTTTAATATCCGCGGACGTATCCGTGGCGACGGCGGAAAAAGTGGTGGAGGGCGTGAAAGAACGCGCAATGGCGGAACGGCTGAAAGACGCCGATTACGTAACGGGGCTTTTAAAAGAAGTGCTTACGAACATGCTGCGCGACGCGGAAGTGCCCGAAATCGGGTTTCCTTGCGTGATTATGGTGGTGGGCGTGAACGGCGTGGGAAAAACCACTACGATAGGCAAGCTGGCGAATTATTACATTACTCACGGAAAAAGCGTTACTGTGGCGGCGGCGGATACCTTCCGCGCGGCGGCGGCGGAACAGCTTTCCGTGTGGGCGGACCGCGCGAAAGTGCGCATCGTGCGGCATGAAGAGGGCAGCGACCCTTCCGCGGTGGTGTTTGACGCGGCGTCCAGCGCGAAAGCAAAGAAAACGGACGTTCTGATTATCGATACCGCGGGCAGATTGCACGTGAAAGACAATCTGATGAAAGAACTTGAAAAAATGAGCCGCGTGGTGGAACGCGAATACCCGGACGCGGATTTTCTGAAACTGCTGGTTCTGGACGCCACGACGGGGCAGAACGCGCTTTCTCAGGCGAAAACGTTCGACGACGCCGTGGGCTTGGACGGGCTGATTATTACCAAGCTGGACGGAACGGCGAAAGGCGGATTTGTGTTCTCGCTGGCGGACGAACTTTCGTTGCCTGTACTGTACGCGGGCGTGGGCGAAAAAATCGGAGATCTGGAAAAATTCGATTCGGCGGCGTTCGTGGACGCGATTTTGTAAGATTTTAAGGAAAAAACGGCTATGAGAATCGATATTTTGACGCTGTTTCCCGAAATGTTTTCCGCGTTGAACGAAAGCATTTTAGGCAGGGCGCAGAAGCAGGGAAAAGTGGAAATCAACGTGGTGAACATCCGCGATTACACCGAGGACAAGCATCTGAAATGCGACGATTATCCGTTTGGCGGCGGCGCGGGCATGGTGATGATGCCCCAGCCCATCGGCAGCGCCATCGAAGCGGTGGACCCCGACCACGAGGCGCGGCGCATTTATCTTTCGCCCAAGGGCGAAACGCTGGTGCAGCAGAAGGTGTTTTCGCTGCTTTCCTACGAGAGGCTGGTGCTTTTGTGCGGGCATTACGAGGGGGTGGATCAGCGCGTGATCGACCTTTTTATCGACGAGGAAATTTCTATCGGCGATTATGTGCTGACGGGCGGCGAGCTGCCGGCGATGGTGCTTTGCGATTGCGTGTGCCGCTATGTGGACGGCGTAATCAGCACGTCTTCGCTGGTGGACGAAAGCTTTTCGGATAATCTTCTGGAATACCCGCAGTATACCCGCCCCAAGGAATACAAGGGGCTGTGCGTGCCGGAGGTGCTTTCTTCGGGCGACCACGCGAAAGTGGACGAATGGCGGCGGCGGGAGGCGATGAAACTCACGAAGGAAAAACGCCCCGATTTATTGAAGAGGTAACACATGGCGAAGCTGATACAATGGTTTCCGGGACATATGAAAAAGGCGATGCGCGATATGGAAGAAAAACGCGCGCTGTGCGACGGCGTGATCTGCGTGCTGGATTCCCGCGCGCCGATTGCCACGTACAACCCGAAACTGCCGGAGATTTTCGCGGGGAAACCCGTATTGTACGTTCTGAATAAAAGCGACTTGTCGGACGGGAAAAGCGAAAAATTCGCGGCAATGATAGAGGCGCAGGGGAAGCCCTGCGTGGCGATTTCCGCCGTGAACGGCGCTTCGCGGCGCGTACTGGAAAAGCGCTTGCAGATACTGACGAAAGAGAAACGGGAACGCGCCGAAAGCAAGGGCGTTACCCGGCGTTTTCGTTATACCGTGGTGGGAATTCCGAACACGGGGAAAAGCACGGTGGTGAATCTGCTGGGCGGGGCGAAACGCGCGAAGACGGGCGATATCGCGGGCGTTACGCGCGACGTGCGCTGGATTAAATGCGTCGATTTCGATTTGCTGGACACGCCCGGAACGATGCCGCCTTCCTGCAAAACGCAGTATCTGGCGCGGCATCTTGCGTATATCGGCAGTCTGAACGACGATATTCTGGATATCGCGGACGTTGCGCTGGAGCTTTTAAAGGAACTGAAAGCGAATTATCCCGCCGCGCTGCAGGAGCGCTACGGTATCGATTGCGGCGGGAATAATGCGGAAACGGACAAAACGGCGGACGAGGAAGAACGCACCCGCGAAGCCGTGGAGATGCTGGAAACGGCGTGCAGGCGGCGCGGATTTATTCTGCGCGGCGGCGAATTCGATTACGAACGCGGCGCGCGGGCGGTGATCGACGATTTCAGAAAAGGGCGGCTTGGAAAAATTTGTCTGGAAAATCCGTCCGATTTTGCGGACGTGAAATTTTAAGCGGCGGGCGGAGGAAAAACGAATGAAAAAGCCGTACGATTTTGATAGCAAACTTCTCTGCGAGCGCGCGCTTGAAAAAAACGGAGCGAAATATATCGCCGGAGCGGACGAAGTGGGGCGCGGTCCGCTGGCGGGGCCCGTGGTGTGCGCGGCGGTGATTATGCCGCTTTCGCCCGAACTTCTGATAGAGGGCGTGGACGACAGCAAAAAATTATCTGCAAAACGCAGGGAACAATTATCGGAGCTGATTAAGGAGCGCGCGCTCGCGTACGCGATTACGGAAATTTCGAACGAAGAAATCGACGAAATCAATATTCTGCAAGCCACAAGGAAGGGCATGCGCGAAGCGCTGCTTGCGTTGAAAATCGCGCCGGACGCGGTGCTGACCGACGGGAATATGACGCTGGATATTCCTTTTCCGCAACAAAGCGTGGTTCACGGCGACGCGCTTTCGTATTCGATCGGCGCGGCGAGCATCATCGCGAAAGTGTACAGAGACGCCCTGATGGATAAGCTTGCCGAGGCTTTCCCCGCGTACGGGTTCGAAAAAAACAAGGGGTACGGCACGGCGGCGCACATCGCAGCGATTAAGGAGGCGGGGGTATGTCCTTTTCATCGCAGGACGTTTACAAAAAAGCTTTAGGGCGAGGCGGCGAAAAGCGCGTGGCGGAGTTTTTAAAAGCGCGCGGGCTGAAAATTTTAAAGACGAATTACGTAACGCCGTTCGGCGAAGCGGATATTATCGCGGAGGACAAGGCGCTGGGCGAAATTGCGTTTATCGAAGTGAAAACGCGCAGTTCGGATTCTTACGGAACGCCCGCCGAGGCGGTGGGAACGAAGAAGCGGGAAAAATACCGCAAAATCGCCGCGTACTACTGGATGGAAACGGGAAAAGAGCCGAACGCGAGGTTTGACGTGGCGGAGGTACTGCCGGGCGGCGGCATAGAGTATCTGACGTATGCGTTTTAAGATTGCGCGGCGGCAAAACGGCGGAAAAACGGCGGTTTTTTGCCTTCTATTTTCATAAAAATTGAAAAATATTTGTTAAAATTATTGCAATTCGTAAAAATATGTGTTATAATATACATGTATTCGGGATTAGACCGCGCCGAGAGGCTTGATAGGCGTTTGTTTTCGACGGGTTACGTTTTGGATAACTTTTGAGAGGAGGACCCTAAGGATGAGTCAAGGTACGGTGAAATGGTTCAATTCGGAGAAAGGTTACGGGTTTATCGCCGGCGATGAAGGCGGCGACGACGTATTCGTGCATTACTCCGCGATCAAGGCCGATGGATACAGAAGCCTGAAAGAAGGGCAGAAAGTTTCCTACGAAACGGAAACGGATCCCAAAAACCCGAACAAATTGCGCGCCATCAACGTTCAGGCGCTGTAAATTGTAGAAGGTTTTTCGAAAAAAAATCAGCTTTTTCAGCCGCATTTTTCCGATAGTTTTACGGAGTGCGGCTCTTTTTTGTTTAAGTATTTTACTTATGGCCGAAAAAATCGACGAAAATATTACCGCCGTCGCAGAAACGGAAACGGAAGCCGTGCGGGGCGGAAATCGCGACGCGGAGGAAGCGGGCGCGGCGATACGCTGCGATAAGGAAATTACCGCGGACGAAGAGAAGAACGAAACGGCTGCGCCCGAAAAAAAGCGCGGCTTTTTCGCGCGGCTCGGCGAGGGGATAAAAAATAAATTTTCGGCGTTGAAATCGGCGGTACGGGAGCGAGAAAACGAGCTGGAGGGCGCGAAAAAGAAGCGCATCGCGGCGGCGATCGCTCTGGCGGTGATAGTGGTTTTCTACGTCCTGTTTTACGTGTTTGTAGGCGTGGCGGTAGTAAATCTTGTGAAAGATCCGCAGGGGTTCAAAGAGTGGATAGACGGATTCGGCACAAGCAGTATTCTCATTTTTATCGGACTGCGCGTGGTGATGACGGCGTTCAGACTGATTCCGGGCGGCCCGTTGCAGGTGGCGGGCGGCTATGCGTTCGGAACCTGGTGGGGCGCGCTGTGGTGCATGGCGGGATCTCTGATAGGCACGCTGATTATTTTTCTGCTGGGGAAAAAGTACGGCGCGAAACTGGTGGGACTGTTTATTTCCCCCGAAAAAATGCGCTCGGCGGCGATGCTGAAAGATAAGAAAAAACGCAACGTTTTTTTGTTCCTGATGAACTTTCTGCCGGGAATGCCCAAAGATATTTTTACCTGGATGGCGGCGATTTCCAACGACGGCGCCTTTTCATCGATTCTGGTGATCATGCTTGCCCGAATCCCGTCGGTAGTGGCGTCCACCTGGTGCGGTCATGAGCTGATGCAGGAAAATTACGTGGTTTCCGCCATCGTGTTCGGCGTACTTCTGGTACTGGGAATAGCCTGTTCGTATGCGTACAAAAAACTTTCCGCGCGGCACGAAGCGCGCGCCAAGGCGCAGGTAAACAAGGCGCAGGGAAACGAGAAAAAAGAGGAAAAATGATAATATGGTAAAACCGGGCAGATATCGCCATTTCAAAGGCAAAGAATACGAAGTAATCGGTACGGCGACGCATTCGGAAACGTTGGAAGAGTATGCGGTATACCGCGCATTGTACGGCGAAGGGAAGCTGTGGATCCGTCCGGCGGCGATGTGGAACGAACTTGTTGAAAAGGACGGACGGAAAGTGCCGAGATTCGTTTATATCGGAGAAGATTGAAAAAACGTGCGCAGGACGAAACGGAGGGCGTTTCGCGGGCGCTCGTTTTTTTTGCGACGATTTTTTTCGTTTTTCCGATTAAAAACGCGGGGCGGCAACGCACGGAAGAGGGCAAAGAAAAACATCTTTTTTTTTCGAGGGAAAACATTGAAAAAATGCAGCGTTATCATTGACTTTTCTTTTTTGTTATGATATAATTTATATGCGAAAATGAAAATAAATTTCGAAATTTTGTTAAAAATTCTCTCAGATACGGAGGCAAGAGGTAAAGATGGAACGCAACGAAGCTATCGGACTGTTTGAAAGCTTATATCGCGCCGCTCCGCAGGATTTATTTACGGCTGCGGGACGAATCAACGTGATCGGCGAGCATGTGGATTACTGCGGAGGCAAGGTGTTTCCCGCGGCGCTCAATCTGCGCTGTAACGTATACGCCCGCAAAAACGGCGAAAACGTTATCCGCGTGGCGGCTTCCGATTTCAAGCAGGTAGTAGAGCTTGACATCGATAAAATCGGCGAATACAAGTCGCTGAAATGGGGCAATTATCAGGCGGGCGTTGCGTACTTTTTACAGGAAAGCGGCACGCCGCTGGTAGGCTGCGATTTGTTGTACGATTGCACCGTTCCTTTCGGCAGCGGGCTTTCTTCTTCGGCTGCGATAGAAGTTTCCACGGCGGTGGCGCTTTCGGAATACGCGGGCGTAAAGTACGATAAAGTGCAGCTGGCGCTGATTTCGCAGCGCGCGGAAAACAAGTACGCGGGCGTGAATTGCGGCATTATGGATCAGTTCGCTTCGGCGATGGGCAAGAAAGACCATGCGATTTTGCTGGATTGCGCCACGCTGGATTACGAATACGTGCCTTTGCGGCTGGGAGATTACTGCATTGTGGTGGCGAACTGCAACAAGCCGCACAATCTGGTGGAAAGCAAGTATAACGTACGCCGCCACGAAGTGGAAGTAGCGCTGAAAAAGATACAGGAAGTGAAAAAAATCAACGCGCTGGCGGAACTTTCCGTAGAGGATTTCAACGAAGTGAAATATCTGCTTTCGGGCGTGGTGGCAAAGCGTGCGGAGCACGTGGTTACGGAGTGCGCGCGCGTTACCGAGGCGGTGGACGCTTTAAAACGCGGGGATATAGCGGAACTGGGCAGACTCTTAAACGAAAGCCATTATTCGCTGCGCGATTTGTACGAAGTAACGGGTAAGGAGTTGGATATGCTTTCCGCTCTGGCGCGGAAGGAGGCGGGATGCCTCGGTTCGCGTATGATCGGCGCGGGGTTCGGCGGCTGCACTATTTCCATTGTAAAAAAATCGGCGGTGGAAGGATTTATCCGCCATGTGGATAAGGCGTATTTCGACGCGATCGGGTATCGCGCGTCGTTCTACGAAACTTCGATCGAGGACGGCATTACCGTTTCGAAACTGTAAAAAACGCGGAGCGGAAAGGCGGAAACAATGATAAATCAGGATCTCAGCGATTTAATCGCGTATGCCAAAATTCATCTGGGGTTGCACGAAGCGGACGAAACGTACGTTTCTAACCTGCTGATGACGAAATTCAATTTAAACGAAATCAAGCCCTGCTGGGTGAACGAAAAGAGAATCGCCGCGCTTACCTGCCCGGACGAAATCGTGAAGCCGCTGGCGGATTACGCGCTGGAAAACGGCATTATCGGCGAGGGCGAGGAAGAATTTTTTACTTCCGATATTCTGGATATGCTTTCGCCGCGCCCTTCGGAGGTGATTGCGAAATTCGACGAATTGCACGAAAAATCGCCCGCGGCGGCATTTGACATGCTGTACGACCTGGGCGTGAAAAACGATTACGTGAAGGCTTCGGCGATTGCAAAAAACGAGTACTGGAAAACCTCGACCACGCGGATTCCCATCGAAATCACCGTGAATTTAAGCAAGCCGGAAAAGAATAACAAGCTGACGGCGAAGCTGAGAAACGTTTCTTCCGGCTATCCGAAGTGCATGCTTTGCAAAGAGAACGTGGGCTATGTGGGGCAGGGCAGAACGCGGCGCAATATGCGCACGGTGCCCCTGACGCTGGCGGGCGAAAAGTGGTTCTGGCAGTTTTCGCCGTACGCGTATTTTTATCAGCACGGAATTGCCATCAATCTCACCCATACCCCCATGGAACTGACGGAAAAGACGACGCGCAAGCTGCTGGATTTCGTGGATTACGCGCCCGACTACTGCATCGGTTCGAACGCGCCTCTGCCCATTGTGGGAGGCAGCATTCTGGCGCACGAACATTTTCAGGGCGGCAAGCACGTTTTCCCGATGTTCGAGTGCGCGCGGGGCGAAAAAATCGCCGTAACGGAAGGCGACGTGAGCGTTTATCTGCCCGACTGGTACAACAGCGTGATTTTATTTACCGGCAGCGACAAAGAGGCGCTTTGCCGCGCCGCCGCCAACGTTTTAAACGTGTGGACGAATTATTCCGACGAGCGGGTGGGCATCATTGCGAAAACGGACGCGCCGCACAACACGCTTTCGCCCATTGCAAGAAAGACGGCGGAGGGATACGAAGTGTATCTGCTGCTGCGCAACAACCGCTGCGACGAGCGGTATCCGGACGGAATTTTCCACGCGCATAAAGAATATCATAATATCAAGAGCGAATCTATCGGGCTGATAGAGGCGATGGGCAGATTTATTCTTCCCGGAAGATTGCATCGCCAGCTGAAAGAAGTGCGGAAGTTTCTCACGGGCGAAAATACGGAAATCGCCGAGGATATGCAGATTCATACGGAGATGATTCATTCTTTGCTGGCAAAGCACGGCACGAAAAACAGCGAAGAAAAAGCGGAAAAAATCGTAACCGCGTACGTGGAAAACGTATGCGAAAACATTCTGGATAATACCGCCGTATTCAAGCACGACGAACAGGGCAAAGCCGCGTTCGGAAGATTTTTAAAGGCTTGCGGGCTGACGAAATAAATCGTTTGTAATTCAATCCGTCCGTTTTTCTGCGGGCGGATTATCTTTAAACGGAGCGCGAATCGTGCGGGCGTAACGTCGCGTGCGCGGCGGGTGGCTTTTTTGATTCGTATGCCCCGTTTGCCATACGAAAAAAAACGAAAGGGGAAATTTGCGGGATTTTGTAAGAAAATGCCGTATGCGGAAAAGGGCGTTTGTCGAAAACGCAAAATACGACGTTTTTCGCGAAAAAAAGCCGTTCTTCCGGCACATACCCCCGTCGTCCGACGTATGAGCGGCGCCGCATATCTCGCGTCGCGCATATAAAAAAAGAACTCCTTTGGGTAGGGGAGCGAAGGATATACCCGAAAAAAACGCGGAAAGGCAACGATTGCGGCAAACCGCATATGCGGTTTCCGACGGATAAATATTAAACAAAAAACGAAGTATCGGAGAGGGAAAATGAAATACGTACTTGCTTTGGATCAGGGAACGACGTCTTCGCGCGCGGCGCTTGTGAGCGAGGAGGGAAAAATCGTCTGCATTTTAAACAGAGAATTTCCGCAGCTTTATCCGCGCGAAGGCTGGGTGGAGCACGACCCGACGGATATATGGGGCAGCCAGTACGGCATTATGATGGAAGTGCTGGCAAAAAGCGGCGTGGGTGCGGAAGAAATTGCGGCGATAGGCATTACCAACCAACGCGAAACGGCGATCGTGTGGGAAAAAGCCACGGGCAAACCCGTGTATAACGCCATCGTCTGGCAGTGCCGCCGTACGGCGGAAAGGATTGAGGAAATCGTAAAATCGGGCGCGGGCGAAATGATACGGAAAAAGACGGGGCTGATCCCCGACGCGTATTTTTCGGCTTCGAAAGCGGAATGGATTCTGGACAGGGCGGACCCGAAGCGCGAGCGCGCGAAGCGGGGAGAACTGTTATTCGGCACGGTGGACAGCTATCTGGTATGGAAGCTGACGGGCGGAAAAGTGCATGCGACCGACCGCACGAACGCCGCGCGGACAATGCTTTTCAATATTCATACGCTGGACTGGGACGACGAGCTGCTGGAACTTTTTCATATTCCGCGCGAGATGCTGCCCGAAGTAAAAAGTTCGGGAGAGCTGTACGGCTATGCGCCCGTGGGAGGCGTGGAAATTCCCGTGTTCGGTGTGGCGGGAGATCAGCAGTCGGCGCTGTTCGGGCAGTGCTGTTTTCAGGCGGGGGAAGCGAAGAATACTTACGGTACGGGATGCTTTTTGCTGATGAACACGGGCGAAACGCCCGCGGAAAGCAAAAACGGGCTGCTTACCACCGTGGCGGCGACGCTGAAAGGCGAGCCGGCGCAATACGCGCTGGAGGGCAGCGTGTTCATCGGCGGCGCGGTGATTCAGTGGCTGCGCGACGAAATGCGATTTTTCGCAGAAAGCAAGGACGCGGAATATTATGCGGGCAAAGTGCCCGATACGGGCGGCGTGTATCTGGTGCCGGCGTTTACGGGCATGGGCGCGCCGTACTGGGATATGTACGCCCGCGGCGTGCTGGTGGGCATTACGCGCGGCACGCGGCGCGAACATATTATCCGCGCGGCGCAGGAATCCATTGCGTTTCAGTCGGCGGAGCTGATTTTAGCCATGGAAAGAGACACGGGAATGACGTTAAAAAGCCTGAAAGCGGACGGCGGCGCTTCGCGGGATAAATTTCTGATGCAGTTTCAGGCGGATATAGCGGATAAAAAGGTGGTAACGCCCGAAATCCGCGAAACCACGGTGCTGGGCGCGGCGTATCTGGCGGGCTTGGGCGCGGGAGTATGGAAAGACAGAAAAGAACTGAAAAAACTCTGGCTGGCAGACAGAAAATATTCGCCCGCCATGGAAAAGGAAATCCGTGAAAAGCGGCTGGAAAAATGGCGCGACGCGGTGCGCCGCTGCCTCGGCTGGGCGAAGGAGTAGGCGGAAAAAGCGCGATAAAAAAACTCTTTGAAAAGGCAGACGAGCTGTTATAAGCCTTTCAAAGAGTTTTATTTTAATTGTTTTTAAATCAGTCCGTAATGACGGGAATGGCATTCAGATAAAGCACGTCGGGGCGTTTTGCCGCTTCGCCTTCGGCAAGCACGAACGCCTTTTTGTAAACGATGCCGCCCGCTTTTTTAACAAGCGCTTCCAGCCCCGCAAGCGACGCGCCCGTGGAAACCACGTCGTCTACGATGCACACTTTTTTGCCCTTGATGAGTTCTACGTCGTGGCGGGATAAATACAGGCGCTGTTCTTTGCCCGTGGTGATGGAGGAGGCGATGGGTACGTCGATGCCGTCCTGCATGTACAGTTTTTTGCTCTTGCGGGCTACGGCGTAGAAAGGCATGCCCATATTGCGCGCCACGCAGTGGGTGAGCTGCAAACCTTTCGATTCGGCGGTGATCAATACTTCGCAGTCGCCGATTTTATCGGTGAGCAGCCGCGCGCATTTTTCCGTTAAAAGCACGTTGCCGTGCAGGTTGAAAAAGCAGATTTTAACGCCGCTTGGCAGGGGAAGGATGGGAAGTTGCGCCGTTACGCCGTCGAAATCGATAACGTATTCCTGTTGCCCCGTGGTTTCGTTTACGCGAATATAGTTTTCCATAAAATAATGCCTCCCGTCCGGCGACAACCGAAAGGTTTGCCGGGTTTTTCAAACACCCGTTAATTGTATCACGTTTCCGCCGAAAAGTAAACGAAAAAAACGCATAAACGCAGAGAAATATCGAAAAATCCGCTAAAAGCGCAAAAAATTTCGCACGATTTGCCGCGGTTGCCGCCGCGCGGTTGACTTTTTTTGAAAAAACGGCTATACTATGGCAGGAAGCGGAAGACAACGCGGGAGCGCCGCGCCTGTATCGGCGCGGAAAAAATTGCGGAAGAACGGAGAAAACGATATTGGGCGAAATAACGGCGATTACGCCGCAAATCAAAGATAAACGGCGTTGCAACGTGTATGTGGACGGCAGATTTTATTGCGGCATTACGCTGGAAACGGCAGTGAAAAACCGATTGAAAGCCGGGCAGACGATCGACGAAAAACGGCTGGACGAATTGCAGGGCGAAAGCGAAAAGAATACTGCGCTGGATAAAGCGCTGACGCATATTTCCGCCTGCGCGAAAACGGAAAAGGACGTGCGCAAATTTCTGCAGGGCAAAGGGTACTTGCCTACGGTGGAAAATTACGTGATTGAAAAGATGCGTTCGTACGGGTTTATCAACGATACGGCGTACGCGAAAACGTATGCGCTTTCCGCGGGAAAGCGCAAGGGGCGGAGGCTGATTAAGTACGAGCTTCTCGGCAAGGGGATTGCCGAAGCGGAGATAGAGGCGGCGTTTTCGGAAATAGACGAAGCGGCGGAGAGCGAGGAACGAGACGACGCGCCGGACGAAGCGCGGGCGGCGGAAGCGATTGCGGAAAAATACATGCGGGGAAAAACGGCGGATCGGAAAACGATTGCCGCATTGTACAGGCGGCTGATTTCGCGCGGGTTCGACGGAGAAACGGCAAAGGCGGCGACGGATAAATACCGCAACGGAGAGGATGACTGACGCAATGAACATCGATCGGATAAAAATCAAAAAATTTTCGCGGATAGTTTCCACGCAGGAATACGCGGATAAAATGAAGAAATACGGCGAAAACCTGATTGTTACGGCGGGAAAACAGAGCGGAGGCAAAGGCACGAAAGGCAGATCGTTTTCCTCGGAAAAGGGCGGGGTATACCTTTCGTCGGTGTTGTATTACCCGAATTTTCCCGCGGAAAAATCTTTTATGATTATGGCGGGAACGTGCGCCGCGGTGTGCAGAACGCTGGAAGAGGGCGGATTGCAGGCGAAAATCAAGTGGCCGAACGACGTTTTCGTAAACGGGAAAAAAATCTGCGGCATTTTAACGGAAAATACGTTTTCGGCGCCGGCGGCGGGCGACGCGGACGGAAAGCATAAAGATATCTGCTGCGTGTGCGGCATCGGGCTGAATATCGTAAACGATTTGCCCGAAGAGCTGAAAAGCACGGCAACTTCCGTATGGCTGGAAACGGACGAAAAACAGAACGTGAAAAAATGGCGCGCGCGGTTGATTGAAAATCTGTTGAAAAATTACGCCGATTTATGTTCCGGAAACGAGGAAACCTACAAGCGGATTTTCGGGGAGTACCTCGCGCGGTTCGGGTTTGTCGGCGAAAATATGGTGCTGGTTACGGAAAGCGGCAGTTTTATCGCGCGGATTTTAGGCGCGGACGAGTGCGGCAGGCTGCGCGTGCTTGTCGGCGGCGAGGAGAAACTGTATTCGGCGGCGGAAATTATTAAAATGCGTACGTGAAAAAAGCGTACGCGGCGGCGCCGTATCGTGCGGCGGGCAAAGCCGCCTGAAAATGCGGCGCAAGAAAACGGAGGCGGGCGGATGAAGGGAGAAAATTGCGTTTCTGACGGGATACGCGTTCTGAATGCGGCTGATATCAAAGCGGCTTTGCCGCCGAGAAAAGCCGTTTCGAACAAAGGAGATTACGGAAGAGCGGCGATAGCGGCGGGGTGCATGCGTTACGGCGGGGCGGCGGTGCTTGCGGCGCAAGCCGCGCTGTGCGGAGGCGCGGGGTATACGGCGCTGTTCGTGCCCGAAAAATTACGGCTTTGTTTAACGGGCAGAGTACCGGAGGCGCTGACGTTTTCCGCGTGCCGCGGCGGCGAATGGAAATTTGACGGAAAAAGATTGCGGAATATTTTGCAATACGACGCGATTGCCGCGGGGATGGGTATGGGAAATACGAAATCCGCGGCGAAAGTAATTGCGTATCTGCTGAAAAATTACGGCGGAAAATTGCTGCTGGACGCCGACGGATTGAATTCGATTGCGGCAACGTACGGCGTGCGGGGAGCCGCGGAATTGTTCCGCTCGAAAAAAAGCGCCGTGCTGATTACGCCGCATCCTGCGGAATTTGCGCGTCTGACGGGAAAGGATATGCGCGAACTGCTGAAAAACGACGGCGAACTTGCCGTGGAAGAAGCGAAAAAATACGCCGCGCGAAATTGCGTGGCGGTGCTTCTGAAAGGCGCTTCGGGAGCGAAAACGTTGATTTGCGATGGAAATCGCGCGGTTTTCAACGCTACGGGAAATTCCGGACAGGCGAAAGGCGGCAGCGGCGATACGCTTTCGGGATTGATTGTTTCGATTGCGGCGAGCGGGGCAAGTTTGTTCGACGCGGCGTGCGCGGGCGCGTATCTTGCGGGCAGGGCGGCGGAAATTGCGGCGAAAGAGGTAAGCGAGTATGCGCTTACCGCCACGATAATTTCCGGAAATATCGGCAAAGCGATTCGGGAACTATAAAATCAGTCGGTCCCCGCGGGCGTCGAGTTTGCGGGAGCGTCCTCATCCGGCGGAGCGGTTTTGCCGCGGAATTGCGGCGGCTGTGCGCGCACGGCAAGCAACCGCACGGCGAGCGAGAGCGCGAGAAGAATCAGCCCCATGGCGCGGTAGTAGTACGGAAAGGGCGAAAACAATGACGTGAAAAGCAGAATCCCGGCGGAAACAAGCAGACGGCGGGCTGTTTATTTGCCGATTTTGCAAAATCGGAAGTCGCGGGGCTTTTTTTCGGAGGCAAGGGCGGTTACGGCTTCCGGCAACGCGGCGTTGGTTTTCGCCTTTTCGAAAATCTCGTCAATCGTAACGCATTGCACGCCGAAACGGTTTAAAAGCGCGGAGGCTTCTTCGTCTGCGGCAAGGCAGTACAGCGTTGCGCGCGCGGCATATTTTTTATTTTCGTCCGGTTTCTGCACGGAAAACCCGGACGCGTTGCCGAGGGCGCGCAACAGCGTTTCGCTTTTTTCCGTGCCGAAAGGTTTTGCGGAGAAAGAGAAAAAACAGTCGGCGCCGCTTTTTCCTTCCGTTCCGGCTTGCGGCGGCAGGTGCGCGTAAAATAAATTTTCGCCGACGGAAGGGAGAGCGTACGGCAGGGCGGAAAAACGCGCGGGGAAAGCCGTTTTGAAAAACTGCGCGACGTCTTTTGCGGAAACGACGGAAAGATACAGCGCCAGCGCGTTTTTTTCTTTTTCCGCGCGCAGCGAAAATAAAGATTTCCGGCGCTTTCTGCCGAGAAGCGCGGCAAGAAGCGCGGCGGCGCAGCAGGCGGCGGCAAGCGCGAACAGGACGGAGAGGACGACGGACAGTCGCAAGTAGCGGAAAAAGCACAAAAACAAGAAAAACGAGAAAGAGAAAGTAAAAAAGACGTGCGAAAGTTCGGCGCTTTTTTTCATATAATTTTTCATAAGTATATTTTTGCCCGAAAAGCGCGCGTATAAACTTGAAAAATTTCGGAAAATGCGGTATAATGTATAAAACGCCGCGAAAACGTACGACGGAACGAGGAGTAAAAACGGGCAATGAGAACGGGCATTTTCGGCGGATCGTTCGATCCGGTGCATATCGAACATATCGCTTTGGTGAAGGCGGCGATTTCGTCGCTTAAGCTCGATCGCGTGTTTGTGTTGCCCGCGTACGTGCCGCCGCATAAACGGGGCAGAGTGCTTGCCGACGACGCGCACCGCACGGCGATGCTGAAAGAAGCGTTTAAAAACGTGCCGCAGGCGATTGTTTCCGATTACGAAATTTCCCGCGGGGGGGTGAGTTACACGTACCTTACCTGCCGGTATTTTGCCGAAACCTATCCCGAAGATACGCTGTATTTTCTGGTGGGGACGGATATGCTGCGGGATTTTCCCACGTGGAAAAACCCGGAAGAGATCCTTAGATACGCCGATCTTGCCGTGTGCGACCGTGCGGAAGAAAGCGAGAAGTGGCGGGAAGAGGAACAGGCGAAGTTTTTCGCGCGGTTTAAAAAACGTTTCGAAACGGTGAATTACAAGGCTACTTCGGTTTCTTCCACCGAAGCGCGCGTAAAAGCCGCCGCGGGCGACGATACTTCCGCTCTTTGCGGCGCCGCCGTAGCGGAATACATCAGGGCGCACAGGCTGTACGAAATACCGAACGCGCACGAAGCGCTTGCAACGGAAAAGCCTTCGCGGCGGGAACATTCTTTGCGCGTGGCGGTTGCCGCGGCGAAAAAAGCCGCGGGGTTGCATCTGCCCGAACGGCAGGCGATTACCGCGGCGCTGTTTCACGACTGCGCGAAAAATCTGCCGCTTTCCTCCCCGATACTGGACGGATTTTCGTTGCCGGACGGTGTGCCCCGCCCCGTGCCGGAGCCTGTTCTGCATCAGTTTACGGGCGCATATGCGGCGGAACATGCCTACGGAATTACGGACGAAGAAATTTTAAACGCCATACGGTATCATACCAGCGGCAGAGCGGGAATGAGTCTTTTGGAACAGTTGATTTTTCTTGCCGATATGGTGGAGGACGGCAGGGACTATCCCGGGGTGAAGGAACTTCGTAAACTGTTTTACGCCGAGGAAAATTCGCTGGATTTTACGACGTTCGAAGCGCTGAGGGAAACGCTTTGCCATCTGGAAGATCGAGGCGGCGAAATTTATCCGCTTACCCGCGAAGCATACGAGGACGCCGAACGGAAAATTGCGGGCGAAAAGAAATAAAAACAACGAACAGGAGCTAAGGATATGGAAAACGAAGAAAAGAAAAACGCGAACGAAGCCACCAGCAAAGAACTTGCGCAGGCAATCTGCTTAGCGCTTTCCGCAAAAAAGGCGAAAGATATCGCCACGGTGTACGTGCGCGAAAAATCGTCGCTGTGCGATTATTTCGTAATTGCAAGCGGAACTTCTTCCACGCAGGTGCGCGCGATGGGCGAGTATGTGGAAGAACAGATGGAAAAGCAATTTTCGCTTTCTCCCGTGCGGGAAGAGGGCATGCGCGACGGAAGATGGTCGGTACTCGATTACGGCGACGTGATCGTGCATATCATGCAGGACGAAACGCGGCTGTTTTACCACCTCGAACGGCTGTGGGCGGACGGCGGAAATCTTGAAAAATACGAAGATTAAGCGCGCGATACAGCCGTCGTAAGAGCGACGTAAAAAGACTGTCGTAAAGAGGCAACGCGGCGAAAACGGGGCTGCCTGCCGGCGGGAAAGACGAAATTACTTGAAGCGGAATTCTTTCGGCTCGGAGTATTTCGCACTTTCCCGTTTTTTCTTTTTTTCTACGATATAATAAATTTTTTCCGGCTGTTTTTCGGCGGGGCGGGGTTTCTTTTCGGGCGGTTTCTGCGGCGGCGCGGGCGGCGGAATCCGTCGTTTTGCGCCGCGTTTGTACGCTAAAAAGTAAGCCGCGGCCCAGCGGAACAGGTGAATCAGAAAAAAACACGCGCAGAACAAGCCCGCCATTGCCCAGAACCCGAGCGCGAGATTGCTTTGCGCGGCAGAAATACAAAAGTATAAGCGAAAATCATAACGTGCCATGGTACCATTGTAACGCAAAAGTTCTTTCACAATTTGGCAAAAAAAGGAATAATCGCACGGATTTTGCCGCATAATCAGGTCGATATGGAAAATTTGTTGAAAAACGCGGGAGCGGCGGAGGAAAAAACGGCGGATGCAAGAACGGCTACGGCGGCGGCTTCGGCTATGGCGGCGGGGGCGCGCGGCACGGCTTTTACGGGCGCAAGCATTGTGCTTTCGCCGGCGGAGGCGGAAGAATACTGCGTTTTTAAACGCAAAAAGCGTGTGGACGAAGTGCTGGCGGCATTGAAAAAGACGGTGATTCTGCCGCCGGAAGATCTGTCTGCGACGGAAATTTCAAAGTGCGCGGAGACGGCGCGCGGCGTGAAAGCGCTTGCTCTGCGCGTTCCTTCGAACAAGGTGGCGGCGGCAAGAAACGCGTCGGCGGGCGGAGCCGCGGTTGACGCGATTGTGGGCGGAAACGGCGAAACTTCGTGGCAGGTGAAACGGTACGAAGCGAAGCGGGCTTTGCGCGACGGCGCGGGAAGAATCACGCTGATTTTATCGCCCTCCGCAGTGCAGACGGGAAAAACGGGCGAAACGAAGCGGGAGATAAAAAAGGTATGCAAGGCGGTGAAGAAACGCCCCGTTACCGTGGCGTTGCCGGAAAATGTTGCCGCACGCACGGATAAAGCGGCGTGGAAGAAAATCGCCGGGCTTGCGGCGGACTACGGCGCGAAATATTTGTCGGTGCCTTTTTTCGCGGGGGCGGCGGAACTGCGCACGTTTTTAAAAGATACCTGCATGCTGGAAATTACGGGCGTGCAAACGGCAGCCGATTTTAAAACGATGATTGCCGCGGGGGCGGAAAGCATTGCGGTGAGCGCGGTCGCGTGCGGAAAAATCCGAGCGGAGCTTCTGGCGGAAGCGGAAAATTGTTCGTTTGCGGTGCCGGCGGCGGACGGTTCGTTTTTTGCGGAAGCGGCGCGGGAAGCGCTCGAAAGGAAAAAGACGGGAAAGGAATCGGAAACGCAGAGCGCCGACGCCGAAAAACTTTCGGATAAATCTCAGGGAAAAATCGAGTTAAAAACGCCGGAAAACGTATAAACGACGCTTGCAGCCGCATACGATAGGGTATGACGCGAAAGACGGGCATCCATCGTAAAAAAATTTATTCTGTCCTGTGCGCGGCGCTTGTCCTGCCGGAAATCGCCGCGTTTTATCTTTGTCTGCGCAATCTTGTTGCGCCTGCGGCGGCGATGGCGGTAACAAACGCAAAAATCGTGCTGGACGCGGGGCACGGCGGAATAGACGGCGGCGTTACGGGGAAAACCACGGGCGCGAAGGAAAGCGATCTGAATCTGGATATTACGTATCTGACGGCGGAAAAATTCCGCGAGGCGGGATTCGAAGTCGTGCTGACGAGAAAAACGGCGGAAGGGCTGTACGGTACCACCGCGAAAGGGTTTAAAAAACGCGATATGCTAAAACGCCGCGATATCATTTACGAAGCGCGCCCCTCCGCCGTGATTTCGATACATCAGAATTATTATCCCTCTTCGTTTTCGCGCGGGGGGCAGGCGTTTTATCTGAAAGGCAGCGAAGAAGGGGCGAATCTCGCCGAATCGTTGCAGATTTCGTTCAATAAACTTTACGGCGGCAGGGGCGTGCCGAAGCGTACGAAAGCCACGGGCGATTTTTTCATGCTTTCCTGCAGCGAATATCCTTCGGCGCTGGTGGAATGCGGATTTCTTTCCAACCCGAAAGACGAAGCGCTTTTAACTTCCGACGAATTTAAAAAGGAGGTTGCCGGCGCAATCGTAAACGGGGTAATCGCTTATTTTGCGCAAAACGGAGAATCGGCGTAAGGGCGCGGCACGGCCGCATGCGGAACGAAACGGCGTCGATATAAGTAAAAAAACATATTCTACCCACGGTAGATACGCAAAAAAAAGACTCTTCCCGGAAGAGGATTTTTTCTTTTTACAGCGATTTTTTTGCAGTCGGCATTTTTTTGTCGGAAAGAAAAAGCAGGCGAAAATTGCCGTAAAAATGCGAAAAACAGCTTGTTTTTGATAAAAAACAGTAATTCTACCGTGAGTAGAGAGGCGAAAAATTTAGTAGAGAAAAGGGGACGCACAGTAGGTTGTCTTTTTTTGTCGCATGTATTAAAATAGATAACGGAAAAGGCGAAAGCGCGGAAAAAATAAAAATCCGGATAAAACGCGCAACCGAGCTTTCCGAAATCGATACGAATACAATGAGGTATAAAAACAATGACAAACGAAAAAAAAGAGAAGAAAGTTATCCCCGTATTTTTTGCGGCGGACGATAAATACGTTCCTTTTCTTGCGGTAACGCTGCAATCGATCAAAGAACATTCGTCTTCCGACGACGAATACAGAATTTACGTGTTGCACGCGGGCGTGAGCGACGACGGAAGCGATAAAATCAAGAAATTCGAAAGCGAAAATTTCAAAGTGTATTTCGTGGACGTTACCGATCGGCTGGCTGTGCTTTCCGAAGAATTGCACCTGCGCGATTATTATTCGTGCGCGACGTATTTCCGCATTTTCATTGCGATGATGTTTCCCGAATACGATAAGGCGATTTATCTGGACAGCGACATTGCGGTACGGTGCGATCTGGCGGAATATTTCGATACGGAGCTCGGCGATAACTACGTGGCGGGCGTGCCCGACGGCGCCGTGGGCGCGGTGCCCGTATTCCAGGAATACACGAAGCACGTGCTTGGCATCGACGCGGAAAATTATTTCAACGCGGGCGTCTTGCTTTTAAATTTAAAGGCGTTGAGAGACGAAGATTTTTACGGTAAATTTTCCGCGCTGCTGAAAAAATATAAATTCGTCGTGGCGCAGGATCAGGATTATCTGAACGTGATTTGCAAGGGCAGAGTGAAATTTCTTGCCGACGAGTGGAACGCGATGCCCGTGGGCGGCGAAACGCAGCGGCTGAAAGATCCGAAAATCATTCATTACAACCTTACGATGAAGCCGTGGCATTACGATGATATTCTGTATCAGGAATATTTTTGGGAAAGCGCTGAAAGAACGGAATTTTACGAGCTTCTGAAGGGCTTCCTCCGCGATTACGGCGAAGAGGAAAAACAAAACGACGCCGCGTGCGAGGCGGGACTGTTGGCGCTTTGCGAAAAGGAAATCGCAAGCGAAGAGAATTATTTTAAAAAATACGTTAAAAACGCATAAAAATACGATAAAAGGCGGCAGACAAATGGATCTTTCGATAGTATCCGAGGACAGAAAAGAGGTTTTGAGAAAAATCGACGAGTACGAGCGCAAGGGGTGGTTCGATAAAGACGTGGAAAACGATCCGCCCTCGCCGGAACTGCGCCCGGAGGACGTGGATTATCTCGGAAAGAAACTTTCCAGCAAAATCAAAACGGCGATCGCCAACAAAATGGGCAGAAAGTTTTTCGAAAAGATGATTAAAGAAGGCGCCGTGGTGATTGACGGCATGGAGGGCGGAGAAAATCTCCGTCTGCTCAAAGACACGGGCGCGGTGATTACCTGCAACCATTTCGGTATTCCCGATAATTATATTTTGTATCATTGCATACAAAATAGCCTGAAAAAGAAGCGGCTGTATAAAGTTATCCGCGAGGGAAATTACACGGGGTTCGGCGGGTTGTTCGGCTTTTTGTTCCGCAACTGCAATACGCTGCCGCTTTCTTCCAACCGCCGCACGATGGTGAACTTCATGTCTGCTGCGGATACGCTTCTGAGGCGCGGCGAAGCGGTGCTCATCTACCCGGAACAGGGCATGTGGTGGAATTACAGAAAGCCTCGTCCGTTTAAAATCGGCGCGTTTAAAATTGCGGCGCGCGCGGGCGTGCCCGTTTTGCCGACGTTCATTACGATGAAAGACGACGAAACGAAACTGGACGAGCACAACTATCCGTTGCAGCATTATACGCTGCACGTGATGCCGCCCGTGTACCCGGATAAAACGCTGAGCGAAAAGCAGGCGGCGGAAAAAATGAAAGAGGATACGTTTGCGCTGTATAAGGCGAAATACGAAGAGGTGTACGGCGTTCCGCTTGCCTACCACGAAGAAGAAAGCGCGGAAGAAACAAAGACGGGAGGAAACGAAGATAAATGTTGTTTGTGTGGGTGATTTCCGTGGCGCTTACGGTGCTTGCCATACTGAACGCCGCTCTTTCCGAAGGAGTGTTCGGCGTTATCGGCGTATCGCTCGGCGCGGGCGTGCTGTATACGTTTTACGCGGTGGCGCTGGCGATTGTTATCGACGCGCTTCTGGCGCTGTTTATCCGCCGTGTGTTGCCCGGAAAATGGTTTAACCACAAAAAGGCGGCGTTTACGGTAGGCGCGGGCGAGAAGAAGTTTTGCGAAACGATTAAAATCCGCAAGTGGAAAGACAAAATTCCCGAATGGGGCAGGTTTACGGGCTTTTCGAAAAACGAAATCGCACGACCGCAGGATAACGCTTACCTCGATAAATATTTTCTGGAACTGTGCTACGGAGAAGCGATTCATCTCGTTTCGGCGTTCGCCGGGTATGCGGTGCTGTTTTTAACGCCTCGCGCGTTGCTTTTCTCGCTTGCGCTGCCCGTGGCGATTATCAATATGCTGTGCAATCTTCCGTCCTATTTTATATTGAGATATAATTCCTATAAGCTGGAAGTGTTGTATAAAAACAACGAAAAGCGCGCCGCGCGCGAGGCTGCGAAAAACGTACCGACGGCGGCAGACGCTGCAGCCGCGGAAGAAGCCGCTACGGAAACGGAACAATCTTTGCCCGGCTTACAGACGGCGCAGTAAACGTTGCCGCCGCTTCGGGCGGATGCTATCGCCGCGGAAACGGCGGAATAGTCCGTTGCGGAAAAACCGTTTAAAAAATACGAAAACAGGGCGAATTGATATTATACAATGGACTTGCCAGTAAACGGTGAGCCCATTTTTTTATTGCTCGCAAGTAGGTTTACCTTAACTGGTAAGCCTATTTTTTTATATTCAAAACGAGGAGGTACGATATGGCAACGAAGAACACGAAAAAAATGCGCGGCGATAAAATTCAAATCGGCGTATGGATAAGCAAAGACACTTACGCTAAGGCGACTGAAATCGCAAAGACGAAAGAATTTACGTTCAGCGACATTTTAAGAATCGCACTCAAAGAGTATATCGCAAATCACAACGATTAAAAACGGAGGCAATGAAATGAACACTCAAACGATAAAACAAGAAGATTTAAGGCGGGCAATGGCGAAACAGACGCTCGGGCTGCCGCTCACAGGGCGCGAGAACTCTCTGATTACATTGTTCGGGCAGAGTTCGACATACGAAAGAGAGAATAAGCCCGTATTTGTAGAAAAGTATCTGAAACCGCTTGTTGTGGCATTGCAAATTGGTATTGCAAACGTTGTTTATCGTAAATCGGATAAGTACGACGAAATCGTAACGCTTATTTACGAGAACGGCTATACGACAGACGTAAACGTTACAGCAGATTCTCTTTCGGCAATCGTTCGCGACGTAATGACGAGACTATAAGAGAGGTAATGTCAATGAGAGCAAAATATAGAGTTGCGGTGTCTTTAAGCGGTCGGACAAATAACTTTGAAAACAAGAACGAGGACGGATATTTTTTGTTCACTTATTACGGAAATGTCCGAACAACTGAAAAATCGGCAATCGCCGCAGTAAAGCGTATATGCGCGTTAGGCGGCTGCAAGGTCGAATCAATCAAAGCGGTAGAGAAAAACGAGGTAAGTCAATGAAAGGCGCGAGAATTACAAAACTTATAACCTATAAAACGAATTATACGCAGCCTGTGTTTTATTTGGAGGCTATTTATCCGAACGGTTCGGAAACAGAGGCGTATTGCGGAATTACTGAGGCGCAGACGAAAAGTTGTGAAACGGAAAATGTATATACGGGCGACGAGGCGATACGGAAATTCTGGGATATTAAGTTTGAAATGCTGACAGATACCGAGCGAAGTCTTATTTTGTCGGTGTTTCCAGACATTGAAAGCAAAGACAAAACGACGCTTAAAACCCCGCAGGAATTGCACGGGATAGCATTTCGTAAAGCATTGCGTCATTTCGCGATCACTTGCCCGCGTTGCGGCGGTAGCGGAAGTTATGCTCAATCTGTTGCTTACACGGAGGTTGATAGTGGCGTTTGCCATAAGTGCTTTGGGCGAGGCAAAGTGTTACCGCGCTTAACGGCAAAAAAACTCGAAGAAATCAAAAATTATTTCAAGTCGGAGGGGAAACAATGATACTTAACATAGTTTTATTACGAAAGTTGCATATCGAACGAAATGCGACGAACGTACTTTATGGCGGTGGAAAGCAAAATATGACGGAACACTGGAAAGCCTGCAAAACGGCTCGACCGTTCCGCATACGCCGAGCCCTAAGGCTCATACACAGACCGAAATCGAACACATAAAGAAAATATTTGAAGAAAACCCCGACATAAGTTATGCGGAGGCTTACGGTGTTTTACGCAGCGAGTTTGCCTATTCAAGAACGTATTTCGGTTTTTGGCGTTTCGTTTCTAAAAACGGAATACGCCAGCCGAAAGAGATTGTGCAAAAATACGTTGAGCAGCCATACAATACACCTGAAATGTTTGCTGTAAAAATGCAAATGGACGTAAAAGTAGTTCCTAAAAAGTGCAAGAGGGGCGAGTTCAAACACGAGAAAGATTTTCAGTACACAATGATTGACGAGGCTACTCGTGAAAGGTTTATTTATCCTTACAAGGAACAGAGCACATACTCAACCGTAGACTTTCTTAAAAGGGCGTTTGTGTACTTCGGATATTTGCCCGCAATCGTACAAACCGATAACGGAACTGAATTTACTACGCCGAAAATAGCAAAGGAAACAACGGTGTGCATAGTTGATAAATTTCTTGCTAAATATGGCATAAAGCACAAACTTATAAAACCCCGCACGCCGCGCCACAACGGGAAAGTCGAGCGTTCGCATAGAACCGACCAAGAATGTTTTTATAATCACTTGCAATATTCCACGTTTGAGGAACTGAAAGAAAAAATGGCGAACTGGCTCAATCGCTACAATAACCGCCCGCATTCCTCGCTCAGAAATCGTGAGGGAAAGCGCGTATGGCTTACGCCGTTGCAAAAGCGTGCCGAACTTATGGAAGATTATAAGCAAAACGGGTTTAAGGACGAAAACGATAACGAGTTTAGAATCCGTTTTCTGAAAAAAGCGGCGTAACTGCTGCAACTGGATAAAAATCGACCTCCACGGCGGTGGAGGGTTTTGTCGTAGGCTTTTAAGCAATATGTTTGACTTTTTTCTTCGGAAAAGGTATAATTAAGAGGCTTAAAGGCTTTTTCATTGTGCTTTTTTCGGTGCTTTTGGCACTTTCTAAAAAAAATTTCAAAAACTTTCAAAAAACTACTGAAAAATGTTTGACAAATCTCAAAAACAGGGCGAATAACCTTGACAAGACCCGAAAAGCGTGATATAATGCGAAAGTCGGGTCTTTTGTCTTGTTTTCCGTCAGGGCGCGCGCGTGCAATCGAACGCGATTCGATGCGGCGCGGGCGAAAAAAGCGGAAAAAACCGGCGAAAAAAGTAAAAAGTTGTGTACTCGGAGGCAGAACAGTTATGAAAAAAGACGTCGTCATTATCGGGGCGGGACCGGCGGGTATTTTCACCGCGCTGGAAATGTTGCGCAAAGGCAGCAAAAAAAGCATCCTTATCGTAGAAAAGGGCAAATCCGTGGAAAACAGAAGATGCCCGAAAAACGTAACGGGCAAGTGTATGAACTGCAAGCCGTTCTGCCATATCACCACGGGTTTTTCGGGTGCGGGCGCGTTTTCGGACGGCAAGCTTTCGCTTTCGGCGGAAGTGGGCGGCGATTTGCCGCTTCTGATCGGCGAAGAGCTGGCGCAGGAAACCATCGATTACGCCGATAAAATTTACCTTGAATTCGGCGCGGACGAACACATCGAAGGGCTGAACGTATCGGAAGAAGTGAAAGAAATCAGAAAGCGTACGATTCAGGCCGGCTTGAAGCTGGTGGACTGCCCCATCCGCCATATGGGTACCGAAAAGGCGCAGAATATTTATCTTTCCATCGAACGTTACCTTTTGGAACACGGCGTCGAAATCATGTTCGAATACCAGTGCAACACGCTGATTATGGGCGACGGCGTGTGCAAGGGCGTGGAAATCGAAAAGTGGAACGGCGCCGATTCGCAGGAAGTGTTTGCCGACGACGTGGTGGTGGCTACGGGCAGACGAGGTGCGGAATGGCTGGAGAAAATCTGCGAAATTTACGGCGTGGAACACGTGCCTTCCACGGTGGATATCGGCGTGCGCGTGGAAGTAAGAAGCGAAGTGATGGAAACGGTGAACAAGGTTCTGTACGAATCCAAGCTGATCGGCTACCCGAAACCTTTCAAAAACAAGGTGCGTACGTTCTGTCAGAACCCCGGCGGTTTCGTATCGCAGGAAAATTACGATAACAATCTTGCCGTGGTGAACGGACACTCGTATAAAGATTTAAAAACGGAGAACACGAACGTTTCCATTTTGTGTTCGCATAATTTCTCGTATCCGTTCAATCAGCCGATCGCGTACGCGCAGAAAATCGGCGAGCTGACCAACATGCTGGGCGCGGGGCATATCCTTGTACAGCGGTTCGGCGATATTTTAGACGGCAAGCGCACGTGGGACAAAGAGCTTTCGCGCTCGAACGTGCGCCCCACGCTGAAAGACGCGGTGGCGGGCGACATCACCGCCGCAATGCCGTATCGCACGATGATTAACATCATCAATTTCATGCAGTCGGTAGATTACGTGCTGCCGGGATTTGCTTCGGCGGAAACGCTGCTGTATTCGCCCGAGCTGAAGTTTTACAGCAACCGTATCAAGATGGATACGAATTTCAATACGAATATCCGCGGACTGCACTGCCTCGGCGATTCCAGCGGCTGGACGAGAGGACTGATGATGGCGTCGGTGATGGGCGTATTGATGGGGCGCAAATTAGTTTAAAAAATTGCTCCGCTTTTGTAGCGGGGGAATTCTTGGCGTAGTCAAACAATTTTATCGCGAATAAAACTCCCTTGCGACGAAAAGCGTTGCAAGGGAGTTAATCGTTTTTTTCGATATGGTTTAGCGAACGGATCGGTTTTCGGTTATTCGTGCAGTTCCAGCGTCCACGCCGTTTCGTACGCGGATTCCGCCGCGAGATGCAGCGCGTCGTCTTTCGTGAAAAGGTCGTAGCGTTTTCCGTCGGTGGCGGGCAGCGACGTCCACGGTTCGAGGCATACGAACGGCGCCTGCGAATTCTGCGTCTGCCATACGCCGAGGTAGCGGAAATCGGGATAGCGCAGCGTTAAATAGCGTTTCGAACGCTTGCGTTTCAACGAAACTTCTCGGCAGGTATTCGCAAAAATCACGGCGTCGTCTTTGAAAAGATCGTGCGTAAGGGGGACGCGGTTGTTCGCATGCAAAGAGAAAGGAACGACTTCGCCCGAAATCAGTTTCGACGGCGCCGTCAAACACTGCTTGATTGCCGTTTTTTCGGAAAATTCAAGGAAGTAATCTTCGAAGTCGCCGGAGGGATGGAAGGGCACGTTGAAGCCGGGATGTCCGCCGAGGCAGAATGCGATTTCTTTCTGTTCGAGATTTTGTACGCGGTAGGAAACTTTTAAATTTGCCCCGAAAATTTCATAAATTACGTAAAAGATAAATTTGCACGGGTAGATTTTCAGCGTCGCTTCGGTGTACGTCAGCGCAAACGAAAGCTTCGTTGCCGTGCGGTCGGCTAAAACAAATTCGTTGTCGCGCGCGATGCCGTGCGGGCGCGTTTCGTAAGTTTTTCCCTCGTAATCGTACTTGTTTTTGTAAGCTCTGCCGACGATGGGAAACAGATTGTACGCTCTGCCTTTCCAGAATTCCTCGTCGCCTTGCCAGAGATATTCCGTGTCAGTCTTTTTCGAACGGATGGATTTTAACTGCGCGCCTTTCGTTTCGACGCCCACTTTCAGCTCGGCGTTTTCAATTTCATAATACATATTTTCCTCCGCTTCGGCGCGCCGAGCGTAATGCTCGCGAAAATACGCGCCGACTGATGTTCAGTGTAATTCTATTGTATCACACTTTTTCTCCGTTGTAAAGGAAAGCGCGGCAAACCGACAAATTTTTTTGAGTTTTTCGCGGGGAACAACGTTTTTTTCACTATCCTGATACATTCTTGATACAAAAGCAACAAAAAATGAAAAAAAATAAAATTTATAAAAAGAATTATGAAAATTTATGATTGTATCTTTGCGGCGAGGCGCGAGTATGGTATAATTAAAATGCGGGGAAGCGGGCAAACGCCGAACCGTTTCGCGTCAGGCGAGCAAACGGACGAGTCGGAAGAACGGCAGTAAAAACCGCGCCGATAAGCCCGGCGGGGGAAAGGATACAGGCGTAGTAGGATACAAATAAAGGCAAACGGGTACAAAAGTGCGTGCGGAAAGGTTCGCACGGAGGAAAATTAAAAAATTTTATGGATTACGTTTATTCGGTTATCACCATTCTTGCGGGCTGCGGCGTATTTCTGCTCGGATTTAAGTTGCTTTCCGACAATATGGAAAAGCTGGCGGGCAACGGGCTGAAAAGGCTGTTCAATAAAACGTCCGATAAAAAACTGGTGGGCGTGGGGCTGGGCGCTGCCGCCACGGCGGTAGTACAGAGTTCCGCCATCACTACGGTGATGGTGATCGGGTTTGTGAATACGGGCATTATGTCTTTAAAACAAGCCGCAACGATCATCATGGGCGCGAACATCGGCACGACGATCACGGCGCAGATCGTGGCGTTGCAGGCATTTAACCTCAACGTTTTCTTTATGGCGCTCGCGTTCATCGGTATGGCGATGAATATGTTTTCGAAAAAGGATAAGGTGCGGCTTGCGGGTATCGCTCTGGCGGGGCTCGGCATCGTTTTTGTGGGGCTGGACGTGATGAGCGGCGCAATGGAAGGCGAAATGATTCACGCAGCGCTTGAAACCGTGCTTTCTAAGGCAACGAATCCGGTTTTTCTTCTGTTTATCGGCGTTGCGTTCACGGCGTTGATTCAGTCTTCAAGCGCGGTAACAACGATTATCATCGCGATGGCGATGCAAGGGCTGATTGTGGGCGGCGGCGGAAACGCGGTACTGTACGTGATTCTCGGCAGCAATATCGGCAGCTGCGTTACGGCGCTGATTTCCTCGATAGGAACAAGCGTAAACGCGCGTCGCGCAAGTATCATTCACCTGCTGTTCAACGTCATCGGCACCGTTATTTTCATGGTAGTGCTGCTGATTTTCCCGCAGTTTCAGGAAAAGACGTTCGAACGCTGGTTCTCTTCCCCGGAAACGCAGATCGCCATGTTCCACACCTTCTTCAACGTGCTGTGCACGTTGATGTTCCTGCCGTTTACGAACGTGCTTGTGAAACTTGCCATTCTGATCGTTCCCGAAACGAAAACGGAAGAAAAAGCCGAGGAACCGGAAAGCGGCGCGAAGTTTGTATATATGGATAAACGATTCCTGAATTCTCCCGCGCTTGCCATTTCGCAGCTGAAGAAAGAAACGTTCCGTATGGCGGATATGGCGATGGCGTCTCTCGCAACTGCGTTCAACGGGTTTATCCGTCGGGACGTATCCACCGTGGAAAATGTGGCGGCAAACAACGAGAAGATTGCAGATTTAAGCAAATCCATCAGCGATTATCTGGTGAAAGTTTCCGCCGCGGGACCTTCTCTCGAGGACGAAAAGAAAATCAGCGCCCTGCACAACAACGTGGGGGACATTGTGAGAATTTCGGAGCTTGCCGATAATTTAACGAAATATACGCGCAAGACCATCAACGAAAACCTTACGTTTTCGCCCGTAGTGGGCACGAAACTTTCCGAAATGTATGCCCTGCTGCAGGAACAGTATTCGCTTGTAAAACGTATCGTACTGATGAAAGAATATAACATCATGAACGAATCGGACGAAACGGAGGATCGCGTGGACAATATGCGCCGCAGTCTGATTGCCGACCATATCGACAGAATGCAGCGCGGCGAGTGCAATGCGGAAAACAACCCCGTGTTCATCAATCTTGTTTCTAATCTCGAACGTGTGGGCGACCACCTCAATTACGTGGCGCACAGCGTAGACGGGTTTGTTTCGTAACCTTATAGTCAATACGATATTCGGTTTCCCGCGGTAATTTTTCCGCGGGATTTTTAACAAAAAGTTTGCGGCGCGGGAGTATTCTTTGTTTTGAGGCGTTGTATAAAGACGGTAGAAGCGGAAACGCGTAAGATTTTTTAAATTTTACGAAAGCCGGAAAGTGTTGACAAACACATTGTTTTGTGCTATAATGATAAAAAATTTGCAGGGGAAGCGAAAAGATGATTCGGCGTACGGACAGATTATGTTTTTTGGGCGACAGCATTACCGAGGGCGTTGCAACCGATAAAAGATACATAGAGTATATCGCGGAAGAAACGGGGGCGCAGACGTACGGGTTCGGCGTAAACGGCGCTACTTCCTGCGGGCTGTTTTCGCAGCTTGAAACAATGCGCAAAGAAGTCGGCGACCATTTCGACGTTCTGTTTGTGTGCATCGGTACCAACGATTTCAACGAAGGCGTGCCTTTGGGCGAATTTTTCACGGAGCATGCGGAAAACATAGTGTGCGAATACGACGCGAAAAATCAGCCTGCGCGTTATGCCGTGCGCAAAAAGCGGGAGTTCGTATTCGGCGAGGAGACGTTTAAAGGGCGCCTGAATCGCTTTTTCGCGCAGATTAAAAACGACTATCCCGATAAGCGGATTATCTTGCTTACGCCGCTGCATCGCGCGTATGCCTTTTTCGGCGGCGATAACGTTCAGCCGGACGAACTGTATGCTAACCGCATCGGCGTGTATTTCGAAGAATACGTTGAGGCGATTCGGAAGGCGGCGGATATATGGGCTGTTGAACTGATCGATTTGTATCGGGAAAGCGGATTGCTTCCGATAAACGAAAAGCACGCGGAATTATACTTCAATAAACAAAGCGGCGATTCTCTGCACCCCGCCGCGGCGGGGCATCGGCGGATTGCGCAGGCGATTTTAAGAAGAGTTTAAGTTTTTCTGTTTGAAAAAATACCGCAAGCCGATATCTTACGGCGGTAAAATAATGAAAGCATCAAAAAGGCGCCCTTTCCGTAATCCGGAAAGGGCGTTTTATTTCGTTTTTTTATCCGATTTTTTCCACGGCGCACACCGTAAGCGTATTGCCGCCGATAGTGAAACGCACGTCGAAATCGGCAAATTTCATGCCGTATACGCGCGCGGGATCGTTCTGGTAGGCGGGGCGGGGATCGTCCGCAAGGCAGGCAATCAGCCCGTCGCGCTTGTTTTCCGGAATTTTTTCAATCAACTCCGGCGGAAAGCAGACATGCAGAAAATCGCGCGCATGCTCGTCGGAAAAGCCGCCCGTCGCCGTTTCGATTTTGTCCGCCGCGGGCAGGTACGGTTTTACGTCGTATACGGGGGTGCCGTCCACGAGGTCGGCGCCGGAAACGCGCAGAATCACGCCGCCGCTTTCCGGGTAAATCACCTTTAAAAGTTTCACGCAGGAAAGCCCCAGCCCGTTGGGGCGGAAAGGGGAACGGCTGGCGAATACGCCTACTTTTTCGTTGCCGCCCAGCCGCGGCGGGCGCACGAGCGGAGAAAAGTTTTTCGCGGCAGATTCCGCGCCGAACGAGGGGTTCAGGGAGAACCCGAAAATCAGCCAGAGATGCGAAAATTGTTCGATGCCGCGCACGCTTTCTTGCACGTTGAACGGCGGCAGAAGCACCGCGTCGGCAATCGTTTCCGCTCTGCCGCTCTGACGGGGCACGCCGAATTTTTCTTTGAAATCGCTTTGCACTCGTGCGACGGGCGTTAAAGAAACGGCGCCCGGAAATGCGGGGAAAAAAGGTGATGTTGTGTCGTTTTTTTGTTTCATGAGAGTCGGTTAAACGTAATCGTATTTTTTGCGGTAACGCAGGAAGCAGAACACGGTAACGGCGAAAGAAAGAACTTCCGCCACCGCTACCGACCACCACACGCCGCCGACGCCGCCTATGATTTGCGGCAGAAGCAGCACCGCCGCCACCTGAAACACCACGGTGCGCAAAAACGAAATAATCGCCGAAACTTTTCCGTTGGAAAGCGCGGTGAAGAAGCCGGAACCGAAAATATTCACGCCCGTGAACACGAAGCAGAGGCTGTAAACGTAAAACGCGTGCTTCGTAAGTTCGTACAATTCGGCGTCGTAACCCACGAACAGCTTCGAAAGCGGCGCGGCAAGCGCTTCGGCAAGCGCGGTGAGCGCCACGCCCGCAACCGCCATTAAAATAAGGCTCTTTTTAAACAGATTTTTGAGTTCGTCATGATTTTTCGCGCCGTAATGATAGCCTACAACGGGCGCCACGCCGATGGAGTAGCCGAGAAAAATCGCCACGTAAATGAAGTTGACATACATTAAAACGCCGTACGCCGAAATGCCGTTTTCGCCCGCCAGTTTCAGCAGCTGAAAATTGAACAGCATGCCCACCAGCGAAGAAGAAACGTTGCTGACGAATTCCGAAGAACCGTTCGAGCACGATTCCAAAAGCACTTTGCCGTAAAAACGCGTTTTGCAGAAATGCAGCAGACTTTTGTTTTTGCGGGCGAAGTAAATCACGGGGATAATCGCGCCCGCCGCCTGCGAAAGAACGGTAGCCCACGCCGCGCCTTTTACGCCGAGCCCCAGCGCGCCCACCAGAAGCGCGTCGCCCGCCATGTTGCATACGCCCGAAATTACCGTAACGACGAAACCGAGATGCGGCTTTTCGGCGGTGATGAAAAACGTCTGAAACATGGTTTGCAGCATCCAGAACGGCACGCCGATGAGGATGATGCGCGCGTATTGCACGCCGTACGCGTACAAATCTCCCTCGGCTTTCAACAACCTTGCCACGGAAGGAAGCACCGCGAATCCGATCAGCGCGAGAACAACGCCGATACAAAACGTAAACTCCACCAGAAAGGAGAAATACGAACACGCTTTTTCGTTTTCGCCCTCGCCGAACGTACGCGAAACGATGGCGCTGCCGCCCGCGCCCAGCATGAAGCCCACTGCGCCCATAATCATCAAAAAGGGCATAATCAGATTGATGGCGGCAAAGGGCGTTTTCCCCGCGAAATTAGAAACGAACAGCCCGTCCACAACGCCGTAAATCGACGTAAAAACCATCATACAAACGCTTGGAAACACGAATTTCAACAGCGTGGGATAATGAAAATGATCGGATAATTTTACCTGCAAGGTTTTTCCTCCGGAAGTTTTTTTATATTATATATAAAAAGCACCCATAGGATGCGGTAAAGCGTATTATAACAGACTTTGCGAAAAAAAGCAAGCAAAAACGCACGCGGAAACGTGCGTTTCGGTTTATTTGCATTAAGTTGAGCGGATTTGACGAACGTCTTGCTTATTCGCCCCGCTTACGGCGGCTTTTCTTTTTTTTCGGCTCGTCGCCGCTTTTATACGATTTTCGCGTTTTTGATAAGCTCTTCCGTCAGACGTACCGTCTGCTCCGAGCTTTCGGGCGTAACGTACGTTACGGGCAGGTTGTTTCTCACACAGTTTAAGAAGTAGGCGATTTCTTCCGCATAAGCGTTGTCGCCGGAAATGTTGATGCCGAGGTCCTTTTTTTCTTCGGCGCTCGCCGCGTCGGAAAGTTCGATAACGGCTCCGTTTTCCGTAATCGTGCCCGCTTCGCTGCGGATGAAGCCGTTTTCGAATACGGCAAGATAGTCCGAGCGGAAGGGGAACGTTTCGGCATTATACCACGTGCCCTCGCAGGTAACCGTGATGCCGTCGTATTGCAGCGTGCTTAAAATGTAAGTGCTGTTATTCCGAATCGGGCGGTATACGGCGTTCATGCTCTTCGGCGCGCCCAGCAGAGAAAACACGAAATCGAGATCGTGCACAGAAAGATCCAGCCCTACGCCGCCGCTCAATTTTTCGTTGCGCATCCAGTCCTCCCAGCTCCAGCGGGGGATAGCGGAAAGGCGCTTCATATCCAGCCGCAGCAGTTTGCCGTTTCTGCCGCTTTCGACGGCTTTTTTAAGATACACGTAGGGCGCCATGTAACGCACCACGTGCGCCGCCATGAATTTTTTGCCGCTCTTTTTTTCCGCCGCCAGCACGCGCGCCGCGTCCGCTTCGCAAAGCGTCATCGGTTTTTCGCAAAGCACGTTGATACCCTTTTCGAGGCACTTTACCGCCATGTCCGCGTGCATATAGCTCGGCGTGCAGATATCAACCGCGTCCGGCGTTTCGTTTTGCAACAATTCGTCAAGATTTGCGTAAACGCGGGGGACGGCGGCGGAAGAAACGGATTTTTCCGCGGCGTGCTGTTCGATTTTTTCCTTTGCCATATCCGCGCGCACGTCGCACACGGCGATGATTTCGGCGCCCGGAATATCGTCGTAACAGCAATAATGCCAATAGCCCATGCGGCCGATACCGATTAAAGCCACTTTTAAAGTTTTTTCGTTGTTTTCAGTCATGGATAATATCCTCCAGAAATTTTTTTGCGTACAGAACGTCCCGCACCTGTTGTTCGCCCGAAATTTCGCGTTCGATGGTAATCGCGCCGTCGTAGCCGTGTTCTTTCAGCTTCCTGATCAGCAGAGGGAAGTTCACTCTGCCGTCGCCGATGCGCTTTTCCTCGCCCAGCCGGTCGCCGTCGGTGGGGTATTCTCCGTCTTTCGCGTGCACGCCCATCACGTAGTCGCCGAATACGTCCAGCGCGTCGCAGGGGTTGCCCTTGCCGTATAAGAGGAGGTTGGCGGGATCGAGATTGATGCCGAGATTCCCCGTGCCCACGCGTTCGATGGTACGGCGCAGCGTTACGGGCGTTTCCTGTCCCGTTTCAAATAAGAAATACTGCCCGTTTTCTTTGCAGTGCAGGGCGACTTCGCGTATGGCTTCCACCACGGCGGTATATTCGTCCGTTTTCTGATTTTCGGGCAGAAATCCCACGTGCGTAGCCACGTATTTCACGCCGATTTTTTTTGCGAAATCGGATCCGTCTTTCAAATTTTGCACGCGGCGCGCGCGGTAGGCGATGGGCACCAGCCCGATGGTGTGGTATCCGTCGATGAAATCCCACGTGGGGGTAACTTCCCAGCCGCACCAGAGCGCGGAAATTTCCACGCCCGTTTCCTTTACGATTTCGCGGATGCCCGCCGCGTTTTCGTCGGTGAATTTGCTCATATCCCAGCAGCAGAGCTGGCAGGTAGGCAAGCCGTATTTTTTCACGTTTTCAAACGCGGTTTTCAGTTCGCCGAGTCCTTGCGTTTCGTGCGAAAATCTTACCATAGTGCCGAGTTTTATCATAATTTTATCTCCTTGTTATCGTTGCGTTTACGTGTTTGCCGTAAAATGTTTTTTGCCGTCCTCGTAAATCGCGCATATCAGGCGGTGGGTTTTCAAAACTTCTTCGCCCGTCAGTTCGGGGGCGCGTTTCCCCGCCAGCGCTTCGTAAAATTTCGCGATCTGTTCCGCGTGGCGGAAGCCCCAGTAATCTTTGCCGCCTTCCACCGCCTGCAGATTTGTATCTTTTTCCACGCGTTCGGCGGGGGAGCCGTCCGCGTAGGTAATCAGCGCTTCGTCGTAGGAAAATACCGCCGTGCCGCGTTCGAACACCAGCTTGATTTCGATGGGCTCGTCCGTGCAGAAGTTGTTCGTGCAGAAGAAGCAGTATTTTACGCCGTTTTCGTATTCGATCAGACCGTCCGCCGAATCTTCCAATTTCACGATGTTATGCCCGCGGTTCGCCATCGAAACGGAAACGCGTTTCACGGGCGAATTTACAATCCAGTTCACGAGGTCGATCGAATGAATCGCCTGATCGATCACCACGCCGCCGCCTTCTTTATCCCAAGTGCCTTTCCAGTCGCTTTCCGAATAATATTCGTCGCTTCTCGACCACGTAAGAAACGAAGAAGCGCATAAAAGTTTTCCAAGCTTTCCGCCGCGTGCGCCCTCTTCGGCGCGCATTTTTACCAGCTTTGAGGCGGCGTTGTAGCGGCACTGGAAAATCACGTGATAACGCACGCCTTTTTCTTTCGCCATAGCCACCGTTTTTTCGGCGTCCGCAAGCGAAATCGTCATCGGTTTTTCGGTGAGTACGTTCACCCCGCGCGAAATCGCGTATTGCGCCACGGGGGCGTGCAGATAGTGCGGCAGGCAGATATGTACCGCGTCCGGGCGTTCGGCGTCTATCATCTCTTCATAAGAAGCATACGCTTTGCAGCCGTATTTTTTCGCGGCGGTTTCCGCCCGTCCGGGGCGTATGTCGCAACAGGCGACAAGCTGCGCAAGCGGCGAACGCGCGATGCCGTCGAAGTGCATTACGGAAATTCTGCCGCAGCCGATAACGGCGACTTTAAATTGTTTTTTTGTGCCGCAGCCGGCGGCGTTTTCGTTTTTCATGGCTACATTATACTACGTAAAAAATGCCGGTGCAACCCCGAAAGTTGCAAAAATACTGTCATTTCTTACCATATTTCGCAAGCGCGCGGTAGAAAGTTTTTTCGCTGACGTAGCCGCAGTCCAGCGCGAGGGCGAAGAGGGACGCGGCGGGATTTTTCGCTTTTAAGCGCAGTACTTCGGCGATGCGGCGGCGGTTGACGTATTCCCGCAAAGACATGCCCGTGAAATCGTTGAACAGCGCGGAAAAATAATTTTCGGCGTACGAAAAGCGGGCGGCAAGCGAAGATAAGGTGATTTCTTCGCGGTAGTGCGCGTTCAGGTATCTTAAGACTTCCGAAAACGCGCGCGCCGTCTTGTTTTCCTTGCGTTCCTGCGAGGGGCAGAATTCGTACAAAAGCCCCGCGAACATATCGGAAAAGCCGCATTTCGTCTGTCGGTTTGCGGAAATATAGGGGGCGCAGGCGTCGAAATAGCGCATGATTACGTCAAAATTTTCGGCGGAAACGGCGGGAAACGGCGGAAACACGCGCGAGGAGAGCGTTTCGACGGAAAAGAGATTTTTATCGATGACGAGGGCGTATACCGCGGCTTTGCCCGCCGTGCGGTAGAAATGCGGAACGAACGAATCGACAAACGCGATTTCGCCCGCGTGCAGAAGACGTTCCTGCGCGCCGACGTGCACAAGGTAGGTTCCCTCGCGCACAAGGATAAATTCCGGGCTGTCGTGAAAGTGAGGAAAGTACGGCCGATTGTCGCCGTCGGAAATATCGTAACGGGCAAAATACAGATGTCCGCTTTCGTCGGCTGCTTTTTCGTAAAATTCCACTGCCTGCGTACCGTTCATATAAAAAGCTCCTGTTAAAAATTACGATTTTATTATACTATGTTTTAAAAAAAATGTAAAGGGAATTTCAAAACAAAAAAAGCGCCGTGCGGAGCGGCGGCTCCGCACGGCGGCGGTTACGGCGATTTTGCGCCGTTTCAAATTTGTCGTTCTTCCGTTTTTTCGCTTGCGCTTTTTTTCTTTCTGCCCGAAAAAATCAGCAGCAGCGTTAACATCAGCGGGAAAATCGCGGCGAACAGGAATCCGATTTTTAAATCGTCGCCGAACAATCCCGATACATACCCCGCCACGGAAGGTCCGCTTGTGCAGCCGATATCGCCGCCGAGGGCGAGAAAGGAAAACATGGCGTTGCCGCCGTTTTTAATGCCTGCCGCCGCCAGCGAATACGTGCCCGGCCACATCAACCCCACCGAAAATCCGCAGAGCGCCATGCCGAACAGCGACAGTACCGCCGAGGGCGAAAACGCGATGATAAGGTAAGAAATCACGCACAGTATGCCGCTTGCCGTCATGGCTTTTTTCAAATCGATTTTTTCGCCGAATTTGCCGTACAAAAGCCGCGAAACGCCCATGGTTACGCCAAAGAGCGCCGGTCCGAACAAATCGCCCAGCGTTTTGGATACGCCCAAGCCTTTTTCGGCAAAAGCGGAAGCCCATTGCGCCACGGCGGATTCCGCCGCGCCCGCGCCTAAGATGATGAAGAAGAAAAGCCAGAACGGCTTGCTTTTCAAAAGCTCGGAAATGCGCATCGAAGGCGCGCCGTCTTCGGAAAGCGATGCGAGCGGCACGAACAGAAACAAAACGGCGTTCGCGGCGGGAAGTATCGCCCATACCAGCGTTAAAACGCGCCAGTGCTGCGTGCCTGCCACGGCGAAAAACAGCGCGGAAAGCGAAATCACGCCCACGCTGCCCCAGCAGTAGAACGAATGCAGAAGACTCATCGTTTTTGCCTTGTGTTTAGAGGGGCACGCTTCCACGATGGGGCTTACCACCACTTCCAATAGTCCGCCGCCGATTGCGTAAAAGAGTACGGAAAGCAGCAAGCCGACAAACGGATCGGGCAGGGCGCGCGGCAGAATCGTGAGCAGCACAAGCCCCAGCGCGGCGAAAGCGTTTGCGAAAAACGCGCAGGCGCGGTAGCCGATTTTATCGATGAAAAACGCCGAGGCGAGGTCTACGCAAAGCTGCAGTAAAAAGTTGATGGTAATCAGCGCTGTAATTTTCGAAAGCGGTATGGCGTATTCGTTCTGAAACGTGATGAACAAAAGCGGTACGAACGTATTTACGATGCCCTGCACCACGTAGCCGCCGAACGAGGCGATAAGGGTGCTTTTAAAAGATTTGAATCTGCGCATTTTTTTTATAAAAAACTCCCGGATTTCGTGTGATTTCAGGTTATTATAGCATAAAAGAAGTGAAAAATCAAGCCGAAAACAACGATTTCGGGGCGGTTTTGCACGCAATTTCACCGATTTTTTGCGCTGTTTTTATGCTTTTTAACCGTTATTTGCTTTTCTAATTGCAAAAAAAATGCTATAATAATACGTATGAAACGCACTTATTTCAAAAAAACGAAAAAACTGTTTACGGGGCTGAACGAAGAAAAAGCTTCCGGTTTAAGTTTTTCCGTGGCGATTGTGGCGCAGTACGTTTTTACGTTACTGTTTCTGATTGCGGCGCGACTTTGCGGCGGACTGAAGGAGGGATACGAAAGCAAGGACTGGTTTTTGTATTTTTCTTATTTTATTCCGCAGGCGGCGTTTGCGGTTACGGCGTTCACGTATTTTTCGCGCACGGAAACAAACGTAAAAGCTGTGGCGAAAAAGCCGCGGGCGATTTATTTCTGCATAGCGATTACGTTGCAGCTGGGGCTGTTATCTCTCTCTTCGGTGAACGGGCTGTTTTTAAAATGGCTGGAAAGGTTCGGCTATACGCCCGCTTCGCCCGCCGTGCCTTCGATGAGCGGAGCGAAAATCATTCCCGCGCTGCTTTTCATCGCCGTGCTGCCCGCGTGCCTCGAAGAGCTGTTTTTCCGCGGGATTGTGTTTCACGGCATGAAGAAGTTCGGGAACGTTGCCGCCGTGCTTGCAAGCGCGGGCTTGTTTGCGCTGTATCATCAGAGCCCCGCGCAGACGATTTATCAGTTTATCTGCGGGGCGTGTTTCGCGCTGATCGCGCTGCGTTCCGGCAGTATTCTGCCCACCGTGGTATCGCATTTCGTGAACAACGCGCTGATTCTGATTTTAGAGGCGTGCGGCGTTTCTGGTTTTTCAATCGAAACGATGATTATTTTAGGCGTTTTATTTGCGATATGGGCAATATATTTGATTTTCTTCGATAAGAACGTCGACGGGGCAGTGCCCGAAAAACGTGAAGAAATGCAGACGACGGAAACGGCGAAACCGAAAGCGGACGCGAAAGGGTTTGTGCTGTGCGCGCTGACGGGAATCGTTCTTTGCGCGATGAATTGGATAGCGGCGCTGCTGGCGTAAGGAACGGAGAGAAATACGATGCAGAAAATACGTATTGTGGCGGTAGGAAAGCTGAAAGAAAGTTTCTGGCGCGAAGCGGTGGCGGAATACGTAAAGCGGCTTTCGCGGTTTGCCGCCGTGGAGATGAAAGAACTTGCCGAGCGCGCGACGATAGAAGAGGAAGCGAAAGAAATTCTTGCCGCGTGCCGCGGGTATGTGATTGCGCTGGCGGTGGAGGGTGAAAAGCTTTCCAGCGAAGGGTTTGCCGCGCTTGTAAAGAAACTGACGGACGAGGGGAAAGAGATTACGTTTTTAATCGGCTCTTCGTGCGGGTTGGCGGCGGAGGTGAAACGGGCGGCGGATTTTAAGCTTTCGTTTTCGGATATGACTTTGCCGCATCAGCTGATGCGTGTGGTCCTGTGCGAACAGGTGTACCGGGCGTTTATGATAAATGCCGGTTCCGTTTACCATAAATAGCGGGGAAAGCGCTTGATAAACGGGCGCAATACTTTGGCGTGCCGTTCTCTTTTGAGCCGTTGTTCGTTTGCAAACCGGCCCTTTGTTTGAAAAAAATTTTGCGGGGCGATTTTTCAAACAAAAAATGAAAGAAATCTTTTCTTCACCGCCTTGTTTCGCAAGCCCCCAAGGGGAAGCCTATATCAAAGGCAAAGACTGAAAATGTAAACGATAAGAAACAATCCGTTATGAAACAGGCGAAGCCTGCCCGAGGGGAAGGCGGTATCAAAGGCAAAATTTCAGATTGACCTCTATCGGCTCGCAAAGGCTTGCCACTTTTCCCGAAGGGGAAAGCAAGGATAATGCCGGCATAACGAAACAGGCGAAGCCTGCCCGAGGGGAAGCCTTGACGCAAGGATAGGCTTCACATTTTTGCCGAAGAAAATTTTGTGAGCAAAATTTTATGCAGGCAAGGGGAAGGCGTTGAATGAGGTAAAAGTTCCAAGGAAAAGCGGGATTAAGACACACATTTTTGAATATGCGCATATGTTGCGGGTATGAACGTATTGAAAGATGTGCAAAGTTTTTTCCGTTCTTCGCCCGGCGAAAAACGGGTGATAGGCAGAAGTCTTTTCGGCAGGGAAATTTATGCGATAAAACTCGGACACGGCGCGCCCGCGGGAATCGTTCAGTACGCGATGCACGGCAGAGAATTTATCACAAGCTATCTTGCGTTCGAACACTTCCGCCGCGGCGGCGTTTGCGGCAGCGTATGGTTTGTTCCGCTGGCAAACCCCGACGGCGCGATGCTTTCGGCGAAAGGGCTTGTTTCCGCGCCGAAAGAAAAACGGGCGGAGCTGCTTGCTTTCAACGGCGGGAACAAAGATTTTTCGCTTTGGAAAGCCAACGGCAGAGGCGTGGATCTGAACGTGAATTTTGCGGCCGGCTGGGGGACGGGAAAAAGCAACGTGTTTGTGCCGGGCAGCGAAAATTACGTGGGAAAGGCGCCGTTTTCCGAACCGGAAACGCAGGCGCTGAAAGCGTTTACAGAGGAGGTAAAGCCCGATTACACCGTTTCGTTTCACACGAAGGGCGAAGAAATTTACTGGAGGTTTCGTCAGAAAGGCATGCGCGCGTACCGCGATTACGCGCTGGCGAAGTCGCTTTCCTTTTCTACGGGGTATCCCCTCGGCGAGGCGGAAGGCAGCGCGGGCGGATACAAGGACTGGTGCGTCGAAAAGGCGGGCATTCCCGCGTTTACGGTGGAAGCGGGGCGGGAAGACGCGGCGCACCCGCTGGGCGCGGCAGAACTGAAAGATATCGTGCGCAAATGTAAAAACGCGATTGCGGATTTATCGTACTCGGTGAAGCGCGCGACAAGGTAGCGCGGAAAGAAAAAGGCAGGACTATGAGCAAAAAGAGAAACAGGGAAGAAAAATTCATGCTGGCGGCGCTCCGTCAGGCGAAGAAAGGGCTGAAAGAGGGCGAAGTGCCCATCGGGGCGGTGGTCGTTTACGAAAACAAGGTGGTGGCGAAGGGATATAACCGTCGGCTGAAAAAGCAGCTTGCCAGCGCGCACGCGGAGATGATGGCGATTGACGGCGCGTGCCGGAAGTTTCATTCTTGGCGGTTGCCCGAAGGGTGCGAACTGTACGTTACCTTAGAGCCGTGCCCGATGTGTATGGGGGCGGCTTTGAACGCGCGCGTGGACAAACTGTATTTCGGCGCGAAGGAGCAGAAGGGGCGTTCGCTGACGGGAGAACTGGCGGCGGCGAATCTTTTAAACCATACGACGGAAGTGCGCGGCGGGGTACTGGAAGAGGAGTGTTCGGAGATTCTGACGGAATTTTTCACCGCGTTGCGGGCGCGGCTGAAGGCGGAGAAAGAAGAAAGGGCGGAGCAACGGAAAAAACTTGCCGAAAACGAACAATTTTCACAAAATTGAGAAGAAAATCGTAAGCCGCCGTCAAATCGGTTGACGAAAGCGGCGAAATAATGTATGATATATAAAAAGAGGGAAGAACCGGGCTGTTTTTATGATTTGTTAAAAAAACTTTGCGGGGGAATGCGAACGCGATCCGGCGGGAAAGCCGGCGGCGGGAGAATTTTTCTGCGGAGAGAAAAGAGGTAATATACAAAATGATAACTCACGGTAACGAAATCAAGTTGTTTTCGGGAAACTCGAACTTACCTTTGGCGCAAGCGATTGCGAAAAAGCTTAATACCGAGCTTGGCGGCATCGAAGTAACCACGTTTTCCGACGGCGAAATCAGCGTACACATCGAAGAAACGGTGCGCGGCAGAGATTTGTTCATTATTCAGTCTACCTGCTCGCCCGTGAACGATAACTTAATGGAACTGCTGATTATGATCGACGCGGCGAAACGCGCCAGCGCGGGACGTATCACGGCGGTGATTCCCTACTTCGGCTATGCGCGTCAGGACAGAAAAGCGCGTTCCAGAGACCCCATTACGGCGAAACTGGTGGCGAATCTGATTACGGCGGCGGGCGCCGACCGCGTTCTTACGATGGATTTGCACGCGGAACAGATTCAGGGATTCTTCGATATTCCCGTGGACAACCTTCTGGGCGGTCCCACGATTTACAATCATTTTGCGAAAGAGGGCAACATCGACGTTGTGGTGTCGCCCGATATGGGCAGCGTGAAGCGCGCGAGAAAAGTTGCCGAAAAATTCGGCGTGCCCATCGCCATCATCGATAAGCGCCGCCCCAAGGCGAACGTGATGGAAGTTATGAACATCATCGGCGACGTGAAAGGCAAGCGCTGCTTTATGGTGGACGATATGATCGATACCGCCGGCACCATCTGCCAGGGCGCGCAGGCTTTGAAAGACCTCGGCGCTACCGAAATTTATGCGGCGTGCACGCGGTGCTTTCCGGTCCCGCGGTGGAACGGCTGGAAAAATCGCCGATTACGAAGCTTGTGATGCTGGATACCATTCACCTCCCCGAAGAGAAGATGAGAGAAAAATTCGAAGTGCTTACCGTGGCGGATATTTTCGCGGCGGCAATCGAAAACGTGTACCTCGATAAACCGATGTCGAAGCTGTACGACTGATAGGATAGAAACGTTCGGTTTTTATCCGGCTGTAAAACGAAAGAGAATACGCCGTCGCCGTCTTTTATCCGCGCGCCGTCCGGGCGCGCATGCCGGGGGCGGCGGTTGTTTTCTTTGAAGCGTTGGAGAATAAAATAAGATGTATCTGATAGTGGGGCTGGGAAATCCCGAAAAGAAATACGAAAAAACGTTTCATAACATGGGCTTTATCGCGGCGGGCGACGCGGCGGAAAAGCTGGACGTGAAATTTAAAAAGAAGGAGTGCGAAGCCTCGGTAGCCGAGGCGTTTATCGGCGGCGAAAAGGTGATTATCGCCCGCCCCGTTACGTATATGAACAATTCCGGGCGCGCGGTGAAACAGTTGGCTGCAAAATACAAAGTACCGCCCGAACACGTTGCCGTGATTTACGACGATTACGATTTGCCGAAAGGGAAAATCCGCATCCGCCCCGAAGGAAGCGCGGGCACGCACAACGGGATGCGCTCGGTAATCGGCGAAACGGGCTGGACGAACTTTCCGCGGATCAGGATAGGCATCCGCGACGCGGCGGTGAATATCCCCATCATCGATTACGTGCTTTCGGAAATCCGCAAGGACGATTACGAGCTGTTTTCGGAAGCGTGCGGCAGGGCGGCGGACGCGGCGATTGCGTTTGCGGGCGGTATGAAGATCGAGGACGTGATGAATAAGTTTAACGGATAAGCGCATAGCGGCACACCTTTCTGCGGGGGCGAGTTCGGGACGAATTTTTTTGCAGGCAAGGGGAAGCCTTGACGTAAGGCGGAATTTAATTTGACCTCTATCGGCTCGCAAAGGCTCGCCACTTTCCCCAAAGGGGAAAGCAAGATTTGTCGTTTCGCGCACTTTACTTGCCGAGATTGCCTGACGGTAACGCAACAAGGCTAAACCCAAAGGGGAAAGCAAGGGATATAAAAAAGGCAATAAATAAAATTTGAATCGGTTTGTAACAATCCGTTATGAAACAGGCGAAGCCTGCCGGAAGGGAAGTCGGAAATAAGACCGGAAATTTTTGCCGGAAAAACAAATTAAAAGCAAACCTGTAAAATATAGGAAGAGTAAGAGATTGAAACAGGGATTTTTCAATGCCGCCAAAATCGGCGGCGATTACGAGAGATTTACGGAAGAAGTCCGTCGCGGTGCGCCCGCGGCGGCTTTCGGCGTTTCTTCGGCGGTGAAATATCTGCTGGCTTCCGTCATCGGCTTGCCCGTTTTATACGTTACGGCGGACGCCGTTTCCGCGCGCGCGGCGGCGGAAAATATTTCCGTTTTGTCCGGGGAGAAAGCCGCGGTGATTACGGCGAAAGACGAGGTGCTTTCTTACCGCAAAGCGCTTTCGAAAGACGCGATGTTCCGGCGGATCGAGGGCGAATACGCGCTGATAAACGGCTGCCGCGTTGTGGCGGCGGAGATTGACGCGCTGTTGCAGCCGTTCCCGAAAAAACTGCCCGTTCTGGTGCTGGAAGAGGGGAAAGAGGCGGATTTTTCGGCGTTGACTTTGAGGCTTGCGAATATGGGTTACGCGCGCGTTTCCGAGGTGGAAAGCAAGGGGGCGTACGCGCTGCGCGGCGATATTTTAGACATTTTTCCCGTGGGCGAAGAGAACCCTGTGCGCGTGGACTTCTTCGGCGACGAAGTGGAAAAAATCAAGCCGTACGATATGGAAACGGGCAATCGGCTGGAGCCGAAAACCCGTCTTGCGATTCTGCCCGCCGCCGATTGCTTTATCGCAAAAGACGAAATCGCGGGCGTGAAAGAGGTGCTGCGGGAGAGTCTGGCGGAGTTTACGACGCGCGAGAGTTACGTGCGGGCGAATACGATTGTTTCCGAACTGCTTTCGGGGCTGGAACAGGCGGAAGAGGACGGGAAAACGCGCGGATGCGAAGCTCTTTCCGCCGAGGAATTTTTGTTGCCGCTGCTTGGAAACAGCGGGACGATATTCGATTTGCTGCCCGGAAACGCGGTGATCGTGTTTGACGAAAGCAAGACGCTGCGGGATAAGTGCGAGGCGATTTACAAGGAGTTCGAAGAGAGATATTCCAGACTGAAAGCGGGCGGGGAAGTTTTAAGCTTTTCGCACGGGCAGCTGACGGAAAAGCAGGCGTTTTACGACGGGCTGAAAAAATTCCGGCTCGCGGCGGTGCAGACGTTTACGGGGAATCCGTTTTTCTTTACGCCGCTGAAAATTTTCAATTTCCGCGTAACGCCCGTCAGCCGGTATCTGAACGCGGCGCCGCAGCTGATCACCGACCTTAAAAACTGGCTGAAAGGCGGGTATCGCGCGGTACTGTTCTGCGGGAACGAAAACCGTCTGGCGAAAATGAGCGAAACGCTTTCGGACGCGTACGTGCCCACGGAGCCGACTGCCGATTTCGACGCGCTGCACGCGGTGGGGCTGACGAGCGAGGCGCTGGATAAAGGCTTTATTCTGCACGAGGCGAAGTTTGTGGCGATAGGCACGGGCGATTTGTACACGAAGCCCGTGGAGCAGAAGCGGGTGAAGCGCCGCCGCGGCGATTTGTTTACGGCGCCCGAAGTGGGCGACTACGCGGTGCACGAAACGCACGGCGTGGGGCGCGTGATCGGTACGAAAAAGATAGAAACGACCGACGGCACGAAAGAATACGTCGCACTCGAATACAAGGACGGCGACACGCTGTATGTGCCCGTGGAGAATATGGACTCGCTTTCGAAATACGTCGGCGGGGATCATCCGCCGCTGAGCAAGATAGGCGGAGCGGAATTCGAACGGGTGAAGGCGCGCGTGAAAGCCTCCATAAAGAAAATGGCGTTCGATTTGAAAGCGCTGTATGCGGCGCGCGCGGAAAACCACGGGTATGCGTTTCCCGAAAATCAGGCGTTCATGAGCGAATTCGAAGAGGCGTTTCCCTACGAGCTGACGCCCGACCAGGCGGACAGCGTGGCGGAAATCAAGGCGGATATGTGCAGCGGAAAGGTGATGGACCGTCTGCTGTGCGGCGACGTGGGTTTCGGAAAAACCGAAGTGGCGTTCCGCGCGGCGTATCTTTGTATACTGGGCGGCAAACAGGCGGCGCTGATGTGCCCCGGCACGGTGCTTTGCAATCAGCATTACGATACCGCGCTGAAACGCTTCGAACCGTTCGGGGTGAAGATTGCCGTACTCAACCGTTTCGCTACGCCGAAAGAAACGAAAGCCACGCTGGACGGGCTGGCGGACGGTTCCATAGACTTCGTGATAGGCACGCACAGGCTGTTGTCGGCGGACGTGAAATTCAAAGACCTGGGGCTGCTGATTCTGGACGAGGAACAGCGATTCGGCGTGGAACACAAGGAAAAAATAAAACATCTGCGCAACAATATCGACTGCCTGACGATGACGGCGACGCCCATTCCGAGAACATTGCATATGTCTTTGACCGGAATACGGGACATTTCGACGATACGCACGGCGCCGCGCGAGCGACTTCCGGTGCAGACGTATGTGGCGGAAGAGACGGAAACGCTGATCCGCGACGCGTGCATCAGGGAATTATCGCGGGACGGGCAGGTGTTTATTTTGTACAACCGCGTGGAAAGCATTTATACGTTTGCGGCGAAAGTGGCGGCGATCGTGCCCGAAGCGAGAATTTCGGTGGCGCACGGGAGAATGGACAAGACCGTGCTGGAAAACAACGTGTACGATTTTTATTCCGGCAAAAGCAACGTGCTTGTTACCACCACGATTATCGAAAACGGCATCGACCTGCCGAACGCGAACACGCTGATCGTCATCGATTCCGAACGGCTGGGAATTTCGCAGCTGTATCAGCTGCGGGGAAGAGTGGGGCGCGGCTCGCGCCTTGCGCACGCGTACTTTACATATAAGGCGGAGCGGGTGATGACGGAGAACGCCGCCGAGCGACTGAAAGCCATTATGCAGTTTACCGAGCTGGGCAGCGGCTACAAGCTGGCGATGCGGGATCTGGAAATCCGCGGCGCGGGAAACGTGCTGGGCGCGGAACAGCACGGGCATATGGATAAAGTGGGCTACGAGCTGTACGCGAAACTTTTAAAAGAGGAACTGACGGGCGAAACGGAAGAGGAAGTGGAGCTGGACGTGCGCACGGACGCGTATATTCCCGAAAAATACGTGGAATCTTCGGCGGGCAGGCTGGATACGTACAAGCAGATTGCGGAGATACGTTCGGTTGCCGATTACAAGCGCGTTTATTCTTCGTTGAAAGAAGTATACGGCGACCCGCCCGCGGCGGTGGTGAACCTTCTGGTGATTGCGGCGATGAAGGCGTACGCTTCGCGGCTGGGCGTGAAAAAAATCTGCGCGGCGAAAAAATTCGGTTCGCTGGAATTTTCCGGCATGGAAAAGCTGGGCGCGCCGGGAGTGCAGGCGGCGATGGAAAAATACGCGGGGAGAATCAGGCTGAACATGTCGGTGGCGCCCGTGATAGAATTCGCGATTGCGGGGCAGCCTGTGGAAGTGATGGCGGAGATGACGAAATTTCTGAAATTTGCTTTGCAGTGCGGCTGACGGAGAAAAAACGGGGCGTTGCCGCCGCGGCAAAGCGGGCGGAACGGAAAAAAATCGGGAATTTTACGTGATTTTCATCCGATTGCATCGAAATTTTATGAAAAAACGGTTGCATTTTGCGCCGAAAGAGGTTATAATAGAAAATGACTATAAATACGTCTTGGCGTTTTTTGCGCGTTTTACGGCGAAAAAGCGGAGACGAAGTTTCAACGCCATACGGAGTGAAAAAATGAACTCTAAAAAACAATTTGGAAAAACGGTGAGAAATACGGCTGCGGCGCTTTTGTGCCTTGCGTTTGCGGGGGCTGCCGCGGGGTGCGATTCCCTGATAGGAACGGACAACGAAGCGGATATGTCGCGCGTGATCGCCGAAGTGAACATCACGAAAGAAAAAGATTTCGCCGAAGGCGGAAAGTATGCCGCGTATAAAGACGTGGTGAGCGAAAGCAACGGCAAAATTTACAAGCGCGATCTGATTTCGGCGTTTCTTTCTTCCGGCTATTCTTCGGTGCAGAACGGCGCCACGTACAAAGATACGTTCAACAAGCTGGCGGAAACGCTGGTGGCGCGGAAGATTACCGTGCAGTATTCGATGGCGTATTTCCTGGACGCGGACGGATATTCGGTGCAGGGGTACAACGATTACATCGCGGCGCAGAAAGACGAGCTGAAAGACGTGGAGGAAGAAAAACGCGCGCAGATTTTAACGCTGAAATACTTCCTGACGGACGGCGGAACCGCCGCGGAGGGCGACAACGGATACGACCGCGCGGTGTACTCTTTGAAGAAAGCCGTGAATTCTTCGCTGGATTCTTCGGAAACTTCGTTTATGCGTTCTTCGGACGACACGTCTTCGGACGGGATTACGGGCGCGGACAGCGCGCGTACGCTGCCGACCGGAATCAACACGGAGAAGGACGATTATTACACGGAAAAATACGACATTTACACGGGGTATAACACGCCCGATTCGTGCGGGGAATACGAAAAGCAGAAAAACTCCACGAGATATTCGCGCCGCGCCGCGTACAATCAGTTTATCACGAATCTTGTTTCGAACGGACTGATTTCGAGCGAGACGACGGAAACGACGGATTTCATGAAGCTGGATTATTTCTACGTAGAGCTTTTATCGCAGCTGGAACAATCGATGATTTCGAAATTTTCGGACGCGGTGGACGAAAAGGCGGGCGCTTCGCTGACGGCGGATAAGGTGAAGAAGCTGTATGAAGAAGAGCTTGCCGCGCAGAAGAAGAAATACGACGAATCGCTGAGCGATTTCGAATCGGACATCGGTTCGCTTTCGGCAACGAAATTCGTGCTTTACGCGCCCGAAAAAGCGGCGCGCGAGGCAGGAAAATATCGCTACGGCTACGTGTACAATATTCTGTTGCCTTTCTCGGCGACGGAGACGCAGCGCATTTCCGCTTACAAGAACGACGCGGACAAGGCGACGACGGACGAGGAAAAAGCGGCGCGTATGGAAACGTACTACGCGGAGCGCGCGAAAGCGGCGGATAAGATTATCGCCAAAGATCAGCGTACCGGCTGGTTTTCGAACGACGACGCTTCGAACTATGCGGAAGAAAAGGACGGCAAGTGGTACTTCTTCAATAAATACACGGGCAACACGAAGCGCTACGAAACGGCGACGCATTACGCTTCTTCGATTGCGTTCGACGGCAGCGTGGTAACTTCGGCGGACGGGAAAATCAAGAGCGTGAACGTGAGCAAGAATAAGACGATTCTGCCGTTCGTGAACAACGTGCTGGAAACGATGCGGCTTTTGGACGCGGTTTACGAGTCCGCCGACAAAAAGCGCGAAGTCGTGCTGAAGTGAGGCCGCTATGAAAATAGGCTTTGTCGATTATTACATCGCCGAATGGCACGCCAACAACTACCCGGCGTGGTTCGCCGCCGCAAGCAAGGAGCTTGGCGCGGACGTCGAAATCGCCTACGCGTGGGCGGAAAAGTACGACTCGCCGGCTTATAACATGAACACCGACGAGTGGTGCGCTAAAT
>ENA-ORIC01000121-ORIC01000121.1-human-gut-metagenome-genome-assembly--contig:-NODE-121-length-107814-cov-4.097320_pt1 | contig 107814 bp, 99 predicted proteins | sample MGYA00243023_ERZ508732 | MGnify/ENA primary metagenome ERZ508732 (study PRJEB26277, sample SAMN04329767) | human gut metagenome | biome: human-associated habitat | host: Homo sapiens | place: USA... | reverse complement strand
AGTTTATTTGGGTGTAATCGTCGTCCACCTCGAACTGGGAGACCATGTCCGCCAGCTCACCCAGCTTGCGGTTGCCCAGCTTGGTGGCGGAGTCCCGGTCCAGCATGGGGATCTGATCAAAGGAGATCTCCTCGATATCCTGGGTAAAGTCACCGGTCTCCACAGTTATCAGCTTGGCATAGGCGCCGCTGCGGATGACAACGCTGGAAAGCAGCCCGCCAACCACATAGATGACAAATACTGCTCCGATAACGATAAGCGGCACGATGCAGCTGCCCTTCAGCAGTTTCCAGAAGGTCTTGCCGTTTTCCGCCTGGCGATAGATGCCGGAAGTGATAACCGCCGTGATGCAGTATACTACCGAGAGGAACAGGAAAAAGCTATAAAATGCTGCAGAGTGCAGATTGATGGGCGGCAGCTCCACATAAAAGTAAATGAAACCCGCCACAATGGTGACGATCAGATTGATGAGAATGTTTTTGCCGGAAAAGCCGGATTTAGCCATAAAAGGCGCTCCTTTCGGACATTACATTAATAATAAGATCAGTGGGTACGCTCATCGCCCCAGAAGAACAGTGCCACGGTACCGGGGCCGGTATGGCTGCCAATGGTGGTACCGATATTATTGATCATAACCTTACCATTGAGGTGTGGGAACTTTTCCTCAACCAGATCAGCAACTGCACGGGCATCATCATAGCAGGCGGACATGGAGATAAAGCACTTGCCATTGTAATCATGGCCGCCCTGGGCGTGGTTCTCCATTTCCTTTACGATCTGCTGGATGACAGCCTTTTTACCGCGGATCTTCTGGCGGGGAATGAGGTGGCCCTCATCGTCCATATTCAGCAGCGGGCAGATCTTCAGCGCGGTGCCAAACCAACCGGCCGCCTTGGAAATGCGACCGCCGCGGACATAGAAGGTCAGATCGGTAGAAAAGAACCAGTGGTGCAGCTTCAGGCGGTTTTCCTCGGCGAAGTCACGCACTTCCTCCAGAGTCTTTCCCTCATCACGCAGGTCCGCCAGCTTATCCATCAGCAGACCATAGCCGGAGGAGGCCCCCAGGGAATCCACCACCAGCACCTTGTTCTCGGGGTATTTTTCAGCCAGCTCCTCGGCCGCGATGCGGGCGGAATTGACCGAACCGGAAAGACCGGAAGACAGGCTGACATGCAGGATATCCTTGCCCTCCTTGAGGAAACCCTCAAAGTAGGCCGCAAATTCATCCACATTCACCTGAGAAGTCTTGGTCATTTCACCGGCCGCCATACGGGCGTAGAACTCATCGAACGGCACGCTCTGGCCCAGGTCATCAGGGTAGCTCTTATCCCCCAGCATATAGTGGAAGCAGATATAGTGAATATTACGGCTTTCAAAGTACTCCTTGGAAAGATCCGCAGTGGAGCAGCAGCTCAGAATGTATTCGGACATCAGTTTACCTCCTTTATTTTCGGGCATTGCCCGCAAATGTGATTAAATTATATACAAAGCCCCCGGGAATTGCAACCAGTTCTTCCGGATATTGCCCGGTATTCACACAATGTTCATACGGTCAGCATGGCATTTTCTTTGATATGGTACTCTGCCAGGTACTTTTCCTCCAGCGGAATCCATTGCTCCCGAAATACCATCCAGTGCTCTTCCCCATTGCGGGCGGTAATGCGCCGCTTTTGTTCTTCCGGAGCGATATCACAGAACACCGTCAAATCGGCATAACCTCCAAACCGCGGGTGTTGGCTGTATGCCCCCTCCACGATGATGACCGGAACCGTCGGAATTTCCACCCAGCCGTTATAGTCCATTCTGTGGCAGTCAAACCGCCGGTAGCGGAAAGCCTCTCCCCGCCGCAGATAGGGCAGCACCTCCTCCGCAAAGCGCTCGGCGTGGACATTTCCGCCCGGAGCTGCCAGCCGTTCCGGCGTTCTCAGCTCTCCTGGCAGGAAGAAATCATCCATGTGTACCACGGCGCCGCCCAGAGTCACAGCCAGTTCCTCTGCCAAGGTAGTTTTTCCTGCCGCCGCTCGGCCATCCATGGCAATGACACCACAGCCAGCCGGTTTTACTTTTTGATAGGCTTCTATGATCCGTTCCGCCTTCTGTATCATGAGATCCACTCTCCTTCCTTGTTATCATACCACATTCCGTCCCCAGCGACAAATCCTTTGTGGCTTCTTTGCCTTTGCATTGATTGTTTGGCGCTACTGTGCTATAATAGATAGCGATTTCCAAAACCATCTTAAAAAGGAAGCGGAAAATGAATCACAGAATCGTACTTTCCACCACCGGAACGGTGCTGTATATCGAAGCCGCCATGATGCTTATTCCCCTGCTCATTGCCATGGGCTTCAAAGAGCACAAGCAGGCGCTGGCCTTTTTGGCGGCCATACTCATTGCCACGGGCGTGGGCTTCCTGCTGCGGCGGGTCGCACCCCCTCAGCGCCAGGATATCTTCTCCAAGGAAGGCTTTGTTATAGTGGCCATGGCCTGGCTGGCGCTTTCCCTGGTGGGGGCGCTGCCTTTTACCATCAGCGGCGCCATTCCCCATTATATCGATGCGCTGTTCGAAACGGTGAGTGGCTTTACCACCACCGGTGCCACCCTGCTGCAGGATGTCGAGGCTCTTAGCTACTCCATGCAGTTCTGGCGCTGCTTCACCCACTGGATCGGCGGCATGGGTATCCTGGTGTTCGTCACCATCATCTCGGCCAAGGCCCCCGACCGTACCATGCACATCCTGCGGGCGGAAATGCCCGGCCCCACCATGGATAAGATCGTCCCCAAGGCCCGGGACGGTGTCAAGATCCTGTATCTCATCTATATCGTACTTACCCTGTTGGAATTTGCGGCGTTCCTGCTGGCGGACATGCCTATCTATGATGCTATCATCCACGCCATGAGCACCGCCGGCACCGGCGGCTTTGGCATGCTAAACAGCAGCATGGCTGGCTACGCCCCTGTCTGTCAGTGGATTGTCGCCTTCTTCATGGTGCTCTTTGCCATCAATTTCAATCTGTTTTTCCTTATTATCATGGGACAGTGGCGCACCGCGCTGCGCAGCCATGAGCTTATTTGCTTCCTTTCCATCATTGTGGTGGCTTCCGGTATCATCGCCTTCAATATCGCCCCTATGTACGGCGCGGGCGATGCTGTCCGTCACTCCTTTTTTCAGGTAGCCGCCATCATTTCCACTACCGGTTTCGCTACCGCGGATTACACCACATGGCCAGGTCTCAGTCAGGGAATCATCTTTGTGCTCCTGTTCCTTGGCGGCTGCTCCGGTTCCACGGCCGGCGGTTTGAAAATCAGCCGCGTCATGCTGTTGGCACAGTCCATCCGCCGGGAAATGCAGCATGTGCTGCACCCCCGTTCCACCCGGGTCGTCCGCTTTGAGAATAAAAAGGTGGATGAAGCGGTTATCAACAGCTGCAATACCTACTTTACCCTATATATTGTCTGTATTGCGGTCATTTTCCTACTCATCTGCTGGGAACCCTTCGGCCTGACCACCAATCTCTCGGCTGCCATCACCTGCTTTAATAATGTCGGCCCTGGCTTTGGCATCATCTCCCCCAGCGGCAATTATTCCGCCTTCTCCCCTTTCTCCAAGCTGGTTCTTTCCGGTGCCATGCTGCTGGGCCGTCTGGAGATCTATCCCCTGCTGGTCGCCATTACTCCCACCGCATGGGCCAAGCGCCGCTGATTCCCTCATTTTCTTGACAAAAGTGTATTTTTCGGTTATTCTTTATTGGATTAAAGCGTAAATACGAAAATGTGACAAGGAAACCCACACTCTCGTCCTTATGCATAAGGGGCGAGAGTGTTTTTCCATTCACTGTGCTTTGGAGGAGGAACCCACATGAAAAAAAGCAATCCCATTGCCCTGCTGCCCATTGGGGTGTTTCTGGTCATTTATTTAGGTCTAGGCCTGTTATTTAAGTACGGCCTTAAGATCAACATGGGCTTTTACAATATTCCCATCGTCGTGGCGTTTCTCATCGCCCTGCTGGTGGCCTGCCTGCAGAACCGCGAGCTCTCCTTTGACGCCAAGCTGGAGCTGATGGGCCACGGCATCGGGGATAAAAACATTGTTACCATGATCCTCATTTTCATGGCGGCGGGCATCTTTGTGGGCGTAGTTGGCCGCAGCAGTGCCGAAAGCGTTGCCTACCTGCTGCTTTCTCATGTTCCCTCGCAGTATTCTGTTGTCATTCTCTTTGTCGTCAGCTGCTTTGTCTCGCTGGCCATGGGCACCTCGGTGGGTACCATTACCCTTATCACTCCTATCGCTGCGCCATTGGCAATCGCCACCGGCTTTTCCCTGCCCTTCTGCGTGGCATCGGTCATCGGCGGTGCTATGTTCGGGGACAACCTCTCCTTCATCAGCGATACCACCATTGCCGCCTGCAATGGCCAGGGCTGCCAGATGAAAGATAAATTCCGCGAAAACTTCAAGATCGCACTGCCTGCCGCCCTGCTCTCTTTGACGGTCATCCTTATCATTTCGCTCAATACTCCCATCGAGCAATTCCCTATCATCAAAGAGTATAATCTCATCCAGATCATTCCCTACATTCTGGTCCTGGCTGGCGGCATCATCGGCATTAATGTCTTTGTGGTACTGCTCATCGGCATCCTTTCCGGCTCCATCATCATGCTGGCTACCGGAGAAATCGCCGCAACAAGCCTGCTGAAAAACATGGGCATCGGCGCCGAGGGCATGTTCGAGACCACCATGGTCGCCATCCTGGTTTCCGCCATCTGCGCTCTCATCCGGGAATACGGCGGCTTTGAGGCGTTGCTTCGCGGCATCAAGAAGGTATTCCGCGGCAAAAAGGGCGGCCAGCTTGGTATGGGGCTTTTGGTTGGCGCCATGGATATCGCTACTGCCAATAATACCGTCGCCATCGTTATGGCCAATCCCATCGCTGTCGAAATGGCCGCGGAGTACGGCATCAGCAACCGCAAAACTGCTTCCATCCTGGATACCTTCTCCTGTGTCTTCCAGGGCATCATCCCCTACGGCGCACAGATACTGGTTGCCATCACCGCTGTAACAGAGCTGGGGCACAGCGTTACCGCCTTCCAGATCATCCCCTATCTGTTCTACCCATTCCTGCTGCTCATCAGTACACTGGTGTTCATCTTCCTTATCCCGGAAAAGAAGAAAGCAAATTAAGTCCCTTTTCACTCCCCCGCCTACCGGGGGAGATTTTTCTTTCCCCGATGGCAATTTCCTGCTATAATAAACATCATAAACCACCCACTGGGAGAAATACCATGAGCTGTGATGTATCGCTGGTGCGCTGCACCGATTATGAAATAGATCATATCCGCGCGGCCCTTGACCGTCTGCTGGCACCGCTGGGCGGTCTGGACTGGGTCACCCCCGGTATGAAGATCGTCATCAAGGCCAATCTTGTTGCCGGCCGCCCGCCAGAGGATGCCGTGACCACCCACCCGGCGCTGCTATGTGCCCTCAGTGAAATGCTGATCGCTCGCGGCGCTTCGGTCGTCATTGGCGATAGCCCTGGCGGGGTATACAATGCTGCCTATCTCGGCCGCATCTACCAGCGGTGCGGCTCGGTGGAAGCCGAGCGATACGGCGCACACCTCAATCAGAATTTTGAGGTGCGGGAGGCCCATTTTCCGGAAGCAGCTGTTGCTCACGACTTCAAATACACCGCCTACTTGGATGACGCCGACGCTGTCATCAACTGCTGCAAGCTGAAAACCCACGGCATGATGGGCATGACCTGCGCCGTCAAGAATATGTACGGCATAGTACCCGGCAGTGTCAAATCGGAATACCACTACCGCTACTCCAACCCCATGGATTTCGCCCGCATGATCGTGGACCTGAACCTCGCCCGTCCTGCCCAGCTGCACATAGTGGATGCCGTAGTGGGAATGGAGGGCAATGGTCCCACCGCCGGTACGCCCCGGCCCATCGGTTGTCTGCTGGCCAGCTGTAACCCCTACCGCCTGGATATGATCTGTGCCGGTATCATCGGCCTGCCGCCGGCCTGTATCCCCACCATTGCCGCCGCGCAGGAGCGCGCCCTCTCCCCCAAGGAAATCGGAGAAATCACTGTCAGCGACCCCTGGCAACCCTATATTGTTCCAGATTTCAAAAACATCCGCAATGCCGAAAACCTTCTCCAGCAGGATGGCAACGCGGCCATTTGGGGCAAGGCGCTCAACCGCCTGCTCCGCGCCGCGATGAGCTCTCGGCCCGGTGTTCAAAAGGAGGAATGCATCGGCTGTGCCGAGTGTCAGCGCATCTGTCCGGCCAAGGTCATCACCATGGTAAACGGCAAACCACGCATTGACCGCAAAAAGTGCATCAAGTGCTTCTGCTGTCAGGAATTCTGTCCGGTCGGCGCCATGAAGGTCCAGCGTTCCCCCATTGCCCGGCTGCTGGAGAAAATATAAAAGTTCCCCCGGTGCTTTTCTACGGAAGGCATCGGGGGTTGGTTTTTCTGTTTTGTTGGGCTTATTCGGCTAGCTCCAGCATCTTCAGCACAATGGCCGCTGACTGGTGCGCCGCCACATCGATGAAATTATCGTAGCTGTCATCTGCCCCTTCATCTGCACTGTCAGACATCGTCCGGATGATGAGAAACGGAGTATCGTTTACAAAGCTTGCATGGGCAATGCCAGCACCCTCCATTTCGGTGCAGCAGGGGGCAAAGCGTTCCCGCAGGCTTTGCTTTATAGCGTTATCCGTTACATATCGGTCGCCGCTTACAATCAATCCGGAAACGACCTTCCCGTGTATTGTCACGCCTTCACACGCCATTTGCGCCAATGCCAGCAGAGCAGGATCTGCCTGAAAGGACCTGCGGAACGGGTAATACTTTACCATGACCTCATCCTGATCATGGAACGCCGCCTCCGTGCTCAGCACCACATCCATCACTCCAATGCCCGCGCCAATAGCCCCGGCAATACCGATATTGATGACCGCCTCGGCGTGGAATTCCCGTATGACCGCATTGGCAAAGAGCGCTGCGTTTACCTTGCCCACGCCGCAGCACACCAGCACGATCTCCTTTTTTCCGATGTGTCCGGTGTAAAAGCTGCGCCCATACAGCTTATGCTCCTTCACCTCGATCATCTGTTCCTTTACCAGTGCTATTTCTTCATCCAGCGCACCGATGATCCCATATCTCATGCTTTTTTCCTCCTACTGTGGTTATATGGGGTCATTATACCACATAGCTTGTCATTTTCCTATGGGCAATCTCAGTAAGTGAGATGTTTTCCACCAATGCATCTCGCCTTCATATCACCACTCCCTCAGTTTCTCTTTTTCAGTACCGCCACTGCGCACGGGATCTTCCCCTCACACAGGGGATAGCCGGCTTCTGCGCTTGTGGGCGATCACCCCGGTCCCAGTCCGGTGCCGCGGGCACATTCCAGCACCTCATCGGTAGGCCGGATCAGCGCCGTCACTGTATCGCACAGCTTTTTATTCGCCTTCCGGTTAAAGACATTCGCAAAAATATCGTATACCAACGCCACATTTTCCCAAAACCTCGTCACACCTCCGCTCTTTTACTGCTGGGCATCCTGCCGGTATGCCGCCTGAACTTCTTTTTGAAAGCTCCTCTGGGCGCTCTGCCCCATACTCAAAATACTTCATCCGTTCCCTCTTTATTGCTGCGGTATCTTATCCATGTGGTTAGTTTATGCTAACTAATGTGTCAATGAAAAGCTGCCACCCGGCAGCTGTTTTCTATGGAAAAAGGTAAAACCGGCAACACTTCTAAAAGTGCTGCCGGTTTTGGAGGCACCACCCGGAATCGAACCGGGGAATAAAGGTTTTGCAGACCTCTGCCTTACCGCTTGGCTATGGTGCCGAAAAAAATGGAGCGGGTTACGAGGCTCGAACTCGCTACCTCCACCTTGGCAAGGTGGCGCTCTACCAGATGAGCTAAACCCGCTTATATATGGCGACCCGGATGGGGCTCGAACCCACGACCTCTAGCGTGACAGGCTAGCGTTCTAACCAGCTGAACTACCGGGCCATGTGTTTGCCGCCGGTTAATCTGCCGTATCGTATCGGCAACATTAGTAATTATACGGGAAACTACCGCTCTTGTCAATCCCTTTTTTGCTGTTTTTGCAGAAAGTTTTTACCGTCTCCGGGTCACATACACCATCCGTTGGGTCGTTGGCATCACCGGCACTCGGTCATAGCCGCCCCAACGCTCCAGCACCTCAAAGTGCTCCGCCTCCAACATTGCCGTCAACTCCTCGTCCTCCCAGGCCCATTCGCAGAACTGTTCCCCATCTCGGGTATACTGCTCTCCCTTTCCCCGCCGAAAGAAGTCCATCTGGATTTCTACCTTGTGCTCCTCAGGGGTATATTCATTCTGCCATACGCAAAAAAGAGCCTCGCTCTCCCGCACGAAGCAGTTGTTTCCCAGCACCTCCCGGTGTTTATAGGGGGTATTCACATCAAAGAGGAACAGGCCGCCCGGCTCCACAAAGAACTGTAACCGATGCAGCGCCTTTTGCAGTGCCTTCTTTCCCGGCAGGTGATTGAGACTATCCAGCGTGCACACTGCCAGGTCCACCGTACCATACAGATCCAGCTGTTCCAACGGCTGGCACAGGTACAGCACCGGCCGCTCCAGCGCCATGTTCTTTTCGGCAGCCTGCATCAGCATCTCCGGGGACGCATCCACCCCGATAACCTCAAAACCACGGCGGGCCAGCTCGGTCGCCAGTGTGCCGGTGCCGCAGCACAGGTCCAGCGCCAACTCCCGCTTGGGGTGGTACTGGGCCAATAGCTCCTCGCAGCGGTCGGCTATCACAGCCCGGTCCACATCCTCGGTCAGGGCGTCATAGTAGGCGGAGAAGGTCTCCTTATAGCTTGCCATCGGCCTGTTCCAGTCGTTCAAAGATGATATCATAGCCATTGGCACCGTACTGCAGGGAACGGTTTACCCGGCTGATGGTGGCGGTGCTGGCGCCCGTTTTCTCCACAATCCTGCTGTATACATTTTGCTCCTTCAGCAGCTTTGCTACCTCCAGGCGCTGCGCTATGGCCTTCAGTTCCGGGCCGGTGCACAGGTCGTCAAAGAAGCGTTCGCATTCCTCCTCGGTCTGCAGCATTAGAATAGCGCGGTAAAGGAATGACAGGTTATCGTCTGGCTTTTTGGAAATCAACCAAATGCCCCCTTTGTTTTGATACCACTAATATAACACTTTAGAGCATGAAAGTAAACCATAAAAGCAACTTTTGCTTTCTTCTCTTTTTTATGGTATAATTCATTTCAAATTTTTGATTGACCCAAAGGAAAGGAATCCATAGCCAAATGCAACAGGAATACTACTCTCAGGCCGGGATGGAGCAGGCCATCCAAGAGCTTATTACCAAGACGATCAATAATGAGCGCGGCGGCTTTAATGCCATGCTAGCCCCCCGCCTGGTCACGGTGGATTGGGCCGCTAAAAGCTGCACTCTTGCCTTCCATCCGTTGGAATGGATGAGCAATCCGGCTGGTGTCACCCACGGCGGCATTCTCTCCTCCATTGCTGATCTTGCCATGGGTATGCTCAGCATTTTCTCCGCCCACGGCGCCCATGTCACCCCCACCGCCAATATCAGCATTAACTACCTGCGGCCGGTGCCGCTCCAGCAGGATTTTTATGTCACCTCTACCATTGACCACATGGGCCGCCGCCTAAACCAGACCCACTGCACCATGTACCTGCCCAATGCTCCGGAAAAGCCCTGTGTCACCGCGGTGGGGACCTACTATGTGCTGGATGAAAAATGATATTTACTCCCCCGGTCGGGGGAGTTTTTGCCGAGAGAAGAACAAATGTTTCACGTGAAACATTTTTACGGAAAAGAGAAACCGCCGGCCCAGGATGGGAACGACGGTTTATATCTTTTATTGGGGACGGTACAGCGGCAGGGAAATATCGGCACGGAACAGGTCTCCATCAATGGAGAGCTCGAACCGGCCGCCCTGCAATTCCACCAGGCTTTTGGCGATGGAAAGCCCAAGGCCGCTGCCCTCGGTGTGGCGGCTGCTATCGCCACGGACAAAGCGCTCCATCAGTTCATCAGCGGAAACATTCAATTCATTGCGGGAAACATTTTTGATGCTGATGGTCGACTCCTTTTCATCGGCAGCCGCGGCCGCGTAAACCCGGGTACCTGGCATGGCGTACTTGCCTATGTTATTCATCAGGTTATCCATCACCCGGCTGAGCAGCTTGCCATCGGCCAGCACCACGGGATCGCCTGCGGCAGGGTGGACGATCATCGTCAGCTCCGCCTTTTGCAGCCGCTCCTCATATTCGCCCTCCAGCTGGGAAAGCAGCACATTCACATTGGTGGGCTGGCAGTCCACTGGGATCACGCCGCTGGAAGCCTTGCTGGCTTCCACCAGATCCTCAGTCAGCTTTTTTAGGCGCTTGCTTTGGCGGTCCAGTACCTCCAGGTATTCCTGCGCCTTCGGATTGTCAATATCTTCCTTTTTGAGCAAATCGACATAATTGACGATGGAGGTGAGAGGCGTTTTGATGTCGTGGGAAACATTGGTGATCAGCTCGGTTTTCATGCGCTCGCTGCGCAGACGCTCGTCTACAGCACGCTGCACGCCCTGCTGCACTTTATTCAGGTTCTCGCCGCACCGCTTCAGATCACCCCGCAAAAAGCGCGTATCCACCGGCTTGCTGTAATCGCCCTCCGCCAATGCCTTGGAACCGCGCTGCAGGGTAGCAAATCCGATGGCAACATACAGTGCAAACATCATCAGCAGCAGATACAGCAGAACCATGGGCAGCGACAACATCGAATTGTAACTGCCGGTGATAAGGATAAACAGGCATATGGCAGCAATCACCAGTGCCGTCCGCCAGATCAGCGGAATGGAGCGTACCAGATGAAGGAGCCAGCCCCATATGCTTTTGACGATCCGCCACAGCAGCCTAATGGCATACCAGACGACATTGTTCTTCAGCACCGTTCCTGCCTTGCAGCGGGTGACAAAGGAGATGATAAACAGATAAACAAAACAGAGAATAGCTGTTCCCCACAGCGCCTTCAACAAGCGGGAACTGTATAAATAGTATTCCCCGAAAATGGCGAGGGCGGGAATGAGAATACCGACCGCCATCAGATCCAGCGGGATCTTATCGAACCATGTCAGGTGAATGCCCTCAAATCCCTGCCAGTGACCGGCGGCAGCCATCTGCCAGAAGAAGCAGAACAGCGCCAGCACCACAAACAGCACCGTCAGCGGGATAATAATGTCCTTTATATCCATCAGCCACAACGAAAGCCGATATTCATAGGTGCGGGGGATAAAGCCCTCCTGCAGCTCTATGGTCACGTTCAGCTCCGTTCCGGAAAAGACGGTTCTTCGGTGGGCAGTATAAATAATCTTGGCGTCCTTTGGCAGGGCAGTTGAGAACTCCTCGCCGGTGGCGGTATTGGTCACGGTAATGCCGTAGCCGTTCTCCGGCGGGCACCGTTCCAGCAGCCAGTCCCGCAGCGCCTCCTTATCACTGCAGTTATACAGTCCGTCAATCACCGTGGTCATCACATCGCTTGCCTGACCATCATACAGGATCTGCCGGCTTGCCTCGCTGCCGGCAAGGTAGACATCATTTGCGGCAAGAAAGTAGATTCCCACACTGCCGGCAATCGAAAGCCCCAGAAAAACAAAGAACAGAATAAAGGCAGCAACCTTTGCCCATGTCTTATCCAAAAAGCGCTTCATATGGGGTTCACCTCCATTTTATAGCCCTTGCCCCACACCACCTTGATGTAGCGGGGTTCGGCGGAATTGATCTCGAGTTTTTCCCTTAGATGACGGATGTGCACAGCTATGGCCCCAGCGGCATTGAGAGGGATATCATCCCACACCCGCCGGTAAATTTCCGCCGGGGTGAAAACCGTTCCGGCATTCTGCATCAAAAAGCGAAGGATATCGTACTCCTTGGGGGTAAGGGAGACTGGTTCGCCATCCACGGTGACCGCTTTGGCGTTATCATCTAGCTCTATCCGGCCGATAACAAAGCTGGTGGGGCGCACCGTACCGCCCCCCAACTGCAAATAGCGCCGCAGCTGGCTGCGTACCCGGGCCAGCACTTCTACTGGGTTAAAGGGCTTGGTGATGTAGTCATCCGCGCCGACATTAAGCCCTAAGATCTTATCGGTGTCCTCACTTTTGGCAGTGAGCAGGATGACTGGGATATTGGAGAACTCCCGTAGCCGGGAGAGGGTCTCCAGGCCGTCCATTTGGGGCATCATCACATCCAGCAGCATCAGGTGGGCATCCTCGCTGTTGGCCAGTGCCAGAGCCTCCCGGCCGTTTTCCGCGCGCAGCACATGGTAGCCTTCTGCCGTCAAGTAAATTTCCAGTGCCGAAACAATATCTCTTTCATCATCGCAGACGATAATGTTATACATTTTGGTTAGTCCTCTCTTTCACTTCTTCTCTCCCCTATGATACGCATTTTTGCGGCGGCGCACAAGAGAAATGCCGCAAAAAGCTTTAGCCGCGGCCCAGTTCCTTGGCGGTGACGGTGTGGTGGATGGGTTTCCATTCCACCTTGACAAAGAGCGCCGCAAAGCTGACCGGGATATAGGTAAACATGAAGATGGGGAAAGTAAAGACGGAGAGTACCTTGCGGGAGATGGAAGCGTTAATCTTGTGCCATTCGGTGATGGTGGTGATGAGACCGATGGCAAAGAGCATGAGGTACATACTGAGCAGCGCCCCGCCCAAAGAGAGCAGTGCAGGCAGCAAACCGGTACCGCCAAGGATACCCAGTACCGCCAGGGCAATGCTGTCCAAGAGGCTGATAGAGGTAAGGACGATGGCGGGCATGATGGCCATGGACATATCGACGCAGCTCCAATTGCCGCGGGCGGCGCCGCGCAGCAGGCCGGAACCATACCGGCCAAAGACCTGCAGGTAGCCACGAGACCAGCGCAGCCGCTGGCGGCAGGACTGGGCGAAATCGGTGGGCTGCTCATCGTAGATGACGGCATCCTGGCAGATGGCGATACGGTGACCGGAAAGAATATTGTGGATGGAAAATTCGATATCCTCCACCAGCAGGTGGAACGGCCAGCCGCCGCATTCGTTCAGGATCTTCTGCGAAAAGAGGAACCCGGTGCCGGAAACGGCGCAGCTGCTGCCAAGTGCTTCCCGCGCGCCATTAAGGAAACGGCTTTCCCGTAAAAACCACAGGGCATAGCCTGCGCTGATCCAATTGCTGCCGTAATTTTTACTGTTGCGGTAGCAGGTGATGATCTCATTACCGGCGGAGAAGCTCTCATTCATGCGGGTGAGGAAATCCGGTGCCAGCAGGTTATCGGCATCAAAGACCAGGTAAGCATCGTAGCCATCCGGGTAATCGGACTTGATGTGGGCCAGCAGAGCCTCCAGGGCGTAGCCCTTCCCTACCGCCTGCTTATTCTGCCGGGTATAGACCACCGCGCCCTTTTCACTGGCAATGGCCGCAGTACGGTCGGTGCAGTTATCAGCAATGACAAAAACAGTGATCAGTGACATATCGTAATCCTGGGCATGCAGGCTATCCAGCAGATCGCCGATGACAGTTTCTTCATTGCGGGCGGCAATGAGCACCGCAAAACGATGCGGGGCTGCGGCAGGAAGGTGCTTTCTCCTGCGGAGAAGCGCAACAGGGATATAGACAAACTGATAGGCATAGCAAACAAAAAACAGAACGGCAATGGCCTGATTGATGGCTTCAAGTGTCAACTTCATGGGTTTTCCCTCCGTGTTTTGGGGTTACTTTAGGGTACAATAAGAGTGTACCTTTTAAGTAATTAAGAAACAATCAGGCAGAAGTTTAAGAAATGGTTAAGATGGCGTGGAAAATGTCATTTTTGCGGTTGCGGTTTGCGAAAAAAACGAGTACAATACTATGTGGTGGGAAATGCGTTTCCCGGCCGAATTATTCTAAAAAAGGAGGTCCCAAAATGGACGCCGGTCCGTATCCCAGTTGTAATTTAATGAAACCTACGGGCATGGTGTCGGTTTATGGCACACTGCCCGCCTAAGGAGGTGCGCCAATGAACCAGGAAATTTTGGAACTTTTGGCGGAGAAGAAGTATTCCGCTGTAAAGCAGCTGATCGGCCAAATGGAGGAGGCCGACCTGGCAAAGCTCTTTGAGGAGCTGGAAAACGAGGAGGACGCCGACCAGTTCAACCGGCTGTTCCGGCTGCTGCCCAAGGAGACCGCCGCCGAGGTTTTCTCCTACATGGAGCCTGAAATCCAGGAAAAGATCGTCCGCACGCTGACCGATACCGAGCTGCAACACATCCTGGACGACCTGTTTATGGATGACTATGTGGACCTGGTGGAGGAGATGCCCGCCAATGTGGTGAAGCGCGTGATGCAGAACACCACACCGGCCAACCGCAAGCTCATCAACCAGTACCTAAAGTACCCGGAGGATTCTGCCGGAAGTCTGATGACCAACGAGTATGTCTACTTCCGCAGCGGCATTACCGTGGCCAAGGCTTTTGAAATTATACGCGAGTACGGGGTAGATAAGGAAACCATCTACACCTGCTATGTGACCTCTTCCCGCAAGGAGCTGCTGGGCGTGGTGACGGTGCGTGAGATGCTCCTCACCGCCCCGGAGACCATCATTGATACACTGATGGACACCAATCCCATCCATGTGCATACCCATGATGACCAGGAAGAGATCGCCAAGATGTTCAGCCGGTACGATATGCTGGCCATGCCGGTAGTGGATAGCGAAAATCGGATCGTTGGTATCATCACCATCGATGACGCGGTAGATGTCATCCAGGATGAGAACACCGAGGACTTTGAAAAGATGGCAGGTATGACCCCCAGTGATGATACCTACCTGCGTACCCCCGTTATCACGCTGGCAAAGCACCGTATTATCTGGCTGATGGTGCTGATGCTCTCCGCCATGGTGACCGGCGCCATGCTGGAATACTATGAAGCTGCCTTTGTCAGCATTCCGCTGCTGGTCACCTTTATCCCGCAGATCATGGATACCGGCGGAAACTGCGGCAGTCAGGCTTCTACCATGATCATCCGCGGTCTGGCGCTGGATGAGATCTCCCCCAAGGACTTTACCAAGGCGTGGTGGAAGGAGATAAGAGTAGCGCTGCTGTGCAGTATCGCATTGTGCAGCGTAAACTTCATCCGTATCCTGATCCAGTACCATGACCCGCAGGTGGCGCTGGTGGTTTCCGGCACATTGATGCTCACCATCTGCATGGCGAAATCGCTGGGCTGTATCCTGCCCATTCTGGCAAAGATTTTGAAGCTGGACCCTGCCATTATGGCATCGCCGCTCATCACGACCATTACCGATGCATTCTCCATTCTGGTCTACTTTAACTTTGCGCTGTGGTACCTGCCCGGCCGGTTGGGATAAACAGATATAATAAAGCAGCGACCGCCGTCCCCGAAGATGGGAGCGGCGGTTTTTTGTTTGTATTTATTGCAAATATTTTCTTTTTTGATGTTGCAAAATGGGGTTGTTATTCGTTATACTAAGTGTAGGAAAAAAACAGCCGAAAAGAATGGAGGACAACATGAAAAAGGCAATAAAATTAACCGCGATACTATGTGCCCTGGTACTGCTGATGGGGCTGGCAGGGTGCGATGATAAGGCTGCCCAAACGCCAAAATATGAGACAATCACCGTGGAGATGCCGGAGCAGCAGGCTGAGGTGGCGGGAGAGAAGATTATTAAGGCGGATTGGGCAATTTACAGCCTGTGGATGCTGACCGACGAACACAACCTGTACCGCTGTGGCTATACCGAAGATGGACAGCCGGATATAACCACGCTGGAACTGCAATTCCAAGGGGTGAAGGATATCCTGGTTGACAGAACCACCTTTGGCTCACTATCCGTGCTGTTTGATGACGGAAGCTACAACAGCTACAATGTTCTGGAAATGGGCGGTCCATATCAGCCCGATCCAATACAGGAAGTAGCGGCGATCTCCTATGACTCGATTCTTCTTAAGGACGGCACTGTGCGGTATTACCGCATAGATTACGCCCCGGAGAAAACAGCAGAGGAATATAGCCAAACCGCCTGGCATACGCTGGAGGGTATTAAGGCCAAGGCAATCGCCGGTGGTGAGCGGGAACGAATGCTGATACTGGATGAAAATAATACTCTGTGGAACTGCAGCAAGGAGGATACTAACGACCGGCTGGAGGTCGCACAGAATGTGACGAGTTTCTGTTACAGTGCCTACAATAAAATGCGCTATCATGACGATATCTGGTACCGGACCGCGGATGGCGGGCTGTATCACCACCACTATGGATGGGGTGACCCCATTGGTACACCGGACACCCCCGAGGAACAGCTGCCTGCCACTGACCAATATGACCTGCCCGGCGTGCCGGTAGCAACCGAAGATGGTAATGTACTGCTGCAGCAGGAAGATGGGACCTATCTGTTTTTGCAGGCTAACAGTGAAGTCCCAAAGGTGTACACTATGCCGCTGAAGGGTGTGTACGCTGAGGGCAGCGACTTCCGCTACATGGTGGCCGGCACCGATGGTCGGCTGTATTACCACAGCGATGCCGACACTGATCCGCGCAACCCCATTGATGAGGTAAACTGGGTGGTGGAGCTGCCGAATTAACAAAGCCGAATAAAGAGGAACCTCCCCCACCCTACTGCGGGCGGGGGAGCTTTTTAATAGCCTTTGGTTGTCTTCAAGCGGGTGAAGAGCTTATCCAGCGGAATGAACAGCACCGCCACCATAATGGCATTGCCGATCCCGTGCATGATATCATATGGGATGCCGGAAACGAACCACGAAAGTGCCATGTTCCAACCGCCAATGAAAAGATAAACCGGTGAACAAAGCAGGCCAAAGAGCATCCCGTACACCGTGGCAACGATAATCCACAAAAGGTAACTGCCCCACCGGGCCAGCAGGCGCACTACAGCGTAGAGAATGATCCAGATGTAAAGATACATATACACCCAAACATTGAAGCCATAAAGAAGCACCTGTACCGCCACAAACACATAGATGATGAGCGGCGTCATGCGGGGAAAGTGCAGTGTATACAGGATCAGCAATAAAGTGACCGGTTCAAAATTGGGGATAAAGGACATGGCCTGCTTGGCGGCGATGAGCAGGGCCGACAGCATTGCCGCCAGCACCAACTCCCGTGTTTTCAGCTTCATGCGGCCAGCTTAATAGGTGGTAAGTACGATCTGGAAGGCATCGCCATCGGCAATGGGGGCAGAATCAACACCGACAGTAAGGTCATTGCCGTTGCCATCCTTAAAGCACCAGTACTGACGCTGGCTGTCATCGGCGGTAACGCCATCCACGGTGGTGACATAGAGGCCATACTGGGACTCAGTGCCCTCAACGAGTTTTTCCTGCTCCAGGGCGCCGCGCAGGAATTCGGCATCGGTGTGAATGGTGAAAACCTTATTCTCCACGCCCTCCTGCATCACGGTAACGGTGATGGTCTTGGCGCCTTCAATCGGGACGGGTTTTTTGGAGCCTTCGATGAAGAACAGCGCTGCTGCAATGAGTATCAGCACCACTGCTGCAATGATAAGAACTTTTTTGTTTTTCTGCATTTCTTTTTTTCCTCCTTAAAATAGACAGAGGCTGCCCCCTTCGTGCAAAATGGGACAGCCAAACTGACCCGTCGGAGATGCTCCCCTGCGGGTCTTTTGTGCGTTTGACCAATTCCTCGTGGTACTTTTTTGCACCGCGGGCAGACCGGTCTTTCGGCTTCGAATCATCGCTTTGCTCCGTCTTCCCGGTTACCCAGTGACATAAATGGAGGTCGGCTCCCCGTTACGGCGACGAGATCGCTCAGGACTTACACCTGATTCCCTGCTCCCCTAAATGAGTGGAAGCGTCTGCCTGCATCTGATTCATTTGTCGTGTGTAAGAATACCATATTCATTCGATTTCGTCAAGTTATTCCAGAAACCGCAGCACCATGGGCGCAGCGGTGAGGAACCATGAGGCAAAGCGCTCCGGGGTGGTACGCAGCTCCTCCGTAAGCTGTGCGGGTGTGACCCAACGCAGCTCCTCGATCTCCTCCGAATCAGGAGTAAAGGGGCCGCAGTGCCGCCCAAGGAGAACATGGTCATACTCGTATTCGTAGAGGGCATCATGGAACCGATGGAGATAGACAAAGCAGCCGATCTCCCGCAAGGGGCAGGTAACGCCCAGTTCTTCCATCAGGCGGGCTTCGGCGGAGGGAATGCTTTCCTCCCCCACCCTTGGATGCGAGCAGCAGGCATTGGCCCACAGGCCGCCGGAATGGTACTTGCCCGAGGCACGCTTTTGCAGCAGCAGCTCCCCACGATCATTGATGAGGAACACTGAGAAGGCCCGGTGCAAAAGCGGGACGGTATGGGCTCGCCGCTTATCTGCCGTACCGATGGGATTATCGAACACATCGACCAAAATCAGATTATCCAGTCGCTCGGTCATATCGTTCCTCCGTGAACGGAAAAGAGCCGCGTGGGGCACGGCTCTTTGAAAGTTCTTTTACTGCTGCCCGGCAGCTTCCTTATCCTGCTGAATAAGCAGACGGACTGCCTCCACAGCAGCCTGACAGGCCAGGGCAGTATTGTGCTGCTCGGGATCGGGCAGGCCAAGCTTTTTGCGTTCCTGGTTCCAGCAGACATTCAGGATGCAGCCGGCACGGGCTTCCTCCAGTGTGGCGCAGACAACATAAAGCGCTGCGGATTCCATCTCGCTGGAGAGGGTGCCGCCCTTTTTCCAGCACTCCCACTTATATTCCAACATGGGGCCGACCGGCAGGCGGTCCGGCTCATGCTGGCCGTAGAAGGCATCCTTGCACTGGACGGTGCCGACATGCCAGCGGGCGCCCAGGTTTTTGGCGGCCTGGATAAGAGCGCAGGTAACATCGTGATCGGCGACGGCCGGGAACTCAATGGGCATATACTCGCGGGTGGTGCCCTCCATGCGAATGGCACTGTTGGCGATGACAAGATCGCCGCCTATGACCTTGAGATTGATGCCGCCGGTGGTGCCAATGCGGATGAAGGTGCGCACACCGGTCTTATAGCATTCCTCTACACCAATGGCAGTAGAAGGGCCACCCATGCCGGTAGACATGACCATGACCGTTTCGCCATCTACCTTGCCCAGCCAGGTGGTGTATTCGCGGTGCTGGCAGTAGAAGTGCGGCTCATCCAAAAACTGCGCGATCTTCTCCACACGGCCGGGATCGCCAGGCAGGATAACATACTTGGCGCCGTGGGTGTCATCGAAACCTACATGATACATTTTTTCCATGATACTATCTCCTCCCTATTGCGGGTAAAATTACTGCTGATTCATCTCTTCCATCAGGCGCTGCTTGGTCTCCCACAGTTTTTGAGAAAGATCGACATAATAGGTGTGTGGGTACTCAAAGCGCTTGATCTCATCCCACAGGGTATCCATCTGGGTGGCACTGTAGCTGCGGATCTCCTCCAGCGAAGGCGCCGTGTAGCACTGAACACCCTTCTTAAAGATCTGCACCTGGAGCTTTTCGGCACGGAAATTGGTGAGGGTCTTTTTCTTCCAAATGTCATTGGGATCGAAGATGGTAATGGGCTTGGTGTCATCCACTTCTTCGCCAGCCAACACGATGTAATCCGCCAGGGCCTTGCCATTATCCCGTCCATAGAAGCGATAGACCTCCTTGAAGCCAGGGGTGGTGATCTTTTGGGCAGTCTCGCTGAGCTTGATCTTGGGGATCAGCTCACCATTGTCATTTTCGATGGCAACAAGCTTATACACGCCGCCAAAAACAGGTTCATTTTTGCTGGTGATGAGATTTTCACCCACGCCGAAGGAATCGAGCTTGGCATCCTGCAGCAGCAGGTCGCGGATGATGTATTCATCCAGCGAGTTAGATGCCATGATCTTGACATCCGGAAAACCGGCATCATCCAGCATCTTACGGGCCTTTTTGGAAAGGTAGGCCAAGTCGCCGCTATCCAAACGGATGCTCTTGGGACGGAAGCCCTTGGGCAGGACGACCTCATTGAATACCCGGATGGCATTGGGCACACCGGATTTGAGGACATTGTAGGTATCCACTAGCAGGCAGCAGTTATCGGGGTAGGTCTCGGCATAGGCCTTAAAGGCCTCGTACTCGTTCTCGAAGGCCTGAACCCAGCTGTGGGCCATGGTGCCGGAAGCCGGAACGCCCATCATGCGGTCGCTGATGGTACAGGCGGTACCGGCACAGCCCGCGATGTAGGCGACACGGGCACCTAGCATAGCGCCATCGTACCCCTGGGCGCGGCGGGAGCCAAATTCCACAATAGCACGGCCCTGCGCTGCCCGGATAAGACGACTGGCCTTGGTGGCAATGAGAGTCTCAAAATTAAAAGTGACGAGCAACATGGTCTCTACCATCTGTACCTGCTCCAGCGGGCCACGGACGGTAATAATCGGCTCATTGGGGAAGATGGGGGTGCCTTCCTTAATGCTCCAAACATCGCAACGGAACTTGAAATTCCGCAGAAAATTGAAGAATTTCTCCGAGAAGCAGCCCTTTTTACGGAAGTACTCGATGTCCTCCTCAGTAAAAGAAAGGCCATTAATAAGTTCGATGATCTGCTGCAGGCCGGCATAGATGGCAAAGCCACCGTTTTCCGGCACACGGCGGAAAAAGACATCGAATACGGCAATCTTCTCCTGGATACCTGCATGGAAGTACCCATTCACCATGGTATACTCATAATAGTCGGTAAGCAGGGTCAGGTTGCGTTCACGGGTGATATAATCGCTCATAAGTAATCCTCCTTTTGGAATAGATTTTTGTTTCCGATGCATCTCTTTGTAGAGCTTCATTTCCCTTTATTCAAGCGGTTTTCTTCGTTTTTAGGCGAGCTTATTTCAGCTTGATTTGCCTAAATTCTATTGAGAGATAGCATCGATTTTTTGCAATATTTTTTTCATCAATTTTTCACAGGTCTATATAGCTTTATGTCTTTATCGCGCAAAAAGTTGTCAAAAAAGTTGTCAAAAAAGTTGTCAAAAAAGTTGTCAAAATTTCGCCCAATCTATATCGTTAAAAGCCCTTTTCAACACACTAACGGTGTTCCTTCGCGCAGTCTTTCTACAGCCTCGAGCATCTGTTTTTCTGCTTTTTCGTAGACCGTATGTGAGTAGACATTAAGGGTAATGCTCGCATCGGAAGACCCATCAAATATTGAAGTTCCTTTATCTCTACGCCAGCATGTAGCATATTTGTGCAGAATGTATGACGGAAGATGTGTGGTGTAACTTCGAATAGTGGTTCATCAGGATGGGCTCTTCGATAGGCCAGCAAGGCTCTCCTTATGAGCTTGTTGAAGTCGTCTCCTCCTCGTACAAGTCCTTCCCTCGTCCTGACGATAAAACCAGTATAACCGTCGATATATTGTTCGAATCCCATCTTACGCGCTTTTTCCACCAGCTGCTTCATGCTTTTTTCAACCTCAGTCGTCATGGGTATAAATCTTTTTCCTGAAGATGTCTTTGGTGGCCCAATACAGAACTCTGAATGAGTATTGCCTCTTAACAACTGGTGATCCACCTTGATTCTCCTATTTTCGAAATCCAAATCACCATATGTCAATCCACAAAACTCAGAAATACGCATCCCCGTATTCAAAAGCACAAGACATTCATCATAGTATCTTGAATAATAAACGCTGTTTTTTATAAACTCCATCCATGATTTCTGCTGTTGTTTTGTCAATGCTTTTCTGTCGTGCTCTGGCCTTGCTACAATATCCGTACAGCTAAATGTCACTGGGTTTTTACGCACAACATCGTCATTTACGAGCATCTCGTATCCGCCTTTTAGAACTCTCCACACTTCTCTGAGCATCGCATAGGTTGCTCCATTGTTTCGAGCCGAAACAAATCATTCGAGTAAAGTGGATGGCTTGACAAATGCCGCTCTCATCGCGCCAAGTGATTCTCTTGATAGGCGATTTCTCGCTGTCCTATAACAGCATATGGTACTTCTTTTGCATGCGCCTCGCTTTATCTCGAGCCATTTATCAATCATTTCAAGGATTGTGATGTCTCTTGCGTCATAGTCAATCCCGTCTCGAATGTCTTGTTCAATCTGCGCCTCTTTTTCTCGAAGCTCCTGCAAGGTTTCGGCATAAACAAACATAGCCTCTTTTCCCTTTGTATGTTGTGTAACGATACTGGTATCTTCCGTCTTTTCTTTCATCTTCTCCTTTCCTCAATACTCGTCCTTTACTATCTTTTCTGCGTTCCATAGTTGGCTCCTTTCCCTTAACGGAGCCCCAATATGGGAATATTATACTACATTGGGGCTCGTTTGTCCATCATGAGGTCATATTGAATATGCCTGAGCCAACCATTTTTCGCAGGGAACTCTCTTTATCAATCTCTTGCTTCCCACAAACAGGACGAAGTTGCAATTCGGTTCATTGGTTATCTCCCGCAGCTTGCATATCCCAATCCCAAAGTAAGCCGCAGCTTCTTCAAGGGTCAGGTTTGACTTCTCCTAAATTGGCACCGTACAATTCATATTACTTCCTCCCTGTCGATCCAAACCCACCTCGAGATTCTTTATTAAGTCTTGTACATTCCTCAAAATCAATCGCAGGTTGGTGCTTCATAATTCTGAACTGTGCAACTCTGTCATTCATCTCAATTCGGCAGTCTCTCGTTGCATAAAGCCGAAGCGAAGCTGCCGACAGACGCTTGGTTTTGGGACAAGTCATTTTTGTCACCTGCTTTTCGGCCAAAAATGGCTTTCCAGTACAAGGCAATTCGTCATTTCCTTATTATGGAATTCGCTAAGCATGTACATACCTGCTTATTTTTATGTAGCAACATTCCGTATTCGACCGCAAAGAGTATAAAATTTTCATGTTTGACTTGTGCAAATGGTGAAAAATGAGGAAAACATCTTGACGAAATATAAACGCGGTGCTATATTTGCACCAACGAACTTTATATCATTTTAGGTATGCAATTTTCCTTAAATCTCCGTTGTAACAGTAAAAATATAGTGTCATAATTACATATTTATTGGTTTTATTGGTCATTTATTAGTCTAGTTTCCACATTTAATTTCTACTTCTTATAACAATATATATATATATATATCGCTATAAACATAAGTCACCCCGAACCTATGGGCAGATGTTAATGCCCTGCAAACGGAATATAAGAATCGAGCGCAGAGAGTATTAGAGTCGGTTCAGATGCGGCAGGCAGTTTTCATTCCGGACAAGCCATACCGCTTTTGGATAACAACAAAACGAGAAGAAAGGAGGAAAGAGAGCGCAACAGCGCTATCCGCCCCAAGCGGATAAAAGCGCTTCTGCCGGGCATCAAGTATGAAGTATAGAGTGAATAGAGTAGCGAGTATCTTTCCCGCACATCCTGTGTTTGGGATAGCGACAGTACAGAGGCCTGTAACTCGGCGGAAGTACCAATCGTTCACAATCACAAGAGGAGGGATATCTTGACATCTTCCAAAGCAACGCGAAAGAAAATTATATTTGAGGTACTGGCTGTTTTGGCTGGTCTCGCCATCGCGTTCATTCCCGCACCCGAAGGGCTGCAGCAAAACGCTATGTGGACTATGGGATTGCTCATCTGGGCGATCATCAACTGGGTCACCAATGTAATTCCCGATTTTGTCTGCGTATTCATCATGTGCTGCGCTTGGGTACTTCTGGGCATTGTCCCGTTTTCTACTGCCTTCGGCAGCTTTTCCGGCACCACGGTATGGCTGCTTATCGCCGCCATGGGCATCGGCGCCGCCGTTACCAAGAGCGGTTTGCTGGCGCGTGTAGCACTGTGCATCATGCGTATCTGCCCGCCCACCTTTAAGGGGCAGGTACTGGCGCTGCTGGGCTCCGGCGTTGTCATCGGTCCGTTCATTCCGTCCACCATCGCCAAGGTTTCCATCGTAGGCGCTATGGCGACCGATATCGGCAGCAAGCTGGGCTTCGAGAATCGTTCCAAGGGCATGTCCGGTCTGTGGTCCGCCATGTATGCGGGCTACACCCTGCTCAGCCAGGCGGTGCTCAGCGCATCGTTCTTCTCCTACATCATCATGGGGCTTCTGCCGGAGAATGTTCAGGCACAGTTCAGCTGGATGTTCTGGCTAAAAGCTATGCTTCCCTGGCTCATCATCTGCACCATCGCCAGCTACATCGGCATTGTGCTGCTGTATAAGCCCAAGGACGCGCCCAAGCTGAGCAAACAGGATGTTACTGACATGATGAACAATCTGGGACCGATGAGCCGTGATGAGAAGATCACCTTGGTCGTACTGGTGATCTGTATCATCTTCTGGGTTCTAGAGCGTACCCTGAATGTTCCCGCGGCTGTTACCGCTGTACTGGGCATGTCCGCCCTGCTGATGACCGGCGTCATCAACCCCAAGGACTACAACCAGCGCATCAATTGGAGCATCATCGCCTTCATGGGCGGCGCTATCAACCTCGCCACCGCTATTACCACTGTTGGTATCGATACCTGGCTGGGTAATACCTTCGGCGGCGCTATGGCTGGTCTTATCGGCAATCCTTATCTGTTCGTACCGGTCATCGCTATCGTAGCCCTGATCTCTCGTTTTGTCATCGTGGATATGACAACGGACTACACGCTGTTCACCGTCATTCTTACCCCGTTCTGTCTTGCCGCCGGCATGAGTCCGTGGGTCGCTGCAATGGCTGCCTACTGCGTAGTCTATCCCTACTTCACCAAGTACCAAAACATCAACTTCCTGGCGGCGTTCAATTCCGCCGGCGGTGATGAACGGCTGGAGCACAAGATGCTGGTACCGTTCTGCTTGGTGTTCCACATCGTCAGCATACTGGCACTGACCGCCAGCGTGCCCTACTGGAAGATCCTCGGTCTGATCCCCTGATCCTTCCTCTTTTGTAAGCCATAATAAAACATAAACTATACTAAACTAATAACAAAAAGGAGCATTAAAAATGAGTACTGAGATGAAAATGAGCGAAGTTCCCTTTGTTGGTGATACCATGCCCAAGCTGCGCGCTGCCGCTGTTCAGACCGCCCCTGTATTCCTGAATCGTGACGCTACCATCGAGAAGATGGCGGCAAAGACAAAGGAAGCTAAGGAAAACGGCGCCGATATCGTTGTTTTCCCTGAGTCCTTCGTCCCCACCTTCCCCCTCTGGTGCCTGTTTATGCCGCCCGTGGATCAGCATCCCTTCTATAAGCGCCTGTTCGAGAACGCTGTAGCCGTTCCCAGCCCCGCTTTCTATCGCATCGCCCGTATTGCCCGCGAGAATAAGATCTTCCTCTCCGTCGGTATCTGCGAAAAGAGCAACGACACCTTCGGCACCATGTGGAACTCCAATCTGCTGTTCGACCGTGAGGGGAACCTGATCGGTCATCACCGCAAGCTGCTGCCCACCTGGGGCGAGAAGCTCGTCTGGTCCTTCGGTGACGGCTCCACTCTGAATGTTCACGACACCGAGATAGGCCGCATCGGCGCTCTCATCTGCGGCGAGAACTCTAACACTCTGGCCCGCTATTCTCTGGTTGCTCAGGGCGAGCAGCTCCACATCGGTATCTACCCTCCCACCTGGCCCACTCAGCGCCCCAACAATAACTACTATGACTGCCTGCGCGTCCGTACCTGCGCCCACGCTTTCGAGGCGAAGGTATTCAGCATCTGCTGCTCCGCCGCCATTGATGACGATGCCATGGAGCAGATGTCTTGCGGTGATGCCGATACCAAGGCTTGGCTGGAGAATCAGGGCATGGGCTTCGGCGCCACTATGATCGTTGGCCCCAACGGTCAGCCCATCAGCGAGATCCTCAAGGACAATGAGGATGGCATCGTTTATGCTGATTGCGATCTCTCCAAGGAGATCACCATGAAGGGCATCCACGATATCGCCGGCGCTTACCAGCGCTTCGATGTATTCCAGCTTCATGTCAATAAGGCTGAGCGTAAGGCTGCCTATTTCTACAATGATCTTCACGGTGCAAGTGAGTACATCCCCTACACCGAGGAAATCGATATTGATGTCGAGGAGTGAGCCATCGCTCATACCCCACCGATAATCTGATCAGTGAGTAATCGGCTCGATTACTCGCCCCGCCGTACCTACCGACCGGCACACGGCGATTCAACCACATAAGTCCATGGACTCGCAGCAGTTGAGGATACTAAAGCTCCTCGCAGCTGCGAGTCTTTCATTTGTAATTGCGACAACTGCAAAGTCATTCTGCAAACCCATAGACCGGATACGATTGTCCCGGTCAGATAGTGTATCATTAGGCTATAGGTGCAAAATTATCGCTAAAAATATAGTTTGGTTTTTACCTATATGCGGGTATAATAAGCATAGGAGGTGTTCACGATGACCATTGGTACAAAGACGATCATTTCTGTCTCCGAAGCGAACCGGAATTTTTCGCAGGTGACCCGCATCGCAGAGAAAAACGGGCAGGCTGTGATCTTCAAGAACAACAAGCCAAAGTATCTGCTGGTGGAGCTGGATGTGTCCCCTATGATTGATATGACTGATGATGAAAAAATCGATGTTGTGGCGGCGCGCATCCTGAAAAAGTATAAGCCCGCATTTTTGGAGTTGGCAAAATGATTCACTTTTCGAAAGAAAAGGTATTTCGGCATATGTCATGCTGACATTTCCGGAAGTGAACGGGATCCATATGGAATGCACCAATGATGAGATCGTCGAGGTCGGACTTGCCGTTGCTTCCGGCGCGATGGATTACGATGCGCTGTTGAAGTGGGTGTGGTCGCACCGTCTCTGACCTGTGGTGTAGGATACAAATTATTCGATGCGCAAATGTTTACCGCTGACCAATATGCGGTATATAAGTGGTTGGGTCGTAAATGTTTGCCGCTTGCTGATGGTGCGGGATATAAATTATTCAGTAGGTAAATTTTCCCGTGGGTTTAATTCTCCGTTGACAAAAGCGGAGATTAAGCATAAAATAATAGTGAAAGTAGAAATACTTTTGCCAAATACGCTTCACAATGTGCGGCAAAGAAACATTGTCAGAAAGCCCCAGGGAACTGGGGCTTTAATTCAAAGTGTTCCACTACTGTGAGAGTGGGCTTTAATTTTGCAAGTAAATGTTTACCGCTGGAACTGGAGGGAATATAATGAGCAACGCTGACTACAAATGGTTTGTCTCCAACTATAATGAATTATATAAAAAGTATGGAGATTGCTATCTCGTTATAAAAAATAAAACCGTTCTTGGCTCTTTCCATTCTTACGCTGACGGAGTACGAGCGATGCTAGGTAAAGAAGAACTCGGAACCTTCATCGTACAAAAATGCACTAGCAACACCGATGGATATACTAACTACATCTCGTCCATGAATTTCATTTAATAATAACAACGGAATAACAACGGGAGAAATAAATACAGTATGGGACAACCTGACAAACCAGTTTACCATGCCTTTACACAAGAATATCCAGCAAAGCGCAATCGCCTCTTAACTGAAATCGAACTTACAAATCCTTTAAATAACTCTGTAGTTAAAGGTATAGCCTTGTGGGATACTGGAGCTACATCTTCTTGCATTTCTGATAGTGTGGCCGGTAAATTGGATTTGAAACCAACTGGAATGATGAATATTAGAACGCCATCTGGTTCAAAAGAGGTTCGGACTTTTTTGGTTAATATAAAGCTTCCTAATTACTTGAGCGTTGTTGATGTGCCTGTTTGCGAAACAGATATTGGGAACCAAGATATTGATGTCCTTATTGGAATGGATATCATTCTGCTTGGAGATTTTTCTGTTAGCAACTTTAATGATAGAACTGTGTTTTCTTTTAGACATCCATCAAAGGCAACAACTGATTATGTTAAACAGCTCAAAGCCGAAGATGTTATTGGCCCTAGACACGGTAATGGAAAGAAAAAGCGGAAGCAAAATAAAAAATGATTTTACCCCGCCTCATCGGCGGGGTAATTTTTACTCAATATGTAAGCCCTTATATAATCTCGCAATAATCTTGTGGGGCTATATAAGGATTTAAATCTTTTATATTGGGGCTCAGTTATGGATAACTAAAAAGTTGTCAAACTGGTGTCAAAAGGCGTTTCCAATCAGCTGAAAATGGCTTAATCAAGCGGGTTTTCATGTCTTTTTACGAAGATCATGGTATACTCATAATAGTCGGTAAGCAGGGTCAGGTTGCGTTCACGGGTGATATAATCGCTCATAATAGTAAAACATCCTTTCTTCCTCTGATTTATGTGGTCTTGACCGACAGCGCAGCACCCTGCGGAACAGTAAGGGTGGCCTGTTCGGTGTAGGTAGCAAAGGGTTCATCGGTGGCGGGATCCTGCTGGGCGTGGAACACCAAAATGCTGACGGTAACAGGATAACTGCCCGCTTCTGGCAAGAAATCCGGATAGGCATACAGCAGGTATTCCTCCGCCCTAATAATCGGAGTAGTGAGCAGCACGGTGCCATCGGCCAGAGTGTAGCGCACCCGCATCACACATTCATTGCCTGGGGTGTTTTCCAGCAGCAGCGGCAGGCTGCCATCCTTCCCCATAGCCAAGCTGCCATTAAAGAGATACCAAAAGTATTCCGGAGTGGTGTTCTGTGGGGCATTTTCGTAGCCCGGCAGACGGCCAGTATGGATGGTGGTATCCGCCATTTCAGTGTGGGAGGGTTCCGGCGGGGGATATTCCCCCTGAGGGAGAAGCAGCGCCAGCACCAGTCCAATGCCGACAGCTACCGCAGCTAACAACAGCGTGGAAATAATCTTTTTCGCCACGGTCATATGCCTACCCCCTCTTTTTCTCCGTCAGAATCAAAAAGAACGCTAATATTATAGCGCAATTTGTGCCAAAACACAACAGTTATGACAGAAAAACCCCCGACCACAGCGGATCGGGGGTTATAAGTGAACTGGCTTACGGGGCCTGGGTATTACCGCTCCCCTGACTATCGGAGGGGGTGAGCGTATCTACCCGGCCGACGGTACCGGTATTAAACTCGGTGCCGGAAACACTATCATTCATGATGGTGGTGACGGAGTAAAGATAAAAATCCTTTCCGTTTTTCCGCAGCTCATACAGCATGTATTTGGAGGGAGTCTCCTCCAGGTTACCCTTGCTATCATAATTGATACTGAGCACTGTAGTGGGTGGTACATAACCTACGGTAAGCTGGCAGCTATCCTGCTTCATTACAATTTTTTCCACACTTGGGGTGGCAAAGCCGGTCATGGCGATGATGGGCACATGATAGGAAGCAATATCGCTATCGTACTGATAGGCATTTTCCATATCACCGATGGTCATATGCTCCAGCTTGATATTCTGACCAAACAGACTAACAGCCTGAGCGTCCACATCCGCCGCCGGGATGACCATGCGGCCGTACTCATCAAATTCGTAGCTGCCGCGGCGTTCGCCCAGCATACAGGCCCACAAACTACTTTGCAGCAAAAATTCATTATCGCAGGTAGCGGGGTCAGTAAAATCGGGCGGGTCGAACATGACCACTGGCAGCAGCATCTGCTCGTACTTGGTTTTTTGGGCGGTGTTATCCGCCAGATTGCGGGTAAGGCCATAGCACCAATTAAACACGGTGCATAGCCCAATAACGCACAGCACGATAAAAACGAGGCCAATCGGCGCCGCGTGACGGTTACGGGCATTCGTTTTCTCTGTACTCATAACAGGTTCCTTTCCTTACAAGGGGCGTTGCATCAATCCTTCTCTTTTTCCTTTTCGGCTTCCTTTTCAGAATCCGGGGCAAGGATGACACGCATTTTTTCGATCTTCTGTTCTTCCATTTCCAACACAGTAAAGGTAAGCCGGCCAAGCTGGAAGGTCTCACCGACAGCAGGGATGTGCTCCAACACTGAAAGCGCCAGACCATTCATGGTATCGTAGTCGTCTTCCTCAATATCGGCGGGATGGTAGTCGATTTCATCCAAGAAGTCATCCACCGGCATATCACCGCTGATCTCGTAGGTATCGGGGGTCACCTCGGTGAACTCGGTGACGACCTCGTCACGCTCATCATAAATCTCACCGACCAGCTCCTCCAGGACATCCTCCATGGTGACGATGCCCAGCGTACCGCCGTAGTCATCCATAACGATGGCGATATGCACCTTTTTACGCTGGAATTCCGAGAGCAGACGGGCAATTTTCATGCTGCGATGCACATACATCGGCTCGGTCATCAGTTTTTTGATATCGAAGTTCTTATTCAGCAGGGCAGCTTGCAGAATATCACGGGTATGCACTACACCGATGATGTGATCCACTGTCTCGCTGTAAACGGGAATGCGGGAAAATCCTTCCTCGGTGATGATCTGCAGTACCTCCTGCGGGGTGGATTCCTCATCGATGGCGACCATATTGACGCGAGGGGTAAGGATATCCTCCACGGTGGTATCATTGAACTCCAGAGCGGACTGTACCAGCTCTTTTTCCTGCTCCTCAAGCACGCCCTCCTCTTCGATGGTATCCAGCATATACATCAGTTCCTGCTCAGTGATGGTGGGCTGCTCTTCGCCATCGTCCTTCTTCTTAAAAGGCTGCATCAGTCGCAGGAACAAAAAGCTGAACGGGGTAAAGATGACCATAAGGATACGCAGCACCCCGGCAAACGCCATCGAAATGCTCTCGGCGTTCATCTTGGCAAAGCTCTTGGGGATAATTTCGCCGAAGGTGAGAACGACAAGGGTGGAAATACCGGTAGCAATCGCAACCGCATAATTTTTGAAGTACGCAGTGGCGATCACTGTGACCAATGAGGAAATGGCGATATTAACAAGGTTATTGCCGATAAGGATGGTCGCAATCAGCTTATCGTATTGCGCGGCCACCTTTACCGCCTGTGCGGCACGCTTATTGCCGTCCTCGGCCATGGTGCGCAGACGGATCATATTGGCCGCGGAAAACGCGGTCTCGGATGCGGAAAAGAAAGCGGATAGCATTAACAGAACCAGAATAAGTAGGTAGGTTGTACTGCCTATGTCGTCCAAAAAAATACACACTCCTTGTTTGAGTAAAAATGTTGATAGCACCATCACAGGAGACGGTGTTATTTTATATTGTAGCAAAAAGAGGATAATGCGGCAAGACCATGGATAAAATGTTCAGGTTTTATTCACAGCTTGGTGATAAAAGGCGGGGCACGGGTAATTGACTCTCCCCTGCCCCGCTGGCTTACGCTAAGGTGATTATTCCTTGCCTTCCTTCTTGGCTTCCATCTTGGCGATGGCATCCTTGCGGGAAAGATTGATACGGCCCTGCTGGTCGATCTCGGTAACCATAACGAGGATCTCATCGCCGACGGATACCACATCCTCCACCTTTTCCACGCGCTTCGCATCCAGCTTGGAGATGTGGACAAGGCCTTCCTTGCCGGGTGCGATCTCAACAAAGGCGCCGAAGTTCATCAGACGGGTAACAACGCCCTTATAGATAGCACCGACCTCGGGATCATTGACAATGGTCTCGATGATATTGATAGCGGTGCGGCAGTCATCGATATCAATGGCGGAAACAAATACATGGCCGTCATCCTCAATGTCGATCTTGACATTGCACTCGGCGCAGATCTTCTGGATGGTCTTGCCGCCGGAGCCGATGACTTCACGGATCTTATCGGGATCGATGGTCATGCTGAGCATCTTGGGCGCGTACTTGGAAAGCTCAGGCCGCGGGGCGGGGATAGCCTTGAGCATGACTTCATCGAGGATATAGTTGCGGGCCTTGTGGGTCTTAGCAAAGGCCTCTTTAATAATCTCGGGAGTCAAGCCGTCGATCTTGAGGTCCATCTGGATGGCGGTGATGCCCTTCTTGGTGCCGCCTACCTTAAAGTCCATATCGCCAAAGAAATCTTCGACGCCCTGAATATCCACCATGGTCATCCAGCGGTCGCCCTCGGTAATAAGGCCACAGGAGATACCGGCAACGGGAGCCTTGATGGGGACACCGGCATCCATAAGAGCCAAAGTGGAACCACAAATAGAGCCCTGAGAGGTGGAGCCGTTGGAGGAAAGCACCTCGGAAACCAGACGCATGGTGTAGGGGAATTCCTCTACGCTGGGGATAACAGGCTCCAGCGCACGCTCGGCCAGCGCACCGTGACCGATCTCGCGGCGGCCGGGGCCGCGGCTGGGACGGGTCTCACCGACGGAATAAGAGGGCATATTGTACTGGTGGATATAACGCTTGGTGGTCTGCTCATCGATGCCATCAAGGATCTGAGCCTCACGGATGGTACCCAGGGTGGCGATGGTCAGCACCTGGGTCTGGCCGCGGGTGAACATGCCGGAGCCATGAACGCGGGGGATAATGCCGACCTCAGCATCCAGGGGACGGATCTCATCCATACCGCGGCCGTCTACGCGCTTGCCGTCATCCAGCAGCCAGCGGCGCACCACAAACTTTTGCAGCTTGTAGATGCACTCATCCAGCATAGCGCCCTGCTCAGGGTATTTCTCATCATACTCAGCATGCAGGCGGTCATAGATGGGGCGCATACGCTCATCACGGATATTCTTATCATCGGTATCCATGGCAGCACGGACATCCTCGATGAATTCATCCTTGATGGCTTCGAAGAGATCGTGATCGATCTCCTGGGATTCAAAGGTGAACTTGGGCTTGCCGATCTCGGCCTGGACTTCCTTGATGAAGGCAACCATCTTCTGCACCTCGGCAAAGCCCTTCATGATGGCTTCCAGCATGGTATCGTCATCCACCTCATTGGCGCCGGCCTCGATCATACAGACCTTTTCGGCGGTACCGGCCACGGTGAGCTGAAGATCGCTCTTCTGGCGCTGCTCGGCATTGGGGGTTAGGATGATCTCGCCATCGACCAGACCGACATTGATGCCGGCGATGGGCCCATTCCAAGGAATATCGGAGATGGACAGCGCCATGGAAGCACCGATCATACCAGCGATTTCCGGCACGCAGTCGGGATCAACGGAGAGAACGGTCATCACAACGGAAACATCATTGCGCATATCCTTGGGGAACAGCGGACGGATGGGACGATCTACCACGCGGCTGGAAAGCACGGCCTTATCGCTGGGGCGGCCTTCCCGCTTCAGGAAGGAGCCGGGGATCTTGCCCACGGCATACAGCTTCTCTTCAAAATCGACGGAAAGCGGCAGGAAATCGATGCCGTCCCGGGGCTTTGCGGAAGCGGTGGCATTGACCAATACGGTGGTCTCGCCATAGCGGACCAGCACAGAGCCGCCAGCCTGGCAGCACATCTTGCCAGTTTCAAAGGTCATCTTGCGTCCGGCAAATTCGGTTTCAAATACGCGGAAGTTTTCAAACATCTTTTTTCTCCTTACTTTGTGTCTTTTGGTCTGACGGCTCCGCTTTCGTTTTAGCAATAAAGCCTTCCTCCGGGGAAGATTTTTGCCTTCCGGGGGAACGATTCACTGCTAAACACGAGGGCAAAAGCCGCCCTGCTTACCTATGAAAAATGGGCTAAAAACCGGCTAAGAGGGCAGACGGAATCCCCGCCTGCCCTCCGGCAGTTTTGCTTACTTACGCAGACCCAGCTTGGCAATGATCGCGCGGTAACGCTCGATATCCTTCTTCTTGAGGTAGTTCAGCAGGTTTCTGCGGTGACCGACCATCTTGAGCAGACCACGGTTGGAATGGAAGTCCTTGGGGTTCTGCTGCATGTGCTTGGTCAGGCTGTTGATGCGGTTGGTGAGAACAGCGATCTGAACTTCGGGGGAACCGGTGTCACCCTCGTGGGTCGCGTACTCGGTAATGATCTTGTTCTTTTCTTCCTTGAGAATCATGTTATTTCACCTCATAAATTATTTACGCCAAGATCTAAGTATCGGGATCGGTGAAGTTCCCACGGGGGAACACTCCCAAATACCGGGATCCGGTCATATCAATATGGAATTATAGCATATAATATGGCTGCTGTAAAGTGCTTTTGGGCGGATTTTTACGGCTTTTTATGGTGCTTTTCGGCGGCCAGTACGGTGGATCGCAGCAGCATGGTAATAGTCATGGGGCCTACCCCACCGGGGACCGGCGTGAGCCACCCTGCCACCGGGGAAACGCTCTCAAAGTCCACATCACCGCAAAGTTTCCCTGCTGCATTGCGATTCATTCCTACATCAATGACTACCGCACCGGGTTTAACCATCTTCCCGGTGACAAACCCAGCCTTGCCCACAGCGGAAATCAGAATATCCGCCCGGCGGGTCACCTCCGGCAGATTTTGGGTCCTGCTGTGGCAAATAGTAACGGTAGCATTGCGGTGCAGTGCCAAAAGTGCCATGGGTTTTCCTACAATATTGCTGCGTCCAATGATGACACACTCCTTGCCGGCCATGTCTACACCGGTGCTATCGATGAGGGTGAGAATACCGCTGGGCGTACAGGGGGCAAAAAAGTAATCTCCAATGACAATACGACCCACATTCTGCGGATGGAAAGCGTCCACATCCTTTTCGGGGTCGATCGCGGATAGGATCTCCTTTTGATCCAGATGAGCGGGCAGCGGCAGCTGCACCAAAATGCCATCGATCTCTTTCCGGCCATTCAGTTCGGCAATGAGGGCAAGCAGTTCCTCCCGGCCGGTATTTTCCGGCAGGGTGTACTGCTCGGAGTGAATACCAAGCTCCTCACAGGCCTTGTGCTTATTGCGCACATACACTTGGGAGGCGGGGTCCTCTCCCACCAGCACCACAGCTAGGCCGGGGGTGATGTCCTCCGCTTTCAGAGCCTCTACCTGGATTTTCAATTCGGCGCGGCACTGGGCCGCCACCGCTTTTCCATCAATGATCTTCGCGCTCATGGGGTTCCTCTTTCTGTTCCGGTTGGGTCGGTTTCTTTCCGTTCTTCTTTTCGGCCAGCTTGGCATCCAGGGCGGCTATACGCTCCCGGCTTTCCTTGGTATCCACATAGCGGCCCAGGGTAAAGCGCGGCTTTTTCTGCCCCTCAATATACTCCAGCGTCATGGGTTTACGACCCCGAAGGAAGATAAAGAGCATCAACCCGGCGGCAACGATAAACAGCACGCCGCCCAGCGCCTGGGAAACCCGCACACTGCCCCACATCAAGCTATCGGTGCGCAGGCCCTCCACAAAGAAGCGCCCCAGGCCGTACCAGGCGGTATAGCCCAGTGTGATCTGGCCATCGTAGCTGCGGCGCGGGAACAGCCACAGCAGCAGGATCGCCACACCGATAAGGTTCCACAAGCTCTCGTATAGGAAGGTGGGATGTACCGGCAGGGTGGGATCCACCATAATGCCCTGGGCGGCCAGCGCCGCCTGATGCCGGGAAAGATAGGCGGAGATGGTATCTGATGTCATACCCCAGGGGAGGGTAGTATTGGTGCCAAAGGCCTCCATATTGAAGAAATTGCCCCAGCGGCCAATCGCTTGTCCCAACATAACGCCGGGGAAAGCCGCATCCGCTACCGGCAGCATGGGAAGCTTTTTGATGCGGCAGACGATAAACGCCACAATAAGCGCTCCAATAATGCCGCCATAGATGGCCAGTCCGCCACCACGCAGGTTGAATATTTCCTTTAGATTATCTTTATAATTATCCCACTGGAATGCCACATAATAGGCCCGCGCGCCCACAATGGCGCCGACCATGGCCCACAGAATGACATCCAGCCCCTCATCCGGGTGGATGCCGCAGGTGCGGTTATGGGAAAGATAGACCCATAATCCCAGGCCAAAGCCCACCGCGATGATCACACCGTACCAGTAAATATCCAAATTGCCGATGGATAACGCCACCCGGCTAATGGGAAGTTCCCACCCCAAACCGGGAAACCGCAGAATTTCCATGGTACCCACTTCCTTTACACTGATAGTTTTTACTTTTACGGTTTATTATAGCATAGCCCCGGCGGTATTTCTATTCTCATTTATAAATTTTTGTGCATATCGGCTTGTTCTGTGCTATAATGACCAAAATGACCCTTTGACATCCGTCCAAGATAAAAGGAGCTGTATTCCATGACAGAACTTCTCATCCGGCTATTTATCCGTGATAAAGACAATGTGCAGGACCCCACGGTGCGCCAGCAATATGGCACGCTCAGCGGGTTGACCGGCATCTGCCTGAATATCCTGCTGTTCCTGGGCAAGCTGGTGGCCGGCACTGTTTCCGGTTCCATCGCCATCACGGCCGATGCTTTCAATAACTTATCCGATGCCGGTTCCTCGGTGGTCACACTCATTGGCTTCCGGCTGGCGGGGCAAAAACCCGATCGGCATCACCCCTTCGGCCACGGTCGGGTAGAGTACCTCTCCGGGCTGGCCGTTTCGGTGGTCATCCTGCTGATGGGCTTTGAACTGGGTAAAACCTCCTTTGAGAAGATCCTCTCCCCTGCCCCAGTGGAATTTTCTCTGCTGCCGGTCATCATCCTGCCAGTCTCCATATTGGTCAAGGGCTGGATGTACCTTTTTAACCGCAAACTGGGCAAAAAGCTGGATTCCGCCGCCATGATGGCCACAGCCGCCGATAGCCTCAGCGATATGGTCTCCACCGGCGTAGTGCTGCTCGGCACCCTGATCGGACATTTCTTTAATATCCAGTTGGATGGTTGGCTGGGTATTTTGGTTGCCGTGTTCATCCTGTATACCGGCTACAATTCCATGAAGGATACCATTGATCCGCTGCTGGGCCGGGCGCCCGATCCCGAACTGGTGGATGGCATTCGCCGCCGGGTGCTGGCCCCTCCGGAAATTCTCGGCCTGCACGATCTCATCGTCCATGATTACGGCCCCGGCAGGCTGTTCGCCTCGCTGCACGCCGAGGTGGATAAAAACGGTGATATCTCCGCTATTCACGATGTCATTGACCGGGTGGAGCGGCAGATTCTGCACGAACTGGGCTGTGAAGTCTGCATCCATATGGATCCCATTGCCGTTGGTGACCGAAAGACAGCGGAATGCCGTACTATGGTGGCCCAGCTGCTGGCCGGAATCGACCCCAGGCTGACGATGCACGATTTTCGCATCACCAGCGGCCCCGACCACACCAACCTCATCTTTGATGTGGTGCGTCCACTGGATTCTTCCTATACCAGTGAAGAGTTGGAAGAACGCATCCGGCAGGCGGTACGCTTCGCCGACAAAGGGAAGTTCCTGCAGCACCACCTAGCGGATGAACCGAAAGGTTTTCTCCTCCCCCTTATCCCGCAGCATTGTCAGGATAAACCGCAGCTTGCGAGCCGTCACCGGGTGCATCCAGCGGTTATCCCCCGCCCGCTGCAGATATTCCAGCGGAGCGCCATCGTGGTATTGATCCCCCAGGTAGGTCCGGCTGGCAGCAATGCGATCCATACACATCTCCACAAAGAATTCAGTTGGCATCTCCAGCGGCTCATATTGGTGGGTCACCGGGCTCACATCTGTCCAGTACTCAAAATGGTGACGATTGCGGCCCTTGTGGTGCATCCACGCCAGCGAATAGCCATTCTCCCGGCGCTCCTGCTGCGTAGGACTAAAGGTGCCCTGGTAATACTTCGCACCACGCCAGAATTCCGTTGGAGAGTATTTGGAAAGATCGTGGGTAAGACCCCGCCAGTACAGTCCCACCTGGAAGCAGTACTTCCGCACCAGGTGCCGGTGATGGGTAATGGTTCTAAAATGTCTGATGGGATGCATCTGCTCCCCCCTCTCTGCTTTACTCCGTTCATTATTATAATTCAACGGTCAAAGGATTGCAAACCCCAATGCAAAACGCTATAATAAAACACACACACGCTAAAAAGGAGTTCTCCCATGACGATAAACGGTAAAAAATACATTGTAAAGGTCCCCACCGGCAAAACCACCAACGATTTTCAGTTTGATGAGCTGCTGCCGGCCTTCCGCAAATACTGCGCCAAGGTAGCGCAGAACCAGGCCACCCGCATCACCGGGTACACCAATACGCTGGAAGTCCCCCAGGTAATGAGCTGGGCTGCTCTGTTGCAGGATCTTACTGGGCAGTTCACCGAATGCCTGGGCTACATCGAGCACATCAACCGCATCCCCACCGATGAGGCAGGCAAGTTCCTGCTGCCCCGCGCTATTTATGAAGACTTCCGCACTTTGAATGAAGTCATCAGCTGTGTGGGGCCCGCCGCGTGGAACCAATGGGATGAGACCAGCAAGCTGTACTGGAAAAGCTGTGTCCCCCGGATGCGGATGCTGATAGAGAACGCCAAAGTGACAGAAGAATAAGGGGAGAAAACTTTTTTCGGTTTTTCCGCAAAAAGGGCTTGATTTTTTACCGGGCCTATGGTATTATAATCAAGCTGAAACGAAAGTTCCGGTATAAAATCTGGGTGTGGCGCAGGTGGTAGCGCGCTACCTTGGGGTGGTAGAGGCCGCTAGTTCGAGTCTAGTCACTCAGACCAAGTAAAAAAGGACGCCGACTGGCGTCCTTTTTTACTTGGTCTGAGCGGCTTTTGGAGTATTTCTTTGCGCAATCAATATCAGTGTCAACCCCCGCTCTGTTCTCATTTTACAAGAATGGAGCGGGGGCTTCTATTGGGCTTCAATATCTTTTTAATAATGCCGGGGAAGGAATATCATGGAGATGTCGCTGCGGTTGGCTCCCCATTCGTAGAATTATCGATAATAGTCCAAACTCCGCTTTCAGTATCTTCAATCAGGTAGAAAAACTGATCGATGTTCCCATCATCCAAAAATGTTTTTGTATGGTCATATTCAATATAGTATTTTGCCCTTACCGCTAAAAAGTGTTCTGCGAGGTAGTCATCTGTCCATCCGCGAGACTGCGCAAGCTCACTTCCGGTATAGTTCTCAATCATTCGTTTTGTTTCGGTCTCATCGACGGAGATCTCGTCAATTCGGACAGTCAGGGTGTATTCTTTTTTGATTTGCCCTTCAATTGCACTTTGTACGGTTTCGATTGGATAAACAGACGGTTTTTGCAGCCAATTGTCAAACAAGCCATATTCATACGCAGCAAAGCCACAGAGTGCCAGCGATGCAACAATGGCAGCAACAAGTATAAAGGTGCGCTTCAGGCTTCTAATACTCTTTCCGGTACCGCTATTCATAAATCCGCGCTCCTTTGCTTCAATAATATATTTATCATCAATCTTTTCGAATGCGTCAAGGATCAAATCCGCGTTCATAGAACACCCTCCTTTTCTAAATAAGCGCGCAATTTTGCTCTTGTCCGATGGAGCATCGATTTTACCTTACTATTGCTAAAGCAAAAATCTGTGCTGATTTTATCTATTGGGTCCAAATACCAGTAACGGCAGAGGAGAACCTGTCGTTCCGTTGGGGCCAGTGTGCCGAGAAACCGGTTAATTTGCGCTGAGAGTTCACCCGCAATGACACTGTCCTCTACTGAAAGATTGGATGGGACACATTCCGAGAGTTCATCCAGTACAAGAGAAACTTCGTCACCGCCTCGCTTATCCCTGTGGGCATCACGCCATTTTTTCAGTGAAATGCTCCTGGTGATCTTGCCCAAAAATGTTCTTAGCATATTCGGGCGGTGCGGCGGCATAGCGTTCCATGCGCCGAGGTATGTATCATTAACACTTTCATCCGCATCCTCTTGATCGTGAAGGATGTTATAGGCAATATAATAACAGTAGCTTCCGTACTTTTGCCCTGTAGCGCTAATTGCCTTCTCGTTCCGCTCCCAATATAAATCAATAATCTTGCTATCCTCCATTACTCCACCTCCTGCAGTTTGAAATAAAGGCCTTTCACCCCTATACTACCTGTTTTTCTGGTTTGGTCGCAGGTTTTTTCGATTTTTCTTTGGGACAAATCGTCCCAAGGTATCCTCCTCGGTGACGATATGTCCCTTGCGGAAACGCGCATCCTTGTATTCTCCCTTTATGATCTGTGTCATATCGTAACACAGCATCTTCCCTACGGCATCCTCTGTTTTGATGAGCTTCACGCAAAAGCCTCCCATTCGATATTCTTATATGAGTATAACCGATTATTGCAAAAAACGGCGCCCTCTTTCAATGGTGCCGTTCGGCATAATGGTAAATGCGTTCGTCAATATCGAAAAAACATCGTCAATTTTCTTCTCATCATCCGTCTCGTTCCTCATCCCCACTTATTCTTGACAGCTCCCGCCCCGGTGGAGTATGATAAAAACCAATTCAAAAAAACAGGAGAACATAATTATGGCATATACAGCAGCAGTTATCACCGTCAGCGATCTGGGCAGCCGCGGCCAGCGGGTGGATACCAGCGGCCCCGCCATCTGCGCCATGCTGGAGAAAGCCGGTTTTACCGTTACCTACACCGCCATTGTCCCGGATGAGATCCCCCAAATCCAAACCGAGCTCACCACTGCGGCCGATGGGCGCCACATCGATCTCATCATCACCACGGGCGGCACCGGGCTTTCCCCGCGGGATGTCACCCCTGAAGCCACCTTGGCCGTCCTGGACCGTGAAATTCGGGCCATTCCGGTGGCCATGTGGGTGGAGGGCCTTAAAATTACCCCCCGCGCCATGCTTTCCCGAGCCGTAGCCGGCACCCGTGGCCGCAGCCTCATTCTCAATCTCCCCGGCTCCGAAAAAGCCGCCCGGGAAAACCTTTCCGCTGTCATCGGCGCACTGGAGCACGCTATGCACATGATCGCTGTGGAAGGCCACTAACCCCCTGTAACACCAAGGCACCGGTACCCCACTGGGATACCGGTGCTTTTTTATCACTTTTGCTTACGCCTTTACCTTCTTGGCACACACGCTTTCATAGGTCTCTACAATTTCCTTTTCCGGGGCCTCAGTCAGCAGAGAAACCACCACCAGGGCAATGCACGCCACCACAAAGGCCGGCAGCAGCTCGTAGATGGCCCACGCGCCGCCCATCGGGGCAATCAGGTACTTCCATACAAATACCATCACGCCGCCGGCAACCATACCGGCCAGGGCGCCCCACTTGTTGCTGCGCTTCCAGAACAGCGAGAACAGCACCACCGGGCCAAAAGCCGCGCCAAAGCCCGCCCAGGCAAAGGAAACCACCCGGAATACCGAGCTGTTGGGGTCCCACGCCAGAGTAATACCGATGGCCGCAATAACCAGTACTGTCGCCCGTGCCACGATCATCTCGGTCTTGCTGCTCAGCTTGATGCCAAACACATTCTGAGAAAGATCCTGCGAAACGCTGGAAGCCGCTGTCAGCAGCTGGCTGTCCGCGGTAGACATCGTCGCCGCCAGAATACCAGAAAGGATTACGCCCGCCACAATGGCCAGCAGGATACCGTGCTGACTCATCAGGTCCGCCAGCTTAATGATGATCGTCTCTGCATCGCTGCTGTTGGTCAGGAAGGGCACCTTGCCCGCCACCGAAACGCTATAACCGATCACACCAATAGCCACCGCAATGAACATCGAGATCACCACCCAGACGGTCGCGATTCGACGGGAATCGTTAAGCTTCTTTTCCTCCTTGATGGCCATAAAGCGCAGCAGGATGTGCGGCATACCAAAGTAGCCCAGACCCCACGCCAGCGTGGAGATAATGCTGAGCCCCCCGAAGGAAGCCGCGCCGCCGGTGGTCACATCATAGCCCTTGGTCATGCTCAGGTAGCCGGGCAGCGCCTCGGCATTGGCAATGACGGTATCCACACCGCCCGCCTGTTGGATGCCAAACACCACTACAACGATCAGCGCAATGGTCATAAAGATGGACTGGATCAGGTCGGTGAAGGAAACCGCCATAAAACCGCCCAGCACTGTATAGCCAATGACTACAATAGCGCCTATGATCATCGCGGTATGGTAATCCACCCCAAACAGGCTGTTGAACAGCGTACCGATGGCCTTAAAGCCGGAAGCGGTATAGGGGATGAAGAAAACCAGGATCACCACCGCCGCAATGGCGGAAAGCAGGTTTTTCTTATCGCCATACCGGCGGGAGAAAAAGTCCGGCACGGTGATGGCCCCAATGCGGGCCGAATAGCGCCGCAGCCGCCGCGCCACGATAAGCCAGTTGAGGTAGGTGCCTATCGCCAGCCCGATGCAGGTCCAGGAAACCTCCGGCAGGCCGCACAGGTATGCCAGTCCCGGCAGACCCATCAGCAGGTAGCTGCTCATATCGCTGGCCTCAGCGCTCATGGCCGTCACCAGCGGGCCCATCTTGCGGCCGCCCAGGTAAAAGTCATCGCTGCTGTTGCCGCTGCCCTTTTTGCCAAAGTATACACCGATGAGCACCATGGCAATCAGGTATACCGCTATGGTTATCAGAATAACTACTTGAGAACCTAACATTTTCCGTCTCTCCTTTGGGGTTACTGTTAATATGCACGAAGTATACCACACAAATTAGTAGACGAAAATACAGAACGGCGTACAGACTTTATTCTGTACGACGAATCGTTAAATATCATATTTTTCTCTTAATTAAAGCATTTATATATAGACGATTTTCCGTTCTGTTTATAACCAGTAAAAAATTATTTTTTCCGGAACCCTTCCAAAAACATCGGCATCATGGTTTTAGTGTATTGGGAAAGCGAATACTCCCCGCTGGAAAGGCACCAGTCGTACATCAGCCCCCGCTCAAACATGGCGTAAGCCTTCACAATCTCCCCCACTGTATAGTCGGTGGTCAGCTCGCCGTTTTCCTGCCCCTGGGTGATGATCTGCCGCAGCAGCTTATAGTAGGTACGGTTGCGGCTCAGAAGGTGCCGCTCTCCCTTGGTCACCAGCTGGCTGCTAAAAAGCCTGCTCAGCAGCTCAATGGAAACTGTATTATCAATGGTCACAAACAGCTCATAGTTCAGCCAGCACAGCAGTCCTATGCAGTCCATATCGCCGTGCTCCTGCTGCATCAGTTCCTCGTACCGCTCATCAAAGAGAACCGAAAGGGAGGAAAGCAGGGCATCCTTACCATCAAAGTAATGATAGAACGACCCCTTGGAGGTCTCGGATTCAAAAATGATATCCTCCACCGTGGTCTCCTCATAGCCCTGTTCATAAAAGAGCTTCCACGCCGCCGCCACGATGCGGCCCTTGGTATTGCGGGTATTCTTTTTGGGCATACTGCCGCCCCCTTTCATTATGGGCTTATTTTACCACAGCGCCGCTCCCCTTGCCAAGTCCTTTCGGTAAAATGCGCCCTCTTATCATCCCATATAAAATCACCCGACCAAGCGCCCCTGCGCCCGATCGGGTGAAAAATATTCATCTGCCCAGCAGCTCCCGCACCGCTTTGCGCAGTCCGGCGGCGTCCAGGTCCATGCGGCGCAGCAGCTCCCGCCGCTTTCCGTGGTAGATCCACCGGTCCGGCAGCGCCAGCACATGCACCGGCGTTTTGCTGTCCCGCTCGGCGGCATATTGCTGCAGCAGGCTCCCCAGCCCGCCAATGGCCGCCACCTCCTCGTAGATCAACAGCGGCTTACCCTCGGCCAGCAGGGCATCCATCATTTCGGTATCAAAGGGCTTCAGGAACCTTGCGTTCACCAGCCCCATTGCGATGCCGTCCAGCTCCAGCAGCCGCCGGGCTTCCTCGGCCTCCCCCACAAAGTCCCCGTAGGAGATCACCGTCATCTCGCCCGTATGCAGCCGCTCCCAGCGCCCCACCGGCAGCGGTTCGGTGCAAAGCGCCTGCTCCTGCATGGTATTTTTGCTGTACCGCAGCAGGTAGGGACCCTCCGTGGCAAATCCCGTGGCCAACAGCCGGGCACTCTCCGCGGCATCCTTGCCCTGTGCCAGCGTAATGCCGGGGATCGGCAGCAACAGAGAAACATCAAAGATCCCCTGGTGAGAAACACCGTCCTCCCCTATCACGCCGCACCGGTCAATGCCCACCACCACATCGCCGCCCATCCGGGCAATATCGTGGTTCACCTGGTCATATCCCCGCTGTAAAAAGGTGGAGTAGATGGTCACATAGGGCTTCATGCCGCTCAGTGCCAGGGCATTGGCCAGCACCAGCGCGTGCTCCTCGGCAATGCCCGCGTCGATAAACCGTTTCGGGTATTTTTTCGCGAATTCCGTCAGATGGGCGCCGGTAGTCATCGCCGGGGTAATGGCATAAATGCGCTCATCCTCCGCGGCCAGCTTCATCAGCGTTTCACTGATGGCCTTTCCCTGGGTGGTACCGCCGGCCACCGGCCGCCGCCCGCTTTGGGCATCAAAGGCCCCCACCCCGTGCCAGATACCATCGGGGTCATCCCGGCAAAAATCGCACCCACGCCCCTTTTCGGTAACGACATGCAGCAGCACCGGCTTTTCGGCCTCCTTAGCCACCCGCAAAAAGGCGTCCAGCTCTCCCAGGTCGTGTCCGTTCACCGGCCCGTAGTAGGTAATGCCCATCTCCTCAAAGAGGGCGCCATCCCGCAGGTACAGCCGCTTCAGGTCCTCTTTTACCTGCTCCACGCCGTGCACCATGGCGTCCCCCACCACGGGGATGCGCCGCAGCGCTGCCTTGGTGCGGCTTTTGGCGCTGCGGTAGCCGCGGTGCAGTCTTATCCGCTCCAGCGAATTGTGCAGCGCCCCCACATTGGCGCTGATGCTCATGCGGTTGTCGTTCAGTATGATGATCAGCGGCTTTTGGTAGTCCCCGATGTGGTTCAGCGCCTCGTAGGCCAGACCGTTGCCCAGCGCGCCGTCCCCTATCACCGCCACCACCGCTTCCTTACCGCCTCGCGCCTCGCGCGCCATGGCAAAGCCCAACGCCGCTGAAAGGGATGTCCCGGCATGGCCGCCCTCGTAGCAGTCGCAGGGGCTTTCCTCCCGGCACTGGAAGCCGGAAAGGCCATCGGTGCAGCGTAGCGTATCAAAAGCCGCCGCCCGTCCGGTCAGCAGCTTATGGGTGTAGCACTGGTGCCCCACATCAAAGATGAGCTTATCCCGCGGCACCTCAAAGACGCGGTGCAGCGCCACCGTCAGCTCCACCAATCCCAAATTGGAGGAAAGGTGCCCGCCGGTATGAGATACACCCTCTATGATAAATTCCCGCAGCTCTCCGCACAGCTTCTGGAGCTCTTTCTCATCCATCCGCCGCAGAAAAGCCGGGTCCTTGATCTCTTTTACATTCATTCAGTCGGTTCCTTTTTTAGGTAAAATTCCGCCAGTTCCCTATCCTCCGGCGTCGTGATCTTCAAATTCCTGCAGCTGCCCGGCACCAGCTTTACCCGTCGGCCGGCGCGCTCCAGCAGCATGCAGTCATCGGTGATCCGGCCTCTTTCCGGCCCATTGCCCAGTGCCCGGTGCAGCGCCAGCAGCTTCTCCCGGTAAAAGGCCTGCGGCGTCTGGATAAGCCATGTCCGGCTGCGGTCGGTTGTCGCCTCCGCATAGCCTTCTTCATCCGCCAGCTTTACGGTATCCCGGCTCGGGGTAGCAATGGTCGCTCCGTCCGCCTCCTCCAGCGCCGCCAGGCAGTCCTCCAGCATCTGCTCGGTCACCAGCGGCCGCGCCCCATCCTGGATGAGCACCACCTCGCCCCGGGCCGCCGCCAGCGCATTTTCCACCGAAGCTGCCCGGTCTGCCCCACCGGTCACTACCGTCACCGGCTTTTGCAGGCAAAGACCCTCCGCCAGCTTTCGCAGGGCCGCTTCCTCACCGGCTTTGGCCGCCAGCACCACTTCATCCACCACATCCGCAGCCATGAATACCCGCAGGCTGTATTCCAGCACCGGCCGGCCCAGCAGTTCCACCAGCGTCTTGTTTTCCCCGGTGCCGTAGCGGGTGCTGCTTCCCCCCGCAAGTATGATGCCGCTCACCATCGCTCCGCTCTCCCTTCTTGCGGCGGTCGCCCTCCGCTTTGTCTCGGGCCGGCCGCCTGTGTTCCACAGGCCGTCCGGCCCTCGCTCGCTGCGGGCGCCCGCCGCCGTTTTCCGCTTACTCCGGCCTACCTATTCCCCGGCAGCCGATCGCCCAGCGGCTCTCGGCCATTTTCTCCGCCGCCGCTTTGGCCGCGGCTTCCTCCGGGAATATTCCAAATACCGCACTGCCGCTGCCGGTCATCATCGCCGCCAGGGCTCCGCTTTGCCGCAGCTCCTGCCGGATCTCACTCAGCTCCGGCAGGGCGGTCACTTCCTCAAATACATTGTAAAGGCTGCCGCACAGCCCCGCCAGGTCGCCCTTTTCCAGCGCCTCTGCCGCCTCTTGGGTAGTAAAGCGCTGCCGCAGGCTCTCGCCCATCTCGTCGATCCGCCGGTACATGGCCGGGGTGGAGCACCCCGCCTTCGGCTTGGTGATCACCAGCCACAGCGGCAAATGGCTTTCCACCGGGGTCAGTCTCTCCCCGATCCCGGCCGCTGCCGCCGCCCCACCGTCAATGCAGAACGGCACATCAGCGCCCAGCTCCGCCGCCAGCACCCGCAGCCTTTCACTGCCCAGGCCCAGCCCGTACAGCCGGTCCATCCCGCGCAGGTAGGCCGCCGCGTCGGTGCTGCCGCCGCCCAGTCCCGCCTGGGTGGGGATATTCTTTTCCAGCGTCACGGCAACCCCGCCAAGGTTCGGGAACTCCCGCCGCAGCAGCCGGTCCGCCCGGGTGATGATATTCTCCTCCGCCAGGATCCCGGCCGTTTCATTCAGCCAAAAGCCGCGCTCCCGCTGTTCCAGCGCCAGCTTATCACACAGGCTCACGCTCTGGAACAGCGATTCGATGGTGTGGTAGCCATCCGCCCGCCGGCCAGTCACCGTCAGGGTCAGGTTCACCTTGGCATAGGCCGCTTCCATCACCTTTCGCATGGTCCGTCCTCCACTGTCAGGATGCACAGCACCGAAATGCCCAGCCCTTTTCCACAGTCGGTCAGTCCCTCGCCGGTGGTGGCGGTAATACCGATGGCCGCGGGCTCCACCCCCAGCAATTCGGCGATCTTTTCCCGCATTGCGGAGATCATCGGGCTGATTTTCGGCCGCAGGCACTCCATCGAAATGCTGAGGTGGACGATTCTCCCCTCCAGTGATTTCAGGGCTTCCCGCAGGTATTCCGCTGAATCGGTGATGCCGCTTTGGCACATCTCATCGGCCACCCGGCCCAGTATATTCCGCCCGGTAATACCGGAAACGGCATTGGTGATGGCATGCAGCACCACATCACCGTCGCTGTTGGCCAGCAGTCCCACCTCTCCTGGGAACACCACACCGCCCAAAATCAGCGGCTTGCCGTACCCCTCCTCAAAGCGGTGGCTATCCTGCCCGATCGCTGCCTTCATGCCGTCACCTCACAGTCTTGTCTCGATCCATTCTTCGGTCCTTTGCCGTATTTCCCCATCCAGCGCCAGCACCTCATCCACGCCTCCCAGCGAGCAGGCCGCGTGTTGCTCCAGCATTGCCTCCACCCCGCGGGGGATATCGGTAAACCGCAGCCCTCCCGCCAAAAAGCGGGCTACCAGCACCTCGTTCGCCGCATTCAGGACCACCTGGGCACTGTGTCCACTCTTGGCCGCCTCTATGGCCAGCCGCAGGCAGGGGAACTTCTCATCATCCGGCTTTTGGAACTCCAGCGCCTTCATCGCAAAGACATCCAGCCGGTGCGGCGCGGGCATCCGTTCCGGATAGGAGAGCGCATACGCAATGGGAATCTCCATATCCGGCGGGGCAATATTCGCCATAATACTGCCGTCCCGGAATTCCACCATCGAGTGAACGATGCTCTGCCGGTGAATGACCACCTGCACCTTTTCTACCGGCACATTAAAGAGCCACCGGGCCTCGATGACCTCAAAGCCCTTGTTCATCATGGTAGCGCTGTCTATCGTGATCTTGGGTCCCATCTTCCAGGTGGGGTGCCGCAGCGCCTCCTCCGGGGTGATATCATTGGTAATTTCCTTCTCAAAAAACGGCCCGCCGGAAGCTGTCAGCAATATTCGCTCGATCTCTGCGTGTTTTTCTCCCCGCAGGCACTGCATGATGGCACTGTGCTCACTGTCCACCGTCAGCAGGGTGGCGCGGCGTTCCTTGGCCGCTTCCATTACCAGGCGGCCGCCCGCCACCAGCACTTCCTTATTGGCCAGCGCCACCGTTTTCCCGTTTTGGATCATATTCCAGGTGGGGCAAAGTCCCGCCACTCCTACCAGGGCCGAAACCCCAATATCAAAGTCCGTCAGCCGGCTGATCGCCTCCATCCCATCCTTGCCCCAGTAGATATCCAGTCCGGGGAACTGCTCCCGCAGCGCTTCGGCGTCATGTTTTTCCAGGATATACACATGCCGGGGGGTAAATTCCCGTATCTGCTCAGTAAGCCGCTGCAAATTATGTCCTGCCGTAAGGATGGAAACCGCAAATCGATCCCGCTCCCGCCGCACCACATTCAGGGTGCTGCACCCTATGGAACCGGTACTGCCAAAAATGGCAAGCTCTTTCATCTGGTTTCCTCCCTTTGGCTTTTGCTTGATTTTTAATTATACCATAGGCCCGGGCCCTTTATCAACCGCAGGCCCGCATTTTGCTCCTTTGCGGGTTTTCACAGACCGCAGGCTTACGGCCCGCGCTTCCCTGCCAAAAGGCGGCAAGGCATACCGCCCCGCCGCCTGCTATTCGGGTTTATTCCGCCACCGGCCGGATGATCCCCATCGGGGTCTGCTCGTGGCTCTGCCCTAGGGGGTTGTCCCGCAGGATCGCCGCCATCAATCCACGGTCGGTGGAAAGGGGCGCCGCGCCCATAATGACACCGCCGATGTCATTGATGTCGGTAATCAAAACAGGCTTGCCCAGCACGGCGTAAATTTCCGCCGCCACCTTATCGGGGTCCGCCGGGCCCAGCACCACATACTCGTTGTAGGGCGGCAGTGTGCAGTCACACGGTCCATCAATGGAACGCGCCTTTTCCCCTGCCACCTTGTAGAACCACCCGCGGATGCCAAACAGCTTACCCACCGCGGAAACGGCAGCCGCCACCAGGATGCGGAAAGTCCCACATTCTCTTATGGCCATCTCCATCGTCTCCGGGATGCCCAGCCCGATGCCGTAGGGCGTTTTCAGCACAAATTTACACAGGAACTTCGCCAGTGGCCGGGGCTTGATCTCCTTCATGGGGATTGCCCGCTTTTGGGTGCAAGCCACCGCCTTTTCGGTGATAAACAGGGTATCGCCCTCCTGCATTTCAGGGGCGGCGTATTTCATCACCACATCGGTAATGTTGTCCGCATCGGTGATGACATGAATCTTGATGCACAGGCGGCGGTACTGCTTTCCCTCCACCTCTATCATCTCATTTTTTCCAGGATTGACTACCATCTGCTCCCCTTCCTCTCTTTTTGCGTCCGCTGCTTTTGGGTGCGGCAGACCCGCTTTTTATGCGCATTATTATAGCACCGTCTTTTTCCTCATGCAATGCTTTCGCCCAAATAACAAAGCAGCGCCGTCACCAGGCCCCGCAGCTGCCATTCTCCGGCGTCCGCCGGCAGGAACACACACTCCCCGGCCCGTACCGGCTTGGTTTCACCGCCGCACAGCAGCTCTCCCTCCCCGGCCGTCACCAGCAGCCCGGCAAAGCTCTCCCCATCGCAGCAGCCCGCGGCTTCCTTCTGCAAAAGATCCACCGTAAAGTTTTTATGCTGTCCCAGGTGCCCGCCAAAGTCCCAGTCCTGTTCCACCGGACCGGGCTTCAGCACCGCCAGCGATCGCTCCACATGCAGGGGCCTCGGCTTGCCGTCCGCCCCCAAGCGGCCATAGTCATACAGCCGGTAGGTCACATTGGAGCTCTGCTGGATCTCCGCGATCACCATCCCCGCCCCAATGGCGTGCACCGTCCCCGGCGGAATGTAAAAAACATCCCCCGGCTGCACCGGCACCCGCCGCAGCAGGTCGATCAGGGTATTTTCGGCCAAGCTTTTCTCTATTTCGTCCCGGCTCACCGCCCGGGCAAAGCCATAATACAGCGCCGCGCCCGGTTCCGCCTCCAGCACCATCCACATCTCCGCCTTGCCGCTTTGATGCTCCTCCCGCCTGGCGTATTCGTCATCCGGGTGCACCTGCACCGAAAGATCCCTCTTCGCGTCGATGAGCTTTACCAGCATCGGGAACTCCTCAAATTCCGCGCACCGCGTCCCAAAGAAGTTCCCCGGATATTTCAGGGCGGCCTCCGGCAGCGTCAGACCCTTCATTTCGCCCTCAGCCAGGCGGCTCATGCCGTCCGGGTGGCAGGAAAGCACCCATGCCTCCGCCAGCGGCTCACAGTCGCTTTCGATATGATATTTTTCCCGCAGCTTTTCGCCGCCCCACAGGTAGTCCTTACAGGCAGGCGCCAGCTTCCACATCGGCATTTTGCTCCCTCCTTCGGGCTGTTATTCCACCGCCATCCGCAGCAGGGTGCCCTCCGGCAGCGGCTCCGGGTAGTCCATCATAAAGGGCGCCGCGGCATGGGGCACACAGTCCACCGGCTGGCCCTCTGCGTCATACAGCTTTTCCGGGGTAAAGGTCCTTACTCCCTGCAGTGGCAGCACCAGCTCCAGCGGCTGCCCCACCGCAAATTTATTCCTCTGCACGCACAGCAGGCGCCGGTTTTCGGCGTCGTAGCCGGTCACTACCCCGGTTACCTCCCACCGGCGGATATACCCGCCCGTTTCATAGCATTGTCCGGCCTCCGGCGGCCCAAACAGGAACCCGGTGGTATAGTCCCGGTGGCTCACCTTGGTCACTTCCTCCCGCAGCCAGTCCGGGCAGCGGTAATGCTCCGGATCCCGCCACATCAGGTCGGTGGCGGCCCGGTAGGCCCCGGCGGTCACCGCCGTATAGTAGGCCGATTTCGCCCGTCCCTCAATCTTGAAGGAATGAACCCCCGCTTTCGCCAGCTTATCCAGGTACTCGATGAGACACAGGTCCTTGGCGTTTAGGATATAGCTGTAATGGCCGTCCTCCTCCACCGGGTAGTACTGCCCGGGGCGCTTTTCCTCCATCAAGGCGTACTTCCAGCGGCAGGGCTGGGTGCAGGCGCCCCGGTTGGCGTGCCGCCCGGTCAGGTACTGCGAAAGCAAACACCGTCCGGAAACACTCATGCACATGGCCCCGTGCACAAAGACCTCCACCTCCAGCTCCCGCGGGATGCGGCGGCACAGTTCCTCTATTTCGGTCAGCGGCAGCTCCCGGGCCAGCACCACCCGTTTGGCCCCCAAGCGGTGCAGCTCGGTGGCGGTCAGCCAGTTGGTCACCCCGGCCTGGGTGGAGATATGCAGCTCCAGCTCCGGCACAGCCCGGTGGGCGGCCATCAGCACCCCTATATCGCTCACAATGGCAGCGTCCACGCCCATCTCGTGCACCTCGGCCAGGTACCGGGGCAGCAGATCGGCCTCCTCATTGTTCAGCAGGGTGTTGCAGGTCAGGTAAAGGCGCTTGCCCATTTGGTGGGTCAATTTCACCGCCTCGGCCAGCTCCTCCTGGGTAAAGCTCCTGGTCCCCGCGCGCATGTTAAAGAGCTTGCCGCCCAGGTATACCGCGTCCGCCCCAAAGCGCAGCGCCGCCTCCAGCCGTTCCCGGTCGCCCGCCGGCGCCAGGACCTCCGGTTTCTTGTCTATCATCGTGTTATTTTCTCCTGTTTACAGCTTCATCTGGATGGAACGGCCCACTTCCAGCGCTTTTTCCTCGCCCTGCAGGGCCGCCAGCAGGTACAGCGCAAAGGTCATGGCGTTGCCGGCGCCGTTCGCGGTGATGATCTTTCCATCCTGCTGCAAAGGGGCCGCCGTATAGGTACCGTGGTACTTTTCGTCGTTCTCAAAGCCCGGATAGCAGGTATATTTCCGGCCGTGCAGCAGGCCGTTTTCTCCCAGCACGCTGGGGGCGGCGCAGATGGCCGCGACCCACAGATCCTCCTGGGCAGCATAGGCCAGCCCCTCCTGGATGGTCAGCGACTCTCCCAGATGGATGGTACCGGGCATCCCGCCGGGCAGCACCATCATATCGATCTCATCGGGGATGACATCCTCCTCGGCGATATCACACACCACCGGGATGCCGTGGCTGCCGGTAACGGTCCTGCCGCCGATGCCCACCGTTTTTACGGTGACGCCGCCCCGCCGCAGAATATCCACCGGGGTCAGCGCCTCCACCTCCTCAAAGCCTTCGGCCAGAAATACATAAGCTGTCATATCGTTGCCCTCCTTTATCAGTCCATTGCCAGCGGCGTATATATCGCCTCCGGCAAATCGATCTCGCCTGTTTTTCGTATCATCATCATGGGGCGGGCCGTCAGGCCCTCCACCGGGCCGGGCTGCGGCAGCGCCAGTCCCAGTTCCGGGGCTTGCAGCGTCCGGCACAGCCCCTCCAATGCTTTTTCGGCATCGGCTTTATCGCACAGCAGCTCCCGCAAAAGGGGGATTTCCCCCTCCCTGCTGACTGCCGCACAGCCCCACGGGTCGGCGGGCTGCCCCAGCAGCCACAAATCGCCGCCGTACAGCCGCATCCATTCCTTTTGCAGGAAAAGTCCTTCCCTGCCCCATTGCAGCCCCCACGGGGCAAATTTCCGCCGCAGGCGGTCATATTCCGCCGGATCGGCCGGGGTCAGCTCCGCCGCCGCGCCGCCTTTGGGGTGGTAGCAGCCGGTTCCCGCCGTGCTGCAGTCGGCAAAGCCGTTTTTCCGGTAGTAGCTTCGGTTCTTTTCGCTGTCCGGCCGCAAAAGGGCAGCGGCTTCCCCCTGCCCGGTCATCCACCGGCAGCAGGCCGCCAGCAGATTTTCACACAATCCCTGTCTGCGGGCCTCCGGGTGGGTGGCCACCCCGTAAAAATACCGGGCCTTATATTCCCCCTGCGGCAGCGCAAGGGTCACCGGCATGGCCGCCAGAATGGCCGCCGGGCAGCCTTCCGTTTTGGCGCACCACAGGGCGTCCCCGCACCGGGAAAAAACAAGCTCCATCTCCGGGGCGGCCTCCTCCCCAAAGCACCGCAGGAAGATCTCCCGCAGGCGGGGCAGATCCTTTTTCCCGGCCGGGGCATAGGTCACATGCGGCATGGCGGCTCCTTTCCGGCTCATTTTGCCTCTCGGGTTACATATTTCTCCAGCAGCATCACCGGGCAGTAGGATTCCTTGCTGCGCCGCAGCCCCTCGTCCCCGGTGTCCTCCTCCCGGTTGATAAACACAAGTCCGGGATACTTCTGCTTCATCATCTTGGCCATTTCCCGGCACACCATGGGGTAGGCGCCGGGCTCCTCGCCATCCGCCTTTTCGATGTTCTCATCCATCATCGTTTCGTTGATCATGCTTGCCACGGCAAAGCCGTAAATTTTGCCGCCCGCAGTCAGCACGCCGCCGGTCATTTCCAGCTCATCAAGCTCCCGCAGGGCACAGCGAACCACGCAGCCCTCCTTGTGCAGTCCCTCGTCGCCGCCCTCGTTTTCCACCTGCCACCGGCGGTGGAATTCCAGCACCGCTTCCATATTTTCGGCGGTGATGGGCTCAAATTTCCAGTCGGGGTGGGCGGCCTCGAACCGGTTGCAGAAGTTGCGCTTGGCGTGCAGCTTTTTGCCGGCATAGGTGGCCAGCTTTTCCGCCTCGTAGATGTACTCAGCGTCATCCCGGCTGGCGGTGTAGGTAAATTCGCCGGGGTAGTTCGCCTCCAGCCACGCCTTTTCGGTGGGCAGCAGGCCAAAGAACCACAGCTCCTTGCCGTTCTCCTCGGCATCCTGCCGCAGCAGGGTGATGCCCTCCTTCAGGTCGCCATCCCCGTAGGGGAAGCCATAGCCGTCCTCCCGGCCGCTTTTGGTAAACAGCCACTCGCCGGTCAGGCAGTAGCGGGTCTGGTAGATGCCGCTCCACAGGTACATGGTGGCAAAGCTCTGGTAACAGGCGCTGTGGTGCTTTTTGCCCAAAAAGGGCAGCAGGTCCCGCCGGGATTCCAGTGTGATCGGTTTGAAATTCAGCATAAAACTCCTTGGATTTTGTAATTTTTCTTATCTTTTCGGCAAAGTCCCTCGCACGCATTTCAGCGATACGGTTCAGCGTCCTCCCTGCCGGGAAAAGGTACTGTTTTTTATTCCAGTCCCAGCGCAAGACAGTTTTTCAGCAAAGTCCTCCGCACACTCTCCGGCGGCATTCGGCACCGGCCGTGTCCCCCGGCCCTGCGGTTCTTCTGCCTGCCCCAAGCTCCGGGCCCTGGGGATGCAGCGTCCCCCCCTGCCGGGCAAAGGCGCTGTTTTTTTATTCCAGTCCCAGCGCAAGGCGGATCTTTTCAGCAATGACCTCCCGCGGGAGCATCTCGCCCTGCTCGGTACAGCTCAGGATATGCCAGCCCTGCTTTTCGGCCCCATACAGGGCCGCCGAACGACAATGCTGCAAATAGGCAAAGTCCGCCTCGTGGATATCCCGCTTGCTTTCATCGCCGTGGTAACGCTCGGAGAGCAGCCGGCGGGAAACCTCCGGGTCCACATCCAGGTACACCACCGCCGTGGGGCGGGGCAGCCCGGCTTTGTTGTATTCCACATCGCACAGCCAGTCGAGGAAGCTGTCCCACTCCTCCTTCGGCAGCCGGGACATCTGGTGCGGGATATTGGAGGTGGAGTAGCGGTCCGCCACCAGTATTTTGCCTGCTTCATAGTCCGGGCGCCAGTGGCGGCAGTAGCTGGCGTAACGGTCCACCGTGAAAAAGAGCGAAGCCCCGTAGGGGTTCACTTCCTCCAGCGTGCCTATCTCCCCATGGAGATACATCTTGACCAGCGTGCTGGAGGGGTCGTTATAGTCCGGGAAGGAAAGCTTCCGGCAAGGAATGCCCTTCCCGGTGAGATAATCGGTCAGCAGGGTGGCCTGGGTGGCCTTGCCGCTGCCATCCAGCCCCTCTATCACATACAGCTTGTGTTCCATATTCTGTCCTCCTCATTCCCTTTTATTGCGGGTACGGTAAATGAGATAAACCACCACCGCCGCGATGAGCACCACACCCGTCGCCGCAAAAAGCCCCATGCTCTCGGCCGCCCGGTCCTGCATCAGCCGCAAAAAGCTGGCCGCCGCCAGCACCAGTGCCGCCAGGCACAGCACAAAAGCCGGCATCCGTTTATCCATGGGCTTCTTCCCTCATTCTGGCGTATTTTTCCCGCATTTCAGCGGCTTTTCCGCAGGTCATTTTGCCCTCCGGGCAGCCGCCCCGCACACAGCCCGGCCCCGCGTTTTTGAAAAGATGCGGCGCCACGGAAAGGCACAGCCGCAGCATCTGGTCGGCCACTTCTCTTATCTCCCACTGGGCGCGCTGGCAGCACCGCAGCTCAAAGAAATTCATCAGGCTGCGGGCATTCATGGTCACTATCATCTTGGTATCGCAGGCATTGGGCAGCACAAACCGCGCGTCCTCTATGGCGGTTTTCTCCGCCCGGCTGGCGGCCGCCTTGGGGCTCAGGCCCTCGGCCAGCAGCTCCTTTTCCCGGCGGGCCTTCAGCAGCTCGGCTATTTTCTGGTAGTGGGCAATGCTCTCCTGCATCGCCAGCTCAAATTCCTCCTTCGCCTCCGGCACTTCGGCGATCTGCGGCGGCACCACCACCTCAAAGTCATTCTCCCGCACATACCGCTGGCTCTGCACGCTGAAGGACGCGATGCGGTGCCGGGTGATCTGTGCCAGCAGGGCACGGCTCACGCCCTCAATACCGAAGGTAAAAACCGCGTGCTCTATGGGGCTCTGGTGGCCCAGGCCCGCCAGCATCTCCACAAATTCCCCGGCCTTTTCGGGGGTCAGCTTTTCCTGCACCTGGGCTATGGTGGCCGGGCTGTAGCACAGCCGTGCGGCCGAAGCGATGGTCATTTCCGGATCCGGAGTATGGGTGATAAGGGTGACCTTTGGCATAGTATTTCCTCCTTGCAGGGAATTATCGTTTTTCCAGCCGGGCAAAGGTGGCCATCAGCCGCTTGGCGCCGACTTTATCGAAATGGATGGTGAGAAGATGATCGCCTCCCATCGGCTCTATCTTGAGGATGGAACCCTCCCCGAAGGTCTTGTGATAGACTCGGTCGCCGGTTTTCAGGGTAAAGGGCTCGGCGGCAGGGACGGCGGGCCGGGGCCTGGGAGCCGCCGGGGCCGGGGCTGGGCTGCTGCCCAGCTTATTGGGCTGGTAGACGGTGGTCTGCCGGGCACCGTAACCGGAGCCATAACCGGTCCGTTCGCCATAGCCGCTGTGATAGCTGCCAAAGCGCTCGGTCTCATCCTCGGTCTTCATCAGCTCTCCGGGGATCTCCCCCACAAAGCGGGAGGGACGGTTTCGGGTGGTTCGGCCGAAGAGCATCCGCTGGGCGGCCCCGGTGAGGTAAAGCTCCCGTTTGGCTCTGGTGATGCCGACATAGGCCAGGCGGCGTTCCTCCTCCAGCTCGGTCGGCTCGTAGATGGCCTGCTGGCCGGGGAAAATACCCTCCTCCAGGCCGGTGATGAAAACATAGGGGAATTCCAGGCCCTTGGCGGAATGGAGGGTCATCAGCACGACCTTGTCATCGTCCTCCGAGAGATTATCCAGATCGGTGTAAAGGGCGATCTCCTCCAAAAAGCCGGAAAGGCTGGGCTCCTCGGTCTCCTCCATGTACTTCAGGATGGTGGTCTTGAGCTCGCCGATGTTCTCCAGCCGGCCGCGGCTTTCCATATCGTTTTTGGCCTCCAGGGCTCTTACATAGCCGCTTTGGTCCAGCACCTGCTCCAGCGTTTCGATGAGGGGGACCTCATCCACCGATTCGGCAATACCGTCCATCATGGCGGTAAACTCCATCAAGGCACGGGATTTACCGGAAAGAGGGGCATATTCCTCGGCCGTTTGCAGGGTGCGGTACAGCGATTGTCCCAGGCTTTCCGCCACCTGCTGGGCGGTATTCATGGTGGCCTCGCCAATGCCCCGTTTGGGCTCATTGATGATGCGGCGGAGCCGAAGGCTATCATCGGGGTTATTCAGCACAGCCAGATAGGCCAGAATATCCTTGACCTCCTTGCGGTCAAAGAACTTGAGGCCGCCGATGATGCGGTAAGGGATCCCCTGCCGGATGAACATCTGCTCCAAGGTGCTGGAAAGGGCGTTCATCCGGTACAGGATGGCATGGTCACTGTATTTGGCGCCTTTTTCGTGGTTTTTGCGGATGGTGGAGGCGATGAAGTGGGCCTCCCGCTGCTCATCGGCCGCCTTGTGGTACAGCACCTTCTCTCCTCTGCTGTTTTGGGTCCACAGGGTCTTGCCCTTGCGCTGGCTGTTGCGGCTGATGACGGCATTGGCAGCATCCAGAATGGTGCCGGTGCTGCGGTAGTTCTGTTCCAGGCGGATGACCTTGGTTTGGCCGAACTGCTGCTCAAACGAGAGGATGTTTTCGATGGTGGCGCCCCGGAACTTGTAGATGCTCTGGTCGTCATCGCCGACCACACAAAGATTTCCATGGGCGGCGGCCAGCAGGCTGACCAGCAAATACTGGGCGTGGTTGGTATCCTGGTACTCATCCACCATGATGTACCGGTAGCGGCGCTGGTACTTTTGCAGCACCTCCGGGAACTGCTGGAACAGCTTGACCGTCAGCAGGATGATGTCATCAAAATCCAGGGCGTTGGCGTCTTTCAGCATCTGCTGGTAGCGGCCGTAAATCCGGGCTGTCACCTGCAGGGCAAAGTTATCCCCCGCCGACTGGCGCAGCCCTTCCGGGGTGAGCATTTTATCCTTGGCGCGGCTGATATTGCCCAGCAGGGCCTTGGGCGCGAAGTTTTTATCGCTGATGTGGAGCTCGGCCATGGCGTCTTTGATGACCCGGACGGAATCATCGGTATCGTAGATGGTGAAATTTCTGTTGTAGCCCAGGGCCTCTATCTCCGCGCGAAGGATGCGGGAGCAGGCCGCGTGAAAGGTGGCGGCGTGCACATCCTCGCCACGGGTGCCCAGCATGCCCGCCAGGCGCGCGCGAAGCTCGCCCGCGGCTTTATTGGTGAAGGTGATAGCCAGAATATTCCAGGGGGCGGGGACATCGTGGGCGATGAGCTGCCCGGCCCGCTCCATGTAGCTGCCATCGGCGGCGGCCAGCTCCAGGATGCGCCAATCCTCCTCGCTGAGGGGGGGCATATCATCCTGCCGGACGGAGGCGAGGCCGAACTGGAGCAGGCAGGCGATGCGGTGGATGAGGACGGTGGTTTTTCCGCTGCCGGCCCCGGCCAAAATGAGAACCGGGCCTTCCACGGCCAAGACGGCCTGCCGCTGCATGGGATTGAGGTGGGAAAAGCGCCGCTGCAGGATGGCGCGCTTTAACTGCTGGTAGGTTTGGTTATCGTGCTGGGGCATGGTGGTCTCCTTTTATCGTCTCGAAAATTTTTCGCAAATCTCTAAAATAGTCCAAAATAGATTGTACCACAAAAGGGCGGCGGAAGAAAGTGCCGGGAGAGATTTTTTGCGGCGAAAAGCTCCCCCCACTAATACGGCAAAATGGGCCTTTCTTTGCAGGTGAGAGGTTAATATTTCACTTTTTTTCACGAAAAATTTACGATTATGGGGAAATATGGGTGCGTTCTACCTAAATACTGGGCTATATTTACAGCAAAATAACAGGAAAAAGGAGCCCCCGAAGGGGCTCCCGAAAGAGGGGGACACGCGTTATTTTTTGCGGGAAAGGATGGACATGCCAAGGGCAGCGACAGCCATGAGAGCGGCCGCGGCGGCGACCATATCATTGGCGCCGGTGGAGGGGTTCTTCTGGTCATTGGTCTTGGGGGTGTCCTCGGTGGGGGGGACGATGATGGTGATGGTGCCGGGGGTGGTGGGGTCGGTGTAGGGACGCTCTGTGATACCGGCAGTCTCCATCGTGAGAGTTTCACCAACGGCCATGCTATTCTTATTGCCCCACAGCTTGGAACCGGTATTCTTGCCCGGCGCAAAGCCATTTACAGTAGCTCCGGTGACGGTCAATTTATATGTGGCACCATAATCATTGCCGATTTCGATAGCGGCTTTTCCGGCTGCACCGTTTTGACGGTCATTAAAAGTGCAGTTATTTACCACAAGGTTGGTGGGGTTTTGGGCAGTAGCCTGGCCATACAGCAGAATGGCCTTACCATTCGTATTGAAGGTGCAATTTTCAACTGTAACATCGGTGCCGCCCCATGTCCAGATGGAATACTGATTGGCCATAGTGTTATTAAAGGTACATCCGGTAAAGGTTGCTACGCCGTAAAGCGTCAGCTTCCCGGTGATAGTGCAGTTATTGAATGTCAAAGCGCTGCAAACGATGCCATCAAAATTGCCCTCACCTGCTTTGACCGTGACATTCTCAAAAGCAAACTTGGAGCCTCTCTGATAACTAAGCATGCCACCCTCAGCATTTACTGCATTTTGAATTACATCAACCGTCTGTGTTCCATTGCCGACAATCTTGACATTCCGGCTATTGTTATTTTCATGGGCAGTACCACTTGTCAGATAAACGGTCACACCGTTTTCCAGCGAAATGGTTGTAGGGGTTTCAGCATTAGCTGCCGCCTGAATGGCTTTATCAAGCGTTCCATATTCTGTTTCTCCGATTTTTGCTACACAGGTTTCACCCTCTGCCAAATCCGCCAGAGCGGTGGTGGGCAGCATGACGGCCAGCATGAGGAACGCTAGCACGACGCTTAAAAACTTTTTCATTTGAACAAACCTCTCTTCTTTTTATTTTTCCCGCAGGTGGGGTTGTGTTTGCTGGCGCAAACACAAAATATCCACATGTGGATATGATTGGTATAAACAGGTTACCACTTTTGGGCAGGGTGTGTCAACTATTTGGGAGAATTTTGGAGGAACACACAAAATGGAAGAGTTTAATTTAGCAAAAAATGCCCCCTTGCGGGGGCATTTTGATGGAGTGTACGAATTTTTTTACGCCACGGTGATGACCTTGACGGGGCACTTTTCGGCGCAGGCGCCGCAATTGGTGCACTTTTCGGGATCGATGGAGGCGAGGAAATCGGTGACGGTGATGGCGCCGGTGGGGCAAACCTTGGTGCACATCATGCAGCCGATGCAGCCAGCGGAGCAGACCTTGCGGACGACAGCGCCCTTATCATGGCTGGAGCAGCGCACGGTGACATGATTTTTGACCGGGACCATGCCGATGAGCAGGTGCGGGCAGGCTTTGGCGCAGGCGCCGCAGCCGGTGCACAGGCTTTCATCCACATGGGCAACGCCATCCACGATGGAGAGCGCGCCGAATTTGCAGACCTTGACGCAATCGCCATAGCCCAGGCAGCCGTAGACGCAGGCTTTTTTGCCGCGGTGCAGGGCAGCGCAGGCCGCACAGGTGGCGGGGCCGTGGTAATCCTCGGCTTCGCCGCACTTTTCGCAGGTGCCGCTGCAGCGGACGGTGGCTTTGACGGGCTCGGTGTTTTCCGCCGCGACGCCCAGGTACTCGCTGATCTGAGCGGAGACGGAAGCGCCACCGGGGATGCAGAGATTGGGCTTGGCGCTGCCATTGGCAACAGCTTTGGCGTAGTCATCGCAGCCGGCATAGCCGCAGGCGCCGCAATTGGCGCCGGGCAGGAAGCCGCGGATGTCCTCCACACGGGTATCGATGGGGACCGAGAGGAAATGGGAGGCCACTACCAGCAGGATGGCGCAGATCAAGCCGATAGCGCCGACAATAATAATACCAGTCATAGTTATCTCCCCTCCTTACTTCAGCAGACCATCTACCACACCGGAGAAGCCCATGAAGGACATAGATACGATGGAGGCAGCGATCAGAGTGATGGGCAGGCCCTGGAACGATTCGGGGATATCCATGTTCTCCATGCGGCCGCGAACGCCTGCGAAGAGGACCATTGCCAGCAGGAAGCCGAGACCGGCGCCCAGCGCATTGACCATGGACTGGCCGAAATTGTACTTCTCATCGATATTGAGCACCGCTACACCGAGCACGGCGCAGTTGGTGGTGATGAGGGGCAGATAGATGCCGAGGGCTTCATACAGCGGAGGCAGGAACTTCTTGAGTGCCATTTCCACCAGCTGTACCAGCGCGGCGATGACCAGGATGAATACGATGGTCTGCATATAGCCCAGGTCGTATTGATCCAGCAGATAGGTCTGGATGGGCCAGGTGGCGGCGGTGGCCAGTACCATAACAAAGGTAACGGCGACGCTCATGCCGACGGCGGAATCCAGCTTTTTGGAAACGCCGAGGAACGGGCAGATACCCAGAGTCTTGGAGAGGACGAAGTTCTGCGTCAAAATAGCAGAAAGCAGAATGACGATCATTTCTTTCATGCTTCACAGCCTCCTTCCTTATTCTCTGCCGAGGGGCAGCCACCGGCGCAACCGGCGCAGGCGCCGCAGGCAGCGCAATCGAGTTTCTTCTTGGGCTTATGCTTGGCGAACTTATTCATGATGGCGATGAGCACGCCATAGACGAGGAAGCCGCCGGGGGTGAGCTTCATGATCGCGATGGGATCGAACAGATTGGCGGTGAGGGTGATGCCGCACCAGGTACCGCTGCCGAGGATCTCACGCACGGTGGCCATGCAGAACAGAGCGAGGGTGAAGCCCAGGCCCATGCCCAGACCATCGAGGGCGGAATCGATGACATTATTCTTGCTGGCAAACATCTCGGCACGGCCGAGGATGATGCAGTTTACCACGATAAGCGGCAGGAAGATGCCGAGGCTCTGATAGAGGCTCTGCACATAGGCCTGGAGCAGCAGCTGCACCACCGAAACAAAGCCGGCGATGACGACGATGAAGCAAGGAATGCGGACCTTATTGGGGATGATATTGCGCAGCAGGGAGATAACGATATTGGAGCCCAGCAGTACAAAGGTGGCCGCCAGACCCATGCCCAGCGCATTGAGGACCGAGGTGGAGGTAGCGATGGTGGGGCAGGTGCCCAGCACCAGAACCAGAACGGGGTTCTCCTTGATGATACCATTGGTGAAGGTTTTCAGCTTGTTACTCATTTGGTTCCTCACGCTCCTTTCACAGTCTCAAAGGCAGCAAAGGCCAGCTTAACAGCTTCCTTGTAGCCATTGGAGGTATAAGTTGCCTTAGATACCATGGGCAGCTCGCTATCGGGGGTTTCGGCGGTGACGCCGATCCACTTCTTGCTGTAAGAGCTCTTGGCGAGCTTGGAACCGTCAATTCCCTCGTACTCATTGGGGGTCTCGGTGTGCTGATACAGCTTGGAGGCGATGATGGCGCCGTTATTATCAATGGCGACGAGGATATGCAGATCGCCGCTGAAGCCAGCCGCGTGAACATTGAAGGCATAGCCCAGCTCCGACTGATAGGCGCTGTCGGTGCCTTCGGGTGCGGTCTCCAGCTCGGTGTAGCCCTCGCCCAGCATTTCGGCGATGAGCTCGGCCTCGGGATAGACCTTTTCCTCGGTGGGAGCTTCGATGGCGATGCCCGCCAGCTCACCGTAAGCGACAAAGGCATTGCCGACTGCGGCATTGAAGCCCTTGGAGGAGAAGGTGGCGCCGGAGAGGAACTCGATGCCCTCAAGGTTATAATCCTTGCCGAGGTACTGCTCCTGGAAGTGGGCTTCCTTTTCGATGCGGTCGCCAATACCGGGGGTCTCGCCGTGCTCCATGACCTGGGTGCCGGTGATGGCGCCATCGGAGGAGATGCCGACCATGACGGTGATCATGCCCGCGAAGCCCTTGCCCTGGGCCTGGAATACATAGCCAGCGCCATTGCCGGCCTTGTAGGCATTGAGGACATTTTCGGCGGAGACGGTGACTTCCTCGAAGTCGGTGCCATCGGGCAGAACGGCGGAAAGGGCCGCATTGGCCTCGGCAGCCTTGGCCGCGTCAATGACGGGCTTGGTGAGACCGTAGGTACCCACCAGCGCCGCGGAAACGATGACGCAGATGGCGGTGAGGACGACGATGGGTTTCAGCTTTTCCCATTTCATTTCTCAGCACCTCCCACTCCAAACGGTTTTTTGGCCCCGATCTTATTGAGGTGGGGGCAGATGATATTCATAAGCAGAATGGCGAAGGATACGCCCTCCGGATAGCCGCCGGAGGAATTGCGGATGAGCATGGTGATAATGCCCGCGCCCAGCGCGAATACGACCTTGCCCCACTCGGTGGCGGGAGAGGTGGAGTAATCGGTGAGCATGAAGATGCCGCCCAGCAGCACGCCGCCGGTGAGGATCATGGTGACAGGGTCATAACCGAGGATCAGGCTCATCACGGCGATGGTAGCCACATACACCAGCGGGATGGTGGGGGTGATGACCCGGCGAACCACCAGATAAACAAAGCCGATGATGAGGGCAATGGCGCAGGTTTCGCCCAGGCAGCCGCCGCGGATACCGAAGAGCAGGTTCTTGACGGCGGGGAGGCTATCCACAGCGCCCTCCTTGATGAGGGCCAGGGGGGTCGCGCCGGAAACGGCATCGATGCCGGGAATGTAGGAATTGGCGGTCGGCCAGGTGGTCATCTGCCCGGCAAAGGCGATGAGCAGGAAGATGCGGCCGGTGATGGCGGGATTGGCGAAATTGCAGCCGATGCCGCCGAACAGCTGCTTGACGATAACAATAGCGACAAAGCAGCCGACAATGGCCATCCAGATGGGGAACCCGGCAGGCAGGTTCATTGCCAGCAGCAGGCCGGTCACGGCGGCGCTCAAATCCGAAATGGTATTAGTGCGCTTGGTGATGCGGCGGAACAGGTACTCGAACAGGATAGAAGCCGCCACACAAACGACCTCCAGCAGCAGGGCGCTGGTGCCAAAAACCAGTACCGACGCCACCACGGCAGGCAGTAGCGCAATGAGAACATCACGCATGACGGAGGTGGTGGAGGCACCGCCGCGGACATGAGGCCCGGCGGAAACCAACAGTTTACGATCAGTCATTTTATCTCCCCTCCTCCTTACTTTCTTATCATCTGCTTGCCCAGCTGGTTATAGACCACCAGGTGGCGCTTGGCAGGACATACATAGGCACAGCAGCCGCATTCCATGCACAGATTGACATGGAGCGCCTTCAGGGCCTCCACATCCTCGGCATGATAGGCGCGATCCAGCGCCGCGGGGCTGAGACTGAGCGGACAGGCCCGCAGGCAGCGGCCGCAGCGGATGCAGGCGGTCTCGGCTGCCATTTTGGCTTCTTTTTCATTAAAGACCAGCAGGCCGTTATTGGTCTTGCTGATGGGGGTCTGGTCATCCCGGCAGGAGGTGCCCATCATGGGGCCGCCCAGGATGATCTCGGCCGGTTCGCCCTTGTAGCCGCCGCAGAAATTGATGATGTCCTCCAGCTTGGTGCCGATGGGAACCCAGACATTCTTCGGCTCGGCTACCGCGCTGCCATCCACCGTGACCATACGGCTGGTAAGCGGCAGGCCGGTCTTGACATACTCCGCCAGCTTGATGACAGTGCCGACATTCATGACCAGCACGCCGACATCACTGGGAAGCTTGCCCTCCGGGATGACACGGCCGGTGGCCTCGTAAACGATGACCTTTTCGGCGCCCTGGGGGTAGCGGGATTTGAGCTCCAGCACCTCCAGCTTGCTGCCCTTCGCCGCGGCGTCGGCCTTGATCTTCTCAATGGCCTTGGGCTTGTTATTTTCGATGCCGATGACCGCGCGGCCGCCCGGCATATGGCGCAGAATGAGCTCCGCGCCCTCCAGCAGCAGGTCGGTCTTTTCCAGCATGATGCGGTAATCGCAGGTGAGGTAGGGTTCGCACTCGGCGCCATTGATGACAAGGGTATCGATGGCTGCGCTCTTCAGGCCGGCCAGCTTGACGCTGGTGGGGAATCCCGCGCCGCCCAGTCCCATCAGACCGCAGGCGCGCGCCGCCACCAGAACATCCTCCAGCTCCGCGCCGATGGCGGGCGGAGTGAGGGTCTCATCGATGGTCTGCTCGCCATCGGTGGTGATGACAATGGCTTCCGATTTGGCGCCGCGGGCATTGAAGATCTGCTCGATGGCCTTGACCTTACCCGATACGCTGGAATGGATCGGTGCCGAAACCGCCGCTTCACTATCGCCGATGAGCTGGCCGACCTTAACGGTATCGCCAACCTTTACGACAGGCTTGCAGGGGGCGCCGATGTGCTGAGACATGGAAATGGTGACCTCGGCCGGGACCGGCATGATCACGCTTTCCAACTCGGCTGTGTTCTTTTGGTGCTTCACATGGATGCTGGGAAGCGAATGGAACATAGCCACAGGTATCCCTCCTAATTGTTTATTTTAGGCTTAAGCGGTCCAGATAGGGCATGACAACCCGCAGAGCCATCCCGGTGATGGCGCCCATGAGCAGTCCCGCCGCTAAAAGAACCGGCAAGTAGTACCAAACATATTGATTGCTGATGATGAACCGGGCCGCGATGAGCTGGCCCACATTGTGCGCCGCGCCGCCGAAAACGCTGAGCAGCAGATACTGCCGGCGAATGCCCGGCAGCAGGCTGAGCAGCAGCATGACCGTGACCGAGGCAATCCCGCCGGACGCGCTCATGGCGGCGGCCACCGCCCCGCGGGTAAGCAGCACAAACAGGGACTTGAGCACCGCGATGGTGTAGCCGCTGACCGGCCCCAGCACAAACAGGGCGTACATGGTGACGATATTGGAAAGGCCCAGCCGGATGCCCGGCGGCAGCATGGGCAAAGCGGGCAGCAGCGACTCCAGGAAGCTGAGTGCCATGGCCAGCGCGAACAAAAGGCCCATCAAAGCCAGTCTTTTTACTTTGCAGTTACGGTTCTGTGCTGCCATTTGCTTCTCCCATAGTGGTACATCATTTATTTTAGTTGCTTTTGGGTGTAATTTCAACCAAAAAGCCGCTATTTTACCGCCGAATTTTAATAAAAAAATATCATTTTAGTTATAACTAATGCTGAAAGCGGTAACGGTGCCTGACAAAAAACTGGTGAAGTACAAATGCCTCATACTTCACCAGTTGATGTATGGCTTATCTTGGAAGATCAATCCAGGTCGCAGCCGGTGCAGCCTTCGCAGTCGCCTTCGCAATCCAGGTCATCCAGATCGAACTCCAGCTTTTCGCCGCAGTTGGGGCAGTCAATCTCCCCTTCGCACAGCATGCTTTCATCCACGCAGATGGTATCGCCGCAGGTGGGGCACTTTACTTCATACAGGGGCTCGTCCTCATCATCGAACTCATCATAGTCATCCAGGCCATAATCATCGTCCTCATCAAAGTCGTAGTCCTCATCCTCATCGTCTTCCTCATACAGGGCGTCTTCCACATCCTGCAGATCATCATCGATGGCATCGACGACTTCGCCCAGCTCCTCTACCGCATCCTCCAGATCGGTAACGGAGAGCGCCAGGTCATCCAGCACCTCGATGACATTGAGCAGAACTTTGCCTTCGGCAGTGGTATCGGTCAGCTTGAGGCCATCGGCCAGGCCGCGCAGATAAGCAACTTTTTCAATAACAGTCATTTTTGTAACCTCCCTTATGGTATGGGTGTAGATAATGACAACCGGCGTAAAATGAGATTTACGCTCTTTCCATGTACTCACCGGTTCTGGTATCCACACGGATCATATCGCCCTCATTGATGAACAGGGGTACCTTGATCTCGGCGCCGGTTTCCAGGGTGGCGGGCTTGAGGGTATTGGTGGCGGTATTGCCGGCAAAGCCGGGATCGGTCTTGGTGACCTCCAGCTCCATGAAGAAGGGAGGCTCTACGCCGAACACGCTGCCCTTGTAGGAAAGGATCTTGCAGACGGTGTTCTCCTTGACGAACTTGAAGTTATCGCTGAGAATGCTCTTGTTGATCGGGATATTCTCGTAGGTCTCCTGATCCATGAAATAGTACAGGTCGCCATCGGAATACAGGTATTCCATATCCTTTCTCTCGATATAGGCGGTCGGGTACTTATCAGAGGGGTTGAAGGTACGCTCGGTGACAGCACCGGTGATCACATTGCGGATCTTGGTGCGGACAAAAGCGGCGCCCTTGCCGGGTTTAACATGCTGGAACTCGATGATCTGATAGACATTGCCATCCATATCAAAGGTCACACCATTGCGAAAATCGCCTGCACTTACCATAATACAAAAACCTCCAGGATATAATGTACGGATTTAACTATCTGATTTTAACATATACCAGTGCATAAATGCAAGGGTTTTTCACAGGATAATGAGCTCTTTGGGGCTGTTTGTCAAATCTTTTGTGCCATCCGGGGCAAGCCAAACCATATCCTCGATGCGGACGCCGAAGCGGCCCTCCAGGTAGATGCCGGGTTCCACGGTGATGACCATGCCCTCCTTGGCGGTGGTCTCCGGGGCGATGGAGGGAGAAAAGCCGGGCATTTCGTGGATCTCGATGCCGACGGAATGGCCCAGGCTGTGGCCGAAGCAGCCCTCATAGCCGGCATTGTAGATGAGCTCACGGGCGGCGGCATCCACGGCGCGGCAGGAAGCGCCCACGACGGCCTTTTCGATGCCGAGGAGCTGGGCGGCCAGGACGGTATCATACACGCGGCGCATCTCCTCGGTCGGCTCGCCGACGGCAACGGTACGGGTCATATCGGAGCAGTAGCCGCCCCAGTAGGCGCCGTAATCCATAGTGAAGAAGTCGCCCTGCCGCAGGGGACGGTCGCCGGGGACGGCGTGGGGCTTGGCGGAATTGGGACCGCCGGCGGCAATGGTCTCAAAGGCAAGGCCATCCGCGCCCAGACGGCGCATGCAGTATTCCAGGTAGGCGGCAACCTCTTTTTCGGTCTTGCCGGGCTTGATGAAATCGAGGATCTCCAGGAAGGCGGCATCGGTGATGCTTTGCGCCTTGCGGATGGCGGCAATCTCCTCCTCGTCCTTGAGGGAGCGCATCTCCAGGATCTTATCATTGAGGGCGGCGGCGGTGAGGAACTCCACTTGCGGCAGACGGGAACGGTACTGTTCCAGGCTGCCCACGGTGATGTAGTCGGTTTCGAGGGCGACGGTTCTGGCGCCGTGCTTCTTCAACAGCTCGCCTAGCTGGTCGTACAGCTTATCCTGCAGGATGACCTCGGCCCCGGTGACGGTGGCCTTGGCGACCTCGATATAGCGGAAATCAATGATGAAGTAGGCAGCATCCCGGAACGCCAACAGTGTGCCGGCGGTGGAGCCCAGTCCGGTAAAGTAGCGGCGGTTCACATCGGAGGTGATGAGAGCGGCATCGGCCCCCTCCGGCAGGGCTTTCATCAGTTTTTCAATGCGGTTCATGCTCGATTCTTCCTTTCTGCGGCTTGGTTATAAAGATCTCTCATGGTGGCGGCGTCCTCCGCCTGGGTTCCAGCCGATTCACAGATGATGGTGGGCTGGCTGTCGTACTTGACCAGCACCTCTGCCAACGGCGCAAAGTAGGGGCCGTAGGTGGTATCGGCAAAGGTGAGGTGGCGTTTTTCCCCGCCGTTTTCGGTGTACTCTATCTGAGAAAAATGGGAATGGAAACACTTCATGCGCTGCTCCCCTATCTCATTTTTCATGGTCAGCAAAATGTGCTCGTAGTCCTCCGCCCCGCGGATGCTGCCCAGCGTGCGGGCATTGAGGTGGCCGAAATCGATGCAGGGCAGCAGGCGGTCATCCAGCTTGCACAGCTCCATGACCTCCTCCAGCGTGCCCAGCTGGTTAAACTTGCCCATAACCTCCGGGCAGACGATGATGTGCCCCAGATGGGCCTCATCCAGCGCTGCCAGCGCCTGCTTTAAGGTCTCTCCCGCAAGGGAAAGTGCCTCCTCCCGACTGATCTTGGCACAGGAGCCGGAATGGACCACAATGCGGCGAGCGCCCATCAGGTCGGCGGCTTCGGCGGATTCCAGAATGTACTTGATGCTGTTCTGACGCTTTTCTTCCTCCACGCTGGAAAGGGAGATGTAATACGGCGCGTGCAGCGAAAGCTGGATATCCCGCGCCTCGCAGCCGGCCTTCAGCTTCAGTACACCTTCACGATTGATACGCACCCCGCGGCCGCACTGGTATTCGTAGGCATTCAGGCCCATCTTTTCCAGGTATTCCGGGATCTGCGGGGTGGATTTATAGCCCATGGCGGTAAAGCTTTCGCTGTTCCCGGCAGGCCCTATTCTTATCATTCGGCATTCCTCCTTTTGCGGCGGTGGTAAAGGCGCAGCAGCGGTTTTTCCAGCGGACGCTTGATGCGGTACAGGCCGTAGCCTTCTTCGGCGTAGGGCTCCACCAGAATGGTGACGCAGCCGCACAGGTTGCCGCACAGGATATCGGTAAAGAGCTGATCCCCGATGAGGGCGGTCTGCCGCGGGCTGACGCCAAACTCCTTCATCTTTGCCAGGGCCACCTTCTTTTTGGGCTTGGCGGCATCGGCAATGTAGCCCAGCCCCAGGCGATTGGCAAAGGGCGCGACCCGCAGCTCGTGATTATTAGAAATGACAAAAAGGCGCAGCCCGGCCGCCCGCTGGCGCTCCAGCCAGTCCATCACCTCCGGCTTTATTTCCTGGCTGTTATCACCGGTCAGAGTGTTATCCACATCCAAGAGTAGGGCACGGATGCCATGCCGGATAAAAAAATCCGTTGGGATCTCCTCGATGCGGTGGAAATCGTATTGCGGGGTCAAAAGCGGCAAGGGCTCACGCTCCTTTCGGTTGGTTCGGCTCTATTATAGCAACTTGAGTGGGGAAAAGAAAGCCCCATTTCCCGCTCTTTCCCCGATTTGTGCAAATGGAAAAGGCAGACGAGGATAAACCCATCTGCCTTTATTCCGGTTGCAATAAAGATCAAGATTACTTGTACTTGCGCTTACGAGCAGCCTCGGACTTTTTCTTGCGCTTAACGGAAGGTTTCTCATAATGCTCACGCTTGCGGACTTCCGCCAGAACGCCAGATCTAGCGCAGGAACGCTTAAACCGTCTGAGAGCACTATCCAGCGACTCGTTATCTTTTACTCTGATCTCTGCCATTTACTATTCCCTCCCTACGCCCTACGGCTGGAGTTATATCCTAATAACAGGATAACACATAGATTATACAATAAGGCATTTTACTATGTCAAGAGATTTTTATTGAACAAGGCCCTTCAATTTATTATTTTGCCACGATATTGTAGAGCTTACCCTTCACATATATTTCCTTGATGACGGTCTTGCCAGCCAAAGCAGCCTGCACATTGGCATCGGCCATTACCAGCGCCTTTACCGCTTCCTCGGTGCTGTCGGTGGGGATCATGAGGCGGGCCTTGATCTTGCCGCTGACCTGCACCGCGATCTCCGCGGCGGCATCCACGCATTTGGCGGGGTCGTACTCCGGCCACTTGGCCCGCGCCAGCATTTCCCTGTTGCCCAGCACTTCGTTGATCTCCTCGGTGAGGTGGGGGGCGAAGGGATTGAGCAGGGTAATGAAGGTCATCAGCTCGCCGCGGGTGACGCTGCCCTTATCGTAAATTTCATTCAGCACGCTCATCATGGCGGCGATGGCGGTATTGCACTTGAGGCCCTCGATATCCTCGCTGACCTTTTTGATCATCTTGTGGAAGCTGCCCTCCAGCTCGGGGGAATAGCCTTCCTCGGGGGTCATCATATCGGTGAGGGCGGCCACACGCTCCAGGAAGCGCTTGCTGCCCTTGATGGAGGAGGTGTTCCAGGGGGCGGTCTTTTCAAAGTCGCCGATGAACATCTCGTACATTCTCAAGGTATCAGCGCCGTACTGGGCCACCACATCGTCTGGATTTACCACATTGCCGCGGGATTTGCTCATCTTTTCGCCGTTTTCGCCCAGGATCATGCCGTGGCTGGTGCGTTTGGCATAGGGCTCCTTACAGGAAACAACACCGATATCATACAGGAACTTGTGCCAGAAGCGGGAGTACAAGAGGTGCAGCGTGGTGTGCTCCATGCCACCGTTGTACCAGTCTACCGGCATCCAGTAGTCCAGCGCTTCCTTGGCGGCCAGCGCATTCACATTGTGTGGGTCACAGTAGCGCAGGAAGTACCACGAGGAACCGGCCCACTGGGGCATGGTATCGGTCTCCCGCTCGGCGGGACCGCCGCAGCAGGGGCAGGTTGTCTTTACCCAGTCGGTCAGCTTGGCCAGCGGGGATTCACCGTTATCGGTGGGCTCATAGCTTTCCACCTCCGGCAGGCGCAGGGGCAGCTCACTTTCGGGGATGGCCACCCAGCCGCACTTGGGACAGTTCACCAGCGGGATAGGCTCGCCCCAATAACGCTGGCGGGAGAATACCCAGTCACGCAGCTTGTAGTTGACCTTGGTCTCGCCCTTCTTCTGCTCCTCCAGCCACTTGATAATGGTCTTTTTGGCTTCCTCCACGGTCAGGCCATCCAGGAAACCGGAATTGACCATGATGCCGGTAGCGCAATCGGTAAAGGCTTCCTTTTCCACATCGCCGCCCTTTACCACCTCGATGATAGGCAGACCGAACTTTTTGGCGAACTCCCAGTCACGGGTATCGTGGCCGGGCACCGCCATGATGGCGCCGGTGCCGTAGCTCATCAGAACATAATCGGAAATAAAGATGGGGATCTCTTTGCCATTGACGGGATTGATAGCCGCCACGCCCTCCAGCCGCACGCCGGTCTTATCTTTGGCCATTTCGGTGCGCTCAAAATCGGACTTGCGGGCGGAGACCTCCTGATACTCCCTGACAGCATCCATATTGGTGATGCGGTCCGCCCACTTTTCGATGTAAGGGTGCTCCGGCGACATAACCATGTAGGTAGCACCAAAGAGGGTATCGGGACGGGTGGTATAGATGAGCAGCTTATCGCCGCCGGTGGTATCAAATTCAACCTCGGCGCCGGTGGAGCGGCCGATCCAGTTGATCTGGGAGGTCTTAACACGCTCCAGATAGTTGACATCGGAGAGGTCATCAATGAGGCGCTGGGCGTAGGCGGTAATCTTCAGCATCCACTGGCTCTTTACCTTGTGGATGACCTCGCTGCCGCAGCGCTCGCACACACCGTTGACCACCTCCTCATTGGCCAGCACGCACTTGCAGCTGGTGCACCAGTTGACGGACATCTCCTTTTTGTAGGCCAGGCCTTTTTTGAAAAGCTGGAGGAAGATCCACTGGGTCCACTTGTAGTAGCCGGGATCGGTGGTATTGATCTCCCGGTCCCAATCGAAGGAGAGGCCGAGGCTCTTGAGCTGGGCCTTAAAGTGTGCCACATTCTGCGCGGTGACGATCTCCGGGTGGATGTGGTTTTTGATGGCGAAATTTTCGGTGGGCAGGCCAAAGGCATCCCAGCCCATGGGGTACAGCACATTATAGCCCTGCATCCGGCGCTTTCTGGCTACGATATCCAGCGCGGTATAGGAACGCGGATGGCCGACATGCAGTCCCTGACCGGAAGGATACGGGAACTCCACCAGCGCATAGTATTTGGGCTTGGTGTAGTCATTTTCGGCATGGAATACATGGGCTTCTTCCCACTTTTTTTGCCACTTCGGTTCAATTTCCTTAAATTCGTGTTTCAACGGTCTGTCCTCCCAACCTCATTCGGCGCTTAGGGCGCTTGATCAAATTTATTTTTTCTCGCCTTCCAGCTCCAGCGGCAGGCGGGGGGCATCGGCCCATACACGGTCGATGCTGTAAAAATTGCGGGTCTCGGCATAGAAAATATGCACGATGACATCGCGGTAGTCCATTAGGATCCACTGGGCGGAGCTGCGGCCCTCGATGCGCTTGGGCTCGATGCCCTGGCGACCCAGGTATTCATCCAGGTCCTCGCACAGCGATTTGACCAGTGTGGTATTGCTGGCAGTGGCCACCACAAAGTAATCCCCGATGGTGGTCAGCTCGCCGATCTGGATGACCTCCAGGTCGGTCGCCTTTTTGCTATCCAGAAATTTGGCGATAGAAAGAGCAAGTTCTTTGGAATTCATTCTTTTTCCTCCTTGCAGAGTTTTACATATTCATTGTAGGCCTGCCAGCTTTCCCGGCAGAGGGGGCTTTTCCGGCGGCACAGCTTGCCGATGGTATAGCACAGCGCGTACAGCATCGCCCCATCCAGGGAGCGATCGGCCCAGCGGCGCATCTCGGCTACATCAGGGTAGTGCCGCCCCTCCTCGGTCAGGTCCGCCAGGTACACGATCTTTTCCAGGCGGCTCATACCGGCCCGGCCGGTGGTGTGGTAGCGCACCGCGTTTTCGATATCTTTATCACGGACACCGTAGCGCCCCAGAATTTCCGCTGCCGCGAAGCCGTGAATGAGCTGCGGCTGCTCCCGGAAATCGATTTCGGTCATTATAGCACTTCGCCTCATGATTTGCAATGCTTCTGGGAGCGGCATTTCCTTACAGCAGTCATGCAGTATCCCCGCTATCGCCGCCTTTTCGGGGTCTTCTCCCCAGCGGCGGGCCAGGCGTTCTGCTTCCTTTTCCACCCCAAGGGAATGGCGGTAGCGTTCCTCGCTCATCAGCGGGCGGATGGCTTCCCTCATTTCTTGCCGGGTCATTGGTCCTCCCCCTTATACAGGCCGTGGGCGGCAATGTATTCCGCCACCGCAGGCGAAAGATCCCCGCAGGGCACCCCGGCGCGCAGCATCTGCCTTATTTCGGTGGAGGACACCACCCGCACAGGATTATCCAAGAAGATGCTGAGCACCCCTTCCCGCGCCAGCAGGCGGGCCTGCTGATAGAGGGCTTCCTTATCGTCCTCTTCCCGGCTGGCCACCGCCAGCGTGCACATTCTGCCCAGCGCCTGCCATTCCCGCCATGCGGTAAAGGTCAGGTAGTTATCTGTACCCATGATGAGGAGTAGCATTCCCGCATATGCCGCATGGTCTCGATGGTATAGCTGACGCCGCCGCGGGTCAGTTCATAGTCATCCGCCAGGATATTCGGCAACCCCTGCAGGGCCAGCCGGCACATTGCCAGCCGGTCCTCCCCTGCGGCCAGATCAGGCGAAGCCTTATGCGGCGGGATAAAGGCGGGGATAACATGCAGGCAATCCAGCCGCAGCTGCTTTACCGCCTGACGGCATACCCCTACATGGCCCAGGTGGATGGGATTGAAGGTGCCGCCGTAAAAACCGATTCTTGCCACTTTTCTCCCCTCCGTTACCGCAGGTCAATGATGGTCTTTTCGGGGTTTTTGCGGTACAGGGTCACCTTGCGGCCCACCACCTGCACCACCTCGGCGCCGGTGGCCTCCGCCAGGGTCGCCGCCATCTCCCTGGGGGTCTCCGGGGCGGTCTCCAGCACCGTCAGCTTGATAAGCTCCCGGGCAGTCAGGGCGTCATCCACCTGCTTTTGCAGCGCCTCGCCCATGCCGTTTTTGCCCACCTGCAGAATTGCCTCTACCGTATTGGCATAGGAGCGCAGCTTGGCTCTCGTTTTGGAATCCATCATATCATTCTCCTTCTTTTCTGTCTTTCAGCTTCTCATACAGTGCCGCCAGCGCCCGTCCCCGGTGGCTGATGGCATCCTTGGCGGGGCCGTCCAGCTCTGCAAAGCTGCGCTCCCCCACCATGAACAGCGGGTCATACCCAAAGCCGTTCTGTCCGTGCAGCCGGCGGGCAATGGTCCCTTCGCAGGCGCCCTCGCACCGCACAATGTCAACCTCCCCGAATACCGCGCAGATGGCGCAGACAAACCGTGCCGCGCGCCTTTCATCCGGGATTTTTTCCATCTCCCGCAGCAGCTTGGCGTTATTGGCGGCGGAATCGTGCCCCTCCCCGGCATAGCGGGCGGAGTACACCCCCGGCGCGCCGTTCAGGGCATCCACACACAGGCCGGAATCATCCGCCACGGTGGGCAGGCCGGTGGCCCGGTAAATGCCCATCGCTTTCAGGTATGCATTCTCGGCAAAGGTCTTCCCTGTTTCCTCGATATCTAGGTCCGGCGGGCATACGGCATCCTGCGGGATGACCTGCCAGCCCAACGGGGCCAGGATGCGCTGGAATTCCTCCACCTTGTGCTCGTTTTTGGTCGCTAATATCAGCTTCATTCCTCGTCCTCGTTCAGCAGCAGCGCCTGGGCAAATTCTGCAGCGCTGAAGGGGGTCAGGTCCCCAATGCTCTCGCCGGTGCCCACAAACTTGATGGGCAGCCCCAGCTGATCCCGGATAGCGATGGCCACACCGCCCTTGGCAGTGCCGTCCAGTTTAGTCAAGATGATGCCGGTGACGCCGCAGGCCGCGGCAAATTCCCGCGCCTGGTTCAGCCCATTCTGCCCGGTGGTGGCATCCAGCACCAGCAGTGTTTCACGACTGCAGCCAGGGGCTTCCCGCTCCAGTACCCGGTCGATCTTCGCCAGCTCCTCCATCAGGTTTTTCTTGGTGTGCAGGCGGCCCGCCGTATCACAGATGAGCACATCCACATTTCTGGCCTTGGCGGCGGTGATGCTATCATACACCACCGCGGCGGGGTCGGCGCCCTCGGCATGCTTTATCATCTGGCAGCCTACCCGCTCCGCCCAGACGCCCAGCTGCTCACCGGCCGCCGCCCGGAAGGTATCCGCCGCGCCCAGCAGCACCTTTTTGCCCTGGCCCTGCAGCCAATAGGCCAGCTTACCGATGGAGGTGGTCTTGCCCACCCCGTTGACGCCGACCACCAGCACCACGCTGGGCTTGGTCTCCGTCACCAGCGGCTCATCCGGCTCCATCAGCTCGGTCACGATCTCGCAGAGATTCTCCCGCAGCTCGGTGGAATCAATGTTCCGGCGCTTGATGCGCTCGCCCAGCCGGGAGCAGATCTTGCCCGCTGTGGTCACACCCACATCGGCCAGGATGAGGATCTCCTCCAGCTCCTCCAGGGTATCAAAGGTGATCTTCCCGGAGAAACTATCCAGCTCCAGGCTCAGGCTCTGCTTGGTCTTTTTTACGCTTTTGCGGAAAATATCAAAAAATCCCATTGGTTCTCCTTAGTTCAGGCTCTTGCCAAATTTCTTTTCCATCTCGGCCACATCCAGCCGCAGCAGCTTACTGATGCCCTCCTCCTCCATGGTGACGCCGTACAGCACATCGCCCTGTTCCATGGTGCCGCGGCGGTGGGTGATGGAAATAAACTGGGTATGATCGGTCATGCGGTGCAGGTAGGCGGCAAACTTGCCGACATTCACATCGTCCAGTGCCGCCTCTATCTCATCGATGAGAACGAACGGCGCGGGATTGACCCGCAGGATGGCAAAGTAGATGCAGATGGCCACAAAGGCCTGCTCGCCGCCGGAAAGGGCGGAAAGATTCTTGATGATCTTGCCGGGCGGCTGCACGATAATCTCGATGCCCGTTTCTAGGGGATCGGTGGCATCGGTCAGGCGCAGCTCGGCATGTCCGCCGCCAAAGAGCTCCCGGAAGATCTCGCCAAAGTAGCGGTTGATGCCCGCAAAACGCTCGGTAAAGATCGCGCTCATCTGGGCCGAAAGCTCGGTGATGAGCCGTGTCAGCTCCTTCTTGGCATTTTCGGCGTCGTCTATCTGCTCCTTCATAAAGCGGTACCGGCCGCTCACTTCCTCGTATTCCTCAATGGCTGCCACATTCACGGCACCCAGCGCCCGTATCTTGCCGCGCAGCTCGGAAAGGCGCTTTTGCGCCGCCCCCACATCCTCCAGCGGGATGGCCTGTTCGGCCGCTTCGCTGCGGGTCAGCTCATATTCCTCCCACATCTTGGCGCTGATGCTGCTCTGCTGCTCCTGCATACCTTCGCTCTTTTCCTGCAGGCGCAGCAGCTCGCTGGCGGCCGCCTCCCGGCGGGAGATGGCATCGCTGTTTTCCTTGGAGAGGATATTGCGGCGCATTTCCAGCTGGTCACGCTGTGCATCGGCGTCCTTGATATCCCGGCGCAGCTCCTCGATCTCGCTGCTGCCGCTTTGCGCCCCGGCGGTGATCTGCTCGATCTCCTCCCGGATGGCCTCATTATCCTTTTTCAGCTGCTCCTGTCGTTCCCGCAAGGCGGCCAGGGCGGCCTCACTGCCGCTTTGCTGGCCCTCCATCTGCTCAATGGCCATCTGGACGGCTTCGCAGTCCTTCTGCCGGGCGATGTCCTCCATCTGCAGGGCAGTCACCTTTTCGGCAGCTTCGGTGATGGCCGCAGTCAACATTTCGTGGGCAGCCATACCCTCGGCCGAAAGCCTGGTCAGCCGCTCCACCTCTTCGGTCAGTTTCTTCACCAGCTCGCCGCCGGAGATCTTCTGCTGGCGCAGCTGCTCCATACGGGCGGTCAGGTCATCGTATTCCCGCAGCGCCTGCTCGTTCAGGCGTTCGGCTTCCTCCACATTGGCGGCCAGGCGGTCCACCAGCGTCTGGGCGGAAATGAGATCCTCCCGCGCGGTCTTTTCCTCGGCCTCTATGCCGTCCACCGTCGCCTGAATGGTATCGGTCTCCCGGCGCAGCTCGGTCAGCTGAGCCTCCAGCTCCTCCGCCTGCTTTGCGTATTTCTTCGCCTCTGCGGTCAGGGCGTCTATCTCTCCCCGGCGGGAAAGAATGGACGCGTTCTTATTGACGGAACCGCCGGTAAGGCTGCCGCCGGCATTCACCACCTGGCCATCCAGCGTCACCACCCGGTAGCGGTAGCTGTACGCCTTGGCGATGGCAGTCGCGGCGTCAATGTCCTCCGTCACAATGGTGCGTCCCAGCAGGGAATCCATCACCGCACGGTAGCGGTCATCGCACTGCACCAGCTCGCTGGCCAGGCCCACATAGCCGCCCCGGGCAGTTAGGTCGCTTTCCCTTACCGGGTTCGCCTTGAGATTGGTCAGCGGCAGGAAAGTCGCCCGTCCGGCGCCCCGCTCCTTCAGCAGCGCGATGGCCCGCTTGGCCGCGCCCTCATCCTGCGCCACGATATTCTGGATCGCCGCGCCCAGCGCGATCTCCACGGCGGTAGAATAGCGGTTTTCGGTCTTGATCAGGCTGGATACCGGACCCACGATGCCCCGCAGGGCACCCGCGCCGGCCTGCTTCATCACAAACTTAACGCTGTTATTAAAGCTCTCGTAGTTCTTTTCCAGGTCGGTGAGCACCTGCGCACGCTGCAGCTTTTCCCCGGCCAGCTTTTCGCTGTTTCTCTGCCGGCTTTCCACCTCGGCGATTTTATCGCTGCGGCTTTTCAGCTTATACAGGTAGCCGTTCTTGCTGTTCTGCAGGCTTTGCAGCCGCTCCTGCAGCTCTTCGGCAAAGGCCTTATGTCCGGCCAGTTCTTCCCGCAGGCGGCTCAGGTTTTCATCCTTGTCCTTGGCCTGTCCGCGCAGCGCTTCCAGGCGGGTCACCGTTTCCTCGGCCAGCGTTCCGGCCGTCTCAGCCGAAAGCTCCGCCCGGTGGATCTGCCCCTGCAGCTCCTCCTTTTGCAGCGCCAGCGCGCTCTGCTCCGCCGCCAGGCGGTGCTCCTCCTGCCGCTGAGCCTCCAGCGCCTTTTGCCCCCCCTCCAGGGCTTCGCGGGTCTTTTGGGCCTCGTCCAGGCGGTTTTGGTAATCCTCCCGCAGGGCAGTCAGCTTTTCCTCCAGCTCCCCGGCGGAAAGCTCGCTGCGCTCCAGCTCCTTTTCCAGCTCGGCGATGGTATCGTTATTATGATCAATGGTATTCTGCTTGACCGCCGCCTCCACCTTAGCGTTGGAGATCGCGTCCTCAAACTCCTTGATGCGCTCGCGCTTATGCTCAATATACAGGTTCGCGTCCTGTGTTTTGTGCTGGATCTCCTCCAGCTCCCGCTCGATCTCATCCAGCCGCCTTTGGGCGGTGGTGCGGTCATTAGCAGCCAGCAGGGTCTTGTCCTCCAGCTCCGCCAGCTGCCGGCCCAGTTTGGCCAGCTGCTCCAGCCACAGGCTGATCTCCAGCGACTTCTTTTCCCCGGCCAGCACCACATACTGCTTGGCCTTTTCGCTCTGGGCCTTCAGGGGGCCTACCCGGTCCTCCAGCTCCTGCATGATATCCCGCAGGCGCACCAGGTTATCCTCGGCCTGCTGCAGCTTGCGCTCCGCTTCGGTCTTGCGGTAGCGGAACCGGGAGATCCCGGCGGCCTCCTCAAAAATTTCCCGCCGCTGGGTGCTTTTCGCGCTCACGATCTCCGCGATCTTGCCCTGCTCAATGACCGAATAGCCATCCCGTCCAAGGCCTGTATCCATAAACATCTCGTTGATATCCCGCAGGCGCACCGGGTTATTATTGATGCGGTATTCGCTTTCTCCGCTGCGGTACAGCCGCCGGGTGATGACCACCTCATCGCTGTCGATATCAATGCTGCGGTCGGTATTATCAATAAACAGGCTCACCCATGCAAAACCGGTCGGCTTGCGGCTGATGGACCCGCCAAAAATCACATCCTCCATCTTGGCGCCGCGCAGGCTCTTCACCGATTGCTCGCCGAACACCCACTTGATGGCGTCGCTGATATTGCTTTTGCCGCTGCCGTTTGGCCCCACAATGACCGTGATCCCGTCATCGAAGGTCAGCTTTGTGCGGTCGGGGAAGGACTTGAACCCCTGCATTTCCACCGCTTTCAGCTTCATGGCATCTCCTCCTGTCCTGTCAGGTTTCTCTCGTTTTGGGGTAAATTGCATACTAACTCATTATAGGGTAATATTATACTCCTTTTTTGCCCTTTTCACAAGAAAATCTTTTCTCTTCGCCTTATTTGCGGTATAATGGTCCCATCACCACAAGGAGGTCGTTCTATGATCCGTAGAATTATCCAGATAGATAAGGAAAAATGCACCGGCTGCGGCATCTGCGCCGCCGCCTGTCACGAGGGCGCCATCGGCATGGTGGAGGGCAAGGCCCGCCTGCTGCGCGATGACTACTGCGATGGTCTGGGCGACTGCCTGCCCGCCTGTCCCACCGGGGCCATCACCTTTGTGGAGCGGGAAGCCGCCGCCTACGATGAAGCCGCCGTGCAGCAGCACATGGCCCAAAAGAAGGCCGCCTTCCATGGCTGTCCCGGTTCCGCCACCAAGCTGTTCCAGCGGCAGGCCGCTCCCGCTGGGGATGGCACTATCCCCTCTCAGCTGGCCCAGTGGCCCTGCCAGATCCGCCTGATCTCCCCCGGGGCGCCCTGCTTTGCCGGCGCGCATCTGCTCATCGCCGCCGATTGCACCGCCTACGCCTATGCCGATTTCCACCGGGACTTCATGCAGGGGCGCGTCACCCTCATCGGCTGTCCCAAGCTGGATGCCTACGACTACGCCGAAAGGCTCACCGCCATTCTCGCGGCCAATTCCATCCAAAGCGTCACCCTGCTGCGCATGGAGGTCCCCTGCTGCGGCGGGCTGGAGCACGCCGCCCACACTGCTCTGGCTGCTAGCGGCAAGGCGATCCCCCTGCGGGTCGTCACCATCCGCACCAATGGCACCCTGCTGTAACTCCCCAATAAAAATCACAAGCCGGTACTCCTTTTACGGAATACCGGCTCATTTTTGGTTTTCATTCCTCACCCATCAGGGTCAGTGCCTCATGGGCTGCCGCCTGCTCGGCACCCTTTTTGCTGCGGCTCGCACCACGGCCTATCACATTGCTGTTCAGGTGTACTTCCACCACAAACTTTTTATCGTGGTCCGGTCCCTCGGCGGAAACCAGCACATACTCTACCCGTTCCTCCGGGTTCTTCTGGATGATCTCCTGCAGGCGGGTCTTGTAGTCCACAAAGGGCGCCGCCTCATGGGTCAGGTCCTCCTCCACAAAGGGCAGCACAAACCGCTGGGCCGCCTCCAGCCCGCCGTCCAGGTAAATGCCGGCGATCAGCGCCTCAAAGGCATCGCTCACCACCGAGGGCCGCTCCCGGCCGCCGGTCTGCTCCTCGCCATGACCCAGCAGCAGCTCCTGGCCCAGCTGTATCTTCTGGGCAAATTCAAACAGGCTCTTTTCGCACACCAGGCTCGCGCGAATTCTGGTCAGGTCGCCCTCCGCCAGGTGGAACTTATGGAAGATATGATCCGCCACAATGATGGAAAGCACCGCGTCTCCCAGGAACTCCATCCGCTCGTTGCACTCTATTTTCTGCCGGCTTTCATTGGCGTAGGAGGAATGAATCAGCGCGCGCTCCAAAAGCGCTTTATCGTGAAAACGATAACCGATCCTCTCCTGCAAAGCCTCCATGGACATAACTGCACCCTCTTTTACTTGGATATAATTTATTCCGCCTCAGCGGTCTCGACCGCCAGCTGGCTTTCCATCTCGCCGATGATATTATTCTCACAGCAGCTGATGGCCTGCCGTATGGCATTGTAGAAGGCCTTGGCATCGCTGCTCCCGTGCGCCTTGATGACCGGCTTTTTGGTGCCCAGCAGCAGCGCCCCGCCGTACTCGGCCGAATCAAACTTCTTCTTAAAGGCACCCAGGTCCTTCTTCACCACGGCGGCCGCCAGCTTATTGGGAAGGGATTTCATAAAGATCCCCTTGATCTCGCTCATAAAGAGCTTGGCCAGGCCCTCGGTGGTCTTCAGGATGATATTCCCGGTAAAGCCGTCACACACTGCCACATCGCAGCCGCCCAGCGGCACCTCGCGCGCTTCCACATTGCCGATGAAGTTGTACCCGGCCTCTTTCATCAGACCGTAGGCCTCCACCTGCAGCTCGGTGCCCTTGGTCTCCTCCACGCCGATATTCACCAGGCCCACACGGGGATTCGGCACCCCCAGAATACGCTTCATATATACCGAGCCCATCAGCCCAAACTGCCGCAGCATTTCGGGGCGGCAGTCGTGATTCGCGCCGGAATCCAGCATCATAAAGCAGCCGTCCTTGCAGGGCACCACGGTGCCGATGGCCGGGCGCTTCACGCCCTTGATGCGCTTAACGATGAGCGTGCCGCCCACCACCAGCGCGCCGGTGCTGCCGGCCGAAACCAAGGCTTCGCCCCCGCCCTCCGCCAGCATTTGCAGGCCGCGCGCCATGCTGCTGTCCTTGTATTGCTTCATAATAGCGGTCGGCTCCGCTTCCATCGGGAAGACATCCGGGGCCTCCGCTATCGTCATCCCCTCCAGGGAAACACCCAGTTCCGCCGCCCTTGCACGCAGCTTTTCGCCGTCGCCGGTCAGTATGATCTCACACTTCCATTGATCTGCCGCCATGCGGCAGCCCCGCAGTACCGCCTCCGGGGCGTTATCCCCGCCATAGGCATCCACTATAATTCTCATCGTTCTTCCCTCGCTTTCCGGTAAGATTCCATCGCAGCCATCGCCCGGTCGGCCATGGCCTGGTAGCGCTCCTGCTTGCCCTTTATCAGCTCCGGCAGCGGCGGCAGAATGCCCATATTGCTGCCCATCGGCTGGAAATCCTCCACGCTCTCATCACTGATATACCGGCACAGAGCGCCCATCATCGTTTCGGGCGGGGGCAGCAGCGGATCCCTGCCCCGCAGCCGGTCCGCCACGGCATGCGCCGCCAGTATCCCGCTCGCCGCGGATTCGATATACCCCTCCACACCGGTCATCTGCCCGGCAAAGCTCACCCTCGGCTCTTTCTTCAGCCTGAACCAGCCGTCCAGCAGCCGCGGGGAGTCCAGAAAGGTATTGCGGTGCATCACGCCGTACCGCACAAATTCCGCATTTTCCAGCCCCGGAATCATCGAAAAGACCCGCTTTTGCTCCGGGAACAGCAGGTTGGTCTGGAACCCCACGATATTATACATGGTGCCGGCGGCGTTTTCCCGCCGCAGCTGGATATTGGCCCATGGACGGTGTCCGGTGCGGGGGTCGCGCAGTCCCACCGGGCGCAGGGGGCCGTAACGCATGGTATCGGGGCCCCGCTTTGCCAGCACCTCTATGGGCATACAGCCCTCGTACACCTTAAAGTATTCCTTTTCAAATTCATGCAGCTCCACGCTTTTTGCATTTACCAGCGCCTCGTAGAACGCCTCATACTCCTCCTTATTGAAGGAACAGTTGATATAGTCCGCCTCTCCCCTGTCATAGCGGGTGGCAAAATACACCCGCTCCATATCAATGGAGTCCTTTGTGACAATGGGTGCGGAGGCATCATAAAAACTCAGGTACTTTTCCCCACACAGCCGCCCGATCGTTTCGGAAAGCGCCTCGCTGGTCAGCGGCCCGCTGGCCACGATGACATTCCCCGCCGGAAGCTCAGTCACCTCGCCAGTCACCACCGTTACATTAGGCAGCTCCCGTATGGCTTTTGTCATCGCGTCGCTAAAGGCCTCCCGGTCCACCGCCAGGGCCCCGCCGGCGCTCACCGCCGTTTCCTCGGCGCAGCGCACCACCAGCGAATCCATCGCCTTCATTTCGGCCTTCAGCAGTCCCGCTGCGGAATTCAGCCGCATCGCCTTCAGCGAATTGGAGCACACCAGCTCCGCAAACCCCTCGTAGTGGTGTGCCGGGGAATACTTCACCGGCTTCATTTCGTACAGCGTCACATCTATGCCGCGTCTGGCCAGTGCCCAGGCGGCTTCGCACCCGGCCAGTCCGGCCCCTATTACAGAAACTTTACTCATTATTTCGCACTCTTCTCGTAGCCACAGCCCTCTTTCAGGCAGTGGATCATCTTCACCCGGCCGGTGGTCTTAAACAGGCTGCTGCCGCACTGGGGACACTTTTCCGCCAGCGGGATATCCCAGGTCATAAAGCCGCACTTGGGGTTATCCTCGCAGCCGTAGTAGGTGCGTCCCGTCTTGGATTTTTTGGCCAGCACCTTTTTGCCGCAGCGGGGGCAGCTGCCAGGGGTCTCCTGCTGCAGGGTCTTGGTATTCTTGCACTCTGGAAAGCCCGGGCAGGCCAAGAACTTGCCGTATTTGCCGTGGCGCACCACCATCTTGCGGCCGCACAGCTCGCACACTATGTCGGTCTCCTCATCGGGGATCTTCATCTTGGTGCCTTCCATATTCTTTTCGGCACTCTGCAGCATATCGGTAAAGTCATCATAGAAGTGGTGCATCATACCCACCCATTCGGTCTTGCCGGCCTCTACCTCATCCAGCTCCTGCTCCATCTCGGCGGTGAATTTCACATCCACTATCTTGCTGAACTGCTCCTTCATCAGCCGGGTCACCGTCTCTCCCACTATGGTGGGCTTTAGGGCCTTGCCCTCTCGCTCCACATAGCCGCGCTGCAGTATGGTGGAAAGGGTGGGCGCGTAGGTGCTGGGGCGGCCTATGCCGTTTTCCTCCAGCTCCCGGATCAGCGTCGCTTCGGTGTACCGGGGGGGCGGCTGGGTAAAGTGCTGATTGGGCTTCAGCTCCTTCAGGGTTAGGTGCTCGCCCTCCTCCAGCCGGGGCAGATTGGTCTCCTGCTCCTCCTCGTTATCCACCGCCTCGGTATACAGGCGGGTATAGCCGTCAAACCGTACCGAAAACCCGGAGGCCTTAAAGAGATGCTCCCCGGCGGTAATATCGGTGGAAACGGTATCCTGCACACAGGCCGCCATCTGGCTGGCAATAAAGCGCTCCCACACCAGCTTATACAGCTTATACTGGTCGCTGGAAAGGCTCTCCTTGATCTTGGCGGGCGCCAGGTCTATCATGGTCGGGCGGATGGCCTCGTGGCCATCCTGCGCGTTGGATTTGGAACGGAAGGTACGGGGCTTTGCCAGGGCATAGTTCTCCCCATAGGTCCGCTGAATGTAATCATGCGCCGCAGAAAGCGCCTCATCGGAGATGCGCAGCGAATCGGTTCTCATATAGGTGATCAAGCCCACCGCACCCAGGTCCGGCAGGTTGATGCCCTCGTACAGCTCCTGCGCCACCTTCATGGTACGCTTGGCCTGGAAGCCAAACCGCCGGGAGGCATCCTGCTGCAGGGTAGAGGTAATAAAGGGCGGCGCCGGATTTTTCTGGCGGGTGCCCGTCTTTATACTCTTTATGATAAACGGCTCTTTTTCGGCGGCGGCCTTTAGGGCATTGGCCTGCTCCTCAGTGGTGATCTCACACTTTTTGCCGCCGGTGCCGTAGTATTTGGCCAAAAAGGGCTTGGCTTTTACGCCCTGCTTCTGCAGCAGGGCCTCCAGGGTCCAGTATTCCTCCGGCTTAAAGGCCCGGATCTCATCCTCCCGGTCCACCACCAGCCGCACCGCCACCGATTGCACCCGTCCGGCGGAAAGTCCCTTGCGGATCTTCTTCCACAGGAAAGGGCTGATCTCGTAGCCCACGATGCGGTCCAGCACCCGGCGGGCCTGCTGGGCATCCACCAGCTGCTGGTCGATGCACCGGGGGTGCTCCATGCCGTATTTAATGCCGGACTTGGTGATCTCATTAAAGGTCACCCGGTTCGGCTCCGTTTCATCCAGCTTCAAGAGCTGCGCCAGGTGCCAACTGATGGCCTCTCCCTCACGATCGGGGTCGGTCGCCAGGTACACATAGTCGCTCTTTTTGGCCTCGGCACGCAGCTTTTTTATCAGCTCGCCCTTGCCCTTGATATTCTCATAGTTCGGGGCAAAGTCATTCTTCACATCCACGCTCAGCCGGGAAGCCGGCAGGTCGCGCACATGGCCCATCGAGGCCATCACTTCATAGTCGGGGCCAAGGTACTTCTGGATGGTATGCGCCTTGGCCGGGGATTCCACGATCACTAATTTGGACAAATCTTATCACCCGTATATTCTTAAAATTTCGTTTTCTCTCGGCGGTTCACCGGCTGAAGCGATGTCCCGCGTGGATTCTGATGATACCAAAGATCTCAAGCTGCGTCAAGACCGAAAGTGTCTCCGGTACCGAAAGTCCGGTTGCCGCCACCACCTCGTCGGCGGTCATCGGCTCGCTGCTCAGGACCTCCAGCACCGTGCGCTGGCTGCCGTTCAGCGTCTCCAGCATCCCGTCGTCGCTCCGCAGGGGATAGGCCTTGGCCGGGGCGGGCTTTTCCTTCTTCTTAGCCTTGCTGGGCTGCTTTTCGCACAAGGTAAGCTGCTCAGCCTCCGCTTCCTCTCCCGGCCCCGCAGCATCATAGTCCCGCAGATCGTATTCCTCCAGAATATCCCCTGATTCCCGCACCATGATGGCCCCCTCCCGGATCAGCCAGTTGGGCGCGGCGCTCATGGGGCTATCCACATTGCCGGGCACCGCAAAAACATCCCGGCCCTCGGTCAGGGCAAACCCCGCCGTGATCAGCGACCCGCTGCGGCGTTCTCCCTCCACCACCAGCGTACCGTGGCACAGCCCCGCTATAATGCGGTTGCGGATGGGAAAATGATAGGAATTTGGCTCAGCGCCGGGCGGAAATTCCGTTATCACCGCCCCGCCGCTTTGCAATATCTTCTTTTTCAACTCCCGGTTGGCCGCCGGGTAGGTCACATCGATGCCGCAGCCCTGCACCGCTATGGTACGGCCGCCGGCCTCCACTGTGGCGTCATGGCAACAGGAATCGATCCCCACAGCCAAACCGCTCACCGTCACCACACCCCTGGCCGCCAGGTCCGCGGAGATCTCCCTCGCCACCCGGCTGCCGTATTCGGTACAGTGGCGGGTGCCCACCACCGCTATTGTTAAGATATCATTCAGATCCATCCAGCTGCCGGCCACATACAACACCGCCGGCGGGCTGTATATGTTCCGCAGCCGCTGCGGGTACAGGTCGTCATCCGGGGTCAGTATCTTCACCCCGTTCCTCTCACAAAAGCCCAGGACCTTCCCCAGGTCGGCGTCCTTGGCCTCCCGCACCCGGCGCAATTCCTCCTCGCCCATGCCATGCTGCCGCAGCCGCCAGTCCTCGGTGTGGAATAAGAGAGTAGGCGAGTGCCACTTTTCCAGGGCCTTGGCGGCCCTCACCGTTCCAAAGCCATACGCCAACTGGAACCGCATCCAGTCCGAAACTGCCATCTCGCTCCCCCTCCTTTCATTTTATCCTTCGTTCCAGGCCGCTTATTCCGGCGGCACGGCTCCATTTTGTCTCGGAGCGACCTTCCGCTTCGCTGCGGGCACTCCTCGCCCATTCCGCTGCACCGCCTGCCTCCTGCTTATCCGGGAAGATACCCCCGGCCGCTCAGCTCCCACATGCACAGCGCTGCCGCGGCCGCCGCGTTCAGCGATTCCGCCGCCCCCCTCATCGGGATATATACCTCGCCATTACAAGCATCTATCACTTCCCGGCTCACACCGTTGCCCTCATTGCCGATGACGATCCCCCGGCATTCCCCCGCCGGCAGCCTTTGCAGCGGCAGTGCTTCGGGGCTTAGGGTAGCCGCATAGCAGCGCAGGCCCTGCTTTTGCCATGCGGCAATGCTCCCGGCCAGGTCATCCACCCGCACGGTTTTCTGACGCCATCCGCTGCCCATCGTACTGCGGATCACCTTCGGCGAAAAAAGATCGGGACAGTGGACCGAAAGCACCACCGCGGTCACACCCATCGCCTCCGCCGTCCGCAGAATGGTCCCCAGGTTGCCGGGATCCTGCAGCTCGTCCAGCAGCAGATAGCTGCCCGCCCGCATCGTCAGCGGCTCGGCCTTCGGCATCTCCCCCACCGCAAAAATGCCCTGCGGGTGCTCGGTCTCGGAGATATACGCCGCCAGCTCATTGGGGATGGAAAAGCACCGCCGCGCCATTCCCGCCAGCTTTTCGGCCTCCGGGTAGCGGGCGCCGTCATCGCTTACCAGCAGCGTCCGCAGCGGGATGCCGCTCTCAGCCGCATCCAGCACCAGCCGGGCGCCCTCCAGCACAAAGCACCCGGTCTCCTCCCGCCGCTTCCGGCTGCCGCACAGTTTTCGGTATTCCTTTATCAGCGCGTTCTCGCGCGAGGTCAGCCGTTCCATCCTTTTCCTCCTTTTGGAGATGCTCTTTTTTCTTTATACCCTAAGTCAGCCCCAAATGCAAGCAAATTTTTGATGACTTCATTTTATGACAAAAAAGGCCCGCCCGATCCTGTCTTACCAAAATCGGGCGGAGCGTTATGCTTTTTACAGGGCAGCCTTGGCCTTCTCGGTCAGGGCGGTAAAGGCGGCAGCATCGTTGATCGCCAGCTCGGAGAGCATCTTGCGGTTCAGGTTGATGCCAGCCTTCTTCAGGCCGTTCATAAACTGGGAATAGTTCATGCCGTTCAGCTTGCAGGTGGCGGAAATACGGGTGATCCACAGGCGGCGGAAATCGCGCTTCTTCTGCTTACGGCCAATGTAAGCATAGTTGCCGGATTTCATTACGGCCTGTTTCGCCATCTTAAAGCGCTTGCTCTTCGCGCCAAAATAGCCCTTTGCCATCTTCAGGGTCTTTTTTCTTCTCTTGCGGGTCATCATCGCTCTTTTAATACGAGCCATATCTTTTTACCTCCGTATCATATCATCTGTAAATGTTGTTGTTAAGGGATCAGGTGTTGGGCATCAGCAGCTTCAGTGCGCCGACATTGGTCTTATCGGCATAGGTGCCCTTGCGCAGGTTTCTCTTGCGCTTGGTGGATTTCTTGTTCAGGATATGAGACTTGTAGGCTTTGGCTCTCTTGACCTTACCGTTTTTGGTCAGCTTAAAGCGCTTTTTTGCACCGGTGTGGGTTTTCAGCTTGGGCATTTTATTTTCCTCCTAAATTTGTTATTGCTGCTTATTGGTGGGGGCAGGCTTCGCGTTCATAAACATGATCATACTGCGGCCCTCCAGCTTGGCGGGCTTTTCCACATTGCCTACATCGGCACAGGCCTCTGCAAAGCGCTGCATGATACCGTACCCCAGCTGGGAATGCGCCATCTCACGGCCGCGGAAGCGGATGGACACCTTGACGCGGTTGCCGGAAGAAAGGAACTTCTTGGTCTGGTTCACCTTGGTATCAAAATCGTGGGTATCAATGTTCAGGGAAAGCCGGGTCTCCTTCACCTCTATGGTCTTCTGGTTCTTCCGGGATTCCTTTTCGCGCTTGGCCTGCTCAAAGCGGTATTTGCCGTAATCCATAATGCGGCATACCGGCGGCTGGGCCTGCGGCGCTATCTTTACGAGATCCAGGTTCTTTTCCTGCGCCATGTTGTAGGCATCGCGGGAGGACATGATCCCCAGCTGCTCGCCTTCAGCACCGATCACTCTTACTTCCTTGTCGCGGATCTCTTCATTGATCTGCAGTTCCTTGTTTGCGATTGCAAAGCACCTCCTGACTGAAATGGGTTGTAGCTCTCGGGTTTTCCTGTAAATAAAAAGCACGGACTCATCACTTTGATCGTCCATGCCAAAAGAACGCAAGTCTCCCGCATTTGCAGGCCTTGCCTCTATTGACCGTGCCTACAACCACTGTGCGGCAGGTGAGAACGATCTCGTTCTGCTTTCTTTACTTGACTATCATACCAAATCCCCCTCTCCCTGTCAAGGGGGAATTTTCACTATTTCCCTCGTTTTTTCCGCCTGCCGGCACCGCCCCGCCCCGCAGGCTTCCCTGTGTAAGGGGAGGGCACCGCACCATAGCCTCCCTTGTGTAAAGGGAGGCTATGGTGAGCGGAGCGAACCGGAGGGATTGATGGCACAAATCATGCCAAAGTATCATCTCGCCTGTCGGCGTCGCTAAGTCACCGGAGGGTGACTTAGCCCCGCCGTTAGGCGACTGCAAACTCGCCCTAAATAAAGTTCTTTTGCCTACTTTTGCACGAACAAAAGTAGGCCTCCGCCGGGCAGGCATGCTCACTACGCCTTGCAAAAGGCCCCGCCCCGCCGCCAGGCGACCGCCAACTTGGCCAAAATTCTTTCTCCGCCTTTTCTCCTCAGAAAAGGCCTCACAACTCCACTTTCACCGCCTGCCCCAGGCAGAACGAATACAGCACCGCCTCGGTCACCGGCAGACCAAACTGCCGCCGCACCATGGCCGCGTACAGCTTCAGCTGCAGGGCATACCGCCCGGTCAGCTCCTGCGGAGCCGCCACCCGGTCGGTCTTATAGTCCAGCAGCACGGCATGGTCCCCTTCTACCAGCACGGCATCCACCGCCCCCATGATGAGCGTCGTCCCCGGCACCCGCAGCGCCGGGTCTATGGCCGCCAGCTCCTCCGGGGTGAATTCCTGCAAAAACCGCATTTCCCGCTCCACCCGGTCGGCTTTTCTCATCCGCTCGCCCAGGGGGGAGTTCATCAGCTTTTCCAGCACCCCGGTGTCGATCAGCCCGCCGTCCTCCCGGTACAGGTAGCCCTCGGCCACCAGCCGTTCTATCTCGGCCTTCGGGTCCTTTTTCAGCGCCGTCAGGTCGGCAAATTGCATCGCCCGGTGGGCGGCATTGCCCCGCTCGGCCGCGGTCGCCTCCTGCCGGGTCAGGCACTTGGGCCTGCGCTTCAGCAGATAATGCTCCCTTGCGGCCCGTTCGGCCAGCTCACTCACCGCCATCCTTCTGGGGGTCACGGTATCGGCCGGGTAGGGGTAGCTGAACCTCAGCTTCTCCTCCAGCCGCTGCAGGGCCTCCCCCTCCACGGGGATGGCCTCCTGCGCCTGTTCCAGTTCTTCACTCTCCGGCGGCGGCAGCTCCTCCGGCCGTATGATCCTCAGCTCCAGGCCCTGCTCCTGCATCACGGTGCCCCGCAGCCAGTCCCAGCTGCTCACCGCGGCGGCGGCCCGGTATTCCCCGCTTTCCGCGGCTATCATCCCCAGCTCCTCCAGCCCTTCGGTGATCTTGGACCCCGTAGCCATCAGGTACAGCTTTTCCCTTGCTCTCGTCAGCCCCACATACAGGATGCGCATCTCCTCCTGCAGCCGGGTCTTGCGGTTCTGCAGCTGCATGGCCGCCAGCGGCAGGGTCTTATGCTGCAGCATGGTGTAGTTATCCCGCAGCTTGCAGGCAAAGCCCAGCTCCCGGTCCATGGCGATGTCGCTGCTCTCCTCCGCCTTGCGGAACCGCTCATTGCACCCGGCCAGGAACACCACCGGGTATTCCAGTCCCTTGCTGCGGTGAATGGTCGTCACGGTCACAGCGTCGCCGCCGGCCGCCGCCGCGCTGGGCAGCACACAGCCCCGCTGGGCCAGCCGCCGCAGGTATTCCGCAAAGTCACTCTCGCCACGGCCGTCCTTTTCGTGCTCGGCCGCATGGGCCTGCAGCAGCCGCAGGTTGGCCACCGCGGTCTCGCCCTCCGGCAGCACCCGGCACTTTTCCCGGTAGCCGGTCACCTCGCATATCTCCCGGATCAGCTCAGCGGCGGGCAGCTCCTGCATTTTGGCCCGCAGCAGGTCGTAGTCCCGCAGGAAAGCCGCGAATTTGCCGCTCTCCGCCGTTTTGCTCAGCAGGTTCTGGTACAGTCGCTCCTGCCGGCCGGCCGCTCTCAGGGTCGCCAGATCGTCCCCAGTAAAGCCATACATCGGGCTTGCCAGCACCTCGGCCAGCTCCAGGTCCAGCATGGGGTTGGCCAGCACGGCCAGGTAGCTCACCACCGTTTTTACCTCTCTTACCTCCAGCAGGTTTTCGTTTTTGGCGCTCCGGGCGCCGATGCCCCTTTCCCGCAGGGCGTCTATGTAGTACTGCTCCCGGTTTTTGGCGCTCCGCATCAAGATGCAGATATCCCCCGGCCGAACCGGCCGTCGGCCCCCGTTTTCCTCCACGGTAAAGCCCGCTTTCAGCAGTATCCCGATCTCCTCCGCCGCCTGCTCGGCCTCCATTTTGCGGCAGTCGGCCACCGGGGTCCCCACAGGCGGGTTGATGACCAGCGCCGTCACCGGCCGCCCGATGGTATAGTCATACGGCAGGGAGGAAACCAGCTCATCCTCCGGCAGGTAGTCCATTCCCGCCGTTCTTTGGGTCATAATGCGGCTGAACAGCCGGTTGGTAAAGCCGGTGATCTCCCGCCGGGTGCGGAAGTTGGCGTTTAGGGCGATCTTTGCCGGGAAGGACCCCGTCTCCGCCGGGGCATAGCTTTCCCGCTTCTCCAGGAAGTTCTCCGGGCAGGCCTCCCGGAAGCCGTAAATGCTCTGCTTGACATCCCCCACCATGAAGCGGTGGCAGCCCCCCGCCGTCAGCGCGGCAAAGATCTTCTCCTGCAGGGCGTTAGTATCCTGGTACTCATCCAGCATAATCTCGGCATACCGGCTGCCCAGCTCCGCGGCAAGGGCGGTCGGGGTGCCGTCCGGCCGCGCCAGCAGGGCCAGGGCGTCGTGCTCCAGGTCGCCAAAGTCCAGCTTTCGCCGTTCCAGCTTGGCAGCGGCGTACCGGCTGTCGAATTCCAGAATCAGCGCGCACAGCCGCTCCATCAGCGGGGCCAGTTTCTGCTGGTCCTCCCGGTACTGCGTCTCCCCCATCAGGAAGACCTTCGTCTTGAGCTCCGTCACGGCCTCGGCGGCCCGGCGACGCAGCCGCAGCACCGTATCCTTGGTCTCGGCGTCGGTCCACTTTTTCCGCGGGAACTGCGGAAAGCTCGCCTCCAGCATCCGGGTCATGGCAATGTCCCATTCCTCCTGCGTCACCGCGGTCATCAGCCGGGCCAGCATCTCCCGGTCCTGCATGATCACCGGCGTCACCACTTCCCACAGCATCTCGTCGTTGCTCTGCCCCAGCAGATCCATGCAGTCCCGCAGCAGGTCGTCGGCGTATTGCAGGGCCTCCGCGGCCCGCTGCCGCAGCAGCCCGCTCCAGATGGTCTCATCCAGCGGTGTTTCGGTATCGGCGGTGATGTACTCCGCGGCCCAGTCCCGGTAGAAGGGATGGTTGCGCAGAAAGCGGTATAGAAGCAGCAGCGAGGCCATGACCCTGCGGTCATTCCGGCTGCCGGAAAACAGCTCGATGAGCCGCATGAAGGCCGGCTCGGCCTTTTCGTACTCCTCATCCAGCAGCTGCTCCAGCACCGCCGCCTGCACCCGCTCGTCCTCCCCCTCCCGGCCCACGGCCCTCCCGCCGGGCCGCCCCAGCCCCTGGAAATTCTCCCGGATGAGCCGGTAGCAAAAGGCATGGATGGTGCAGATCTCGGCGTTGCCCAGCAGGAGGCTCTGCCGCCGCAGCACGGCGTTTTCCGGCTCCTGCTCCATTCGCTCGTACAGCCGGGCCGCGATTCTCTGCCGCATTTCCTCCGCCGCGGCATTGGAGAAGGTCACAATAAGCAGCCGGTCGATATCCACCGGGCGCTCCGGGTCGGTGATGAGGGTCAGCACCCGTTCGGTCAGCACAGCGGTCTTGCCGCTGCCCGCCGCCGCCGAGATCAGAAGATCTCCGCCCCGGGTGGTGATGGCCTGTTCTTGGGCCAGGGTCCATTCGCGCGCGCTCATTCGGTCTCCTCCTTTCCGCCCAGCTCCCGGTGGGGAGCCTCCGGCTCGGTATTATTGCACAGCCCCGCATAGGGGCAGTAGTTGCAGGGCTCGCTGCTGCCGCCCCGTGCCGGGCAGGGGGCCACCTTACCGGCCAGCAGGTCGGTGCCCATTTGCTCTATGTTGCCGTAAACGGTCTCCCGCAGCTTGGCAAAGACCTCTCGGCTGTAAACCCGGGAGCCCCGGTAAAACTCGCCGTTCTGCTTTATCTTGGCGGGGATATACACCCCGGCCAGCTGCTGCTCCATGGCCCGCAGGATGTCCTCATCTTCCAGCAGCATCCCCTTCATCCGCAGGGATTCATTCACCTCGGCCGCCAGGCTTTCGCTGGTGGTATCCATGGTGACCTCCAGCGCCTCCAGGCGGCTGGGCAGGTACAGCACCCCCGCCGGCTGCGGGCTGCCAAAGCGGTGGTTCTCATCGCCGCAGGCGGCGTACAGGTAGATGAGCATCTGCATATTGAGGCCGTAGGGCACTTCCTCAAACTTGAATTCCTTGGTGCCGGATTTGTAATCGATGACCCGCAGGTAGTCTCCCTCCGGGCCGTGGTAAAGGTCCACCCGGTCGATGGAGCCGCGCAGGGAAATGGGGGTGCCGTCCTCGGCGCTCAGCCGCGGGGAGGCCACCTCTCCCCCCTCGCCCACCGAAACCTCGGTAGCGGCGGCGGTAAATTCGCTTTGGGAAAACTCATCGGCCAGGTGCCGCACAATGATTCCCAGCATCAGCCGCAGGCGGTCAAACTGGTAGCGGAACCGGGCGGTGACGGTGGTGGGGTCGGGCACCATCCGGTCGATGTACTCCCGGAGATAGCGGCGGATCTCCCCATCCATCTCCTCGTCGGTCAGCTCGCACAGGCCCCGGCTGCCGTACTGGTTTACCATCTGCTGGAAAACATAGTGGATGGCCGAGCCCGACTCGAAGGGGGAAAACTCCACCCTTTGCCGGGGGCGCAGCCGCAGCATTTTATCGCAGAAAAACTGGTAGGGGCACTGGTAGTACCGGTCGATGGCGGTGGGGGCCAGCTTCAGCTCCCGGCCCAGCAGCTGCCGGGCGTTTTCCGGGGTGATATCCCCGGCCGGGGCATCCATGGCCACCCGTCTCATCGCAGCCGGATAGTCCCCCTCTCCCAGCCGCTCCAGCAGGGCGGCCAGCAGGGCCTCCTCCGCGGCATCCCGGCCCAGAGCCGCCGCGTATCGGCTTTTGGCGGTGGCCTCATTCACCACCCAGAATTCCGCCGGGAAGGCTTCGGTCCTGATGGGGCTGACCCGCAGGGGCCGCAGCACCCGCAGCAGATAGCCCGCAGGGGCCAGCTGGGCATCCCCGGCGATATCCTGCCGGGCATAGGTGATGGTCAGCCGCTCCGCCGCGGCCGAAAGAGCGGAATACAGCACAAACTGCTCCCGCAGAGTGCTTTCGGTGCCCAGCACCGGCAGCTCCGCGCCGCGGGCATTCAGCTCCTCCCGCTCCCGGGTGGAAAAAAGCCCTGCCGTGGCCCCATTGGCCGGGAAAATGCCCTCATTGACGCCAAGGACAAAGACGGCCCGGGGGCTTTGCAGCCGCACCCGGTCGCTTTCCGCCAGGATGACATGATCCACGGTATTTGGCACCTCGCCCAGATCGATGCGGGAAAGGGCCAGCCGGAACAGCTCGCTCCACTCCCGGGCGTTCAGTGCCCTTTCCGGGTAAAAGTCGGTCATGAGGTCCAGCACATCCACCAGGCTGTTCCACTGGCGGTCCACCGCTTCCCGCTGCGGTAGAGGGCTGTTTTGGGTCAGGTTTTGCAGGGCGCCGGCGGCTTCCGCATAGCGGTACACCGCCGCCGCAAAGTCGGGGCCTGCGGCATTTTTCAGACTTTGCCGCAGGGCCGCCAGCGGCTCGATGACCCGGCGGCGGGCGGCCTCCACCTGGGCCAGGGCGGCGGCGTAATCCTCCGGGGCGGCATCGGACATGCCCTCCGGATTGCCGGTGAAGGGGCGCAGCCAGTCCTCCCCGGAGATGTTCCAGATGAAGCTGTAATTTTCCAGGGTGCCGGCCTGCTGGGGAGAAAGCCCCGAGGCGGCAGAGCGGGCCAGCCGCAGGATGGCGGCGGTTTTCAGGCTGCCGGAGGCAGCCTCCAGCGCGGTGAGCAGGAAAAACGGCAGCGGCGCGAAGAGGATGTTCTGCTTTTCGCCGCAGAAGTAGGGCAGATCGTATTCCTCCAGCACGGTTTTGGCATTGCGGTAGCGGTCCAGGTCCCGGCAGAGGATGACGCAATCCCGGTAGCGGAGGCCCTCCTCCCGCACCAGCCGGGCAATCTCGGCGGCGGCAAACCGCATTTCCTCGTACACCGTCGGCGCCTCGATGAGCCGAAGGCTCTCTCCAGCGGCGGGGGGCACCGTTTCCGGCCGGGTAAAGGCCCTTTGCAGCCCGGCCAGGGCGGGGCTTTGGTGGCGTTTATCTTCGGTGAGAATGAGGGGCTCCTCGCACATTAACGCGTGCGCGCCCGCGTACGCACGCATACGCAGGAGAAATTTTTTCTGGTAAAGGAAGATGTCCTCCCCGGCATCCAGGGCGGGGCAGGTCATGGAGAGGGTAAGACTTTCCGCCGAGAGGAGCATCTGCTCCAGCAGGGCGCGCTCGCTGACCGAAAAGTAGTCGAAGCTATCCACCCAGATGTGGCGGCCGGCGAACCAGTTCTTTTCCGCCGCGCGGCCCAGCGCCAGGGCCAGTTCATCCAAGGGGTCGTGGAAGCGCAGCTCCACCAGGGCCTGGAAGGCCTCGTAGATGAGCTGGAGGTCGGTGAGCTTCTGCCCCAGGGCGGTGCCGGCGGTTTCGGCGGCGATCTCCTCCAGCCGGGCGGGGGTGATGCCAGCACGCTTAAAATCGGCGACGGTTTGCAGCATGGAGGAAATGAAGCCGGTGTAGCCTGCCTGCCGCCGGTAGAGGGTAAGCCGCTCCTGCACCTCGCTGATGGCTTCCCGCATCAACAAAGCCCGGCTGACCTCATCCAGCGGGCGCTGCGTCAGGCCGCCGCATTCCCGGAAGATCTTTTCCGCCAGACGGGGGAAGCTGAGCAGGGTGATATACTGCTGCTCCTCCCCGGTAAAGAGGGCACTGACCCGGCGCTCCATCTCAAAGGAGGCGTGCTCCGGCACCAGCAGCAGGACAGACTGCCGCCGGCCGGCGGCTTCTTTTATCTGGCGGAGTACCTCGGTGGTTTTGCCGGTACCGGCTTCGCCCAGGATCATTCGCAGCATGGGACAGGGCTCCTTTCGGGTGGGTGGTTAGTGGAAAGTGCGGGGATGGCCGGGAGGGCGGCGGAGCCGCCGGGCGCAGCCCGGTACGCGCCGCCCCGCAGGGGTGGCGCGGCAGCCCCCGCAGGGGGCGCTCCGCCGCAATGGGCGGGCTGCACAGGGTGGTGGGGATAGATCGGGCAAGGGGTAAGTGAGAAAGCTAAGGCAGCCCGCGGCAGCCGCGAGGTAGCGGATAGATACAACATTCCAAGTTAATTGTAGCACAGGTTTGGCGGGATGGGCAAGACTTTGGGATGAAAAAACGAACAAATTTTCGTATTTGTAATAAATCTGGGCATATATGGGAAAACCGCCCGCTCCCCAGTAAACAGGGGACGGGCGGCCGGCATTGGCCTTTGTGGATCAGGCAAGGGTAAAATTGGAGCCTTTATAACGCAGGCGGATCTTATCCGCGATCATGGCAATGAACTCACTGTTGGTGGGCTTGCCGCGCAGATTGTGGATGGTATAGCCGAAATAGGAATTGAGAATATCCACATCCCCACGGTCCCAGGCCACCTCGATGGCATGGCGGATGGCACGCTCCACACGGGAGGCGGTGGTACCGTTCTTTTTGGCGATGGCCGGATAAAGCACCTTGGTAACGCCGTTGATGATCTCCGGTTCCCGGACAGTCATAATGATGCCATCCCGGATATACTGGTAGCCCTTGATATGCGCCGGGATGCCGATCTCCATGATGATCTCGGTGACGATGGTTTCCAGGTCCACCACTTCCACGGCGGGACGGGCCGCGGCAACCGCTTCTTCCCCGGCGGCCGGGGCGCACATCATTTCTACCCGCTCGGCAATGATATCGGGATCGAACGGCTTGACAAAGTGATAGGCGGAGCCTGCCCGGATCAGCTGATTGGTGATGCCGGGCGCATCCATACCGGTCATGGTAAAGATGGTGGGCTGGACACCGCACTCCCCGCGGGAAACGGCCATGAGCACACCCAGGCCATCCAGGCCGCTCATTAGGGCCTCCATCAGCACAGCGGTGGGCTTCTTCTCCCGGATCATATCCAAAAGAGCGCGTCCATCCTTGCGGCAAACCTCTACTTCAAAGCCCTTTGCCTCCAAAGCAGCTTTGCAGGTATCGCGGAATTCGCCCGCATCATCGGCGATCAGCATATAGTTGTGGTTCTCCATGTGAATACTCCTCCTAAAATGTTATGAAATCCGGCCGTTGAGTTGATGTTACCATAAATTGTAAAAGATTTCAACATATATTTCAATATTTTTTGATAAAGTTTTCGCCAATATTTTCCAATATTAGATGCTATGCCGCATTGCGGGTGGTTTGGTCGAGGTTTTTCTCGGCGTTTCGCACTGTTTCGGCAAAAATCGCGTAGCCGCGGTCCGGTTCATCCACAAAGACATGGGTCACGGCGCCCACCAGCATCCCATTCTGGACGAGCGGCGAGCCGCTCATGCCCTGTAGGATACCGCCGGTTTTTTGCAGCAGCGCCTCATCGGTCACCCGGATGACCATATTCTGCCCCGCGTGGCCGCTGCCCCGCAGCACCTTCTCGATAACTACATCATACTCCCGCGGAGCGCCGCCTGCAATAGTTGTCAGCATTTTAGCGGGGCCGGGCTGCACTTCGTGCGAAAAAGCCACTGGCAGCCGCTCCCCCTGCGGGATATAATCCGGGCGGAGAGCCCCGCAGACCCCGCATTCGCTATTGGCGGTGAGGCCCGCAAAGGTGCGCCCCGCCACAAACTGGCCCTTCAATTCGCCGGGGGAGCCGCTTTTGCCGGTGGTATAGCCGGTAATGACCGCTTCCACTCCCTCCCCGGTGGAAAGGGTCATGATCTCGCCGGTATCCACATCGCAGATGGGATGCCCCAGGCCGGAGAAGGTACGCGCGTTTTCATCAAAGTAGGTGACGGTGCCGATGCCGGCGGAGCTATCCCGCACCCAAAGTCCCAGGTGCCAGCGGCTGTCGGAAAGGCTTTTTTGCGGGGTGAGGCGGGCGGTGTACTGCCGCCCCTGCCGCTGATATACAAGCTGCACCGGGCGGCCGCCGCTGCCCTGCACCAGAGCGCCCATCTGCTCATTGGAGGTCAATGTGATGCCGTCCAGGCTCAGCAGGATATCCCCGGTGGCAAGGCCCGCGCTGCGGGCCGGATTGATGCGCCTGCCATCGGCGGAAAAATCGGTGAAGCCCACCACCATCAATCCCTCGGTAAACATCTTGATGCCGAAGGGACGGCCGGAGACCAGCACGGTATCCCGCTGCACATAGCGCACCGAAACAGTCTTGACCGAAACGCCCAGCGGCAGGCGCAGCTGGGCTTCGGCCGTTGCTTCCCCGCTGCGGGCCACGGCGGTCTCCTCGCCATAGACTGCAGTAATATTGCCGGGCAGGCGAAGGCTGCCGCCGCGGGTCAGGGCGTATTCATCCGGCAGGCGGGCCTGCCAGTACACCGCCGCGGCCAGCACCAGCAGCACCGCGGCGCCAAAGATCCAAAAGCCTGTGCGTATTGCTTTTCTCAAAGGATTTCACCCCCTTTCCCCAAAAGCGGGGCCGCGCCCGCACTGATGCGCCGCCCCATAATCTACTGTGCGCCGGAAGCGGCGGATGATGCGATGTAAATACTTGCGGCGGATGCAGCAAAAGGACAGGGATGCCAAAATATGCGTCCTATGACAAAAGTCCGCGGGGATCCCGCAGGACCAGGTGAACGGTGTAGCGGAGCTCCCCCAAGGTGATATTTTGTAAATCGTGACCGCAAAGCGCCGCCCGGGCCGAAAGCCCCAGCAGATCGCTGCGGGTGCGGGCCATTTGGGTATTCAGCGCGGCCAGGCGCCGCTGTAGTTCATCCAGCAGGGCCGCTTCCAGCGTTTTCCGGGTCATGTTTCCATCGACGGACTGTACAGAGGCTTCCGCCGTCAGGGTGACGGTGGGTGCTTCGTCCTCCCATTTGACCCCAGAAAGGGTCAGCCGCCGCAGCAGGATGCTCGCCTCCCCCGCTCCAGCCGAAAGCGCATAGCGCATTTCCGGGCGCTCGCCCAGCAGCATAAGGCAGATCTCCTCCGGCTCCTCGGGGGCGGTGTAGTCGCTTTGCCCGGTGGCGATGGCACCCGTTTCCCGCAGCTCGCCCTCCGCCGTCGTCAGCCAGGGGATCAGACCATCCCGGCCGGTCCCCTCCAGCAGGTTCAGCAGCTCCTTGAGTCCATTGCGGCGGCTATCGGTATATTGGCGGGTCAGCAGGGCGGTGATGCTATCCCCAGTGAGCGCTTCCCCATCATACAGTGAAAGGGCGTCCCCGCACAGGGCGATCTGGGTATTGGGGGAAAGCCTTCCATCGGCCAGCAGCGCACGGAGATACTCCCGCAGCGTGCTGCCATCGGGCACGCCGGAAAAGACGATGCTTTGCAGCGCGCCAAGGTAGACCTGCTCCCCGGTTTGGCGCTCGGCGGCGGAAAAGAGGGCGGTGAAGCTTTCCCCCTGCACGGTGATGGTCTCATTTTTCTCCTCGCGGATCACCTCCAGCACGGCGGTAAGCGGGCGGGCGGAGCACTCCACCCCCATGGAGGAAAGGACCAGACGGGAGGAGATGGGGCGCTCTCTGCAGCCGGGCAGCAGGCAGAGCACAAGCGCCAAAAGCAGGGCGGAAAAACGGTGAAACGGCATATGGAAACCTCCTAAATGAGAAGATAAGCAAAGGGCGGGGCGGCGGGCAGAAGCGGCGAGCGGCCAGGCAGCGGTGAGGGCAGGCTGGCGCCCGATGAAATCGGGCTGGCGCCTGTTGAGCCGCTAACGCCGCCGGTCCCGCTTATTCCCGGTGCCCCGCGGCGGCAGCAGGGCAAAAATCAGCCAAAGCAGGCCCGTCACAGCCAAGATGGGATAAACGGCAGCATCCGGCCAGCCGGTATAGTGCAGCAGCGCTACCCCGCCAAGGGAAAGCGCCACGCCTGCCCAAAGGGAGCATTTTGGGCGGCAGCCAGCCATACCGCCCAACCGCGCGGCGGCGACCGCCAATCCGATAAGCCGGAAAAACGCCGCCGTGATAAGCAAAAAGCAATAGACCGGCACCATGCCGGAAAGCCCGGCCGACCGGGCCAGCTGCATCATGGGGTAGGGCTGCAGGCTGCCGTAGTGCCCCAGCACCAGCGCCGCCAATAGCAGCAAAAGGCCGCCCAGCAACCAACCGGCGGGCACCCACAGCAGCAGGGCGGCAGACCGCGGCCGGCTGCATCGTTGGGCGAACAGCAACAGCAGCAGAGGTTCTATCTGGCGAGGCAGGATGGATAATATCTCCTCCCCCAGGCGGGAAAGATTCTCTTCGGGCAGGCGGAGATTGAGCGCCGTAGCCTGCGGCAGCACCCCAAGGGTAAGCAGCAGCACCGCAATCAAAAATAAAAACAGACTGACAAAGGCGGCCCGGCCCAGGGCCTCCTGCCCGGCGGCAGCGGCCGCCCACACCGCGCCCAGCAGCACCAGCAGCAGGAGAAGCGGGGAAAACACACCCTCGAACAGAACACGGGCGGCGGAAAGCAGCTGTTCGGCCGTGACCGCGAAATATCCCACCGCAAGGAACGCACCCCATGCGGCAAATACCGGCGACAGAGGGGTCTCCCCCCGGGCGGCGCAGCGGCGGCAGAATACCGCCAGCAGGAACACCACCCCATAGGCCACCGCCGAGGCCGCCATGCTCAACAGGCCGTTGACAAGGGACGGGCGGCAGCACAGCAGCCAAAAGCACTGGGATAATACCAACAAAGCGAATATTTGCCCGCTGCCGCTGATCTCACGCGTCCTGGTCATCGGTCTGCCCCCTTTCCCGCTGGCGGGCGGAGGACACATTGTAGTCCTCCTGCCCCAGCCGCTGCCAGCCGCTGCGCCAGAATAGATCCCGCAGGGTGCGGGGCTGCCACGGCGCGATGGGCGCCGTGAGCGGTGTGCCCAAAGTATGCAGGCTGCACAGGTTGACCACCAGCACCAAAAAGCCCAGCACCATGCCGTAAAGCCCCAATATCCCGCCGATGAAGATGAATAAAAACCGCAGGATCGTCACCGGCTCGTACAGGCTGGGCACCGCGAAGGCGCTTACGGCGGTCAGCGCGATAATGATGATCATGGGCAGGCCCACCAGTCCGGCGGTCACAATGGCATCCCCGATGACGATGCCGCCCACCACACTGAGGGTATGCCCAATGGCATCCGGCAGGCGCAGCCCTGCCTCCCGCAGCAGCTCATACAGCAAAAAAAGGGCCAAGGCTTCCCCCATAGCGGAAAGCGGCGTGGCCGAAACAGAGCCGAGGAAGGCGGGCAGCAGCATCCGGGGAATACGCTCCGGGTGGAAGGTGACCACCGCCACATAATAGCCCGGCAGCAGCACCGTAAGGAAGAACGCTGCCAGCCGCAAAAGCCGCACAAACGCCGTAAAATAGGGTCGCTGGGTGTAGTCATCCAGCGTATGGAAATGCTCGGTGAAGAGGTAGGGCGCGATCATCACATTGGGGCTGCCATCCACCATAACGCCCACTCTGCCCTCCGCCAGCTTGGCGCACAGGGTATCGGGGCGCTGGGTGGTGCCCGTCCCGCTGAAAAGCGACGCCGCCCCCTTGCCGATGAACGCCTGCAAAAAGCCGCTGTCCAGCACCAGCGGCAGAGAAGCCTCCCGCAATTTTTGCCGCACGGTCTCCACCGTTTCGGGCGCCGCCACATCGCTGAGGTAGCAAAGGCGCACATTGGTGCGGCTCTGCCGGCCCAGGTACAGCGTTTCCACCGTAAGATTGGGGGATTTGAGCCGGCGGCGCACCATGGCGGTATTGGTATTGTTGCTTTCGGTAAAGCCCTCCCGGGAGCCGCGGAGGTTCTTCTCCATGGCGGGCTCCCCCACGCCCCGTGTCTCAAAGCCCTGATAGCCCAGCGAGAGCGCCCGGGGCACGCCATCCAGCATCACCATGGCAAAGCCGCTCATCGCCTTGGTAAAGAGATCCTCGTAGGTCTCCACGATGCCCTGCTCGCTGCTGAACAAAAACTGTGAGCGCAGGTACTCCCACAGCTTTTCCGGGTCGGCCTCCGGCGGGGCCATGCGGTTTATGGGGCGCAGCAAAAAATCGCTGACCTGGGTATTGCTCACCAGGCCATCGAACATAAAAGCCAGGCCCTTTACCCCGGCCAGCTCAAATTCATCCAAAATGAGATCGGCGGAGCCGCGCATCCCCTGCTCAATGCGCTCCCGCAGCAGCACAATGCTGCTGTCCAGTTTTTCCGGCATCATTTCTCCCTCCACTCGGCGCCGCTCCCCGGCAGATATCGGGTCTTTCCCGGCAGGAGAAAGCCGCTGGCGGGCCAGGAAGCGCCGTGGGCAGGCTGACGCGCGATGCGGTTTTCTTCGCCGAAAATATCATTTTCCCTGCCGGGGAAATTCCTTTTCATTATTCGCCGCTGCCGCCGGAATATGTGCGGGAATATGCCGCCCAAATCCGTAAATAATACCCTCCATGCGAGGTGATTTTTTGTGCTGGTCACATTTTTGCGGACGATGATCCTGTATCTTGTGGTGGTGTTCGGCATCCGGCTGATGGGCAAACGCCAGATCGGGGAGCTTCAGCCCTCGGAGCTGGTCATCACCATCCTCATTTCCAATATCGCCACCCTCACCATTGAGGAAACGGACAGCCCCATGTTCGCGGGGCTTCTGCCCATTTTGGCGCTCATGTGCTTCGAGGTGCTGACCTCCTTCCTCTGCTTGAAAAGCGCCCGGCTGCGGCGCATTGTCTCCGGGCGGCCCATTATCATCATCCACGATGGGAAAATAGACCAGCGGGAAATGCGGGAGCTGCGCTTTTCCGCCGATGACCTGATGATCCAGCTGCGGCAGAACGGCATCTTTCGGGCAGAGGAGGTGGAGTTTGCGGTGGTGGAGACCAACGGCAAGCTCTCCATCTACCAGAAGTACCAGAACCGCCCGATAACGCCGCAGGTGCTGGCCATGCCGGATCAGCCGGAGGATAACGCCCCGCCGCTGGCCGTGGTGTGCGAGGGCACCGTGATGCACGAGGCCCTGCGCCGCAGCGGCAAGGACCTGCGCTGGGTGGAAAAGAAAGCCGCCGCCCAAAAGCTCAAAATTGATGAGGTGTACCTGATGGTCGCCTGCCCCGATGGCAGCTGTGATATTGTGGCGAAGGAGCGTGGCCGATGAAACGATTTTTGGCGGCGGTGGGCATTTTGCTTATTATCATCGGCATCAGCATTTACACGCTGGTGGATATGCAGCAAAGCATCGATCGGCTTACGGAGCACACGGCGGCGGTACGGCAGCAGGTGGAAAAAGAAGGCGCCGCCACCGCCCAGCGCCAATGCGAGGAGCTGATGGCGGAATGGAACGGCATGGAGCCCCGGTTTTTGCTGTATGTGCGGCACGACCATCTGGATAATATCATGGAGCACCTTTCGGAGCTGCCGGCCTACTGCCTGGAGGACGACCGGGCCGAGCTGCTGAGCACCCTGGATGCCGCCCTGCGCATGATGGAGCATCTCAAGGAATCCATCACCCCCAGCTGCCGCACGCTGTTGTAGCTTTCCCCGGGCGCTGTGACCGGCGGCACCGGCAAAAGGCGGCGATGACTGCGCGGCCGGACCTTGTCAGGCATCAGCCTATCTGCGGCTCGTCCTCCTGTCCTCCCACCCTTTTTTCCATTCGCCGCCGCAAAATAAAAATCAGCCCGCAGGAGAGCGCCTCTCCCGCGGGCTTTGGTTTATTCTTCTGTTCAGCCGTAGAATGGCTCCTCCGAAGCGCCCTTGATGGTCACCGTGACGGTATCCACCTCGGCGGCGGTCCTGGGCCCGACGGGACTGCCCGGCGCGATGCTGGTGCCCACCACCGTGCCCGGCTCCCCACCCGTTTCCGGGTTGGTATCGTAGACGATGGTATAGCTGATCTGGCAATCGGTAAGGATGCGGATGGCATAGGCTTCATTGGCGCCGTACAGGTCCGGCATGACGGTATACTGCGGTCCCTTGCTGATATAAAGCGTCACGCTGCCATCCTCCGGCAGCACCTGCCCCACCGCCAGCGATTGCTTATAGATCACCCCGCTGGGGTAGGTATCGCTGTACTCATAGCGGTAGATGAAATTATACCCACTCATCTGCTCCAGCTCGTCCTCTATCGCCGGCAGATAGTACCCCTCCAGGCTGCGCTCCATCACCGGGGTGGCGGGCTGCTCCTTGCCGTCAAAGGCGCCGCTGTTCCACAGCGCCAAAAGGACATTCCCGATGACGCTGACCGCCAGCAGCACCGCCAGCAGCACCATGGGCGGAGAAAACTGCTTTGGGCCCGCGGCCGCCGGTTTTTCCGCCGGGCGGGGCGGGGCCTCCGGCCGGAACACGGCGGTATTGGCACCGGCTTCCTCCAGCAGGGCGGCGGAAAACGCCTCCATGGAGCGGTAGCGCTGCTTGTGATCCACCGAAAGTGCCTTCATGATGCCCTCGCAGACATGCTCCGGCAGGTCGGGGCGCAGCTTGCCCAGCGGCGCCAGGTAATCATCCCTTTCCCCGCGCAGCTCGGCGCTTACCGGGGCCTGTCCCGCCAGCATGCGGTACAGCACCGCTCCCAGCGAGTAGATATCGGTCCATTCTCCCTGCCACAGTGCCTTGGAATACTGCTCCGGGGCGCTGTACCCGGCGTAAAGCTCGGCGTGCAGGCCGTTGCCCACGGTGCGCAGCTCCGGCAGGGCAAAGCCATCCAGGATGACCCGCTTGCGGCTGTCCACATAGATGTTCTGCGGGGAGATGCCACAGTGAGTCAGGCCCATATTGTGCAGCTGGCTAAGCAGCGAGATAAGCGGGCTGATGAGCTGCCGGGCATCGGTCAGGCTCATCTCTCCCTTTTGGCGGGAAAGATACTCCTCCAGCGGCTCCATGCGCAGATATTCGGTCACCCGGTACAGGGTGTCATTTTCGGAAAAAAGCACCAGTGTTTTCAGCATCGCCTTGTGGTTCACTTCCATCAGGCGCTTCCAGCGGTCGTGCAGGTCGCTGGCCATGGTACGGAACAGTGTCTTGCTCTCGGCGGAGATGAGCAGGATGCCCTTATGGTCCTCTGCCCGCTTCAGGATGCCGGGGAAGAATTCCTCCACCCGCACCTTGCGGTCCTTTTCGGCATCCCAGGCCAGATAGGTGGTCAGCAGGTCATTGTGGTGCAGCACCATCCCCACGCGGTACTGCCCGGAGAGCACCGTTCCCAGCGGCAGGGCGACATCGGGGTTGGGGGCCTCCGGCTTCTGCCCGCAGGCGGAACAGACCGTCTCCCCCTCCTCCAGTACGGAAAAACAGTGGCGGCACAGGTTCGGCTCCGGCATGGGCGCTCCTCCTTTCGGATCGTGGCTTCTCATGGTTTGGTTTCATCGGCGGGGTCGTCCTCCCGCGCCGGGTGGGTAAACAGGTAAATGGCAATGCAAAGGGCCCCGGCCAGCAGCGCCCCGATGAGGATGTACCGCACCGGGCTGCCGGTTCTCGCTTCCCGCTGGGGCAGTACCAGTTCGGTGGGGGCGGCATCGGCCGCCTTGCTGCCGGCGGGCTTCTTCTGCTTCTCTTCTTCCTCCGGCAGGGCGGCATTTTCCCGCTCCGCCTCCCGGAACGCCTCATCCCGCTGCTGCTGTTTTTCCTCCAGCTCCCGGCGGGCCTCCTCCAGCTCCTGCTGCGCTTCGGAGGGCGGGGCCACATTGGGCGAGCCGTTGGCAGACCAGTTCCAGATGTCATCGTCCCAGGAGGAAGAGCCGCTACTTTCCTTCCCTGCGCCGTCTGTTCCCACAGCATCTCCGGCATTATTAGCGGTACTATCCCCGACTGATTCCTGCGGCGGCTCCGTGGATGGAGTCGGCGTTACCTCATTGGGGTTATCCACTTGAGGGTTTTTATTAACAGTATCCGAGTCAAAATCGCCCATACCAAAGCCATCGGCCATCGCCGGGACCGCAAGCACCAGCAGCGCACACAGCAGCGCTGCGGCCAAACGCAGTCTCTTCATAGTCTGCCCTCCCTTTTGCCAAAAAAGCGGCGCTTTGGGGGCGCCGCTCTTGGAATATTTGCGGGGATATTACATTTCCCAGTTGTGCCAGAAGCCCTGCACATCATCGCAGTCATCCAGCAGGTCCATCAGACGGGTCATCTTATCGGCGGCGTCCTCCGGCAGGGCGGTGTAGGTGCTGGGGATATAGGCCGGCTCGGCGGAAAGGAAGGTATAGCCCTTCTTCTCCAGCGCCTCGCGCACCTCGCGCAGCTCATTCACCCCGGTATACACCTCAATGGTATCCTCATCGAAATCCACATCCTCGGCCCCGGCATCAAAGCAGTCCTCCATCACCTTCTCCTCGTCCAGCTCGCCCTCGCTGTTATCAATGACGATCTGGCCCTTCTTGGTAAACAGGTAGGAAACGCAGCCGTTCTGGCCCAGGTTGCCGCCGCACTTATCAAAGTAATGGCGCAGGTCACCGGCGGTACGGTTGCGGTTATCGGTCAGCGATTCAATGATAACGGCAACGCCGTTGGGGCCGTAGCCCTCATATACCATCTCTTCGTAGCTGTTCTTATCCTCGCTGCCCGCAGCCTTCTTAATGCAGCGCTCGATATTCTCGTTGGGCATATTGGCAGCCTTGGCCTTGGCGATGCAGTCGCGCAGCTTACCGTTGGTATCGGGATCGGCGCCGCCCTCTTTTACCGCTACCGACATCTCACGGGCCACCTTGGTGAATACCTTGGCCTTGGCCGCATCGGAAGCACCCTTTTTGCGTTTGATATTATTCCATTTGGAATGTCCAGACATAGGAAAAATCGTCCTTTCGTGTGATAGTGCATACTACATAAGAATTTTAGCACATCCCGCGGACGCTGACAACCTTTTTTGCAAAATTCTCCCGCTAAATTCTGAAAAACGGTTGACAAAGCCCCCCTCTTTTGGTATGATAACTGATGTCGCCAAAGACCGCCTTTGGACCTGCGGGTGTAGTTCAATGGTAGAATTCCAGCCTTCCAAGCTGGTTACGTGGGTTCGATTCCCATCACCCGCTCCACGCTTTGCTTGCGCCAGTAGCTCAGCAGGATAGAGCAACTGCCTTCTAAGCAGTAGGCCAGGGGTTCGAGTCCCTTCTGGCGCGCCAATTCAAGTTAATATGGTGGGTATAGCGCAGCTGGTTAGCGCGCCAGATTGTGGCTCTGGAGGTCGTGGATTCGAATTCCACTATCCACCCCATGCACAGGGGATACCTATTCGGGTATCCCCTGGCTTATACTCTGGGCCGTAGCCAAGCGGTAAGGCACGGGACTTTGACTCCCGCATCCCGCAGGTCCGAATCCTGCCGGCCCAACCAAAAAGAAGCAACCGAAAGGTTGCTTCTTTTTAGTTATTGGGGAAAACAAATTTCTTCTCGCCTGTTGGCACACCCAAAGGCTCCCCTGTGCAAGGGGTAACGAAGTGGCGGCGCGGTAGTAAATGATATGCCAGTGGCATATCAGAGCCGCGCCGTGACCGAGCCGCAGCGAGAGGCTGTCAGCCGCAAGGCTGACTGAGGGATTGACAGTAAAAGATAATAATTTCTTCTCGCCTTCTGCGTCGCAGAGTCACCGCAGGGTGACAGACTGTACGCCTGCCCGGCGAGGGGGTTACTTTTCTGTGAAGAAAAGTAACCAAAAGTCACTCGGGGAGGACCCCGAGACCCCCTACGCGTCGGTACACCCCG